>WUUC01239841.1_pt1 | contig 11949 bp, 7 predicted proteins | sample 6278441 | NCBI WGS metagenome assembly WUUC01 (sample SAMN13675441, study PRJNA597444) | soil metagenome | isolation source: soil | place: USA: Washington | collected 2017-10 | reverse complement strand
TGGACGTCGGTATTGCTTCCGAACCACTTGATGATCTCGCCACGTTCGTTGAGCACGTGAGCGGCGCGCACTTTGAACCAGCGATACACGCCATCGTGACGGCGAATGCGCACTTGTGCGTCGAATACCTCGCGGGCCAGATTGGCGGTCTTCCATTGTCTTCTGAGCGGGTTGAAATCGTCCGGATGAATGAAACTTCGCCATTCGAGACCCAAGAGTTCCGACTCGCTCACTCCCGTGTACAGACTCCACTGCGGGCTGAAGTACTCGGCGAACCCGTCGGGATCACTCGACCACACGAGGTGTGGCGTCGATTCGAGCACCGCTCCCAAGCGCCGTTCGCTCTCGCGCCGAATATCTTCTGCGTGCTTGCGCTCACTGATGTCGCGGGCGACCGAGGAGGCCCCGATGATCTTGCCCGTGCGATCACGGATCGGTGAGACCGTAAGCGCGACATCGATAGGCTGGCCATTCTTCGCCACGCGAACGGTTTCCATGGCTTGATTAGACTCGCCACGCGAGACGGCCAACAAGCGCCTCTCTTCATCTTCGCCATGGCCGGCAAAGAGCCGCTGGATGGACTGCCCGAGCATCTCTTCCTTCGTGTACCCGAACATGCGGGAGGCCCCGCTGTTCCATGAGGTAATGATCCCCGAAAGTGTTTTGCTGACGATCGCGTCTGCCGATGATTCGACGATCGCGGCCAAACGCTCGCGCTCTACACTGATGCTCAGATCGCGTTCGGTGGCGGCTAAATGAGTAAACAACAGGCCGGACAACAGTAAAGTAAACAGGGCGGTGAGTGCGGCGTTTGCCCGCGGATTGTGCAATGGAAGGTTGGCCAAAAAACTGTCGCGCGCGCTCAGCTCGGCAGACCAAATGCGCCCGCCTACATGGACGGGCACCACGCCGAACAGCTCGCCGTCGCGCGGCCGGCGCGCGTTTCGTGACGCAAAGATCGGCACGGGATGGCTCGGATCCGTGACGTCCGTCAGGCGTAGCGCGTAGTCGTTGCTGCGCAGATCGAACTCGGCAAAGACGTCTGCGAGACGCAGCGGTGAGTACACGAGACCAACGGCGTCGGACGCGCGGTGCGCGCTTTGTGCACCCTCCGGATACACAGCCAGCAGCAACAAAAGGCCGAGCCGTGGCGGTCCCTTGGCTTGCATGAGCTGAATGGGCGGCGTCAGGGTCACATCCCCCGTCTCGAAGGCATGTAAAGCCGTATCTCGGCGTACCTCTTCCGACGCGAGGTCGAGACCTATCGCCCGGCGATTCGCGCTCAACGGCTCGAAATACCGAACGATCAACCTCTCGTCTTCGTTCGGGCGGAATGCATGTACTTTGAAATCCGGATATCCGTCCGCGCCGGCCTCGCGTAGGAACGCGTCCTCCTGGTGTTTGGACACTCTTTGGGCGAAACCAAAGCCGACCGAGCCAGGAAACTCGCGAGCGATGTCGCCTGACGCTACGTACAGACGAAAGCGCTCCCGCGACAGCGTCGGTCCCATGCTCAATATGGTCCCGCGCGCACTGCGCAAGCCGTACTCGTAGGTGCGGAATAGAACGCGTAGCTGACCGACGGTCCGCTCCGAGAGGGTCGTGAAGTGGGCTTGGCGGATCTGGTCGTTGTTATGGCTTTGAGTCACGGCGATCCAGCCGGCCAGGCCGAAGCCAAGCAGGAGCAATCCGAGCGGCAGAAAGCGCGGATTACGGACCAACCTCACCTGATGGTTCTCTCCTCGATGCGTTCGGGTGGATACGCCTGATTCCTACCGAAAACTTACGTCCCATGGCAGGTGTTCGACACGGTTTCTGCCAGCATGCTTCGCGGCGTAGAGCGCGCGATCGCTCGCCTCGAGCAGCATCTTGGCGCTGCCCGGCTGCTCAGAAAATCCGGTGCGGATTCGCTCATCGTAGCGACCGTCGGTGCCGCCCCCTGCGCGTTGATAGCAAGACACGCCGATGCTTACGGTCACGTGGGCCGAGACCGGCGAACGTCTGTGGCTCATGGCACTCTTGGCAATGGCTTCGCGCGTGGCTTGGGCGACGACGAGCGCGCCAACGAGTGGGGTCTCTGGCAGAATCACGGCGAATTCTTCTCCGCCATAGCGACCCGCTAGATCGGCGGGTCTTCGCGCCGCTTTCATCAACGCTTGTGCGACCGTGCGAATGCAATCGTCCCCTGCGGGATGGCCGTATTCGTCGTTGAAGAGCTTGAAGTGATCGATGTCGATCAGCATGAGCGAAAGCGGTAGCCCCGAGCGCCGCGCGCGCTGCCACTCCTGCTCCAGCTTCTCGTCCACTGCGCGCCTATTTGCCAATCCGGTCAGGGGATCGACGGCTGCAGCGCGCCGGAGGTCGTCCATCTGTTGCTTGAGCAAGAGATGATTGCGGACGCGCAGCTTGACCCGAGGGGCGCTCAATGGCTTGGTGATGAAGTCGGCGACCCCCAGCGAAAGCGCGCGAGCTTCGAATGCCAGATCACGGTGGCTGGTCACGAAGATGATCGGAATGTGGGCTAGGGCGTCGTCTGCTTTGAGCACTTCGCACACCTCGAACCCGCTCATGCCGGGCATCTCACCATCGAGAAGAATGAGATCTGGTTTGTGCTCTCGAGCCAAGCGCACGGCGTCGTCGCCATTGACCGCGAAATGGACGTGGGAGTACTCGCTCAGGATGCGCCGTAGCAAGGCGATGATGGACGGGTCGTCGTCGACGAGCAGAAGACGAGCACCACTGTCATTGGGCACCTCACCGGACATCCTCATAGAGTAACGCAAGGCCGTGCTCTTCTGGATAAAGCACCACCGGCTTGCTCTGGTTGGTCGAGATCGACACCGAGAGCTGAACAAATGGCGAGCTAAACGTAAGGGATTCGCCTGAGTATCGGTGATTCGATTGTAGGGAGGTCCGGCGTCAGCTGTGAGAATCGCCGCGCGCCCACGCTTCGCATTCTGCTGCGCGCCTCGTCAAAAACGCGCGATCGGTCGTGTTTTGTGCCAGTGAGGCGGCGCGTTCGAACGCGATTCGCGCGTCGTCGAAGCGGGCGAGCTTGAGCAGCAGGTCGGCGTGGACGCTCGGGAGTAGGTGATAGTGCGCAAGCCGTGGCTCGCTTAGCAGGGCATCGACCAGCGGCAGAGCCTGCGCAGGTCCACGTGCCATCGAGACGGCAACGGCGTGATTCAAGCGTACGACGGGCGAGTCCTGGGCCGCGATCAAGCGTTCATACAGTTCAACGATGCGCAGCCAGTCCGTTGCCTCGGCTGTGTTGGCGCGAGCGTGACATGCCGCGATCGCCGCTTGCAGCGTGTAAGGACCCCTTTGCTCGCTCAGGGTCTCGGCGAGTTCGAGCGCGCGTCGGCCGCGCCGGATCAGCAGTTGATCCCACAAGCTGCGATTCTGCTCTAGCAAGAGTACGGGTTCGCCACGTGCGTTCGTCCGCGCACGCAGCCGTGATGCTTGGAGTTCCATCAAAGCCACCAGACCATGAACCTCCGGCTCCCTAGGCGCGAGTGTCGCGAGGATGCGTCCGAGACGCAGCGCGTCTTCGCATAAGGAAGGGCGCATCCAGTCGTCGCCAGCCGTTGCAGAGTAACCCTCGTTGAAGATCAGATAGACGACTTCCAGCACAGATTCGATGCGCGCCGAAAGCTCAGGTGCTTTCGGCAACTCAAAAGCGACGTCGGCTTGGGAGAGCGTGCGCTTGGCTCGCACGATGCGTTGGGCTATCGTGGGCTCGGGGACGAGATAGGCACGTGCAATCTCTTCGATCGTCAGGCCACCCAGCAAACGTAAGGTCAAGGCCGTGCGCGCCTCGGCCGACAAGACCGGATGACAAGCCGTGAAGATGAGACGCAGCAAGTCATCGCGCACGTCGTCGTCCGCTGCGGTGTCGAAGTCAGGGGGAGTTTGCTCCTTGGCGATGACCTGAGGAGCGAGTAGCTCGTGTTTCTGTTCGACACGTCTACGCCGACGCAGTTCGTCGATGGCTCTTCGTTTTGCAGTGGCCATCAACCACGCAGCGGGATTTTCTGGCACGCCGTCATGCGGCCATCTTTCGAGGGCGACCAGGAGCGCGTCCTGCGAAAGCTCTTCCGAGAGCGGCACGTCACGTGTCATGCGCGCGAGGGAAGCTATCAGCTTGGGCGACTCGATACGGAAGATGGCGTGGATGGTGCGATGGGTCTCGTTGGCTGCCACGCCTGCGAGCAGAGCAGCTCCGCGAAAGCGTGCAAGCGTCGACTCGAGGGCACACCCGGCGCGCTCGCCTATGCTTGGGGCATGAAGAAACCAAGACTTGGTTTGATGAGTCTCGCCACATGCACGGTGCTGGCGTCTGCGCTCGGTTGCGCGAAACCCTCGGCACCGGCCCCCAAGCATGCGACGGCTGCGCCGATGCCCGAAGCTGCCGAGCCCGCGCCCGCACCAAAGTCGAACTGGCCGGACGTACTCGCCCTCGCGGGCGAGGTTCTGACTCCGGTAAAGACGCCGCCTTTCCTGGTGCGCCTCGTTCGTCGACCTGAGGGTTTTGTCGGCGTCCTCGACATTCCGGGGCAAGCCGCCCAAGGACTGCCACTCAAGGTCGTAGAACAGGCTGAAAAGCTCGTCTTGTCGCTCGACGAAGTCGATGCGCACTGGACGATAGGTCAGGACGGCCGCGGCGCTTTTACCTGTGCTTTTCGCCAGCGCGAGGTCGACATCGGCTGTGAAGTGCGGCAGCTGACGGACCCGGAAGTAACGGCTGCGCTCACACCCAAGCGACCCCAGACGCCTTCCCCTCCCTTCCCCTATGAAGCGCGCGAGGTGAGCTACGAGAACGTGGGCGGCGGTGTGCGCCTTGCGGGAACTCTGACGGTTCCCGAGGGAGCCGGTCCGTTTCCAGTTGCGCTCCTGATCAGTGGCTCGGGCGCGCAAGACCGGGACGAGAGCCTGATGGGGCACAAGCCGTTCTGGGTCATCGCAGATCATCTAGGCCGCCACGGGATCGCTGCGCTGCGGGTCGATGATCGTGGCGTGGGTGGTTCCACCATTGCGGGTGCGGCAACGAGTCAGGACTTCGCAGGCGATGTACGCGCGGGCATCGCATTTCTGAAGACGCAGCCAGGTATCGATCCAAAACGGATTGGCCTACTCGGACATAGCGAAGGCGCGTTGGTGGCAGCCATCGTGGCTAGCAACGATCCGCAGCTGGCGTTCGTGGTGCTGCTCGCTCCTCCAGCTGTGTCGGGGGCCGACCTGCTTGTGGCGCAAAGTGGCGCATTGTTGCGTGCATCCGGTGCGCCCGACGACGTGATAGCTCAGGCGCAAAGCCGGCAGCGCGAGGTCAACGACGTGGTGCTAAAGGAGCCCGACGATCAGGAAGCACGCACGAAGCTGGAGATTCTGCTCGAGCCGCGTGACCCGAGTCGCGCCCAGATACCGCTGCTCCTGACCCCATGGTTTCGCTTCTTCTTGAAGCACGACGTGCAAGCCGACCTGGCGCGGATTCGTTCGCCCATACTGGCCGTGTTCGGCGAGCGCGACGTCCAAGTTCCTTACCCACTGAATCGTAAGGAGCTCGAAAAGGCTCTCAAAAAAACCAAGCACAAGCGCGACCAAGTTCTGTCCTTTCCTGAGCTCAACCACCTGTTTCAGCCTGCGGGCACCGGGCTCCCCGATGAGTACGCGGTAATCGAGACTACGATTTCGCAGCAGGTCCTCGAAGGGGTAACCAACTGGCTCACCAGCTTGTGAGCTCGCTGGGCTGTCGAGCTCGGCTCAGTGTTGTGCATACGTGCAAGCGCCCTCACTTTCGCTTGCTCGCTTCCTATCCATAATCAAACTGGGCACGAAAAGCGTCATGCGGCCGTAACCATCTGCGGGCGTTCTTCGACGAAGACCGGCGCGTAGCTTCTGCGCCGCGCAACATCTCCCTCCTGACCAAAGTGTGGCACCGGTGCGCTATCTCGTACCCATTCTCGGCCTCGTTCTCCTCCTCGGCGGGCTTGGAACCATCAAGTTCACCCAGATTTCAAAGCTCATGGACGCAGGTGCGGCCTACGCCAAAGCGGGCCCCCCGCCACTCGCAGTCAGCTCGGACGTGGCCCGCGAGCTGAGCTGGGAGGGCACGTTGTCTGCGGTCGGCACGATCGCGGCGGTCCGGGCAGTGGCCGTGAGCAATGAATCCCCCGGTGTCGTGAAGCAAATACGCTTCGACTCTGGTGCGATGGCGAAAGCCGGGCAGATTCTGGTCGAGTTAGATACCTCCGTGGAGAAGGCACAGCTTGCGACGGCGCTCGCCCGCAAGGAGCTCGCCGAACGAACCCATGCGCGTACGGCGTCCCTCTACGAACGCAAAGTGCTCACCCAAGCTCAGCAGGAGAATGACTTGGCCCAGCTGCAAGCGGTCAGGGCTGAGGTCGACGCCTTGCGTGCGCAAATCGAACGCAAGATCGTACGGGCTGCCTTCGCGGGTCGACTCGGAATTCGGGCGGTCAACTTGGGCCAGTACTTGAGCCCGGGAACAGTGCTTACGACGCTCGATGCGCTCGACTCCGTGTTCGTCGACTTCACGCTTCCCCAACAAGCTCTCGAGAGCTTGAGGCCGGGACTCAAGGTGCGCGTGACGCTCGAGGGGGACGACGCGGTCGCGATCGATGGCACGATCAGCGCGGTCGACCCGTCCCTCGACCCGACGACGCGCAGCATTCGCGTGCGCGCAAGTGTGCCCAATGAGCAGCAGAAGTTGCGCCCTGGCATGTTCGCCAACGTAGCGATCGTCCTTCCAGAGCGCGACAGCATCGTCGCGGTGCCGCAAACCGCCATCGTGCACGCTCCTTACGGAGATTCGCTGTTTCTCGTAGAGCCACTCAAGGAGCAGCCGAACACTCCGACCGGCAACGCGGAGAAGGCTCCGACTCCGGTGCAGCAAGTGCGGCAGCAGTTCGTCCGGCTTGGCGAGCAGCGCGGCGACTTCGTCGCGGTCCTCGAAGGAGTCAAGGTGGGACAGGAGGTCGTGACGGCCGGCGCATTCAAGCTGCGCAATGGCGCGACCATCACGGTCAACAACAAAATCAAGCCGGATGCCAAAGTGGATCCGCGCCCAGAGAATCGCTGAGCCATGAAGTTCACGGACATTTTCATCCGTCGGCCGGTGCTGGCGATCGTCCTGAATCTGGTGATCATCATCGCTGGCCTGCAGGCGATTCGGACATTGACCGTACGTCAGTACCCGAAGCTCGAGAGCGCCACGGTTACCGTTCGCACGCCCTACGTGGGTGCCAGCGCCGACTTGGTGCGCGGCTTCATCACGACTCCGCTCGAGCGCGCGATCGCGGCGGCCGACGGCATCGACTACATCGAATCCCAGAGCGTACAAGGTCTCTCGACGATCAGCGTGCGCCTCAAGCTCAATTTCAACGCGGGCAACGCGCTCGCCGACATCAGCGCACGCGTCAATCAAGTGCGCGCCGACCTGCCGCCGGAAGCGGAAGTGCCGGCGATCAGCATCGAGCCTTCGGATGCGCAAGTCGCTGGGATGTACTTGAGCTTCGGCTCGACGATTCTCGAGGACAATCAGGTCACAGATTATTTGATTCGCATCGTGCAGCCGCAGCTGTCAGCGATCGAAGGTGTACAGCGGGCGGAGATCCTCGGCGGCCGTACCTTTGCGATTCGTGCCTGGCTGAAACCGGACAGGATGGCCGCGCTGAACGTGAGCCCATCGCAAGTGCGCGCAGCGCTGTCGTCGAACAACTTCCTGTCGGCCGTCGGCGAGACCAAAGGCTCGTACGTCCAAGTCAATCTCACCGCGAACACCAACCTGGAGTCCGTCGAGGAGTTCAAGCAGCTGGTGATCCGCGAGGAGGGCGGGGCGCTCGTGCGCCTGCAGGACATCGCGGATGTGGTGCTTGGCGCCGACACCTACGAGCAGGACGTGCGCATGTCCGGGCAACGTGCGGTGTTCATGGGCGTTTGGGTTCTTCCCAACGCGAACTCGCTCGACGTGATGAAGCGCGTTCACAAAGAGATGCAAGAGATCAAGGCGGGGCTGCCGAGCGGCATGGATGCCCGCGTCGCCTTTGACTCGACGCGCTACATCGCGAGCGCCGTCGATGAAGTGGTCAGTACGCTGGCTGAGACCATCGGTATCGTCATCGTCGTCATCTTCCTGTTCCTCGGCTCTTTGCGCACGGTCCTGGTGCCGATCGTGGCCATTCCGGTCTCGTTGATCGGGGCCGTGTTCTTAATGCAGGTGCTTGGGTTCACCGTGAACCTCCTGACCTTGCTCGCGATCGTGCTCGCGGTCGGTCTAGTGGTCGACGACGCGATCGTCGTGGTCGAAAACGTAGAACGCCACATACGGCAAGGGAAGACGCGCCTCGAGGCGGCCTTGGTAGGAGCACGCGAGCTCGTCGGGCCGATCATCGCCATGACGATCACGCTCGCCGCCGTCTACGCGCCGATCGGTTTCCAAGGCGGGCTGACGGGCGCGCTGTTTCGAGAGTTCGCCTTTACGCTGGCGGGCGCGGTCTTCATTTCAGGTGTCGTCGCGCTGACCTTGTCGCCGATGATGGCTTCCAAACTGCTCGTCGAAGCCGGTCAGCACAGTTGGTTTGCAGACAAGGTGGATCGCATTTTCGAGGCCGTGAAGCGCGGCTACGACCGCGCGCTCGGCTTCACGCTAGGCATTCGGCCCGTCGTGTACGCCGTGTGGGTGGCGTTGTCGCTCGCGATCGTTCCGATGTACATGTTCTCCCCGTCTGAGCTGGCCCCCACGGAAGACCAAGGGGTCATCTTCAGCGCGATCGACGTACCGGCCAATGCCACGCTCGAGCAGCTCACGCCTCACACAGGCGAGATCGGGCGTCTGTTCAAGACGGCGCCCGAGTTCGATCACGCCTTTCAGATTACATTCCCCACCAATGGCTTCGCGGGCATGGTGATCAAGCCGTGGGCGGAGCGCACGCGCTCGATCGCCCAGGTACAAGAAGAGATCAGTGCCAAGCTCGGCTCCGTCACCGGCGTGAGCGCGCCGGCCTTCTTGCCACCTGCGCTGCCTAGCGCCGGTTTCTTCCCGGTCGAGGTCGTCGTCGCGTCCACTGCAGATCACAAGCAGCTTCTCGAGGTCGTCGATCGCCTGGTGGAGATAGCCGCCAATAGCGGACAGTTCATGTTTCCGCCCATTACCGACGTGAAGATCGATCTCGCAAAGTCCGAGATCGTGCTCGATCGCGACAAGCTCGCCTCGATGGGTCTGAGTCTCGCGACGGTCGGCGGCGACATGGCAGCGATGCTGGGCGGCAACTTCGTCAATCGCTTCAACATCGAAGGCCGCAGCTACAAGGTGATAGCGCAAGTGGAGCGCGCCGCGCGGCTCAACCCTGAGCAGCTCAAGGAGATTCACGTCACGGGTCCGGGCGGGAAACTGATGCCGCTCGGTGCCGTTGCGACCATCAAAAATGGCGTGGAACCGCGCTCCCTCAACCGCTTTCAACAGCTCAATGCCGTCAAGATTTCGGGAGTCACTACGCAGTCGCTCGAGGGCGGGTTGAAGGTGATCGAGGACGCCGCAAAGGAGTTGCTCCCGGCCGGCTATCGCCTCGACTACACCGGTGAATCGCGTCAGTTACGCGAAGAAGGTGGCAAGTTCCTGCCGGCGATGGGGCTCGCCATCCTGCTGATCTTCCTCGTGCTGTCTGCCCAGTTCAACTCCTTCCGTGATCCGTTCGTGATCCTGGCGGGCTCCGTACCGCTTGCGATGTTTGGCGCGCTCATCTTCTCCTTCCTCAAGTTTCCAGGGCCGCCGGGCATGGGGTACACGCTCACGGAGGGCTGGACGACGACCATGAACATCTACTCGCAGGTCGGCCTCGTGACGCTCGTGGGGCTCGTGTCGAAGAACGGCATCCTGATCGTGGAATTCGCCAACTCCGAGCAGGAGCGAGGCGTCCCCAAGCTGGAGGCGGTGCGCGAGGCCGCTCGGACACGTCTGCGTCCTATCCTCATGACGACGTTTGCCACCGTCGCGGGTCACTTCCCGCTCACACTGGTTTCGGGACCAGGGGCTGCAGCTCGCAACTCGATCGGCGTCGTGTTGGTAGGCGGAATGGCGATCGGCACCTTCTTCACGCTTTTCGTGGTGCCCTCGGTTTATGTCCTGATCGCCAAGGATCACAGCGCCAAGCGCACACGCGAGAGCTCTGCGGCGACGGTCGACGCGTTGCCGGAGCCCGCGTGACGAAGCCTGGTCAACCGACCAGGTTGTTCAGCTTGGCTCGCACGGACTTGTAGACCTCGTCCGCACGCGTCGTGCCGAGCTCGATCACGAGCGCGGTCAAGCGCTGCTCTGCGGTCGTCCGGCTACCATTGGAGGACGCCGACGTGGCGGCGCTGGGCCCAAACTTGCGGTTGGCGGTCTTCTGCGCGCTCGGGACCGTGCGTCCCACGGTTGCCTTGGCGGTCATACCGCTACCCTTGCGGACAGCCTTCTTCTTGCTCTTTTTGCCCGTTCCAGAGCGCATTTCGGACTGGATCGTCCAAACGAACTTCTTCGTCAGATCGAGCCCGGCGTCTTTGGCTTTGGCGACGATTTCGTCAGCGGGAACGCTGTCCGCAAAGCTCTTGATGAAACCGGTCTTCGTGATGGGCTTGCCACCCTTCATCACGTCCTTCTTGCCTGCCATGGAGATCCTCTCGCGAAAGGGCGCAGAGTTGTGCGCCATTCGCGCAGGAGGCTACCCGATCTCATCGAGCGTGCCTACGCTTGCGGCGTGCGGCGCGAATCCAAGTTGCGAGAGAAAGCTCCGGCAAGTTTTCGGAAGCAGTGCTCAGGAGTGCTGATTTGGCGCCAAAAATGGCCCTGCGGCGCACTTTCGCGCGAGGTCTACTGTGCCGCTGCGGGATCCAGCCACATGACTTCCCAGCCGTGACCATCCAGATCGTAGAAGCTGCATCCGTACATAAAACCGTGGTCCATGGGCTGCTGGGCAGCTCGTCCGCCGAGTGCGACAGCCTTGCTCATCAGGGCGTCTACTTCCGCCCTGCTTTCGCAGGAGATGCCGAAGAGTCCCTCGCAGTGCGTCGACGTATTGCAAAGCTCGCGCTTGGTAAACGTCTTGAAGAAGGGCTCGGAGAGCAGCATGACGAACGCGTGGTCGCTGACGATCATGCAGGCCGCGTTTTCGTCAGTGAACTTCAGGTTGAACTCGAACCCGAGCTTCGAGAAGAACCCCATGGACTTCTTGAGGTCTCGGACCGCGATGTTGACGAAGAGCTTGCGGGAGTTCTGGATAGCCATGATCGGGGTGTCCTTTCGTTCTGAGTCATAGACGCCCCGAAGCAGCCAAACTCATCGCTGCTCAGAAAGAGATTCGGTTCTAACAGTAACTAGGCGGGCAGCTCGGCAGGAAGCCCCAGACGGGGGAACAAAGTCTCCGTGTCCAGGAACGCATTCCAGCCGACGATGCTATCTCCCGAGAGCTCCAGAACGACCAGCGCCCATGCGAAATGGCCTCCGCCTGGTCGCGCGCGGTATTGAGCGAAAGCAGGCGAGCCAGAGGCTTGTGTGGGCAGCAGTCGTGAGCCTCGGCACTCGGCTCCCGGGCCCAACAGCCAGTCGCGAATGGATTGAGGCCCCTGTAGCCACAAGGCGTAGGGCGGCATGGACATGATCGCATCGTTGCGGACCAGGGAGACGAGCTCCGTGACGTCGTACCGCTCGAACGCGGCGACATACCGCTCCAGCAACTGCTGCTGCGCAGCCGAGAGCTCCCGAGACTCTTCGAGGTCACGTGTGGCGAGGGTGGCCCGCGCACGCTGCAGGGCGCTATTCACCGACGCAACGGACAGCTCCAGACTTTCCGCGGCCTCCGCCGCCGACCAGCCCAAGACATCCGTGAGCAACAGTGCTGCACGCTGCTTAGGGGGGAGGTGCTGAAGGGCTGCGACGAACGCCAGGCGAATGCT
>WUUC01139812.1_pt1 | contig 11949 bp, 12 predicted proteins | sample 6278441 | NCBI WGS metagenome assembly WUUC01 (sample SAMN13675441, study PRJNA597444) | soil metagenome | isolation source: soil | place: USA: Washington | collected 2017-10 | reverse complement strand
CCTTGACGATCAGGTAGATGCCGAGGACGCCGCCCTCCCAGATCATCTCCGGGAAGCTGAGCAGGCCGCCCGTGCTCGACATCTGGTCCCAGCCGCCGAGCAGCACGCCGACCGAGTTGACGAGGCACAGCGAGCCGCCGACCAGCCCGATCATCGCGAGCCGCCGCGGGAGCAGGCCGGAACGCAGCATCGCGTAGCCGAGCAGGAGACCGTTGCCGAAGGCCACGCAGAAGCCCGGGCCTAGCAGGAACGTCCAGTCGTGCGCCGCGACCAGCGATTGCGCGGACGTGACGAGGGTGGCGTCGGTCCCGAGCCCCGCGCCTTGCAGCGTGACCACGGAGAGCAGGCTCACGATCCCAACCGCGATCAACACCGACTCGACGATCCGCGAGGCGACCCAGCCGAGCGCGAGCGTCGGCTGGTAGCGACGCAGCACCGGATACAGCACCACCGCGGTGCCGACGTTCGCGACCACCAGTAGTACCTCGAGCAGCGCCGCGACCCTGATCCCGGTAGCGGAGCCGTCCCCGAGCACCCAGTCCGGGTCGTCCAGCACCGAGCCGTAGAGCGCGTAGGCCCCGATCGAAGTGACGAAGGTGAGCAGGAACAGGACGCCGATGATGCGGGCGGCGCGCTGCGGCGAGACGACAGGCTCAGCATGGGACATGGCAACTCTCCTAACAGGGGCTTACAACGTAAACTTACGTCGTAAGGTACACTGCTCCCATCGAACCTGTCAAGCCGACGTCGGCCAAGTCCCGCACCTCGCTCAGGCGCGACCGAATCCTGCGCGCGGCTCTCGAGCTCGCCGACCGCGACGGCTTCGAGGCATGCACGATGCGCAAGCTCGGCGCCCAGCTCGGCGTCGAGGCGATGTCGCTCTACCGCTACGTCTCGAGCAAGGAGGACCTGCTCGACGGCCTCGTGGACCTCGTGTTCGCCGAGGTCGAGGTCGACGAGCCGGGCACGACGGAGTGGCGAACGGCGATGCGCGAGCGCGCGCACTCCCACCGCGCCGCGATGCGCCGCCACCCTTGGGCGGTCGGCTTCATGGAGGGGCGGATGCAGCCGGGCCCGGCGAGCCTGCGGGTGCACGACGCGACGCTGGGAATCCTGCGCGCCGCGGGCTTCCCGTTCCGCGCCGCGGTGCACGCGAACTCCGTGCTCGACGCCTACGTCTACGGCTTTGCCCTGCAAGAGCGCGGCCTGCCCGCGCAGGCCGACGGCGACACGGCAGAGGTGATGCGCGAGCAGGCCCGCCACGTGCCCGAGATGAGCAACTTCCCACACCTCGTCGAGGCCATGCGGGAGTTCGCCGAGACCGGCTTCGACTACGACGCCGAGTTCGCCTTCGGTCTCGAGCTCATCCTCGACGGGATCGAGCGTGCCGAGGGTTTCTCGGCGGTGGCCCCAGGCGGTTAGCCCGCCGGCCGGTCGTCTTCCTCGGCCCCAGAGTCCTCCGACCCGTCGGTCTGCTCCAGACCCTCGCTCTGGTAGGCGGCTTGCGCGATCGCGTGGCTGGAGAGGGGGGCGGTGATGAGCACGAACAGCGCGACGAGGACGGCGCTGGTGACCGTCTCGGTGCTGCCGGTGGCGATCGAGGCGAAGAGGATGAGAATGACCGCGGGGCCGGTGACGAGGCCGGCGGGGTGCAGCTGGCTGAGGAGGTCGGGCATCCTCAGCAGGCCGTAGAGGCCGATCGTCGCGAGCAGCAGTCCGAGCGCCAGCGCCGCGACGGCCAGTACGTCGAGGAGCGTTGCCATCAGGATGGCCCGCGGACGACGTGGCGGGCGGCTACGAGGGTCGCGGTGAGGGCGAGCAGGGCGAGCGCCAGAGCCGCGTCTATGTAATAGGACACGTCGCGCAGGTAGGACAGGATCGTGAGCAGTGCGATGACGATCGCCACGAGCACGTCGAGTGCCAGGACCCGGTGCAGAGCGTCCTCGGCACGCAGGAGCAGAAGGCCGCCGCCGAAGAGCAGCAGGGTGACCCAACCGAAGGCGATCTCGAGGGCTAGCTCTGGCATGACTTACGGCACCGCCTTTCGCTGCCAGCTCTCGTAGCTGTGGCGGTGGCGCGCGCGCACCGCGTCGGGGTCGCTGGCGTCCACGAGGTGCACGATCAGCACGTCGCGAGCCTCATCGACGGCCACTGGAACCTCGTCCGGCGCCTCTCCGGTGACGAGCCCCCACAGCGCCAACTGCATACGCGAGCGGTCGCCGCGTGGGATCTCGACCAGGCCCGGACGGTACTTGGCGCCGAGGCAGAAACGCACCACTCGCCAGCTGCCGCGGATCGTCTCTGCCGCAGTCTCCGCAAGCCCCGCCATCGCCGCCCGCACAGCTCCGGCCCGGGGACGGCCAGCTTTCGAGGGGCCACGTGGTCGTAGCGCCGTGGCAACCGCGAGACCCAGCAGACCGCCCACGAGCACGTCGCCGGGCGCGACGCTCGTGAGGACCAGCAGGTAGATGGCCGCCAGCGCCGCCGCGCGCACCAAGATTCCGCTCATCGGTCACCTCCCGAGAGCACCTGGGCCGCGTCGTGGCTGAGCGCCAGCATCGGCTCGGGCCACACGCCCGCCGCGAGGACCAGCAGGGCCAGTCCCGCGACGACAGCCTGCTGCGGCAGGGTGCTCCGGGGCCCGGTCCGCTCGGCGCGCCAGAAGTCGTACTGGTAGACCTGGAACACGTAGACGAGCGACAGGGCGCCGCCGAGGAAGACCAAGGCGATCAGCGCCGGGCTGTCGGCCGTGGCGCGGAAGAGCTCGAGCTTGCCGATGAAGCCGGCCGCGGGTGGGATGCCGGCAACGCTGAACGCGCCGAGCACGAACGCCCCGCCCACGAGCGCGCCGCGCATCTGGGTGGTGAGGAAGAGCAGCGTCTTGTTGAGGGCGTTGACGATCGTGTACACAATCGCGGCCGCGAAGCCGACGGGTCCGCCGATGCCGATGGCTACCAGCACATAGCCCACCTGGCCGATCGCCGAGTAGGCGAGCATCTCGCTCGCGTTGCGGCGCGAGACTGCCAGGACGCCGCCGTAGACGATCGAGGCGCAGCCGATCACGATGAGCGCGGTGGCGGCGAGCTCGAGCTCACGCGACAGCAGCTCGCCTCCGAAGCGCAGTAGACCATAGGCGCCGATGTTCGCCAGACCGCCGCTCAGGATCGCCGCGACGGCGGGGCGGGCGCCGGTGTACACCGTCGGCAGCCAGAAATGGAACGGAAATAGCCCGAGCTTGACGCAGAAGGCCACGAAGAACCCGACCGCGATCAGCAGGGCGGCGTTGCGGTCGGTGGAATCCATCCGCTCGGCGATGGTCGCCATGTCGAGCGATCCCGTGACGTGGTAGATGCCGGCCACCGAGAGCAGGAAGACGAACGTCCCGAGCAGGTTGACCGTGGTGAAGATCAGCGCGGCGCCCAGCTCGCGCCGGGTGCCGCCGTATGTCGCCAGGACGTAGCCGGCGGCCATGGCCAGCTCGAAGAAGACGTAGAAGTTGAACAGGTCACCGGTGAGGAACACCCCCGTCAGGCCCGTGGCGAGCAGCAGCACGAGGCCCGGGAACACGCGCTCGGGTATCCCGCCCAGTACCTCGTGCAACGTCGCCGCGAGCAATGCCAGCGAGGACAGCAGCGCGAACAGGACGCCGAGCGCGTCGGCACGCAGGGTGATTCCGACACCGGCGGGCCATCCACCGGTCGTCGCCGCGACGGGCCCGTCCGAGAGCACCGCGACCGTCAGCACGATCAGCGCCGCGAGGTTGGCGGCGAGCGCGCCGACAGCCAGCCACCCGACCAGACGCCGGCGTCCGTCCAGCAGCACGAGGATCGCGCCCATGGCCCACGGGACGAGCAGCGATATCGAGAGGGCCGTCACCGCGCAGCCTCCTCCTCGGCCGCGTGCTCCTCGGCCTCGTGACGCTCGCGGCGGGCGTCCTCCGCGGCCTCCTCGTGGGCCACATCGTCGAACCTCTGCGTCTGGTAGGCCGTGGCTACCCGCAGGACGAGCACGAGCAGCAGGGCGGTGACGGCCAGCCCGATCACGATCGCGGTGAGAGCCATCGCCTGGCTGAGGGGGTCGCTCACGGCGCCGCGGGTCAGCGGATAGATCGGGGCCACGCCGCGGGTGAGGCCGGAGGCGATCAGGGTGAGCACGGCGGACTGCGAGATCACCACTACGCCCAGCACCACGCGCACCAGGTCCCGGTTGAGCAGCAGGTAGGCGCCGGTCCCGAACAGGATCGACGCCGTAAGGGCGAAGATCAGCTTCACTCCTCGCGCTCCCAGACGAGCCACGCGAGGTCGTGGATCAGCACCTCGAGCGTGCCGGCGACCAGTAGGAACAGCCCGAGGTCGAAGACCACCGGCGTGATCAGCTCGAACGTGCCGATCTCGGTGACGGCGTCGCCCGGCGCGGGCAGGTGGGTGAACGGCGTATCGCCCGCCACGATGCTGAAGAAGCCCGCGGCTAGGGCGATCAGCAGCCCGCCGGCCGCTATCGCGGGTGCGTGCCGTAGGACAGGCAGGCTGCGCTCGGTGCGCTCCGGGCCGAGCGTCACGTAGCGCAGGGCTATCGCGAGCGCGACGATCACACCGGCGCTGAAGCCATCCCCGACATCGGCGTATCCCTTCACGACGATCGCCGCGGCGACCATCAGCGCCGGGCCGAGCACCCGCGGTGCGATTGCGGCGAGGATCGGGCTCACCAGACGCTCCTGCGCCGCAGGAGGCTCGCCACACCGACCACGGCGACACCGAGCACGGTGATCTCGACCATCGTGTCGAGGCCGCGGAAGTCGGCGAGGATCACTGTCACGACATCGCCGCCGTGGGCATCGGGCGCGCGCCGGATCTGCTCGGTGGCGTCGCTCTCCGCCAAGGTCGAGCGCGAGAGCGCAGCCCAGATGGCGGCGAACGACCCGGCGCCGGCGAGCACGCCGATCAGGACGTTGCGTCTCTGCCGCCCGCGCTCGGAGCGGACCGGCTCCGGCCCCGCGCCCGGCGGCAGCTTGGCGAACACGCCGACGAAGACGAGCGTGAACACGGTCTCGACGAGGACGGCCACGAGCGCCACGTCAGGCGCTCCGACGACTGCGTACACCGCGGCGAGCGCGAACCCGAGCACCGACAGCGCCAGGACGGGCCGTAGCCGGCCCGGATCTCTCACAACCGCGAACGCGGCGGCCACCGCGAGGCCGAGCAGCGCCACGATCGGCAGGTCGGCGGCCGCGACCTCCCCGATCTCGTAGGCGCCGTCGGTTGGAGTGACGGCGAAGGCGAGGGCCAGGAGCACCGCCGTCGGCACGAGGACCGCCGTGATGCTGTTGCGCAGGTCGCGGACCTCGGCGTCATGCAGGCGGTCCGAGAGCCGGTTGAGCGCGAGCAGCGCGGCGCGGTAGCCGCGGCGCGGGCCGATCAGATCGCCGGTCCGCGCGACGGCTCCCACCACGCGCTCGCGCGAGCGGGGAGCGATCAGGATCAGGGCGCCCGCCAGCCAGGCCGCGAGCGCCATCAGGTTCTCGGCGCGCGCGTCGAGGTGGTAGGCCGGGGCCACGTCCACCGCGCCCCCGTTGGTGACCGTGGCGGCGTCGCCGGCAAGCTGTGCGAACGGCTCGACGACGATCCCGCCGGCCAGGGCGACGCCCGCCAACGCCGCTATCGGCGCGACCAGCAGGGCCGCGACGGGACGGGGCTCCGTGCGGCGCCGCCCCGTGAACAGACCGAACCAGAAGCGGCCGATGTAGGCGAAGGTCAGGGCGGCCGCGACGACGGCCATCGCCTGCACGAGCACGCCCGCCTCGACCGCCGCCGCGAAGAACAGCTCGTCCTTGAAGAAGCCCAGCGTCAGGGGCAGCGCGGCGAGCGTTGCGGCCGCCACGGCGCTCGCGCCTGCCAGCAACGGCATGTCGCGGGCCAGCCCTCCGAGGCGCGAGAGTCGCGTCTCGCCGGTCGCCTCGGTGACCGCGCCGGCGGTCATGAACAGTGCGCTCTTGGCGATCGCGTGGGTGATCACGTACAGCGCTGCCGCCCCCGCGCCGGCAGGGCCCCCGATGCCGTAAAGGGCGACGACGTAGCCGTACTGGGAGATCGTCGAGTGGGCGAGGATCTGCTTCAGCTCGTCCTGGGCAAGCGCCAGCAGACCGCCCACCACGATTGACGCGAGGCCGATCACGAGCAGCCCGTCGAGTATCGCCTCGCTGCGCGACAGCAGGGGATGTACGCGCCCGAGCACCAGCACGCCGGCCGCCACCATCGCGGCGGAGTGCAGATAGGCCGAGACCGGGGTGGGGGCGGCCATCGCGCGTGGCAGCCAGAAGTGCAGCGGTACCTGCGCGCTCTTGGCCAGTGCCGCGCCCGCGATCAGGGCACACGCGACGGTGGTGGTCGTGCTCGCCTGCGCCTGCTCGAACAGCGCGGGCAGCGAGAACGTGCCGTACTCGTTGTAGAGGAGGACCGCGCCGATGAGCATCGCCACCGCGCTGACTCCGGTCACCAGGAGCGCCATCAAGGCGGCGCCGCGTGCCTCGCGCCGCTCCCGGTCGAACCCGATCAGGAAGTACGACGCCACCGCGGTCAGGTCGAAGAAGACGAAGAGGAGGATCAGGTCGCGCGCGCAGGCCAACCCGACCATCGAGGCCATGAACAGCACCATCCACGGCCAGAACCGCCAGCCGTCGCGCGCGGGCCGGCCCTCGTGCTCGAGGTGCCGGGGCAGATAGGCGGCGCCGTACACGAAGACGACCGCGCCGATCCCGGTGGCGAGCAGTGCGTAGAGCGCGCCGAGCCCATCGAAGGCGAGGTTCAGCCGGAGCCCCAGCGTGGGAGCCCATGCCACGTCGATCGAGCCGCCGCCGCTCAGCCAGCCGGCCAAACAGGCCGCGAAGCCCGCCACAGCGCTGGCAACGGCGGCCCACGGGAGGAGTCGCGCGGTCACGCCGCTCATCATGCCTGGAAGCTGCGCGAAGACCGGCGCTAGCCGGCGCTCTCCGGGACGACCACTACTGGCCGTCCGGCGGCGCGCACCAGCCGACTCGACACCGAGCCGAGCAGGGCAGCGCGTAGCGCGCCCCGCCCGCGGGTGCCGGTCACGATGAGAGCCGCGGATCGCTCGCGCGCGACCTGCGAGAGAACCTCGACCGCGTCGCCGCCCTCCTCGACAGCGACGCTGACCTTCAGGTTGAGCGGCGGCCGGTCCGGCCCCTCGCCGAGAGCGCTCAGCGCGGCCGTCGCCAGCTCGTCGGCGAGGCTTGGATCGACGGCCACCCGCTCGTCGCCGTTGGCGACGTGGAGAAGTACCAGCCCCCGCGCGAGGCGTGCCGCGAGAGCGGCGGCATGGCGGGCGGCCCGCAGGCTGTGCTCGGAGCCGTCGTAGCCCGCCAAGACGGGTCCCGGCTCCTCCAAGGCCGCCCCTCGCGTCACGGTGACCACCGGACACGGAGCGCGAGCCGCCAAATCGCTGGCCACGCTTCCGATCACCAGTCGGTCCAAACCGGCGCGCGTGGCAGTCCCTGTGACCAGGAGACCGGCGTGCATCTCAGTGGCTCGTCGCAGGAGCGCGGTCACAGGGCGCCCCTCGACAAGCTCGGTTTCCAGCTCCGTCTCGCCCGCCTCTCGAGTCGTGTCATCGAGCAGGCGGCGCGCATTGCGGCGGGCGACACGCTCGAGATCCTCGTCCTCGACCCCCGCCGCGAGCATCTCTCCTCGCGGATGGACCGCAATTCCCATCGGATCGAAGACGTGGACCGCGACCGCTGGCACTCCGAGCTCGCGGGCGAGCCACATGGAGGCGCGCAGGGCATGACTCGAGACGTTCGTGTCCTCCAGCGCGCAGATGACCGCATCGGGGCTCGTCATGCTTGAACGTCCCCCCTTTCTGTGGACGCCCAAACTCGGCCCCCTCTCGTTTCCGATGGTCTTGCGAGAGGCTTGCGAACCCTGGGGTAGCATCGCGACCGGGTTGGAATCTGGAGCGAAAGAGAAGCTGGGCGAGGGCTTGACCGTGCTCACCGGCGGCAGTGGTGGCGTGGCGGTGAGCTGCGTACGCCGGCTGGCCCGCGAGGGCGGACGGTTCCTGCTCGCCGACGTCGCCGAGGCCGCATTGGCGAAGGTGGCCGACGAGCTCACGGCCGAGGGCATCGCGGTCGACGTCGTCCGTTGTGACGTCAGCGACCGAGGCGAGGTCGAGGCGCTCGCCGCTCGTGCGGCCGCGATCGGTCCCACCCGGGCGCTGATCCACACCGCCGGTATCGCGCCGCCCGCCCCGATCGACCCGCGCCGGATGCTCGAGGTCAACCTGGTGGGCACCTGCCTCGTCCTCGACGCGTTCGAACCGTTCATGGGCCCCGGCAGCACCGGGATCTGCATCGCCTCCCTGGCGGCCTACCGCCGCTTCACCCACAGCCAGGACGAGCTGCTGGCCGAGCCCTTGGCGCCTGAGTTCCTCGATCGGGCAGCCGCCATCGCGGAAGGTCTCCACAACCCGGTGCTGGGGTCCTACGCGCTCTCCAAGCGCGGGGTCGTGGTGCAGTGCGAGCGGCGCGCGGGGACCTGGGGCGACGCGGGGGCGCGGCTGATGTCGATCTCTCCCGGCCTGATCCTCGACACCTCGATCGGCCGGGCCGCGGCGACGATCCACGCGGGCGCCTATGCCGAGCAGTCCGCGGTCGGCAGGGCCGGCACCGCCGACGACGTGGCCGACGTCGTCGCCTTCCTGATTTCCCCGGCGGCCTCCTACCTGAGCGGCGGCGACATCCTGCTCGACGGCGGAGTGCTCGCCCACGTCAACTGGAGCGCCGACCCCGCGACTCGAGAGGCCTGGCACGGCCTGACCTCATGACGTCCGGTCCGATCGGGGCCGAGCCCTTCGAGATCGCGGTCTCGCCCGAGCGCCTCGCCGACCTGGAGGCGCGGCTGCGGGTCGCCCGGCTTCCGCCCGCGACGGGCTCCGGGTGGGACTACGGAATGGACACCGACTATCTCGGCGAGCTGGTCGCCTACTGGAGGGACGAGTTCGACTGGCGTCGCCAAGAGGCGGCGATGAACAAGTTCGACCACTACCGGGTCGAGATCGACGGGGTCCCGATCCACTTCCTCCACCGGCCCGGCGTCGGTCCGGCGCCGACCCCGCTCGTCCTGATCCACGGCTGGCCGTGGACCTTCTGGGACTTCGAGGAGATGATCGAGCCGCTCGCCAACCCCGCCGCGTACGGCGGCGACCCGGCCGACGCTTTCGACGTGATCGTCCCCTCCCTGCCCGGCTACGCCTTCTCCAACCCCGTTCCGGGCCCGGGCCGCAGCGCCTGGGAGGTCGCCGACCTCTTCGTCGAGCTGCTCGAGAAGCACCTCGGCCACAAGCGCTTCGCCGTCCACGGGGGCGACATGGGCGCCCAGGTCGCGGGGCAGCTCGGGCACAAGTACCCGGAGCGCCTGATCGGCCTGCACCTCGCGCCCCGTCCGCTGCGGCTCGACACCTTCAACGTCAAGCGGCCCTGGCTGCTGTTCGGGGCCGGCGGAGACGACGAGACGATCGACTGGGAGGCCACCAAGGTCGGCCACGTCGTCGCGCAGACGATCGCGCCGCAGACCCTCGCGGTCGCGATGCACGACTCGCCCGTCGGTCTCGCCGCCTGGCTCCTGGAGCGCCGCCGCGCTTGGAGCGACTGCGGCGGCGATGTCGAGAAGGCCTTCTCGAAGGACTTCCTGCTCACGAACTTCAGCCTGTTCTGGCTAACCGACTCGTTCGCTCCGGCGGCTTGGCAGTACCGCGACAACTGGGTCCGCGGCTGGACGCCGTCGCACGACCGGACGCCGGTCGTCGAGGCACCGACCGGCATCACCCTGTTCCGGGCCGACGCTCCGGTCGCCGGCGACTGGTTCGACGAGTACTTCGACCTGCGCTTCCTCACCGAGAGCACCGAGGGGGGCCACTTCGCGGCGGCCGAGCAGCCTCAGCGCCTGGTCTCGGATCTGCAGGCCTTTCTCCGCCCGCTGCGGTAGGCCGCTGCGCCGGCGGTCGAGTTACCGGCGGCGGGGCACCGTGCCCCGCCACCGGTGGATTCGACTACTTGCCCCAGAGGGCCTTGAACTGCTCCTGGTAGTCCGGGATGATCGGCGGGTTGTTCGCGTCCTCCGGCACGTTGTCGAAGTCGTTCGACCAGATCACGAACGGCTGCCAGGGCTGTGAGTCCTTGACGTCGCCGCCGGAGTTGAGGCGGGCGACGGCGTCGGCGAACTGCCAGCCGGTCTCGTGGTAGCCGAGCGGGATCGCCGCCGACCGAGCACCGGTCTGCAGGTCCTGGATTCCGGTCTCGTTCGGCGCCCAGGCGTACGTCAGCGGCGCATCGACGCCAGCGCCCTTGAGCGCCGAGGCGAATCCGATCGCGGTCCCGTCGTAGCCGAAGTAGAGGGCCTTGACGTCAGGGTTGGCCCTCAGGAAGTTCGTCAGCTGCGCCGGAGCGTCCTTGCCGATCGCCGTCGGCTGGACCGAGATCTGCTTCACCTTGCAGTCCGAGCAGATCTTCTTGACCTCGTCCTCGAACGCCTCGACGTTGTACTTCACCGACGGGTAGCCGGTGAGCAGCACGGTCCCGATCGTTCCCTCGCCGCCGATGTCGACGACCGCCTTCTTGGCGAGCAGCGCCGCCGCCTGCTGGATCTCCTCGTAACGCAGGAGCTGCAGGGTCACGCCCTTCTTCGGGTCATAGGACGAGGGGTCCGTTCCAGCTCCCGAGATGATCGGAATGCCAAGCCGGTTGAGCTCCTTGGCCTGTCGCGGGTACTGCTCGGTGGCGAATCCGTTGGTCAGCACCGCGTCGGGGGCCCGGCGCACCGCCTCGTCGAACGCCTCCTGGATCGACTCCGGGGTCGGGTCCGCGGGGATCGACTCGACGCTCCAGCCGAGCTCGCTCGCCGCTTCCTTGAGCGACGCTTCGATCGACACGCAGGAGGGGTCGCTGCACTTGATGTAGACGAGCTTCAGTCCCTTGGGGATCTCGCCCTTGATCGGAACGGTCGGCCCGATCTTGCCCGGCGCCGAGTGCTCCTCGACCTGCGTCTCGAGCGCGGCGATGTCGGCTGAGCCGCCGCCGCTTCCGCTGTCCTTGTCTGAGCTGCTGGAGCTGTCGTCGCCTCCACACGCCGCGAGCGCGAGCGCGAGGACGACCACCGCCGATGCCGCGAACTTCGGCAGCAATGTACGTGGGTGTCCAGTCATGGTCGTGTGTCTCCTTTGGTCACAGTGGCGGCGAGTCTGCGCACCGCGAGATCACGCTGTCCAGGGCCTGGGCGAGATCTGGGCGGAAGCGATAGGGCTGTCGGAAGCGACAACTGGACGCGAAGGACCGAAATATGCGACTATTATGTTGGATACGCCGCTAAAGGCGGTCTAGAGACGCAGCACGATCGGAGGATGCGGTGGGTCCAGAGGCGGTAGACGTAGAGCGGTCGCAGCGTGCCAAGCGCCCCCCTATCGAGGAGATCCTCGCTGCAGCCGAGGAGGTGAACTGGGACGGGAAGAAGCACAGCTACCGTCCCTCCGCCGACTGGCGCACTCGCGTCTCCCCGGACCTCGAGTTCCACGAGGGGGCCCTCGATGAGGTCGACCCGGTGACCTACGAGGTGATCCGGAACCGCATGTGGGCGAGCAACCTGGCCCATGGAGAGACCCTGACGCGGATCTCCGGCTCGCCGGTCTTCCAGGCCCTGGACTTCAACATGTGCGTGCTCACCGAGGACGCCGAGGTCGTGATGAACGGCCCCTTCATCGTCTACCTGAACATGGGCGCCCCGCTGGCGATCCGCTACATCATGGAGCGGCTCAGCGAGTCGCCTGGCATCGAAGAGGGCGACATCTTCCTGGCCAGCGACCCGTGGATCGGCGCTTCGCACCAGATGGACGTCCTGATCGCGGCGCCGGTGTTCCGCGACGGCAAGCTCTTCGCCTGGGTCTCGA
>WUUC01061160.1_pt1 | contig 11949 bp, 7 predicted proteins | sample 6278441 | NCBI WGS metagenome assembly WUUC01 (sample SAMN13675441, study PRJNA597444) | soil metagenome | isolation source: soil | place: USA: Washington | collected 2017-10 | reverse complement strand
ACGTGCCGCGACCGCCGAAGTGAGCGCCGGCTCAGACGAGAAGCACCTCGTCTGGGCTTACGCGACGAGGGGTCGCGCCTTACGTCGTAGTGTTCGACTTTCGTACTTGCGTTCCCAGCACCGGCGATGGCTGAACAGATGGGTTCCGCCACCGTACACCAAGGAATGTCGAGGAGGCAGCTCATGGTCTCAAGAGGGTCTCTCCCACGTCCGGCACTTCAAATCGCGGCGGTGTTGCTGATCGTCGGGGGCCTCGCCGGCTTCGCCGACGCGCAGGCGACCGGGGGGCTCATCCAAGGTGCTTTGGTAGATGAGCAGGGGGCCGCCTTGCCGGGCGCGACACTCACATTACGCAATGTCGACAGCGGAGTAACGCGGACCGTTGTAAGCGAAGGCGACGGCCGATATCGCTTCGCGGCGGTGCCGCCGGGCCGTTACGATCTGACCGCGGAGCTATCTGGGTTTGCCACAGTCGTGACGCGAGGGATCACGATGACCATCGGCCTCGATGTGCGGAGCGACGTCGTCATGCGGCTGCAGGCGCTCGAGGAAACCGTAACAGTGACAGCGCAGGCACCGGTAATCGAGACCGCGAGGAGCGAGGTCGCAGCGGTGGTCACGCAGGCGCAGATCGACAGCTTGCCAATTGAAGGTCGGGTGGCGGTCTCCCTCGCGCTCCTGCTGCCCGGCACCGGTGGCGATAACACCCGGCCTCGGCGCAACAATGCGAACGTCGGCGCCGGAGGGCTGACCCAATTCTCGACCAATTTCCTGGTGGACGGCGCACACAACATGTCGTCCAAAGCCGGTGAGCCGCGGCAGGATTTCCCGCAATCGGCCATCCAGGAATTCCGCGTTCACGTCAGTCAGTCCCCGGCCGAGTATGGCGGTCGGACCGGCGGTGTGGTGACGGTCGTGACCAAGAGCGGGACCAACCGGTTTAGCGGAGAGGCGTTTGAATTTTTTCGCGACAAGAGCCTGAACGCGCTGAATATGTTTGAGCAGCAGTTACAGGATCAACAAGGGAAGCGGGAACCCGACTTCCGGCAGCACCTGTTCGGCGGCGCCCTCGGGGGACCGATCATCAGAGATCGCCTTCACTTCTTTGTGGCAGCTGAACGCACGGCGGTGCAGCAATCGTTCACCGTCAACACCGGGCAACCGCAGTTCTATGCTGCGCTCGAGGGAACCTTCCGAAATGATGAGACGCGCACCCGTTCCTTTGGGCGGGGCGACTTCCAGATCAATCCTCAACAAAACGTGTTCGCGCGTTATGGGCGGCAAGGCATCACCATACTGTGCGAGGGTTGCGGTGGGATCAACGCTGCCTCGACGGGTAGTGACCTCTACCTGCCGGCCGACTCGGTAGTCGCTGGCCACACCTGGGTGCTGTCCTCCCGAGCCCTGAACGAGGTGAGATTTCAGAAAGCGTTCGAGGGCCACTTCCAAGGTCCTCCGGGGGTACCTCGGTGGACTCAGGCGGGAGTGTTCACGCCCGAGCGGTACGAAGGCCGGAGCACGGAATACGTATTCCCGAGTCTCACATGGGGGTCCGCTTCGGATCTGATCGTATCCCTCGATTACTGGGAGGTGAGAAACGACTTCTCGATCAACACAGGAAATCACGCCTGGAAGATCGGTGGCGTCTTCCAGAATTTTCCCATCCACGACGATGTGCCGGGCAACCCACTCGGCACCTGGACATTCGGTGCGGATCAGCCGTTTGACGGCAGCCCTGCGAGCGTGGCGAATCTGCGTAACCCCATTCAGTTCACGGCTGCCTTCCCGCCTCTCGTCAGGGACGTCTCGAATCACCACTACGCCGCCTACATTCAGGACGATTGGCGACCGAGGTCGAATGTCACCTTCAACCTCGGGTTGCGCTATGACCTGCAGACGAAGATCTGGAACGAGAATCTCGATATGTCGTTGTACCCGAGGCCGCTTCCGTACGTCGATTTCGCCTCACGTGGCGACGGGAACAACGTAGCGCCGAGATTTGGCTTCGCGTGGGACCTGAACAGCGACTCGCAATCGGTGCTGAGGGGCGGCTATGGTCTGGTCTACCAGGACATTATGACGGGCTGGCATGGGGCCGAAATGACGACCCTTCGTCAAACCAGCATCAACATCAGAAATCCGTCGTACCCGGATCCGTATCAACGCCGGGATCCCCTCGAGTTTGCGTCCACTGCGCCGCCAAACATCAGCATCGTCGACAGCCTTGTGAACCCGCCGGCGCAGACGTTTAATCTGGGATTCTCACAGGAACTGCGGTCGAACATGGCGCTTCACGTTGACGGCGTCTACACCAGGACGAGTGACTTCCCAGTGAACGTCAACGTCAACACTCCGGATCCGACGACGCGGCAGCGGCCCCTTCCAGAGTGGGGCCGCATCGTGCAGAGTCAGCCAGGCGGTGAGGCGAAGTACCGCGCTCTGTTCGTGCGCCTCGACAAGCGGTTCGCGAATCGTCACCAGTACCTCGTGTCGTACACGCTCGCGAAGCATGAGAACAATTGGCAAGGTGGAACATCGACAGGAAACCTGACCGATTTCTATAACCCCGGATCCGACTGGGGCCCCGCGAACAACGACCGCCGCCACGCATTAGTCGCGAGCGGCGCCGTGCTTCTTCCTCTTGACATGACGGTAGGTGCGGTGTGGACGTTGCGATCGTCGTTGCCCTTCTCGGCCCAAGCCGGAAGCGACTTGAATGCGGACGGCGCCAATACGGACTACGTGCCGGGCACGACGAAGAACCTGGGGAACCGGGATAGCGCCCGGGTCGCCGAACTCGTAAATGCGTGGAGAGCGGCGAACGGCCGCGCTCCGTTATCTGCAGATCAGTTCGACGGCAACCAGTACAGCAGACTGGACCTCCGCGCCAGCAAGTCCGTTACTCTGGGCGGAACCCGCAAGATCGAGTTGATCGGGCAGGTGTTCAACGTCCTGGGGGCAGATATCCTCGGCGGGCCAGGCAGCGGCTGGGTAATCAACGCGTTGTCGGATTCGTTCGGGCGTCTGCTGACTGCGCAGCCGCGGCAGCAGGCGGAACTGGCGGTCCGGCTGGTGTGGTAACGATGCGGCGCACGAAGCCGGATATGAGAGCTACGGCCGATGCAAGCTAGGCCCGCTGCTCTGTGTCTGTATGTAATGCCCAGAGTGTCGCCAAACGCAGCAAGCGCGACGAGAGATCGCGACCATCGCGCGGCGGCCGCGGAAGAGCGTTGACGAGGTATCAGATCATGATGAAGTACGGAATCTCCGTTGGCATCAGCGCGTTCATACTAGCTGCGCCTCTAGAATCGCAAACGCTCGGAACGACTCATGAGCTGAAGCCCTCCCCAACGACCGTGCAGTACGGGTTCTATGACGCGACGCTGAAACCGGTCTTGACAATCGACTCGGGAGACATCGTTCGTTTGTGGACGACTACGGGCCACCCACGCTGGTTCGAGAGGATTGGCGTACCAAAGGACAAGATCCCAGCTGAGCTATACGCCGTCTTTGCAGGCGTGGAGGGGGAAGGTCGAGGCGACCACACGCTCACGGGCCCCATCGCTGTTCGAGGTGCGGAACCAGGCGACATGCTCGAAATTCGCATGTTATCTGTCGATCTCTGGTTGCCGATTGCAGGCCAGAGCCTCCGCGCTCGTGGCGTGGGCGTACAGCCCGAAGATGCGCCTTACATCCGAGATCGCGTGCTCTGGCTCGATCTAGCCAAGAAGACCGTCGAATATGCTCCCGGCGTCGTGGTTCCATTGCGACCTTTCTGGGGCGACATCGGAGTCGCGCCACCGAAGGCGATGGGCCGATGGCCTGCAGCCTGCCCAGACATACATGGGGGCAACCAGGACAACCGTGATCTCGTGACCGGGAGTACGCTCTACCTTCCGGTTCATGTTCCTGGCGCTTTGCTCGCGATAGGCGACGGACATGCGGCGCAGGGCCACGGCGAAGTGGCCGTGTCCGCCATTGAGACATCTCTAAAAGGCGAGATCCAAGTGGTCCTGCACAAGGGTAAGCGCCTCGCCAGGCCGCGGGCGGAAACGGCTACGCATTACATGGCGATGGCACTCCACGCGGACTTGGACGAAGCGATCAAGATCGCGACGCGCGACATGATCGATTTCATCGTCGAGACCAAGGGTCTGGACCGCGCGGACGCCTACATGCTCGCCAGCGCCACGATGGATCTCGTCGTGACGCAAGCCGTAGATTGTGTCAAGGGTGTACACGCATTGATGCCTAAAGCAGTTTTTCACAGATAGCGATGGCGAAATCGCCGGATCCGCACAGTTCCAGGTCCTTCCGGGTTTAGCAGGTTGTATCTGGACTCCTCCATTAAGCAGTACGACTGGCGGCATGTGGCAGGTGCCGTCGGTCCGCCGAACGCGACGAAGCGCACATGTTCGATGGAGTACGTATGAAGAAGCTTCTAACGGTGTGCATACTTGCAACGCTTGGACTCGGGATCCCACACGTAAGCTTCGGCAGCGTCAAAGTCATCGGGTCCTTAGGCGACCAGAACGAGTTTGTCACCATACTAAACGGCTATTCCACGGGCGGGTCATGGCTCCTCAATGCCTCCAACGAACTCGTATTTTCAGGACTCCCGATGAACTCGTTTGCCTTCCTCTTACACTCGTTCAATCAGCAACCGGGCGTCGATGTCACTATGAGAGTCGGACGCGGCGTACCAGGCGTGCTGCTTGGAAGGTGGAATCCAAGCGAACCTGGTGTTCAAGATGTCGATCTTTTGGATTTTAATGCGCTGCCCGACACTGATCCGAATCTCTTTACCAAGGATGCCATGATCATCCATGAGGTCGCGGAGGTCTTCCAGTCAGTGTTGAACGGCGTTGGCTTCCATCAGGCTCACTCCTGGGCTCTCGACAATGAGAACAGTCTGTATAGATCGTTATTCAGTAACATTCAGCGCCTAGACGTCGAAGCTCGAATGTTTGATTCCACCGGCAACGAGATCTTTAACGGCATCTGTGATGGATTCTGCCACATCTTCCAGCAGATCACCTTAGGCGGGTCATCGAACGCAATCGTGTGGGACATTTTCGGGACGGAGCTAATCGGAGCCGGTAGCGTTAACTTGGGCGGGCGCTCTGACTTTGCATCCGACGTGTCGCTGTTAGGTCAGCGCTTGTTGTCTGACATGCCTGGAAACCAGACACCAGATTGTTCGACCGTGCAACCAAGCCACACAGAACTATGGCCGCCGAACCACAGACTGCAGGAGGTGAGACTGACTGGCGCAACCGATCCTGATGGCCAGGCCGTGATGTTGACGATTATCGCCGTTACTCAGGATGAGCCCGTCACTGGTACCGGCGACGGCGACACCTTCCCGGACGCCGGGTTCGCCTTCATGTCGAATTCTGATCGAGTCCAGCTCCGGCGAGAACGATCCGGCAGAGGGGATGGGCGAGTGTACCGCATTGCCTTTCATGGTAATGATGGAAGGGGAGGCATCTGCTCGGGAATCGTCTTGATTGGTGTGCCCCATTCGGAGAACCACGCAGCACTGGAATCGGCTGACGCTGTTAACTCGTTTGGCACTTCTTCCAGCCGTGAGGTTCAAAAGTAGCCAAGTTCCCGCGACAAGATCTGCCACGGAATCAGCTATGCGCACCGCGGGATGCCGGCGAAGGCGCGCGATCCGTGACGCGCGGGCGTCCGTCCGTTAGGCAGCAGCACACCGGCCATGCGCTTGACGGTACAGGCGCAACCAGAGCCGTTCGACGGAGACGCGATGCTCCGTGAAATGGAAGAATTGTTAGGAGCCCGTGGTTAAAAGGGGGGATCGACACGATCGATCCGCCGTACTACACTTCGGCATGGCCATGGGTCGTCGCAAAGACCGAGCACGGACGCCGGGGCTGTGGATTGCCACGAATGAGTTGCCTCCGACTGGCGGACACCCGTTCTACCAGCGGCTGAACCAGGTGCTCGACGCACACGCCTTCGACGAGTTCGTGGAAGCGCAATGCGCGCCGTTCTACGCGGACAACCGGGGACGACCGAGTCTGACGCCGGGCACGTATTTCCGGTTGCTGTTGATCGGGTACTTCGAAGGAATCGATTCTGAACGCGGCATCGCGTGGCGGACGGCCGATTCGTTGGCCCTGCGCGGCTTTCTGGGTCTGGGCCTCGACGAGATGCCGCCGGAGCACTCGACGATCTCGCGCACGCGGCGCCTGATCGATCTGGAGACGCATCGCGCGGTGTTCACGTGGATCCTGCAGGTCCTGGCGGCCGCCGATCTCGTCAAAGGCAGGACGATTAGGATCGATGCCACGACGCTCGAGGCCAATGCGACGTTGCGTAGCATCGTACGGCGCGACTCGGGCGAAACCTATCAGGAGTTTCTGACGCGACTCGCGCAGGCTTCGGGGATGAGACGCCGACGCGCGCCGATCTGGCGCAGCTCGATCGGAAGCGCCCGAAGAAAGGGCGCAACAAGGACTGGCGGCATCAGCACGACCCCGATGCGCGCATCACGAAGATGAAAGATGGCCGCCCGCATCTGGCGCACAAAGCCGAGCACGCGGTCGATCTCGAAACGGGCGCGATCGTGGGCGTGACGGTGCAAGGCGCCAATCAAGGGGATACGACGACCATCGCGGAGACGGTGACGGCCGCGGCCGAGGAGTTGGAAGCCGTCGCCACGGCGACCGACGAGCACACCGCCGTGATCGATGAGGTCGTCGCCGACAAGGGGTATCACAGCAATCAGGTGCTGGTGGACCTGGCAGCGCTCGACCTGCGGACCTACATTGCGGAGCCCGATCGGGGCCGCCGCACCTGGAGGAAGAAGGGGGCGGCCCGCGACGCGGTGTACGCGAACCGTATTCGCGGCACACGTGGGCTGGCGCTACAGCGGCGTCGGAGTGAACGACTCGAACGACCGAACGCGCATCTCTATGAAACCGGTGGCATGCGGCGCACACATCTGCGCGGCCACGCGAACATCTTGAAACGGCTCTTCGTCCACATCGGTGGCTTCAACTTGGAACTCTTGCTGCGGACCCTCATTGGTGTTGGCACACCGCGTGGCCTCCAGGACCGGCTGGCAGCAGTCGTCGCGATCATCGTCGCGGTGAATAGCCACCTCGGGGATCGCTGGCGCCAGGTCCGCGCGTCAAACGGTCGATTCCCAACCTCAATGTACGGCGCATCATCGTTTCGCGCTGCTACCGGTCCACCTGTCACAAGGGGCCTTTTAACCACGGGCAGTTAGCGGTAGCCCAGGTTTTGGTGCCACTCGCAGAGGCTTGCAAGCGGTATGCTGTCAGCGTAAAAAGCGGCCTAACACGCGCTGCACCCGACGCCGGCCGCGTCGCTCGCGCGCCGCGGCCAACGCGGGTGAGCGCTGACGTTTAGCCCGACGAAACATATGTCCACATCAAGCCTTGATCTGTCCTTCTCCGGCGGGTGTTCGCGACGAGCCTTTCTCGAGAAAGCCTTGATCGGTGCGGCCACAGTGGCCATGACGGACGCGATTGCTCGCCCAGCCGGCGCGGGGATATTGAACCAGGCTGCAGCCAACGTGTCCGGCAAGTTGGCCGACCTCGATCTTCACGAAGCCGCAGCACTGGTGCGACAGAAGAAAGTCTCACCAGTGCAGCTGACCCAGGCGTGCCTCGCGCGCATAGAGGCGCTCGATTCCAGGCTCAACTCGTTCATCACGGTCACGGCGGAACAGGCGCTTGCCGAGGCGCGTCAAGCCGAGGCTGAACTGGCCGGTGGGAGGTGGAGAGGGCCGCTCCACGGTATTCCCGTTGCCCTGAAGGACTTGATTGACACCGCAGGTGTACGCACGACGGCTGCGAGCGCGCTGTTCAAGGAGCGCATCCCCCGCGAAGATGCCGCAGTCGTCCAGCGGCTTCGCGAAAGCGGGGCCGTCTTGCTTGGCAAGCTGAACATGTACGAACTCGCCTTCGGACCGACAACGAAAGCGACGAGCTTCTTCGGTCGGGTCTCGAATCCGTGGGCGACTGATCACATCTCCGGGGGCTCGTCGAGCGGAGGAGGAGCGGCCGTCGCCGCGGGTCTCTGCTTCGCCGCGGTTGGCTCCGACACGGGTGGTTCAATTCGACAACCTGCCGCATTCTGTGGCGTCGTCGGTCTGATGCCGAGCTACGGACGCGTGAGCACTCGCGGCACGATACCGCTGTCGCGATCGGCCGATTACCTTGGGCCGATGACGCGCAGCGTTGTAGATGCGGCACTGGTGTTGCGAGCCATCGCGGGGTACGACCCAAGCGAGGTCACGAGCTACGACACGCCGGTTCCGGACTATGTGGCCGCACTCAGCCGACCGCGCGCGCGGCGGATGCGTATCGGTCTGGCTCGAGACTATTTCTTCGAGGATCTCGACCCGCAGATCAGCCAGGTCATCGACCGTGCGGTGTCTGTCATCGAAAAGCTCGGCGCTGAGATCCGCGACGTCACCCTCCCAATGAGTTCGGGCCGAACGGTGATTCAGGCCGAGGCCTATTCGTACCACGCGGCACGGATGGCGGACACTCCCGAACTCTACCTACCGGAAACGCTGTCGAAGCTGCGTCTGGGCGCGAACATCGACCTGGAAACCTACGTCGAAGCCAAGCTGAGTCTTGAACAGGTTCGTCGCGTAGCTCCCAACACCATCTTCAGGGACGTGGACGCCGTATTGACACCAACAACGCCCGTGCCGCCGCCGAAGGCGAGTGAGCTGCCTTCGACGTTCGACGAGATCTTGGCCAATGATGCGGTGTTGTGGCGCAACACCAGGCCCTTCAACCTGCTGGCACTTCCCACAATTTCGATCCCGTGCGGGTTCACCGATGTGGGTATGCCGGTCGGTCTGCAACTGAGCGGAGCACCTTGGCAGGAGTCACAGCTTCTCCAGATAGCGCGTGCGTACGAGCAGACGACAAACTGGAAGACTCGCCGTCCGACGACAACCGCTGGCTCAGCTTGAGTTCATGACGCCGACTACACGCTCGGAGCGGGCTAAAACCCCGCGTTGGAGCCGACGGCGCGGAAGCGACGCCAGCGCGCCGCGGCTCAGCGCGAAACGTTAGGCGGATAACAGCTCTCGGGAGGTACGGGCATGAAGCAGATTCTGTGCGGTGTCCTTCTCTCCGTCGTCGCAGTCGCGACAACGTTCTCCCAGGCGCCTGACTCAGCCACCGCGGCACTTGTCGCACGTGCACAATCCTTCGAATTGGACACCCCGTACGTGCCACCTCCCGGTGATCCACTCGAGCACCATACATCAGGCTTTGCAAAGATCATGTGCTCGGCCGTCTTCATCACCGGGCTCGATCCTGAATTCGCTGCGGAGAACGTCGGTTACTTCACAGCCCCGTACGTTGAGCGCGCAAAGGTCGGAAAGCCGGTCATCGATCGCGTGAACAAAGAGGTTCGCATCAGTCTGCCAACGGGCATAACGCGAACGGCGAAGTATCTCGGTAGTCAAGGCTGTGTGACGCTCCAGGTGGGCCAAACCACGGTCAATTTTTCGCCCGTCACGGTAAAGAGCCGGCTCCCTGATCCGGCGACCCAGCGGTGGCCGATGGGCGACCAACTACCCAACGCCCGGCTACCCGAGGTCATTAATGACGCCAAGCTACGGCAAGCCGTCGACGCGGCCTTTGAGCCCGCCGAGGGAATGACCGCGGCGTTCGTGGTGACCTGGCGAGGTCAGCTCATCGCCGAGCGATACGGCGCCGGCGCTACAGCCCGCACCGCACTTGAGGGTTGGTCGATGGGCAAGAGCCTCACGGCGACGCTTCTCGGCATTCTGATTAAGGAAGGTGTTTACCAGTTGCCGCAACCTGCGCCGATTCCGGAGTGGCAGAATCCCGGCGACGGCCGTAGCGCAATCCGCATCGCCGACATCCTGCACATGTCGAGCGGGCTTCGAATCCGCGCACCCCAGGATCCTGATTTCGACCCCTCCGGTCCTTATCCGGATCACGTGTACCTCTATACGGGTACTGTTAATTCGTTCCACTATGCGGCCACGCGACCGTTGCAGTGGCCCCCCAACACCGTCGGTCGGTACCACAACACAGACCCAGTCTTGATCAACTATCTGATCCGTCTCGGAGTTGAGAAGCGCAAGGACGAGTACCTCTCGTTCCCACAGCGCGCCCTGTTCGACAAGATCGGTATCAGGACGATGGTGATGGAGACGGACCCATTCGGCAACTTTCTGACGCAGGGGTACGAGTTAGCGTCCGGGCGCGACTGGGCGCGCCTCGGCAACCTCTACCTACAAGACGGTGTCTGGAACGGCGAACGGATTCTTCCAGAAGGGTACGCGAAGTTTGTCAGCACGTTGGCGCCGGCATGGGAAGCCGACAAGCGTCCGATCTATGGTGGCTTCTTCTGGATCAATGGCGATGGTACGTTTCCAGTTCCGCAAGACGCGTACTACATGTCTGGCGCAGGCGGCCAGACCACGTTGATAGTCCCCTCTCACGATTTGGTCGTCGTTCGGATGGGGCACTTCAAAGGCGCGGTTCCTGGGGGTGCGAGCTTCAGGAGGGCATTGTCCCTCTTGATGGAAGCAGTGCCGAGGAACTGAACCAAGTCAATAACGGCCTAACCAACGAATGGAGCCGACGGAGCGGTGAATCGGAAGGCCGCGCCGCTCATTCGTAGACGGACGGACAGACAGAACACGTGTAACAAGGGGAGGCCAGGGCCATCCGGCCGTGCGAGGCAACGACATCATGGCTATCAAACTGTCGGTCTCGAAGCGAACGCGAATCAGCAGTGTGGCCGCGATGATCGCGGTGACTGGGCTACTGGTCACGCCTACGCGCGCGGCTCGGACGTTCGATCTGTCCACCGCCTCGATTGCCGACATCAACGCCGCCCTCGACGCCGGCGCGCTTACCTCCGAGCGGCTGACCAGACTCTACCTGGCCAGAATCGAAGCCTACGATAAGGCTGGCCCGAGGCTGAACAGCGTCTTCCACCTCAATCCGCGGGCCCTCGAGGACGCGCGCGCACGCGACACCGAGCGCCGCGTATCGGGCAGAAGGACACCGCTTCACGGCATACCGGTGCTGCTCAAAGCCAACATCGACGTGGCGGGTTGGCCGGCGACAGCTGGGTTCTACGCTCTTCGCGACTCGCTGGCGGGGGCCGATGCCGAGCAGACCGCGCGGCTGCGGCGCGCGGGCAGCGTCATTCTCGGGCTCACCACCATGAGCGAGTTCGCGAGCGGCCCGGCGACTTCTACGCTCGGGGGGCAGATTCACAATCCTTATGCGCTCGACCGCTCGCCCGCCGGCTCGAGTGGCGGCAACGGGGCCGCGATTGCTGCCGGATTCGCGGCTTTCGCATTGGGGACCGACACGGGCGGATCTATCCGGGGACCCGCGTCGGCCAACGGGATCGCTGGTCTCCGACCGACCTTTGGACTGACGGGCCGCGGCGGGATCATTCCACTGGCGTTGTCGTTGGATACTGTCGGCCCCATGGCCGCCCACGTCGCGGACTTGGCTCTCGTCTTGAACGTGATGGTCGGCCCCGATTCCCGCGACCCCGCCGTTGTCACGCGTGCTCCCGTGGACTATACCGCCGCTCTTCATCGCGCAACACTGAAGGGTGTCCGCCTGGGTCTCGCCCGCGACTTCATGGGAACGGACAAAGCGTGGGACGCCGTCCTCGAATCCGCCGTCGCCGGGCTCCGCGCGCAGGGTGCGGAGGTCGTCGACATCGCGTTTCCGCGTTACGTCCTTGCGCTCCTCGCGGGCGTGTACCCAGCTATCCGCGACACCGAGTTCCGCTACCAGATCGAGGAGTATCTGGCGTCGCTGCCCGGCGCGGGGCTGCCGCGCACGCACGCCGATATCATGCGACTCAGTGAGATGATTGCGGCACCGACACAGGAGGGCTGGGTTCCCAACCCCGCGCGGCTGGAAGCCT
>WUUC01023351.1_pt1 | contig 11949 bp, 8 predicted proteins | sample 6278441 | NCBI WGS metagenome assembly WUUC01 (sample SAMN13675441, study PRJNA597444) | soil metagenome | isolation source: soil | place: USA: Washington | collected 2017-10 | reverse complement strand
CATCGAGATCGGAGATGCGGTATCCCAGGCCAAGATCTATCAGGCGCAACTCGCCGACGAATTGATCGTGCTGAATATCGATGGCACGCCGATTGGCGGTGATGCCGTGGTCCTGGGTCTCATCGAACGGCTGGCAGCGGAAACCTTCATGCCATTGGCGGTAGGTGGTGGCGTGCGCGGCATCGGGGATTTTCACGAGTTGTTGGAGCATGGCGCCGACAAGGTGACGGTCAACACCGCGGCGATCGAGGACGGTCCGCTGATCGCCGAGGCGTCGAAACGATTCGGCGCGCAATGCGTGGTGGTATCCATCGATTTCAGGATGCAGCCCGACGGCACCGCCCGCGTCTATTCGCACGGCGCCAGCAAGGCCACCAGCTTCGAAGTCGTGGAGCTGGCCAGGAGGGTGGCCGACCTGGGCGCTGGCGAATTGCTGCTCACTGACGCCGATCGCGACGGCACCGGCTCGGGTCTGAATCACGTCATCTGCGCCGCGGTGGCGGACAGCGTCGGAATCCCGGTCATCCTGTCAGGCGGGTGCGGTCGAGCGGAGCACTTCGTGGAGGGATTCAAGCTCGGGCATGCCGAAGCGGTTTCCGCTGGAACATTCTTCAGCTTCCGCGACCAGAACCCAATCCAGGCGCGCGCACACGTGCAGAACGCGGGTATCCCCATTCGCATGGAGACCTGATGAAGCTGGAGCCACAATCCGCCTGGATCTCCAAGGACCTCGAGCTGTTTCTGCTGGAGCCGGCGCTGGTCGGCGACGACTACGTGCGCTGGATGAACGATCCGCTCATCAACCGTTACCTCGAAAGCCGTTTCGTTCCGCATTCACACGACAGCGTGCGCGCCTTCGTCGCCGCCGCGCTGGCGAACCCCGACACTCTGTTTCTCGGCATCCGGCATCGCGAGCTTGGCAAACACGTTGGTAACATCAAGATCGAGTTGAACCGCGCTCATGGTCTCGGCGAGGTGGGGATACTCATCGGCGAACCTGCGGTGCATGGCCGTGGGATCGCCACGCAGGCGATCGAAATGATCGCAGCCGTGGCGCGTGGACAGCTCGGGTTGCGCAAGCTGACCGCCGGGTGTTACGCCTGCAACAAGGGCAGCCAACGCGCCTTCGTCAAGGCCGGTTTCTCGGTCGAAGCCGAGCGCCCCGCGCACTTCCTGCTCGACGGCAAGCCGGAAGCGCTGGTCCTGATGGGCCTAGTCCTGTAGCCGCCGTTACGACCAGGAAAGAGCCATGAAAGTCCCGCTCCTCGATCTCAAGCCCCAGTATCGCGCCCTCAAGGCGGAACTCGACGCCGCATTGCTGCGTGTCAGCGAATCGCAGTACTTCATCCTGGGCCCCGAAGTGAAGGCGCTCGAAGAGGCCGTCGCGAGATACTCGGGCTGCAAGTTCGGAATCGGCATTTCCTCGGGCACGGACGCGCTACTGATCGCGCTGATGGCGCTCGACATCGGCGCGGGCGACGAAGTCATCACCAGTCCATACACGTTCTTCGCCACCGCAGGCACGATCGCGCGTGTCGGCGCGCGCCCGGTGTTCGTCGACATCGAACCCCGGACATTCAATATCGAGCCACAGGCCATCGAGGATTTCCTCGCCTCCTGCGAGCGCCGCGGCGACGCGGTGATCAACCCCGCGACCGGAGGGCGCGTGCGCGCCATCATGCCAGTCCACCTGTACGGACAGGTCGCCGACATGACGCGCATCATGGACATCGCTTCGCGTTACCGCCTGCGCGTGATCGAGGATGCGGCCCAGGCCATCGGCTCAGCGGACGCGCAGGGCCGGCGGGCCGGATCCATCGGCGACGTCGGCTGCCTGTCTTTTTTTCCAACCAAGAATCTGGGCGCCTTCGGCGATGCCGGCATGTGCGTGACCAACGACGCGGTGCTCGCCGCGAAACTATTCAAGCTGCGAGTGCACGGCATGGAGCCGAAGTATTACCACGAGCTCGTCGGCGGCAATTTCCGTATCGATGAAATCCAGGCCGCGGTGCTCAACGTGAAACTGCCGCATCTGGATTCCTGGAGCGCGGCGCGCCAGCGCAACGCGTCTTTCTATGACGCCGCCTTTGCGCGCGCCGGGTTGGCCGGACTGGTGACGCCGGCCCCGGCCCCGGGTGACTCGCGCCACATCTACAACCAGTACTGCATCCGCTCTTCGCGCCGCGAAGAACTGCGCGTGCACCTGTCAGGCGCCGGCGTGGGCGTCGAGATCTACTATCCGTTGCCGCTGCACATGCAGCAGTGCTTCGCCTACCTGGGCCACGAACCCGGAGACTTTCGCGAGAGCCTGCGGGCCTCGAAGGAGAGCCTGGCGCTGCCGATCTATCCGGAACTCGAACAGTCGCAACTGCAGTACGTTGTCGATACCATCGCAGCCCTCCTCAAGAAATAACCGCGCCCGCGATGGCCCACGACAAAATGACCTCCGCCTGGCGCGCCCTGTACGCGCGCGCCAACGAACTCCGTTCCGTCAGCCTGCGCGCACTGCGTGATGCGGATCCGGCGCGATCCGAACGATTCTCTTGCGAGGCCGCCGGCTTATACCTGGATTTTTCCCGCCAGCGCATAGACCTGGACGCGCTGCGTCTGCTCACCGGCGTGGCCGACGCCTGCGCACTGCGGGAAGCGATCGCGGCGATGTGCCGCGGCGAGAAGATCAACGTGACCGAAGGCCGCGCGGTCTTGCACACCGCGCTGCGCGTACCCGCGGTGTCGGATTCCGCGCCGGGCGGCGCCGACATCGCCCGCGAGGTGCTCGCCGAACGTGATCGCATGCTCACGTTTGCCGGGCAGGTGCGCGACGGCACGATTCGCGGATCGGGCGGCGCGCCATTCACCACCGTGGTGAACATCGGCATCGGCGGTTCGGATCTCGGGCCGGCGATGGCGGTCGAGGCGCTGCATCCGCTGACGGTCGATGCGCCAAGCGTGCGCTTCGTGTCCAACGTGGACGGCACGGACCTCGCAAACGTGCTCGAGAGCGCCGATCCCGCGCGCACGCTGTTCATAGTGGCTTCGAAGACTTTCACCACGCAGGAGACGCTCGCCAATGCGCGTACCGCGCGGGCCTGGCTGGCCGGCAGCCTGGGCGAAGCGGCCGTGCCCACGCATTTCGCCGCGGTGTCCACCAACGCGCAGGCCATGGACGCATTCGGCGTCAATCCTAACTACCGTTTCGTCATGTGGGACTGGGTCGGCGGACGTTATTCGCTCTGGTCGTCCATCGGCGTCTCGTTGGCCATCGCGATCGGTCGCGACGCCTTCCTCGGGTTGCTGGCGGGTGCGCATGCCATGGACGAACATTTCCGCACAGCGCCCTGGGATCGCAATCTGCCGGCGCTGATGGCGCTGCTCGGTGTCTGGAATATCAACGGCCTGGATCTGCCCACCTTGGCGGTGTTGCCGTACGACGGCCGCCTCAAGCGTTTCCCGGCCTACCTGCAGCAGCTCGACATGGAAAGCAACGGCAAGTCGGTGCATGTCGATGGCACGCCGGCTGCACATGCTACGGCGCCGGTCATCTGGGGCGAGCCGGGCAACAATGCGCAGCACTCGTTCTTCCAGATGCTGCACCAGGGCACGCCGCGTGCGGCGCTCGATTTCCTGCTGCCGGCGCGCTCCTCCAGCGGCAATCAGGCTCAGGCCGAACTGGCGATCGGCAACTGCCTGGCGCAAGCCGAGGCGCTTGCTTTCGGATACACGCATGATCAGGCGGTCACCGAGCTGGCGGCGCGCCAGTTGCCGCCGGAGCGCATCGAACTTCTCGCGAGCCACAAGGTCCATCCCGGCAATCGTCCCGTCAGCATTGTCGCCTTCGAGCGACTCGACCCTCCCACCCTGGGTAGTTTGGTTGCGCTCTACGAACACAAGGTGTTCACGCAAAGCGTGTTGTGGGGCATCAATGCCTTCGATCAGTGGGGCGTGGAGCTCGGTAAGAAAATGTGTGAAGAAGTGTTGCCGCTGGTAGCGAACCCGGCGCTTGTCTCTGGTGCGCGCGTCCAATTGAAGCCGTTGCTCGTCCGACTCCAGGGCTGGCGCCGATGACCCGCCGCAAAGGCCATGCATTGGCGCATTCACTGGTTTGCCTGTTGTTTGGCGCCGCGATGCTGTTGCCCGCCGGCCAGGTCCGCGCGGACGCGGGCTGGTTCGAATCGGGCGATGTTGTCCTGCGCATCGACCTGATGCTGCTCAATGACGCCGGCGTGATCCGGTTGCCCATCACCGAATGGCCGCTGCCGCGCGCGGCGGTGCGCCACGCCATTGACGAGGCCAAGACCTTCCAGGCATTGAACACTGCCGTGACCCTGGCGCTCGAGCGGGTGCGCGCGCGGCTGGACCATGGCGGTGCTAGGGGCGCCGGGCGGCTGGCGCTGGCGGGCACCGTGGGCGGCGGTTCCCCCGCGTTGCTTCGGAACTTTGCGACTCCCGTCCGCGAAGACGGCGAGCTGGGCGTCCGCGCGGCATACGAAAACGCGCGATTCGCGGTATCGCTCAACGCGACCGCGGTGGCCTCGCCGGAAGACGGCCAGGAACTGCGCGCCGATGGCTCGCATGCCACGCTGCAGTGGGGGAACTGGCTGTTCAGCGCGAATACGCTCGACCGATTCTGGGGGCCATCCCACGAAAGTAGTTTGATCCTGTCGAACAATGCGCGACCCATGCCCACCGTCATGGTGGAACGCGCCACCGCGCGGCCGTTCGAGTCGCGCTGGCTGGACTGGCTGGGCCCGTGGCGCTTCAGTTTCGGCATCAGCCGCATGGAAGGCTCGCGCGAGGACATCGACCGGCCCTTGTTCATGGCCTGGCGCGTCGCGGTGATGCCGTTCAAGGACATCGAGCTCGGTTTTTCGCGTACCGCGCAGTTCTGCGGCGAACAGCTGTCCTGCGACCTGGACACCTTCGGCAATATGCTCGCCGGCAACGACAACGTGGGCATCGACGCGACAGCGGAAAACGAGCCGGGCAACCAGATGGCGGGCTTCGACATTCGTTGGGCGTCGCCGCTCGGCAGCTGGCCCTACGCCATCTACTCGCAGATGATCGGCGAGGACGAATCGAGCTACCTGCCGGCGAAATACCTTGCCCAGTACGGCCTGGAAGCCTGGCGGCCATCGCGCGACGGCGGCATGCTGCAGATGTTCGCCGAGTACTCGACGACCACCTGCTCGGCCAATACGGACCGGGGTCCTTACTACAACTGCGCCTACAACCAGGGGCAGTTCAACGTAGAAGGCTATCGCTACCGGGGCCGGGTCATCGGCTACACCGCCGACCGCGACTCCGATAACTATGCGCTCGGCGCCACCTACACCATGCCGGACGGAAGCCTGTGGGGGGCGACCGCGCGCACCTCGCGTCTGAACCGTGATGATTCCGGTGACGTGCGCAATACCGTGAGCAGCGTTCCCGCCAGTTATGACGCGCTCGAGCTCAGCTGGCAGGGCAGGTTGTTTGGTGATCGCGTCACGGTGAATGTCGGAGTGGAGTCGCTCGAGCCGGCGGGCGCCGAACGCGAGGTCGAGCCTTTTGGTCTCGTGAGCTGGAAGCACGAATTCGGCCCATGAGGTGCTTTCGCCGCTTTGCCGCGACGTTCACCTTCCTGATGCTTGGCCTCGGCGCGGAGGCATCCGCGGACCCCTGGCTGGCGCCCGGAGACGCGGCCTTGCGCAGCGACGTTCAACGGCTCGCCGACGCAGGAATCCTGCGTGGCCCGGTGACCACCTGGCCCATGTCGTGGCCTGATATCGCCCGCGACGCGCTGGCCATCAGTCTTGACGCTCCGCTCGACGACGCCACTTTCGCCGCTTTGCTCCGCGTGCAGCGCCTGGCTCGTACCGCTTCCGCGCGCGGTTCTTCAGGCGCCGGAATCCGCGCTTCGGCGTCGCATGACCCGACGCGATTGCCTGGTTTCGGCTATAGCCCGCGGGAAGAAGGAGAGGTCGCGCTGCGCGCCAGCTGGCTGTCGGATCACCTGTCGGTGAATTTGCAGGCGGCGGTGGTAGCCGATCCTGACGACGACCGACAGTTCCGGGCCGATGGCTCCTATCTTGGCGTCAACATCGGCAATTTCATGATTTCCGCCGGCCTCATGGAGCGCTGGTGGGGGCCGGGCTGGGACGGCAGCTTGATCCTCTCTACCAATGCGCGACCGATTCCGAGCCTGACCCTGGAGCGGAATTACACCGATCCGTTCAAGAGCAAGCTGCTCTCGTGGCTGGGTCCCTGGCGCGCCAGCATTGCGGTGGGCGAGGCCGAAGGGCACGAAGTGGCGCTTCCCCATGTGCGATTTCTCGCCGCCCGGATCAATTTCAAGCCACGTCCCTGGCTGGAAGTCGGCCTGACCCGCACCGCCCAATGGTGCGGCGAAGGTCGTGAATGTGGCTGGCAAACATTCACGGACCTGCTCGCCGGCCGTGATAACCAGCTGCAGGATGGCGTCGTGAGCCAGGAACAACCGGGTAATCAGATGGCGGGTTACGACCTGCGCATCCGCTCACCCTGGCGGGCCCTCCCCGTCGCGTTCTACACGCAATGGATAGGCGAAGACGAGGCCGGGGGGCTGCCCAGCAAATTCATCGGGCTGGCTGGCCTGGAAGGCTGGGGTTCGACCAAGGTGGGTGCCATACGCCTGCGCGCCGAGTACGCCGACACGGCCTGCAGTTTCACTCGCCAGCAGCCGGAGTTCGGCTGCGCCTACCGGAACGCAATCTACCCGCAGGGTTATACATACCGAAGGGCGCCGATCGGCCACGCAATGGACAATGACAGCCGGATGTACTCACTGGCTGGCCTGCTGACCCGGGACAACGGCGACGTCCTGAGCATCATCGCGCGGCGGGTCGAGTTGAATCGCGATGGTGGGCCGCATCCCATTAGCACCGTGCCGGCGGACCTCGACAATGTAGAATTGCAGTACTCGCGGGTGTTTGGCATCGGCAAAGTCAGTCTGGGCGTGGGTCACGACGCCACGGATTCTGCCGCCGGGTCGAACTCGGATTTGCGCGGATTCATGATTTGGCAACAAGGATTCTGATGTTCAGGGGAATTCTGATTTTTGCGGCTCTCGTCGTGTTAGCCGGCGCTCCACCGGCCAGGGCGCAGGTGCCATCCGCCGAACAACTCGAACTACTGCGAAGCATGAGCCCCGAGGATCGCGAGGCGTTGATGGAGCAGCTGGGCATCGGCGGCTCGCTGATCAGCGACAGCACGGAAGGCTCCGATGGCCGACAGACCGCCCCGCGAAACAGCGAAGCCGCGAGAGAAATCAAGAACCGCGATTTCCTCGAGAAGGAACGGCGCAAGAAGACGCTCGCCGCCGAAGACTCCATCCTGCTGCACATCGACCTCAAGAAGGACAAGCCGCCGCGCATCGAATCACCAGGTCCTGGGCTGCCCTCGATCACGGTTCCCGGAGAACTGGCGCCGGTGCTTTCCGCCGAAGAACAGGAGAAGCTCGAAGAGCTGATCGGGCTCGTGCGATCGCGCAATCCGTATCAACTGGATTCCTCCGGCGCCTTGCTGCTGCCGGGTTTTCCGCCCGTCATGCTGGCCGGACTCAACCAGGAACAGGCCACCAGCCGCATCGCCGCGATCGAAGCGTTCCGCAAGCTCGACATCCGGGCCGAACTACTGCCGGTGCGCAAGACCGGTGTCGGCGGTCTCCAGGCGTTCGGATACGACTTGTTCAAGGACGAGGCGATGAGCTTCGCGCCGGTTTCGGACGTGCCGGTTCCCTCCGACTACATCGTTGGGCCAGGCGATCAGCTCAACGTTCAGTTGTTCGGCAGCCAGAATCGCAACCTGCGCCTGGTCGTCGCGCGCGACGGCCGCATCAGTTTCCCGGAACTCGGTCCCATCAGCGTGGGCGGGCGATCATTCGCGCGGGTCGCCGCCGATATCGAGCAACGGGTCTCGCAACAAATGATCGGCGTGCGTGCCAGCGTGAGCATGGGCGAGACGCGATCCATCCGGGTGTTCGTGATGGGTGAGGCGAATCGCGCCGGCAGTTACACCGTCAGCGGATTGGCGACGGTGACCTCTGCGCTGTATGCGGCCGGCGGCATCCGGCCCATCGGTTCCCTGCGCAACATCCAGTTGAAGCGCCAGGGCGTCATCGTGCGCCGGCTCGATCTCTATGACCTGCTGCTTCGTGGCGATACCAGCGACGACGCCGGTCTGCTGCCCGGTGACGTCATCTTCATTCCTCCGGTCGAGGCCACGGTGGCGGTCGATGGCGAAGTGCACCGGCCCGCCATCTACGAGATCAAGGGTGAGACCAGCGTCGATGACATCGTGCGGATCGCCGGTGGTCTCACCAGCGAAGCCGATACCGGTCGTGTGGCCCTGGTGCGCATCAACGAACGACGCGAGAGGGTGGTCGTCAACGTGCCGCTGGATGCAGCCACCGGTCGCTCCGAACTATTGCGCCGCGGTGACTCGCTACGCGTGCTGCGCCTGCGTCCCACGCTGGACCAGGGCGTGACGATCGAAGGTCATGTATACCGGCCGAGTTCGGTGGCCTGGCGCGATGGGCTGCGGCTCACCGATGTGATCGACTCGGTCGACGATCTCCGTCCGAACGCCGACCTGAACTACGTGATCGTGCGCCGCGAGCTGCCCCCGGACCGGCGCTTGTCGATTCTGTCTGCGGATCTGTCCGCGGCGCTGCGCGCGCCGGATTCCGATCGCAACATCGAACTCCAGCCGCGCGATCGCATCATCGTGTTCGACCTCGAGTCGGGACGGCGCGAATTGCTGACACCATTGCTCGAAACGGCCCGTCGCCAGTCGCGCATCGACCAGCCCAGCGAAGTCGTGCGCATCGATGGCCGCGTCAAGGCGCGCGGCGAGTATCCACTGGAGCCGCAGATGCGGGTGAGCGATCTCCTGCGCGCCGGCGGGGGATTGCAGGACGCAGCCTATGGCGCCAAGGCCGAACTCACACGCTATCGCATCGGCGGCGCCGCCCGGGAAACCCAGCTGGTCGAAGTCGACCTGGCGGCGATCATGCGCGGCGACATTTCCGCCGACCTGCTGTTGCAGCCTTTCGATTTCCTGAACGTCAAGGAAATCCCGGGTTGGAGCGAACAGGAACAGGTGACGCTGAACGGCGAAGTCCGCTTCCCGGGTATCTACCCCATTCAGCGAGGTGAAACCCTGCGCTCGGTACTGGATCGCGCCGGTGGTCTCACGGAACTGGCGTTCCCCGATGGCGCGGTATTCACCCGGCTCGAATTGCAGCAGCGCGAGCAGCAGCAGATCGACCGGCTGAGCGAACGTCTGCAAAGCGACCTGGCGGCCGTCGCGTTGCAGGCCGCCGCGGCGAACCAGGGGCAGGCTGGGCAGTCGATCACCGTCGGGCAATCCTTGCTCACGCAGTTGCGCGGCACCAAGGCCGTGGGGCGCCTGGTCATCGATCTCGAGGAAGTGATGCAGAAGCCGATGCGTTCCGAGAGTGACGTCGTCCTGCGGCAAGGCGATCTTCTCGTGATACCGAAGCAGAAACAGGAAGTCACGGTCATCGGCGAAGTGCAGAACAGCACCTCGCACTTCTACCGTGAAAACCTCACGCGGGACGACTATGTCGGCCTCAGTGGTGGGACCACGCGAAAAGCCGACCGCGGGCGCATCTATATCGTTCGCGCCAATGGCAGCGTCGTCTCGAGCGAAGGCGCCGGCTGGTTCCGGCGCAGTGCGCAGGTGGCGATGAAGCCGGGTGACACAGTGGTTGTTCCGCTCGACACCGAACGCATGCCGGCCCTGCCGCTGTGGCAGGCCGTGACCTCGATCGTCTACAACCTGGCGATCGCGGCTGCAGCCGTGAATTCGTTCTGATCGGCGCGGCATGGTGCACGACTCACTACCGGACATGAGGGTCTTCCGATGAACACCGCGGCCGACCAGTTCGAGGATGCTCCGCTCCTCGACCTCCGGGCCATCGCGGGCATGCTCCTCGCCAGGAAATGGTGGCTGGTGACGGGCTTTTTCGCCGGCGCCATCATCGCGGGCGTCATCGCCTTCACCATGAGGCCGGTGTACCGCGGCACGGTGATCCTCGCCCCGGTGACCATGAATCAGGCGGATGGCTTGAGCGGTGCGCTGGGCCAGCTCGGCGGCCTGGCGTCCGTGGTCGGCATGAATTTCAGCGGCGGCGGTGTCGACACCGAAGAAGCCATGGCCGTCCTGCGTTCGCGCGGGTTCACCGAGCGGTTCATCGTCGACCACAACCTGCTGCCGCATCTCTACGATGACCTCTGGGATCCGGTCGCCAAGCAGTGGACGGTGCCTGAAAAAAAGCGTCCCACGCTGGGCAAGGCCTTCAAGAAGTTCGATAACTCCATCCGCGCGCTGTCGCAGGATCGCAAGACGCGCCTGATCACTTTACGGATCGACTGGACGAGTCCCGGCGAGGCGGCCGCATGGGCCAATGAACTCGTGTCGCGCGTCAACCTGGAGATGCGCACCCGGGCGGTCCGCGACGCGGATGCCTCGGTCACTTACCTGGAGAAGGAGCTGGAAGCCACCACCACCGTTCCCACGCGCGAAGCCATCAGCCGCCTCATGGAGGCGCAGATCAAGAGCCGCATGCTGGCCAACGTCACAACCGAATATGCCTTCCGGGTGGTCGACAGGGCGACGGCCCCGGATCTCGACGATGTAGTCAGGCCGCGCAAGGGCCGCCTGATAGCGCTGGGCGCCTTCCTGGGCTGTGTTCTCACCGCTTTCGGAATACTGGTTTCTGGTAACCTGCGCCCCCGAGTTTCGGGCCGGCAAAAGGCGTAAACCCCGGTTTTCCCTCCCACACGGCGCCGCCTCCGTGTCACCCCAGTTTTCCAGCCTCAAAAGGTCCCCCGCAGTCAGATATGTTGAGTAATAAATCGATTCTGGTGACCGGCGGCACCGGCTCGTTCGGCAAGGCTTTCGTCGAGCGCGTATTGACGCTCCATCCCGATGTGCGGCGTCTCGTGATATACAGCCGCGACGAGCTCAAACAGTTCGAGATGAACCAGAAGTTCTCCGATCGCGAGCACCCCTCACTTCGTTACTTCATTGGCGACATCCGCGACGCCGACCGCCTGCGGCGGGCGCTCGAGGGCGTGGACGTCGTGGTGCATGCGGCGGCGCTCAAGCAGGTGCCAGCCGCCGAATACAATCCGTTCGAGTGCATCAAGACCAACGTGCTGGGCGCGCAGAACCTCATCGAGGCCTGCCTGGACTCCGGAGTGAAACGCGTGGTGGCCTTGTCGACCGACAAGGCCGCGGCGCCGATCAATTTGTACGGCGCCACCAAGTTGTGCTCCGACAAGCTCTTCACCGCCGCCAACAACATCAAGGGGCACCGTGACATCCGCTTCAGCGTAGTCCGCTACGGCAACGTCATGGGCAGCCGCGGGTCGGTGATCCCGTTCTTCCTCGAGAAGAAGAAATCCGGTGAGCTGCCGATCACCGACAAGGCGATGACGCGTTTCAACATCTCCCTGTCCGAGGGAGTCGACATGGTGCTCTGGGCCATCGAGAACGCCAGGGGAGGCGAGATCTTCGTGCCGAAGATTCCGTCGTACCGCATCACGGACGTGGCGGCCGCCATCGGGCCCGAGTGCAAGCAGATCCTGGTGGGAGTGCGGCCAGGAGAGAAGATCCACGAAGAGATGATCACGGTGAGCGACAGCTTCAACACCGTGGACATCGGCAAGTACTACGCGATCCTGCCCTCGTCGGAAAACGCGTTGCGCTCGCAGTACCTCGCGCAGCCGGGCGTCACCAGCGTGCCGCCGGGCTTCTCGTACGATTCGGGCAGCAATTCCGAATTCCTGACGGTGGATCAGATCCGGGATCTCATCCAGCGCCACGTCGTCGCTGGTCCGGTGTGATCGACGGCGTGATTCCCTACGGCCGTCAAAGCATCAGTGAAGAGGACGTCAAGGCCGT
>WUUC01196565.1_pt1 | contig 11950 bp, 14 predicted proteins | sample 6278441 | NCBI WGS metagenome assembly WUUC01 (sample SAMN13675441, study PRJNA597444) | soil metagenome | isolation source: soil | place: USA: Washington | collected 2017-10 | reverse complement strand
GCCGGCGTGGCCCGCGCCAAAGTGATCGTGTTCACTCTCGTCTCGCTTGAGAAAGCCACTCAGGCCTCCCTCGGTCCGCAGCGTTTCGAAACGATCGTTCCTTCCGGTGAGCAGCTTCCACGCATAAGCCTGGTGACCCACATCCCAGAGGATCTTGTCATCGGGAGAGTCGAACTCGTAGAGCAGAGCAATCGTCAACTCGACCACGCCGAGCGACGCGCCGATGTGTCCCCCGGTGACCGAGCAGCAGTCGATCAGGCGGGCGCGTAATTCCGCCGCCAGCGCGGGGAGCTCGTGCCGCTGCAGCAGCTTGAGGTCCTGTGGTCCATTGATCTTGTCCAGCAACGTCATTGAGACTCCGCGGGTCAGCGGGTGGTACCAGCGAATCAGGACGACCTGGTCACAATATACCGGGCGAGGGGGGCAAGGCTGGCTGGCGCGACTCCAGCACCGACCAGTGCTGCAATGGCGCGCTCCTGGTGCCGAACGGCCTCTTCTCGCGCCCCTTCAATACCAAGGATGCCTACATAGGTGCTCTTGGCGACCTCGGCGTCCTTGCCAGCGGTCTTGCCGAGGGTTTCGGAAGTACCGGTGGCGTCCAGGACGTCATCGGCTACCTGGAACGCCAGGCCGACCTCATCGCCGTACTCACGGAAGGCCGCGAGCATTTTCGGGTCGCCTCGCGCGGCGAGGCACCCAAGCACTACAGCGGCAGAGATCAGCGCACCGGTCTTGCATCGATGTATGACGGTAAGTTCGGCCAGGTCGGGATGGCGACCTTCGGCCTCGAGGTCTAGCCACTGACCGCCAACCATTCCACGAATGCCACCGGCCTCAAAGAGTTCCACCGCTAGAGAGCTGGCTTCGGGGGCTGAAAGTCCGAGGTTGGCTGCGGCAATTGCCAGCGCCTCTGCTGCAACTGGAACTAACAGGAAACCGACCCGGGCAGCGGTGTCGGGGTCGAATTTTACATGAGTGGTGGCCCGCCCCCGACGGAGACCATCATCGTCCATGCATGGCAGGTCATCGTGTACGAGCGAGTAGGTGTGTACGATCTCCACCGCAGTCGCGACGCCACTGATTGCGGGGTGAGTCCCACCGGCTGCATGGTATGCTGCAATCACCAGTGCCGGCCGAACCCGTTTGCCTGGGCTTCGTAGTGCGTATCGGAGGGCTTCGCCCAGCCGGCCGTGGTGTTCAGCCGCCAATCGGTCTCCCCACTCGGCGAGCTCCGCGTCAACCACCTCTCGGGCTGCCTCAAGCTGTTCCGCGACGGTCACGTCGGAGTCAGCCATCCATCGGTTCAAGTCGCAGGGTACCGTCCTCATTGGATTCCCTGAGAACTTGCATCACCCTTGTTTCGGCTTGGGCAAGCCTGATCTGGGCCACCTTGAGTCGACTGACACCCTCCTCAAAAAGTTCCAGCGCTGCTTCGAGTCCCAGCTCGTCGTCTTCGAGCCGCCGGACGATTTCTTCCAGTCGGCGAAGGTCATCACCCAATGTTGCTTCCTGAGTCACTGCTCCTCCACGCTTGCCGGAATGACGCCATCAGATACTCGCAAGGTAAATCGCTTGCCAGGAGTGAACTCGACTGCCCGCTTGAGGATCCTGCCCTGTTCATCCAGGGCCATCGCGAAACCCCTGCCCATTACCGCCAGCGGCGATAGCGCATCAAGCTGGCCGCCCAGCCGAGCCATTGTCTCGCGATGCTTGCCAGTTCTCCGTTGCATGGCGGGAACCATTCGCCGCTCAATCTTCTGGAGACGTTCTCGGGGCTGCACCACGTGACGGCGCAGTCCCGGATCAAGCCTGGCACCGAGTGAGCCGAGTCGACGTTCAACACCCCTTAAGCGGCTCAGCAGCGCGTTGGCCATGCGATCACTGGTCCGTTGCATCCGTTCGCGCCGAAGGTTGGTAAGCGACGACATCGCGCCCAACAGCGAGCTGCCCAATGCCTCCACGCGCCGGACTACATCACGGCGGTCGGGAAGCACGAATTCAGCCGCTTGTGATGGTGTAGCTGCTCGTACATCGGCCACCAGGTCTGCGAGCGTGACGTCGACTTCGTGGCCCACCGCGCTGACTACCGGAACGGAGCATGCTGCTATGGCGCGGCAAAGGGCCTCATCGTTGAATGCAGCGAGGTCTTCACGGGCACCGCCACCGCGGCCGATGATGCAACAATCGATTCGTTCAAGACGCTCAACAACGCTCAACGCCGCGATCATTTCTCGCGCGGCGTTTTCACCCTGCACTGCGGCATTGATCACCAATAGTTCGACACCGGGCCAGCGACGATCGGCCACCGTAATTATGTCGCGAACCGCGGCGCCCGCAGTACTAGTGATCACGGCAATCCGACTGGCGAAGGCTGGCAGCGCGCGCTTGCGAGCCGGATCGAGTAATCCATCACGAAGCAGGGCCTGCTTGATTCGCTCGATGGCCTGAGCAGTGGCACCAATCTCCGATGTAGCCAGCACCTGCGCCACATTGAATCGCAGCTGGGTGCGCTCTTCCCAAACAGCCGGCGTTCCAAGTACAAATACCGAAGTACCCTCGGTCAGCGGACTCCTGAGCCGAACCGCCGCCGTGCGCCACATGGTGCAATCCACCTTGGAGAGTTCATCCTTCAGGCAAAAGTAGATATGCCCGCTGGGATAGCGCTTGACGCCGGTGATCTCGCCCTGCACCCAGATCGGCGGGAAATCATTTTCAATGCGGGCCTTGAGGGTACGGGCCAGCCGATGCACCGGCCAGGCATCTTCAGGGGAGCTCATGAAGCACGACCACTACTGGCCGCTGCCTGGAGCGTGTTTCTCAGCAACATCGCAATGGTCATGGGACCGACGCCGCCAGGGACCGGGGTGATGGCACCGGCAACGGCGCGCACCGCTTCAAAATCCACATCGCCGACCACCCGATATCCGCGTGCCAACGATTCGTCAGGTACCCGGTTGATACCAACATCAATTACGGTGGCACCCGGCTTTACGGCATCAGCGCCGATAAAGCTGGCGCGACCGATTGCCACGATCAGGATGTCGGCCGTGCGGCAAAGCTCCGGTAGCTGGTGGGTGCGGGAATGAGCGATGGTCACCGTCGCATCACCACCAGGCCCTGGTTGAATCAGGAGAGATGCCATCGGCCGGCCCACGATTGACGATCGACCGACAATCACCGCGTGTGCACCCCGAGTAGCGATATCGTTGCGCTGCAACATCACCTGGATACCATATGGGGTGGCAGGACGAAATGCAGTGGGATCGCCCAGCACGAGTTTGCCGACATTGAGCGGATGGAAGCCGTCGACATCCTTGGCGGGGTTGATCCGGCGGAGCACCTGGTCAGCATCGATGTGCGGTGGTACCGGCATCTGACAGAGAATGCCGTGGATCGCAGGATCGGCATTGAGCCGGTCGAGCACCGCGAGCAGTTCGGCCTCCGGCGTGTTACCTGGAAGCATGATCGTTTCTGAATGCATGCCGGCCTCACGACAGGCCTTTCCCTTAGACTTCACATAAATCTGCGAAGCTGCGTCATCGCCTACCAGCACCACTGCCAGGCCCGGGACGATGCCGCGGCGAAGCAGCCCAGCAACATCGGTGGCAACTTCATCGCGGATGATCCTGGAAAGTGCGGTGCCGTCGAGCAACCTGGCGGTCACTTCGCCACGCCGGTTGCACGGGTCTCACGGATCACCGTCACCCTGATCTGCCCCGGATACTGAAGTTCGGCTTCGATCCGTCGCGCGATCGTTTCAGACAACTGTTGTGCGGCCGTATCGTCAATCTGTTCCGGCTTGACGATCACCCGAATTTCGCGACCAGCCTGGATGACGGTGGTCTTTTCGACACCCGGATAGGCACTGGCGATTTCCTCCAGCTTCCCCAACCGCTTCATGTAACTCTCGAAGGCCTCGCGTCGGGCGCCCGGACGCGCACCACTTATGGCGTCAGCGGCCTGCACCAATACCGACTCGGCAGTATCGTGTGCGACATCATCATGATGGGCCTCGATCGCGTTCAGGACCAGCGGCAGTTCGCCATGACGTCGGCACACTTCGACGCCGAGCTGCACGTGAGTGCCTTCATGGTCGTGGGTGAGTACCTTGCCGATGTCGTGCAACAGGCCACCACGCCGGGCCAACTGGATGTCCAGGTGCAGCTCGGCTGCCATCATGCCTGCGAGCCACGCAACTTCCTTTGAATGCTCATAGAGATTCTGGCCGTATGACGTGCGGTAGCGCATCCGGCCAATCAGCTTGATCAGTTCAGGATGCAGGCCATGAACCTCCACCTCATAGGCGGCGCGTTCGCCGAGTTCGACAAATTGGGTCTCGAGACCTTCGCGAGCCTTGGCGACCAGGTCCTCGATGCGTCCCGGGTGGATCCTCCCGTCGGCGACCAGCGCTTCCAGTGCACGCCTCGCGACCTCACGCCTGACCGGATCAAAGCATGACACAACCACCGTATCGGGAGTGTCATCGATGATCACATCGACACCGGTAGCGAGTTCGAATGCGCGGATATTACGACCTTCCCTACCGATGATGCGGCCCTTCATCTCATCGCTGGGTAGCGGCACCGCCGTGACGGTAGTTTCGGCAGTGTGCTCGGCGGCCAGTCGCTGAGTGGCAATGGCGATGATCCGGCGCGCATCACGATCCGCGTCACGACGGGCGCGTTCCTTGATCTCGCGGGCCTGGGCTGCCCCTTCGGTGCGAGCCTCGTCTTCTACCTGTTGACGCACTTCGCGGGCTGCTTCGTCCCTGGTAAGCTGCGCAACGTGTTCGAGCCGATGTTGTACTCCAGCGGCATCGCGCTCGACCGCTGCGATACGATCTGCGATCAATGCGTCGCGTTGGGCCAGCGCCTCGGCGCGCAGTTCCTGGGCCTTTGTTTCGTCACGCAATCGATGTTCACGCTCGCTGACATGGCTGTCACGCTCGGCGAGGCGTCGCTCTACCCGCTCGGCCTCGTCGCGGCGCCTGGCAGCTTCACGGGCAGCTTCCTCCTTGATGGAGACAGCTTCCTCCCTGGCGAGGACAAGCAGTCGTTCCTTGGCAGCGTTGGCATCCGATTGAGCTGACTGACGAGTGGCGACAGCTTCCCGTTCGGCAGTTGAGCGAAACGCAGCGACTTCTCGGTCAGCCAGTTGTTTAAGTGACTCGACGTCACTGTGAGCAGACCGGAGGATTCGCTCGGCCTCAGTGGTAGCCTGCCTTGTCAGCGCTGGTAGCGAACGACCACGAGCGGCAAGGAGTGTGTTCCAGATCCCGATGCCCAAGGCAATGCCCAGCGCGATACCGCCGGCTACGGCAGCAACGTTGATCGCATCCATAGGATCTATTCCCGACCGGCGACAGTGCGCCGGGTTGAGTCACTCGATTGCGCCACTCCGGGTCCCGCGCTTGGCGGGAGGAAGCAGGCGCGCCAGGTCTTCCGTCATACCTTCAATTCGACTCGCCATCTCCTGATCAGAACGACGTGACCTGAACAATTCATCAGTCACCGCCAGGCCAGCGAGGATCGCTGCCTTGTGGGCCTCGATCGAAGGCATCATGGCCCTGATCCGGCGCAAGGCGGCGTCGTAGTAGGCGGCTACTTCGCGGGTGTATTCGGCAGGTAGTTCGGAACGCACCACAAGTTCCTCACCACCCACCGTGACACGCACTGACTCACGCGCGGTCACGCGGGAGCCTCGATATCGGCGTCACGCTCAACAAAGGCAAGCCGGTGTTGCAATCCCTCAACCATGCCCCGCGCACGGTCCACCCGGGTCTGCAGGTCGAGGTTTTCGCGCTCCAGGTCAAGCATTCGAGTTCGCAACCGGACGACGTCGTCGCTTGGAACCATGCCATCCTGTCCCTTCACGGCTTGGAGCTCACCCTCGGCCTTGAGGCAGCGACGCCGCCACGCCGCGAGCTCCTCGGTCAGGTGCTTGAGCACCCGCTCCAATTCTGCAAGTGAGGCTACATCAGGCCGTACGTAGGGTGATGCCAAGTTCACGCTCCAGCGAGGTACAGAGTCGGCTCACCGCCTGATCAACATCGGCATCGGTGAGCGTCCGATCCGGGGTGCGGAAAATCAAACGCACCGTTATGGCCCGCCGATCGGCTGGGATGGTCGAACCGCGGTACTCATCAACAAGGCTCACCGCTTCAAGCGCGGCGCGGCGTCCCCGGTTGGCCAATAGCTCCAGCACAGCCTGCACCGGCTGCTCCAGTGCTGTCACCAGTGCCAGGTCTCGGGACACAGCCGGGAAAGCCGGCAACGGAGTGAAGGTGGCTGGAGCAACGGTTTGCTCACTCACCTGCACCTCTCCACCCCAGACCGGCTTGGCCCAGGGAGGAGCGTCGCCATACAACTCATGACAATGTCCGACCACCTGACCGGCGCGGGTTACCGCCTGCCATCCGGTAGTATCAACTTGAACCGACGCATCGGGTTGCGCCAGAGCGACCAGACGTTCAAACAACCAGCGGGCATCCCAGCGATCCCACGCGGGCCGCACACCAGTCGCACTCCAGTGAGGCGGTTGTCGATCGCCAGTGACCACAAAGCTGGCAGCCAACCATTCGTGAGGACGGGCACCGGCCTCGGGCGATGAGAACACGGTCCCGACCTCGAAGAGCCGGACGTTGCCGTTCTGCGCCGACCAGTTGGTTTCGACCTGACTGATCAGCGCGGGCAGCAGCGACTCGCGCAACAGGCCATGTTCGCTGGAAAGTGGATTGGCGAGGCGGGTTGCCGAAGGTGAACCGTCGGCGACCATGCTAAGCGTCATGACTTCGGACAAACCCAGAGCTGCCAAACCATTTCGCAGCCGGGCCGCAGCATGCCAGGCAGGGTCGTCTAGCCGCGCTGCGGGGCGGAAGGGGCTGAGATCGCTTGGAATCGCGTCGTAGCCGTAGACGCGCGCGATTTCTTCGACCAGGTCGATCTCTGCCATGAGATCGGGGCGCCAGCCAGGGACATCAACGGCAATTCGCCCATCGTCAGGCTTGCTGACGATTGTGGCACCAATCGCAACCAGACAGCGTTCGATCTCGGTCCATGGCAAAGTGACACCGAGCACCTGGGCTACCCGGGCAGGGCGCAGGAAAATCCTGGGCGGGTGCGCCGTGACCGGAGAGCAATCGGCGGTGGCATCCAGCTTTCCACCAGCTACGGTGACGATCAAGCGAATGGCTCGCCTGAAAGCATCCACTGCGCCCCAGCGATCAACACCGCGTTCAAAGCGGTGTGACGCATCGGTTGAGAGTCCGGCTGCATTGCGTCCAGCGCGCACGCGAGAGGGGTTGAACCATGCGCACTCAAGCAGCAGATCGATGGTGGCATCGTTCACCTCGGTGGCAGCGCCTCCCATCACACCTGCCAGACCGATAACTCGCTCGGCATCTGCTATCACCAGGGTACCGGGAGATACCTTGCGCTCGACACCATCGAGCGTGACAACGCGCTCACCCTCGCCGGCACTGCGTACAATGATCGCAGGTCCACGCAGGCTGTTGGCATCATATGCATGCATGGGCTGGTTCAGTTCGAGCATGACATAGTTGGTGACGTCAACCACATTGTTGATGCTGCGCAGCCCAACGGCTTCGAGCCGCCTGACTAGCCACGCCGGCGAGGGCGCCACCGTGACACCGCGAATGACCGCTGTCAACAGCCTGCCACACCCCTCGCTGTCGATGATACTCACGTCAATGCCACCGACCGTAGCCCGGTCAGTGGAACGCTCCGGAGTTGGCAGATCGACGCTGACTTCGCCGCTGATTTCCGGCAACCGAATGGCGGCGCCGAAACCGATGGCCAGCTCGCGAGCAACGCCCTTGTGGCAAAGCAAGTCAGGACGGTTGGGGGTGATGTCGAGCACCAATCGCTCGTCGCCTTCATCGGACAGTACATCGCGCAGTGGCGTTCCCGGAGGAGCATCTGTCGTGAGCGTCATGAGGCCATCAGAATCAGCCCCAAGCCCGAGCTCCCGGGCAGAGCAGAGCATGCCTTCGGAAGCCAGGCCGCGGATCTTCCGTCGTTCGATCACCAATCCGCCGGGCATGGTAGTGCCCAGGCGAGCAAACGGATAACGAGCACCGGCAGTGACATTGGGGGCACCACAGACGACGGTGTGAAGCACACCCGACCCATCATCCACGCTGGTTACCCGCAACTTGTCAGCGTCCGGGTGGGGCTGAACATCACGAACCAGGGCCACGACGAAGGCGCTGAGATCAGCACCAATTGTCTCGATCGCATCGACCGGGGCACCAAGCATCCCAAGCCGTGTTGCAATGTCACGAGCCTCGAGCGGGCGACGGAGAAATGCTTCCAACCAGCGACGCGAAACATTCATCCCGATACCCGACCGAACTGACTCAGGAATCGCATGTCACCGCCGTACAGTAGTCGGATATCCGGTACCCCGAATCGCTGCATGGCGATGCGCTGCGGACCCATTCCGAATGCGTAACCGGTCCACCGTTCCGGGTCGACACCACAATTGCGAAGCACCTGTTCGTGGACCATCCCGCAGCCGAGAATTTCCATCCAGCCAGTGCCCTTGCATGGCGGACAGCCGGCGCCACCACAGAAGCGGCAACCAACATCCATCTCGGCTGACGGTTCGGTAAACGGAAAGAATGATGGCCGGAACCTGACCGGCGTATTGGCGCCCAGGAAGCGCCGGGCGAAATGCGTCAGGACCGCCTTGAGATCTGCAAAGCTGACCCCCTCGTCGATCGCCAACCCTTCGATCTGGGCAAAGGCCGGTGCATGCGAAGGATCAAACGGATCGTTGCGATACACTGTCCCGGGTATCACGACGCGATATGGCGGGGGGCCTTCCCGCATGACACGGATCTGTACCGGCGAAGTATGGGTGCGCAACAACAGGCGCTCACCGGGTGCTGTTGGACGACCGCCAGCATCGAGATAAAGCGTGTCGTGCATGTCCATGGCGGGATGGTCGGGCGGGAAATTGAGAGCGAGGAAGTTGAGTTCCTCGGTCTCGGCTTCCGGGCCCAGCGCAACCGTAAAGCCGAGGCTGCGAAAGATCTCGACGATCTCGTCAATCACGATTGTCACTGGATGACGAGTGCCTGTCCATGCTTCCCGCCCCGGCATCGACAGATCGACCCCGACGGAACTGGTCGCGCGTGCGGCGACCGCAAGACTGTTGCGACGATCGGCGACCGCGGCTTCAAATGCGAGCTTGAGACGATTGAGTTCGGCGCCGGCCTCGCGCCGCTCGTCGAGCGGCAGCGTGGCGACAGCTTTCAGGAGGTGAGTAAGCTCACCCTGTTTCCGACCGAGCACCGCAATCTCGAGCGCGTCGAGCGCGGCTGCGTCGAGGCCGCCCACCTCGGCGAGGCGGGCGGTAAGGCCAGCTAGCGCGGCGGACCTCGACGGCGAAGTCAACGTACTACTGCTGCGCCTTGGCGACCTCGGCGAGCCGGGCAAACGCATCGGCATCCCGCACGGCAAGGTCGGCGAGCACCTTACGGTTGATTTCGACGCCAGCCTTCTTGAGGCCTGCCATCAGGCGCGAATACGAGATGTCGTGAATCCGGGCTGCCGCACCGATCCGGGTGATCCAGAGTCGACGGAAGTCGCCCTTCTTCTTGCGCCGGTCACGATAGGCGTAAGCCATACCGCGTTCGACGTTTTCCTTGGCAGCTTTGTAGAGCTTGCTGCGTGATCCGACGCCGCCCTTGGCGGCAGCCATGATCTTCTTCTTGCGCGCGTGATGCGCGACACCATTCTTTACGCGTGGCATGGAAGTCTCCTAGGACTGCAGCAGCTTGATGGTACGCGGGAAGTCCGCGGAACTCACCAGCGCCGACTTCCCGAGCTGGTTCTTTTTCTTGGTGGTCTGCTTGGTCAGGATGTGACGCTTGTTTGCCTGGCTGCGCTTGATCTTGCCGCTGCCGGTCAACTTGAAGCGCTTCATCGCTGCCCGCTTGGTCTTCTGCTTAGGCATTGCCTTCTCCTGTTATCGCACCCGGCTCAGCGGGGTGCGAGCACCATGATCATGTTGCGGCCGTCGAGCTTGGCCTCCTGCTCCACCTTACCCACGTCGGTCAGGGTCAGCGCCACCCGGTCGAGCACTGCGCGACCCAGCTCGGGGTGAGCCATCTGACGGCCGCGGAACATCATCGTGACCTTGACCTTGTTGCCGTCGCCCAGGAACTCCCTGGCGTGACGGGTCTTGAAGTCGAAGTCGTGATCATCAATCCCCGGACGGTACTTCACTTCCTTGAGATGGATGACATGCTGCTTTTTCTTGGCCGCGCGAGCGGCCTTGGCCTCTTCGAACTTGTACTTGCCATAGTCCATGATCTTGACGACCGGCGGCCGGGCCATCGGGGCGACTTCAACCAAGTCGAGCCCGCGTTCCTGAGCCGCAGCCAGGGCCTCTTCAATAGTGAGGACTCCGAGCTGTTCGCCTTCACCAGTCACAACCCGGACTGGAGAGATGCGGATCTGCCGGTTAACCCGGACGCGTCGTTCGCGATCGTTGCTGGACAGTGGGTCGGTCCTTCCGTTCAGGCCAAAAAGAAACACCCCATCAGTGACTGACGGGGTGTCCAAAGAGTTGCACCGCGGCGCGTTGACGCCGGATGCTTATGTCTCTTGGACCCGTTCGCAGTTACTGCAGGCTTGGGGTGGGACGGCTTTCCCGTCCACTTGTAACGGGGAGGAACATAACCCGAAGGTCGAGGGGGGTCAAGGGGGCTTGGGCGTTGGGCGTTGGACGTTGGACGTTGGACGTTGGTGTGCGAGGCCGAGGATGTTGGCTTTTGCAGACCTCGGTGTCAGGCTGGTAGTGATTCCGCCAGCTCAACTCCTCGATCGCCCTCGACCAGCCGCCCTGACACCGTGTCGGCATCGTGCTCGAACACCACCCGCCAGCCTTCGGCGACGCCTCGGGTGTGTAGCGCTCGCTTGCTTTCAAGGGTTCGCAATGGCTCGACATCGTAGCCCATGATCCAGGGCAACGGAATATGGTGTGCCGTTGGAATGGTGTCGGCCGGATACAGGAGTGCTTCCCCCTGATCCTCGACAATCACGCTCATGTGCCAGGGCGTGTGCCCTGGCGTCACCAAGACACGAACACCAGGGACAATTTCGCCCGCGGGACCATCGATCAGTTCCAGTTGGCCCGACTGCACCAGCGGTTCGTAATTGTGAGCGAAGTAGCTGGCCTGGGTCCGCTCGTTGGCCGACGTGGCATAGGCATGTTCGCGCCGATGTGCGATGTAACGGGCCTGCGGGAAAGTTGTCTGCACGCGACGATTGGCATCATCCGGTGCAATGAAAGTGTTCCCGCCGCAGTGATCGAAATGCAGATGCGTATTGACTACGATGGTGATGTCCTCAGGCCGGAAGCCGGCTACGGCGAGGGCATCCTCCAAGCGGGTCAGGCCGTCGACCCCCGCGTTCTCGATGCCATAGATATCGAGGAACTTGGCCGACTCCTTATTGCCGAGGCCAGTGTCGATCAGCACCAGGTCATTCCCCTGCTCTACCAGCAATGGTCGCATCGCCAGGGTGATTCGGTTGCGTTCATCAGCCGCTATTCGGCGCGACCAGAGTGGCTTCGGAACGACGCCAAACATCGCGCCCCCATCCAATCGTTGGATGCCAGCATCCAATGCGTGAACCTTGAGCCGACCTACCTGCAAAGTGGTGACCAGTGTCACGCCGAGAGCTCACCCATTGGGGTGTGATGAAGTGCTTCGAGTTCCTGCAACGTCCGTGCACCACGTTCACGTGCGGCGTTGAGCAATCGTTCCAGCAGCATGCCGGTAACCATCGCATCCCCGGCGGCACGATGGCGAGCCGGAAATTCGAGGGCGAATCGATTAGCCAGCGCGTCGAGTCCATAGCTTGACTCACCGCGGTATAGACGGCGCGCCAGTCGTACCGTGCATAGTTGCGGACCGGCT
>WUUC01241081.1_pt1 | contig 11951 bp, 10 predicted proteins | sample 6278441 | NCBI WGS metagenome assembly WUUC01 (sample SAMN13675441, study PRJNA597444) | soil metagenome | isolation source: soil | place: USA: Washington | collected 2017-10 | reverse complement strand
CGATGTCCTACCTCGGACTGTTACCCAAGCTCCCGGTCCAAAGTGTTACCCAAGCTCCCGGTCCGCACCGGCGCTCCTCGAGCGGCGCGGTTCGGCGAGGCTTGGCAGAACGTGCGAGTGCGGTCTCTGGCGGCGACCCGCGGCTCCGCTCAACCTTTCGACTTCCACAGATGTACGGCTTCCACCAGAAGCTCGCGCAGATCTCTTCGCCCGTCGCCCAGACTTCCGGTGACACACTTCACCGGGATCGCGCGCTCGCGGATCGCCTCTAAGGCGGATAGGCCGGCTGCGAGCGCTTCGCCGCCGACTCCGAGGATCGCGGGCGGAGCCAGCGCGCGGATCAAGTGTTCGAGCCCTGCCAGCGCGGCGGACCCGAGGCTGAGCAAACTGCCATCCGGAGGGCAGATCAACATCACCTCGGGTGTGCGGCCGAAACAGGGCAAAAGCGCGGTCGGATCGGCGGCGTCGATGAGCACGACGTCGACGATGCGCTCGCGGCGAAGAAAAAAAGTAAGCCCGAACGCCTTCCGCGTCTCGCGCAAGCTCTCCAGCACCCACTGTTCACTCGGCTGGCCGCCGAGCGGCACCATCGAGGAGACACCGGCCGGCAGATCGGCGACCACGTGCACGTGTAATCGATCTTGCGCGACCTCGCTTCGTGTCCATTCGGACAGGCTCTCCCGCGACCACAAGCTGAGCTCGCCGAGCGCAAACTTGTCGCGCAACATCAGCTCCCATCGTGTCGACCCGAGAGGATCAGGACGCGAAGCCGGCTTCACAGCGGGCCGTTCGATCAGCTCAGCGGCGGGTTCTTTTCGCTCGGCCGGTCGTGCCGTTTGATCCCGCCTCGACGTGTCCCGGAGGCGCGCCGCTTCGAGGACGAGCGCTGTCGCCGAACCCTCGATCGTGCGCGCTTCGGGGTTGCCGGCGTCCAACGAAAACTCGAAACGCCCGGCCTCTTCCGCAAAGAGCCGGAAGAAAGCAGGCAACCCGACGAGATTTCCGCAGTGGGCATGAACGATATAACCATTCTCGAAGTGTAGTTGTCCCGACACAGCCGGCGTCACCAAAGAGAGCACGCCGCTTCGTCGAGTCATCTCGAGGAGCGCAATGATATCGACAAAAGGGATGACGGAGACTTCGCCCGCCAAACTGAATGAACGCGAACGCGTCACTTCGCGGAGCCGGCGTTGTTTGGAGATGAGAGACTCGGCCCGAGCGACGAATTCGCCCACGTCGCAGGGCTTGACGATGTAGTCATCGGCGCCCGCGCGCAGTGCATTCACTTTCGAGCTCACACTTTTATCGGCGGAGAGAAAAATGAATGGAATGGAGCGCAATCGGTGTTGAGCGGACAACCGGTGATAAAAAGTGAGCCCATCCATATCGTCGAGCTCAGTCCCGCAGACGATCAGATCGACCAGCTCACTCTTTAGAGTCTCCTGCGCAGCGCCGGCGTCTTGCGCAGTCTCCACGGCAAAGCCGGCGCGCCCCAAGGTGAGCTCCACAAACCTTCGTGAGGTTGCGTCGCGATCGACGACCAACACCGTCTCCACCTTCGCGGCGGAGACCTCACCTTCTTCCAGGATCCTCGGGACCAGCTCGATCAAGGCGAACGCCCCCACTTTTCCAGCGCGGACCGAATCGCAGGTTCAGAGAACGGCTTCGTGAGATATTCGTTCGCACCGAGCGCCGCAGCATGATCTCGATGTTTCGTGGCGGCGCGGCTGGTCACCACCACGATCGGCACCGTTCGACTGTCCTCCCGTGCTCGGAGCTGAGCGATCAGCTCGAACCCGTGCATGCGCGGCATCTCCAGATCGGTGAAGACCAGATCGAAGCTCTGCGCGTCGAGCTTCGCCAATGCATCGACACCGTCGACTGCCAAGGTGACGTCCGCGTCGAGCGAGGCCAACATCTTCTCCGCCACCTTCCGGACGGAGAGCGAATCGTCGACGAAGAGCACGCGCAGTTTCTGGGTCTCCGCGCCGGCGATATCGAGCGTGTCGTGCTCGATCTCGACGAAAGACAGCGACGCGGGACGCCGGCCCTCCGCCTGATGCGCGCCGATCACCGACGGGACGTCGAGGATCAACACCAGCTCACCCGTGCCTCGCATGGTCACGCCTGAAAAGACCGGATGGCCCGTCAAGAGTGTGCCGAGGCTCTTCACCACGACCTCCTCTTGATTCAGGACCGCGTCCACCTGGAGGACGAGTCGCTCGTCTCCCATCCGCACCACGACGAGCGGTCCGGTGCGGCTCGACTCGCGATCGGAGCCGAGCACGCTCGACATCGCGACGACCGGCATCCACGCGCGATCGATGCGCACGCGCAAAACACCCGCATCTTCGACGAGCTCGTGTTCCAGGGGATCGATGATGCGCTCCGCAAAATAAAGAGGCACAGCGAACGACTGACCCGCGTGTTCGACCAACAGCGCCCTGGTGATCGCCAGGGTCAGCGGAAGCGTGATGAAAAACGTGGTGCCGCGACCGGCTTCCGTTTCCACGCGAATGTTTCCATTCATCTTCTCCACGGACCGCCGGACGAAATCGCAGCCCAGCCCGCGCCCCGCCACCGCGCGCGCGTGATCCTCGGTCGATAGACCTGGTACAAAGATCAGGTCGCGAATCGCCGGGTCGTCGAGCGGAACGTTCTCGGACACCAGGCGCGCGGCGACACCTTTTTCCCGGAGCAGAGCGAGATCGAGACCGCCGCCGTCATCGCGGAGCTCGAGAATGATCTGTCCGCGTTCTTCGCGGGCGCTCAGCTCGACCACACCGGTGCGTGGTTTGCCGAGACGCTCCCGCAGCTCGGCGGCCTCGATGCCGTGGCCGACTGCATTGCGAACCAAGTGGAGGAGCGGGCTGAGCAGCCCCTCGGCGATCGTCTTGTCGAGATGGACTTCGCCGCCCCGCATCGCGAAGCGCACGGGCTTCTTTTCGCGGAGCCCCACGTCTCGCGCCGTGAGCTTGAGCTGCGACGACAACACCTCGAGCGGCACCATGCGCGCGTGGGTCACCTCGGAGCGAATACCGGCGACGATCTTTCCGAAGACGTCCGAGTCGTCGGTGAGCGCCTCGAAGGTCGCGGAGAACGTCTTCCACAGATCGCTGAATTCACCGCTCAGCGCGGCGATTTGGCGCGAAAGTACGTGTACCTCCTCATATCGATCGAGCTCCAGCTCCCCAAACAGCGCCCCGTTCGACATCTCCGCCTGCTCCGGCTCTGCGATCGCGAGCTGTCCGAGGCGCGTCGACTCGTGTTCGGCGCTGAACGTCTGCAACCGTTCGACCAGCTTCTTGCCGCCCGCGCCCAGCGCGTGATGTTGGCTGCGCAGATGGGTCACGCGCGCCATGAGCCGCGAACGGCTGACGACCAGCTCTCCGGCCAGATTCATCAAGCCGTCGAGGCGATCGGTTCTCACGCGCACGAAGCGGCGCGAAGCCACCTTCTCTTCCGGCTCCTCGCGGTCTTCGCGTATTTGGGAGAGCTCGTGCGCCGCGAAATCTTCGGCGGCCGAACCGCGCGGCTCTTCCTCCGTTCCCGCGAGCAAAGTGAGCTCTTCTTCGAGGCTCGAAGGCGGCGGATCGACGTATCCCTGCTTCGCTTGTTCGAGACTGCGCTGCACTTCCGCCTGGATCTTCAACAGAACGGTGGCCACGCGTGCCGCCGGGAACCGCCCTGTACCTTCGACCAGGTACTCGAGCAGGTCTTCGACACGATGCAAGAGTTGCCCGATCGGGCCGAGGTTCACGGTGTTCACCACACCTTTGAGCGTGTGGTAGTGCGGCAAGATGCCGGCTAAACGGGCCCGCGGTTCCGCGCTCTCTTCGAGCCCGAGAAGCTCCGTTTCCAGCTTCTCGAGGATCTCGGTGCACTCCTCCTCGAAGACGTCCCACAGCTCGGCTGGGACTTTCGGCACGACATGGCGCACCTCGGGTTCCGCGAAGAGGCCGGCTTCGGCGAACAGATCCGTCGAGCGGGCGATCAGCTGTTGCACCAGCTCGGCCGATCCCGGTGCGCCGTCATCGACCACGGCTTGCAGGCTCTGTTGCAGCGCCGTAGCCGCATCGGCGACCGCGGACATGCCGACCGTCGCCGCCGCACCTTTGAGCGTGTGATACAGGCGTTCCAGCGAACGCAGCGCGACGATATCCGTCGGATCCTCAGTGAGCGTCGCCAGCTCGATCTTCGCGCTCCCGCTGATCTCCCGCGCTTCTTGCTGAAAGACCTCGCGCAGCTCAGCCATGATCGGATCGCCGTCGATCGCTCCCGGATCCGCGGCGGGTGTTTGGCGCGCGGGCTGCGGCGGAAAATCAGTCAACCTGGCCAAAAGATCATCCGCCTGCTTTTGCCACTCGCGCGCGATCCAGAGGGCGTCGTCGCGCTGATGATCGAGCTCCAGGCCGAGCATGGTGCGCATTTCACCCGCGCCGCTGCTCGCGGCCAAAGCCAGCTCTCTCGCGCGGGTGTAGTGTTTGATCGCCAGTGCCAGCTCGTGTTTTCCGTCTTCCGCGAGGTGCTGGATCATGCTCGCCGTGTTGGCGAGCGACTCTGCACCCACCAGCGCGCTCGTTCCGTACATCGCGTGTCCGGAATCGCCGATCACTTGAAACGCCGGGGCCTCGCCCGCGTCGCGCAGAACGTGTGGATCCTCCAAGGTCGCCGCCGCACGTTCGATGCGGTCGATGAACCGCGTCATGTCCGTGCTGATCGTGTCCCGCACGTCGTCGATGGAGAATCCTTGCACGTCGCCTCCTCAGGACACCTTGAATTGAGAGATCGTTCGATTCAGCTCCTCGGAGAGCTCCCAGAGCTGCGCTGCGGTCGCGGTGGTGCCTTCGACACCTCTTCGCGTCGCTTGAGCGATCGACGAGATCTGCTCCATCGCCCGCACGACCGCCGTGGTGCCTTCGACCTGCTGCTTCGCGACATTGCTGATGTTGACGACGATCGTCGCAGACTCGCCGGACACAGTGCGAATGCGCGAGAGCGACGCACCCGCCCGACCGACGACCTTCGATTCCTCTTCCACGACGTGGGTCTGCTCTTCGATCGCCGCCGCCGTGTCGTTGGTTTCGATGTGAATCGCCTTCACCAGGAGGTCGATCTCCTTGGTGGCGATCGCGGTGCGTTCCGCGAGCTTGCGCACTTCATCCGCGACGACGCTGAAACCGCGTCCATGTTCGCCCGCGCGCGCAGCTTCGATCGAAGCGTTGAGCGCCAACATGTTCGTCTGTTCGCTGATTCGACTGATCGTGCTGACGATTCCGGTGATCTCCATACTTCGATCGCCGAGGCTCTTCATTCGTTTCGCACCCGCCTGCACGTTGGAGCGGAGCATCGTCATACCAGTCATGATGTCCTGAACAACCTTGCTGCCTTCTTGCGCGCTCGCTTCCGTACGTTTGGCGGCTTCTGCGGCGTGGTTCGCGCTCTCGCTCACCCGTCCGATCTCCGCCGACATCCGCTCCACGAGCAGCGTTGCGTTTTGAACCTCTTTCGCCTGTGTCGCCGCCCCGGTGGCCATCTTCCCCGAGGATTCGCGAATGAGCGCAACGGCCTGATTCGTCCGTTCCATCTGTGTTCGCACCTGACCCATGAACTGTTGCATCGACTCCATCAGCGAGTTGAACGCGTCCGCGATGTTGCCCAGTGTCCCCGCGGTCACCGGAGCACGCGCAGTGAGATCGCCGGCCGAGGCGTCACCGACCACGCTGAGCAAGGTCACGATGTCGTCCTGGAGCGCGGCGGCGGTGCGACTCTCGAGGTTCCGCTGATTCTCGAGGTCGACCTGTTGCCGGCAGAGCTCCCGCAGCTCGCGAGATGCATAGATACAATTCACTGTCAGAAAGACGACCTCGAACACCACCCAGCCGGCGTGTTCCAAGAAACGCCACCACTCGGGCGTCGCCGTCGCATAGACGGACTCGGGCCAGACCAGCTGCCGGATTAGATGGTCCGCGGCGACGACGACCGTCGCGGGAATCAGCACCCGGACGTCGCGGTAGAAGGCTACCAGCGCCAGGGAGCCGAACACGTGAAAGTGAGTTTCGATGCGGCCACCTGTCAAATGGATCAGTAAGGCGGACCACAACATCTGGCCCACCGCGACCACGTATCGGGTGCTCGCTCGGCCGGGGTATTTGAGGATCATGAAGATTGGCAGCGCAGAGATCGCTCCACCCAAAAACACGGCCGCATACACGTGTTCATGCAAAGTCGACACACGACCGGCCCACGCATAGGGAGAGAGTAGGAGCGCGACGAAAATACCGAAGGCCCACTGCAGAACCATCAGCACCAAAAACATACGATCGGTGCGGCGGGCGACGAGGTCGTAACGTTCAGCAAAACGCTGATCCACGGCCTCTTCGCGAAGCCGTCCTGCAACTATCGTCATAACTTTGCTCCCTCCGGATCATTCAAATCGCATCCAAACACTTTTGAGGTTTCGAGTTTCTCATCCGCGCGCCGCTGACCTGGCATTAAGGCCAGGCGTTCGATCTCGCTCGCTCCACGGTTGTCTCCCATATGGCCTCGGCTCGGAGTGATGCCGCCTGAAAAGAGGAGCTGGCCGAGCGGGGTATAGAGCTCTGTTTGTCCCGAGGTGAACGCGCCGAATTTGCGCGCTTCCGTCCCACCGGGATCCATGTGGACTCGAAGACCGCTGAGCTCGGAAGCGCGCACCGCGAGATCCGATTTTTCCCAATCTTCGTTGTGTTCTTTCGGAAGCACCACGATCGCGTGTGCGTCCAGGCTGCCTCCGGCGCGCGTCAAAAGTTTGGCGAGCTCTTCGACGCTGGCCCGTGAACACGGACAACGTGGGTGCAGCAGCATCACCAAAGTGGCGCGTTCGGGATGAAGCTTCACCACCGATCCTTCGGGCCAGACCGAGGGCGCTTCCGCCACTTTGCCCGGAGTCTGTTTATATTGAAGCAAGAGGCCCATTCCGCCGGCGACCGACGACAACCACACCACGATCAAAAGAGCGATCTTCACAGGGACCGTCCTTGGAGGCGCTCCAACAGATAGTGAGAATCGAGCACGGTGATCACGCGCGGGGAGCCCGCCTCGGTGACGCTGAAAAAACAGGATACCGCCGGGTGTTCATCTTTGTTTGCCGGGAGGATCGTGCCGCGATCCGGAAGGAAGACGTCGCCCATGCGATCGACCGGAAAAGCAGCCAAAAGATCGCCGCTCTTCAGCACCAGAACCACCGGCGAAGGTTTTGTTTTCATCGTTCCAAATTCGAGAGCTCGTGAGAGATCGACGACCGGGACCGGCGTACCTCGCAAGCTGAAGAGACCGAGCACGAAGTGGGGCGATCTCGGCAGCGGCAAGATCGACTCGATCGTGATGGCTTCGAGCACCAAGTCGACATCGAGCGCGAACACCCGATCGTCGAGCACAAAACTGCATAGACCGTGTTCGCCCGTTCTGAAGGGACGCAAAGGGAGTATCGAATTTGTCTGGGCGAGTCCGATCATGTTCGAAACGTCCTCGCGAATCAGGCGACGTAGCGACGAATGACCCGCACGAGATCGTCCGGGTGGAAAGGTTTGACGACATAGTCGTCGGCGCCTTGCCGCTTCCCCCAGAATTGATCGGAGTCGGTTCCCTTGGTCGTCACCAGCACAATGGGAATGCGCGAAGTGTCGGGATCTTTCTTGAGTTGGCGCGTCGTCTTGAACCCGTCCTGATCGGGCATGACCACATCGAGCAAGATCAGCGCGGGTTGTTTGGAGCGAGCGAGCTGCATCGCCTCCACTCCACTCTCGGCATAGATCGGATGATGGCCCGCGCTCTTCACGACGCGTCCGACCAATTCCCGATCTGTTTGTACATCATCCACAACAAGAATCGTTTGCATCCGATCTCCTTCCGGCGGGCTCGATGAGGCGCATCGAGGTCAATGCGTGCGCGATTTGGCGGACATATTCGGCGTCCAAGCCGGCGGTCGTTGCGAGACTCTGCAGCGGCGAACGGCCGTCGATCAGGGCGAGGATCCGCCGCTCGCGGACCGACAAGACCAGCTCCTCCGAGTCAGTGATCGGGCTCGGAGCGCGCTGGAACACCATCTGTACTGAAGGCCAGGTGCGCTCCTGTTCACCCAACACGAGCTGCGTGCGAGAGACGGGCAACCGCCGCCCATGCGTCGCAACATAGGAAGGCAAAGTTTCGACCTGGCGCCACTCGAACGTCTGTTCTCCCGCCGCCAGCGCCCGCGAGAGAAGTTTTCGCCCCGCATCTCGGAGGAGCTCGTCGAGCGAACACGTCTCGGGCAACGCGCCGGCGTCGAACAAGCTGACCGGCAGCGGTTTGCCGGTCGCGCGTTGCACGTTTCGCGCGGACTCCAAGCTGAAGTTGTCGCTCATCCAAGCGCCGCCGAGCTCCTGCAGGTGATCGTCCGGATCAAACGAGGTCACCAGCGCGATCTCGCCGCGGCTCCAGTACACCAGGATAGATCCGTGGGGTGTGTGGAACACGAGCTCACCGCTTTGCGCTGACGCTGCGACGAGCGCGCAAATCTCGGAGACGCGCCAGCGTCCGGACAACGAGGGCTGCGTCTGTACGCGAGCTCGAGGCCGGAGCGCAGATCGAAGACAGGCGTCGAGATCGGCCGGGGTGAACGGCTTCTGGATGAAGTCGACGACGGAGCCGTACTGCGCAAACGAACGGCGCACAGCTTTGTCCTTCGCGCTCATCAGCACGACCGGAATGTTCTCGGTCCGCGGATCGTTCGCGAGTCGATCGCACACTTCGACCGCGGGAATGTCGGGGAGGACGACGTCGAGCAGGATCAGTCGCGGGCCGTGCGAAGTCGCGAGGCGGATCGCATCCGCACCGTTAGCTGCGAAACCAACGGTCCACTCGCTTGATCGAAAGGTCAGCTCCACCAACTTTCGAACGGTCGGGCTGTCGTCGACGACGAGCAGGCGGCGCGCAGAAAGGTCGTTCATTCTTTGGCGCTCACGTCGAGCTCGCCAAACACCTGGTCCACAATTGACCACGGGTGCACGCTGCCACCGGCCGTCTCCGCTCTCGAGATCGAGCGACCGAGCAATACTTCGACTCTCTGCAACGGAACGAGCGGGATCATCCGCGTTCTCTCGCGTGTTACGCAACTGCACCGGTCGGAGATTTTTAATTGAGCGCCGTTCACGACGCGGCGCGCGGCGCGTCCACGATGCGGCTCAAAAAGATGCAGCGAAGCAAACATTGCGGGGATGACATCGTCAGCAACCGCCAGGCCGCGCGTGCAGCAAGACGCGGACACTCTGTGATGCGCGAAACGGCGTCTCCGTCTGCGATCGAGACGGCGTGGAACGTTTGGATCTTGGACTGGCCTGGAGGCCAGGTCTCGCTACGGCCGGTCGGTGGTGACTTGATTTGGGCTCTCGAGACGCTCCCGAAAGATCGCCGCCCGCATGAGGAATATGGTGGTGATCGACGCGATCACCAACGCCACGCTCGTCGAACCGCTGCCCGATGGATCGACGCGCCAACGCCAGAGCTCGGCGCAGCGCGGATGCGCTGTGTGGAGGCCGGAATCGAAGACCGGCTGTTGCCGCATCTCTCGGTGATCCTCTGCTACACCTTCGTCGATGCGGTGGTGACCGAACACCCGACTCTCGTGGGCAAACCTTTGCCGCAGGCCGCACGACCGCGATCCTCTCCTGTGGCGATCCTTCGCTCTTATTCGCGCCGGTCGAGCTCAAGTGGCTCGGCCCGCAGTACGAAGACGATCTGGGGACGCTCGAGCTCGGCCGCGTGGCGCAGCTCTCCGCGTCGCTCGGCGTACCGCTGAGGCCGGATGCTGGAGGCGCACGCGGCGGCACAGAATATTCTGGATGAAGCCATCTCGTCGCACAGCGGGCGTCCGCGCGGACCGCGACACGGTCGGAGCGCCTTTTTCTCTGCGCCTTGGGCTTTGGCTCCGGACCTCTAGAACCCAGCTGGAGATTGAGCAGCCGGCAAAAGCGACCAACGATCTCTTCTTCTCTTTGGAAGGCAGCTTGCGAAACCGGCTCCCAGTCCCTCGCTTGCCTCCGGGCAGAAGTGTTATCATTGAGGTCTTGAGTCGAGCAGAGTCTGCAATCGCTCTCCTTATGCTCCTTTCTGTGGCTATCTCCTCATGTAGCAAGATCTCGACCTCGCGCGAAGCGATTGCTCAAGATGAAGTCGTAGGTCCGGCGATCTTCGCGTCCGACTGCACATCTCAGCATCAAGATTTGATCGCGGAGGCTCTTGACCGCCTGGCTCAAGCTGCCGCATCGAACGCGTTTCGCGAATGCGTCACCGAGAAGATAAACACCGAATACGGAAGGTGCGTGACCAGCGTCGCGGGCGGAGTGGATCCAATATGGGCCGCTCGCGCAGACGCGACAACGATCGAAAGAGCTCTTCAGATTGTCTCCAGCGCTAATCGGCTGCAAATCCTGGCGTGCGATGGGACTCACCCGCATTTCGGGAAGGGCCCGGTGAGCGAATGGGAGGCCTTTGTACAGGTAGCCCCGGGTGGATTCGGACACACGAACTCGGAAACGATGACGTTCAATATCGAGGCTTTCGACATTTACGCCTCGGATGTCGCGGAGCCCGTTTGTCCGACCCGAGTGCCTTCTGCGTCTTGCAAGTGGCGCGGTCAACCATACGCCCGTATGGCTTCGACGATCGTCCATGAGACTCTACATAACCACGGCTTCTTCCATGACTGTAGCACCACGGACCCTATTGGCGGAACAAACATGACCTGGATCGTTCAAGACTGCATGAGCAGTGTCATCATTGAATCGTCTTACGCGTGTGATTTCGATGTGTCGACTTGCAACGGCGGAAAGGGCCGATACATGATTGCGAGCTACAACGGCGTTTCTAGAAACAGCAATGTGCAGTGCACATGCGTCGAGCCGCATTGTTTCGATTTCGCCGATGTTGATATGGATGGGATTGGAGATGCTTGCGATTTATGTCCTTCCGATCCTCTTCCAGACACCGATCGAGATGGCATTTGTACGGGCGACAATTGCCCAGGATATCCAGATCCAACCCAGCTTGATCAGGACTCGGACGGGCTCGGCAACGTCTGCGATTCCTGCGTCAACGATGCCACGCCTGATCTCGATCGTGACGGAGTCTGCACGTATGACAATTGCCCGACGGGTTGGAATCCGATGCAGTACAACATCGACGGGGACTCACTCGGCAACAAATGCGATCCGGACATGGACAACGACGGCTACTTCAATCACCTCGACAACTGTCCCTACGACTACAATCCGGATCAAGCCGATCAAGACGGAGACGACTCGGGCGATCTGTGTGATTGCCTGCACTACACTTTCGGCCAGCAGTATCTCGGAGATTGCTCACCTCAAGATATTCGTTATCAGAATATCCTAAAGATGGATCAGCTTCTTGTCGCCATCGCTCATGCACTCGGAGGGTTTGGTTCTGGTCCTTATGGCCCCTGGACGGATTTAGAGAGTTGTAAGTGGCCTTGTCCGGACTTCGATCCGAAGGAGACTGCGATGTACGCCGCCGCTCTGGACTACGTTGCGAACCGACTCTACTCGAGCCCATACGGCTTCACAGAGCTCGACATCTACATGATTCTTGCGAGCGATCCTTTGGTGACCGACGACCATATGGAGACATACAAAGCGGCGCGGTTCGGCGAGGCCTGGTAGAACGTGCGGGTGCGAGCGCTGGCGGGCGTCCTGATCTTCGTTCTCGCTGGCGCATGCAGCGATGGAACGGAGCCTTTGCGCTGCGAGCCGTCGCGAGGAGGAACTTCTGAAGAATGCGCCGCGATCGGCGGCACCTATTTCGCCGAGCCCCCGCAGTGCGCCTGCCCAACCAAAGATGCACGCAAGCCCTGCACTGCGACAGAGCAATGCGAAGAGCGTTGTGTTTCCGACGCCACCAACTGCGACAATCTG
>WUUC01105409.1_pt1 | contig 11951 bp, 6 predicted proteins | sample 6278441 | NCBI WGS metagenome assembly WUUC01 (sample SAMN13675441, study PRJNA597444) | soil metagenome | isolation source: soil | place: USA: Washington | collected 2017-10 | reverse complement strand
TCGATCAGAAGTGGAACAAAGGAAGCATCATGCTGACGCAAAATGAAACACTGATCGAAGGTTACCCGGTGAAGTATGATGTGAAAGAAAAAATGGTCGAGATCAAAGGCCGCGACGGGATCCGCATTCTGGATGTGCGCAAAGTGAAAAGCCTTGTCTGGATTGATTCGCTAACGCAAACACCCCGCTATTTTGTTAATGCAAGTCAGTACAAAGATGAAGGCACGCCACTGGTCGGATTGATCGAAGTTGTGGTCGATGGCAATAAGCCGCTGTTGTGCCTGACTTCAGTTCATATTAAACAACCTAACTATGTTCCCGCGTTCGATGTTGGAGACCGCAATGCAACAATGTATAAGAAGCAGGAATTTTTCTATTCAGTTAGCGGCGAGTTAAAATCCATCAAGTCAAAAAAGAAATTCCTGGAAGGCCTCGGAGCAAACGCCGACCAGGCGGGAAAATTCATGAAGCAAAATGACCTGGAGGTGAAGGAACGCAACGACCTTCGATCACTTTTTGAATACCTCAACACACTTGAGTCACAAGGATCATAGACAAATGTATATCGAGAAAACACGGTATTAATTTGGGTAAAGTAGAGAAAACACGGTACTCAATTTTAGTGTTGAGAGCAAAATACCTGTATTTAGGTATTTATGTAACTGCATGAAGAAGTACATTTGTGACGCAGTTACAATTTTCTCTCTCATTTTAAGGTTTTAGGTTTGGTGGCCTCATCCAGGACGTGGATGAGGCCTCTTACATTTTATCCCTTTTGTCCAAGTGCTCACGTGTTCAAGTGGTCATGGTACGGAGATCATGGATAAGAAGGCAATTCTTTTCCATTGGGACAGATTTAAAAGATGCTTTAATACAACGTGGCATTGCGAGTTTACAGATCACCACCTTGGTACGTGAACACATGAACACGTTTGGTAGCTAACAATTGAAACGTTTGCTTATTCCCTCTGTGAGCGAACTACCTTCTGAAGCCGTCTTTTCAACCCTCACCAGGATAACGATCAAAACGACGAGAATAAGGATAACGGCAAACATCGTGAACACGCGAATGATCCTCCTGATCCGCACTTCCTGCTCATGGCGCTGCAGCACATCTCCGTAGTTCCGGAATCGATCTGCCCCGGAGCTCGTCATCCGGTGTCTTCTCATACGGATCTCATTTCGACTCATTGTACTTCACCTTAACGTTAAAATTTGTTCTGAGTTTATCCAATGCCCGGTACGTGCGCATCTTCGCGCCACTTTCCGTGATGTCGAGAATGAAGGCAATTTCCTTGAAATCCTTGTCTTCGAAAAATCTCAATTCCAATACTTGCAGCATATCTGTGGGAAGGTCTTTCATGAAATTCAGCAGTTGCTGTACACGCTCTTCATCCCACGATTCATCTGCCTGCTGAACAAGTTCTTTTACTCGTATCTCCTCAATGCTGAAAACATTTTTTGCTTTGTTTTTTCTGTAATGCTTCCGTATCTCATTCCCGGCAATCTTATACAACCACGCAGAGATTGGAATTCCCCGGAACTCGTAATGATTAAGGCTGTTCAACGCGTTGATGAAAGTTTGTGAGGCGAGGTCTCCCGCGAGGTCTTCATCATCCGTCCGCCTTAAAATAAAGTTGAAAATGCGGTCGAAATGCCGCTCGTAGATCTCACCGAATGCTCTCGCGTCCTTTTTAGATCGTTCAACGATCTGGCGCTCTATCTCAAGTTCGGCCTCGGTCATGGTCAGGCAAGATACCGACCTGATAATCCCAAGTACTACTGGAAGTCACAAAGATTTTTGATTTATGATTTTTGATTTACGTTTACCATTTGGGGATAGTTACCCGTTTGGCAAAATCACAAATCACAAATCTTAAATCACAATTTGGGTTTACTCGTTTCTCAGTGTCTGCGCAGGATTAACATAAGCAGCCTTGATCGCCTGGTAACTTGCAGTGCCCAGCGCAACAATGATACAACCGGCCGATGCCAGGAGGAACGGCCATAGGCCGATATCGGTGCGGTAGGCAAAGTTCACCAGCCAATGCTGGTCCATAATATACCATGACAGCGGCACGCCGACGACGATCGCGATGAGCACGAGTTTGATGAAATCTTTCGTGATCAGCACGACAATACCCGGTGCCGTTGCGCCCATCACTTTCCTGATGCCGATCTCCTTGGTTTTTTGAGAAGCCGCAAACGCAACCAGTCCAAGCAGGCCGAGGCAGGCAATGATAATGGCCAGCGTTGCGAACACGGAACAAATTGCTCCCATGCGTTGCTCGCTCTCATACATAGCGTTATAGCGGTCGTTAAGAAAATCAAATTCAAACGGGCGATGAGGAACAAGTGTTTTATAAACTGCTTTGAGATCCTCATAACTGTTGTCAACGTGGCCCGGAAGGATCCTGGCAAAAATGTAATTCAATTGTGAAGTTTCCGTAAACAGTACCAACGGCGCAATTTCCTCATGCATTGGGGCGAAGTGAAAATCACGCACCACGCCAATGATCGTTCCGCGACGTCCGCTCACTCTTGCTGATGTTCCTACCGCAGTTTCAGCGCCAAGACCTAACTCAGCGAGCGCTTTTTCATTGACGATGAAACTCGACAATGTATCCGTTGCAAGCCGGTTCATGTCGGCTTCGGTAACATCGCGACCCGAAATGATCTCCATGCCCATGGTCGACACGAACCCTTCGTCAATCGGCAAGGCTGTTGTGATCATACCGCGTTCACCACCACCTTCGATGTTGATGGAGTATCCACCGCCTATCCTGACCGGCGCTTCCGCCGCGCGTCCCACGCTCGCAATATGCCCGCTTCTTAAGAATTCTGTTTTGATCTGGTTGTAAAGCGGCCGTATGGTCCGGTCCATCGGTAGCTGGATCACATTGTTCTGGTCATAACCCAGGCGCTTGTTGCGCACGTAATCAATTTGCTTAACGATGACGACAGTTCCGATGATCAAAACAATTGATGTTGCAAACTGAAATACTACCAGTGACTTTCGCAGCCAGACCGCACCTCCGGATGTTTTGAAATTGCCTTTCAGTATGTTCACAGGTTTGAAACCAGTGATCACCATTGCCGGATAGATACCGGCGGTACCGGCCAATGCGAGGATCACGGCCGTTGATACGATCAGGAACGTCGGGCTCAATACTGTTGATACCGCAAAATATTTTCCTGTCAACTCATTAAACATAGGGATCGCTATAGACGTGAGCAGCAAGGCAAGCAGGAATGAGATCGTTGTGATAACAATTGATTCGCCAATAAATTGGGTGACAAGTTGTTTTCGTAATGCACCTACTACTTTGCGAACGCCTACTTCCCGGGCGCGATCTGCTGCCTTTGCTGTTGCAAGGTTCACGTAGTTAATGCAAGCGATCACGAGGATTAAAATCGCTATCGCGCTGAAGATATAAACGTATTCGATGCTTCCGGTCAGTTCCACTTCATTGATATCGGAGCGCAGGTAAATGTCCTTCATCGGCATGAAGTTGTAAATCACGTAGTCGCCTGCGTTAGTGATTTCGTTGGCCAACGCCTTCTTCACCAATTCATTGGTTTTGTCTTGAATCGCGGCAATGTTGGCATTGGGTGGTAACACTACATAGGTCTGGTAGTTGGCACTCCACCAGATCTGTGATTTTGATGCATCGATCGTTGAGAACGATCCTATGAAATCAAACTGAATAAGAGAATTATGAGGAACATCTGTTGTGACGCCGGTAACTGTAAGGTCCCAGCGATTGTTCACCCGCAAAACCTGTCCCATCGGATCCTCTGTGCCGAAATATTTTTTTGCCGTAGACGCTGTGAGCACGATTGAGTTCGGAGCAGTCAGTGCGGCGTTCGGATCACCCTTCAGCAATGGAAAGGTAAAAACATCAAAGAATGTACTATCAGCAAAAAGGAATTTCGTTTCCTCGAACGTTTGATCACCACGGTTCACGACAAAAGGACCGAAACTGGCTGGATTGTAATAACGCGTGCCTTTTTCAACTTCGGCAAAGTTGGCCTCCAGCGTTGGTAACAGTGCCGTTGGCGATTGCGCCGTTTTTGCGACCTGTCCACCAAAACTGTACTCAAGAGAAACGCGATAGAGGTTTTCGTAGTTGGTATGAAATTTATCATAGCTCAACTCATGACGGATCCAGATCATCAGCAACAAGCAAGTCGACAAGCCAAGGCTGAGGCCTGCAATATTGATCATTGAAAAGGTGAAATGCTTGCGGAGGTTACGCAACGCGATCATGACGTAGTTTCCAATCATGGGTGAGAGATTTGGGTTGAAACAAATTTACACTAAGACAGCCGTCGATACCGGTAGGTTGCAGATTCAAACCAATTATTACACGATTTGCACCTTGAATTAGGTGCGGGTAAACTTTCCTGTTCAACATCTACCGCCATTTTGCCGTAAATTGCGTTACAATTCAGTATTGAGATAACGCCTAATTTGTCAGGTGATGGGTTTGAAGTTTCCAGCGTTGTTGATCGTTCTTGCTCAGGCACTGACCGCTTCCGCCCAGCAGTACTCCCTGAGGCAGTATACTGTGCTCGATGGCCTGCCCCAATCGCAGGTAAATATGATGCTGGAGGATCGCAACGGCTACTTGTGGATCGGAACCCATGGCGGCGGGCTGGCGCGCTTCGATGGCCGCGAATTCAAGGTATTCACCACGCGCGATGGGTTACTCAGCAACATCGTGCACTATCTCAAGCTCGACTCACACCAAAATCTTTGGATCGTTCATCCCCGGGGCATTACGAAATTCGACGGCGTGACTTTCCGGTCTTTCCGGCCATCCGGATCACCAAGTGCGCTACGTCGCGTGCGGCGCGTATTTGAATTAAGCGATTCGATCTTCTTTGTTACCAGCCAGGGAATGACCGGGAAGATATTCAACGACTCCATTTTTTACTGGAACGAACCAGTCCGCAAGGACAAGATCATTCACTATACTCATTTGTTGCCCAATCGCGATGTTGCCCTATACCTCAACGATAGCAGCTTCCTGATAAGAACAAAGGATAAGGATCATATCGTCGCCCATAAAAAGGATTTCAACTATCTCGGCAACATTTTTAATGTCGGCGATAAAACATGGATGTCGACGGATAAAGGATTTTTCCGATTTGACTACAGGAAGCTGGTCTTTGAGCCGGATGAATTCGATATCGAGCGGCCCGTCCTTCAATATGATTCTGTTACCGGTTCGTTCTGGACCAGGCAGGACGACCGGCTTCTAAAAGAATATTGGACCAGCACCGGTGAGCATAAAGTAGACACGGTCCTGAAAGAGATAGGGATCACCCAGGTATTTCTTGATTCTGAAGGCAATACCTGGTTCGGAAGTTCCGGAAACGGCCTCTACAAATACTTCATCCAGGATTTTGACAAATGTCCTTCTGACAATCTGAACTCAGTGATGGCTATTCACGAAGACAAGGACGGTTCGACGTGGATCGGTTCGAATACGAAGGGTCTTTGGAAGATAGGTAAAGATGGTATGCGCAATTACGACATCACTCATTCCAATGACGATGGTATTTTATCGATTACCTCAAGTTCGTCGGGCGATCTATGGGTAGGCGCAGCGAGCGGACTTGGAAAATACGATCCGGAAAAAGATGATTTCAAATGGTTTACGAGGATGGAGGGATTACCAGGACCTTCAGTGAGTCAGATCAATTTTGATAAAACAGGCCGCGTATGGTTTGGTACGAACGGGGGAGGAGTAGGCTTCTACGATGGACAGACTTTCGGATCAGTGTCGGTGGATCAGGGACTTTCCAGCCGCAACGTTCTGTCTTTGCTCTACATGCCTTACAATGAATTGTTTTACGCGGGCACAGACGTCGGCCTCAGTGTGATCAAGGACGGAAAGGCCAGTTCGCTTTTTTTTAAAGAACTTGAAAATACGGGCGTGTTCTCCATCTCTATATATAAGGAGAAAATGTTGCTGATCGGGTCGGGCGGTGCCGGGGTGGTGATCTACGATGTGGAGACCGGCGCGAAACGAATACTCGATACCCGGCAGGGCCTCCCTTCCGATTTCATCTATTTTGTTGCCGCCGATTCGGAGGAACTGATCTGGATCGGAACTGAAAAAGGCATTTCAAAAGTAAAGTTGAATGGTCAGCTGGAGATCGACGAGATCCTTCACTATGGTTATGACAATGGTCTTGCTGGTGTTGAGACGAACCACAACGCTTACTTCCTTGGGAAGGACAAGTACTTTGGACTAATAGATGGCGTATACGCATACAACGATCTTCGCAATGCCGGGTGGCATTCCTTCGATCTTCACCTTACCGATGTCGAGGTTTTTAACGGCGAATACCCCGTTCGCGAATTCAGCGATGAAGTAGATGGCTTCTTTAAAACCCCTGTTAGTCCGAACTTTCCTTCAGACCGGAATCACATTACGTTCCATTTCAATCGTGTTGACAAGAGGTACCCGAAGTCGGTGAGATATCAATACCGGTTGGAGAACTACGACAAAGCCTGGTCGATACCATCGGCAACGAACAAAGTAACTTACGGAAACCTGCCACCTGGCGATTATGTGTTCGTGGTGAAGTCCACGAACAACCAGGGAAGTTGGGAGCAAACTCCGCTGAAATACGCATTCACCATTCGTGCGCCGTTTTACCGGACAGCAGCTTTCCAGATCGTGATTGCATTGCTTGCCGCAGGCGTTGCGGGTCTTTACCTTTCATACAGGGTGAGGTCACGTTTCACCAAGATGGTTCAGCTCCAGAAGATCAGGCAACAGGAACAGGACAGTTTAAGGAAGGAGATCGCCCGCGACTTTCATGATGAAATGGGTAATCAGCTTACGCGGATCATCAACTACATCAGCCTGATGAAATTAAGTAAGAATGGTCACTCCATGGAGCTCTATAATAAGGTGGAGAATTCGGCAAAGTATTTATACTCGGGTACACGGGATTTTATCTGGAGTATCGACCCGGTGAATGATGAGTTATCGAAGCTCTTCATTCATATTCGCGATTTCGGCGAGAAGTTATTCAGCGAAAAGGACATCAAATTCCGCGCTTTTAATGAAGTGAAAGGAAACGTTACGGTGCCCTACGGTTTCAGCAGGGAGGCAAATCTGATTTTCAAGGAGGGGATGACAAATTCTTTTAATCATTCTCAGGCCAAAAATGTTTCGTTTACGTTGAAGCAGGAGGGCGACCAGTTTGAGATGATCCTTGAAGATGACGGTCGGGGCTTTGTGACAGATGAGTTGGGAAAGGTGAATGGCATAAAGAATATGCGGGGGAGAGCGGAACGGATTCATTCCCATCTTTATGTAAAAAGCGCTCCAAACAGAGGCACAACGATTAGTCTTATATTTTCAATTAATAAAAAGCATGTAAAACATGGCATCACTATTTAAAAAAAGGGTACTCATTGTAGAAGATGATCCTGAAATCCGCAACAGCTTCACATTGATCGTCAACAGCTCGCAAAAATTCTATGTCGCCAACGCATATGCGACATGTGAAGAAGCTATCAAACATCTTAACAGCGATCGACCCGATATCGTGCTGATGGATATCGAACTCCCAGGCGGGATGAATGGCATCCATGGCACGAAGATCATTAAAGAGAAACACCCGCACGCCGATATTATTATGGTGACCGTGTATGAAGACAGCGAGCTGGTATTCGAGGCTTTGAAATCCGGCGCTTCGGGTTATATCACAAAAAGTGCCAACTACCTCGAGTTGTTGTCTGCCCTCGAGGAGATCATCAAAGGTGGCGCTCCGATGAGCAGCAAGATCGCCCGATTGGTCATCGACAATTTCCATGTCAATCCAAACAGCCCCCTCACTAAACGGGAGACAGAGATCCTTCAACTTATATCAGAAGGCAAGACCTACACCCAGATCTCAGAGGAACTATTTATCTCGAAAGAAACATCCAAAACGCACATCAAGAATATTTACTCCAAACTTCAGGTGAAAAGCAAGTCTGAAGCTATTGCGAAAGCAAATCTTGAGAAGTTGATCTAAGAAGCTTTCAAATTGCTACCAGAGCCCACGATAGCAAACTGCTGTCGTGGGCTCGCTGTTTTTTAAGGATTTTTGATTTTTGATTTGGTGCTGATATCTAACGCCTGTGATACGGGTCAAGTCATTTAAAATCATAAATCACAAAATCATCAATCTGAAATTGTTTCATTCCTAGCAGGGGTATTTCACATCGTTATTTGCTCCCTCATAATACACTAGAAACAATGGTCTGATTTTCCCGTTTGCTCCGTCATTCTTTTCATTGACGATTAGTGGAGTTTTGAGCTAACATCCGTTGGCTTTTCCAATCGGATGGATTCTCAATTTACCAACCAAACATTAGTGTATGAAGAAGTTTCTACTGATCTGCTTCACATTCGCTATTAGTCTTGGATTGTATGCGCAGGACCGGGCAGTCTCGGGACGCATCACATCCAGGGAAGATGGCGGACCTTTGCCAGGCGTGAACATCCTGGTTAAAGGAACAACAACCGGTACGGTCACCGACAGTGATGGCCAGTATCGTCTCAATGTTCCAGCTGGCGACGTTACGCTCGTTATTTCATTTATTGGTCTTCAATCTCAGGAAGTTGTTGTTGGTGATCGCACTAACATCGATGTGCAAATGGCTTCCGATGTGCAGCAACTTTCAGAAGTTGTGGTTACTGCGGTAGGTATCGAGCGCGAAAAGAAAGCGCTTGGATATGCCGTCACAGACCTTGCTGCAAACCGGATCCAGCAAAAAGCCGAACCCGATCCCGTACGTGCTCTTCAGGGTAAGATCCCTGGGGTTAACATCATTGGTTCGGGCGGTGCAGTTGGCGCTGGTACAAATATCACTATCCGCGGTAGCAAGTCGCTCCTGGGCAACAATCAACCTCTCTTCGTTGTTGATGGTATTCCTTTCGACAATACCACCTACGCAACGGGTAGTTTCACTGCGTCAACAACGGCCACCAACCGTTCATTCGACATCGATCCGAACAACATCGAGTCAATGACTGTGTTGAAAGGCGCCGCTGCTGCCGCTCTTTATGGTTCGCGTGCCTCAAACGGGGTGATTGTGATCACAACCAAAGCCGGCCGCAAGTCATCACGCAAAGGTCTCGAGGTAAGTGTCAATAGCTCATACTCTTTTGAGGAAGTGTCTAACCTCCCCGATTACCAAATGCAATACGGTGGAGGAAACAACATGATCCACGTGAACGGTAACTTCGGAAACTGGGGTGCGCCATACGATCCGAACGATCCGTTGTGGAATATAGGGCTCAATTCTGCCTTGATTCAGGGTACTGATCCTGAAACAGGGTACAACCTTATCAATCACCCTTATCGTCATCTCACCAATCCAAATGCACCTGCAGGCACTCCGTATTTTCCGGAGTTCGCAACAGCAGTGTATCCATATGCACCGCAAAACAATGCTAAGGATTTCTTCCAACAAGGATCGTTGAAGGAAACCGGTGTTTCTGTGGCAGGTGGAAATGAAAAGGCCAACTTTATTGCGGGAGCGTCAAAGACATGGAACACTGGTATCGTACCCTTCAACGAATTGCAGCGTACCAGTATGAATTTCGGCGGTAATGTCACGCTCGACAACGGGCTCTTCGTGTCGGGTAGCATGACTTATGTAAATATTGACATGACATCGCCTCCATCCGCGGGTATCCTCACTGGTGGCCCTTCGGTAACAGAACGTATCCTCTACCTGCCTGGTAACCTGCCGCTCAAAGATCTTCCGTTCGAAGACTTACGCGGCAATCAGGCGATGTACCGGCCGGACAATGATAACCCCTATTATCTCGCAAAGTATGCGCCTCACACAAGCGCTGTTGACCGCTATTTTGGAAACTTCAGTTTGGCTTACGACATAACGGAATGGCTGAACGTAAGTTATCGTGCGGGATTCAACGGTTTTACCGACAGAAAGCTTGAAGTAGTGCCAAAGACCAGCGTAGACTTTCCCCTTGGTCAGTTGATCGAAGACGAAATGCGCCGGATGGAACTGGATGGAAACCTGCTGTTGACATTCACAAAAGATCTAAGCACCGATTTTAACCTTAAAGCGATTGTTGGACACAACGCCAACAAGCGTAGTGTGACGCGTCAGTCATATACCGGAACGGGTATAATTGTTCCTGGTATTAACGACATGGACAACGTGGCAACCATCACACCAAACGGAGGAGCCCGGTCTGAACGCGCTTATCATGCCGCGTTCTCAGACGTTACAGTTTCTTTCCGCGATTGGGCGTTCCTGAATCTTACAGGCCGTAATGATTGGACTTCAACGCTGCCAAATGACGCACGTTCGTATTTCTATGGTGGCTTCAGCGGCTCGGTGATTCTATCCGATGCCCTCAACATCGAATCAGACAAGCTGTCGTTCCTCAAGTTAAGAACAGGATGGGCACGGGTTGGAAGTGATTCACAACCGTATCTCACACAAACGTCGGTGTTCTTCACTAACCCCTCTACCGCGATTGGAAACAACGTCGCGAACCAAACCTTCCCGTTCCGGGGTCTTAACGGCCAAACTCTTTCGAACCAACTTGGTAACTCCAGGCTGACGCCTGAGTTCAGTTCAGAAGTAGAAGTGGGTGCGGAAATTAAGTTCTTCAAGAACAGACTCGGTTTCGACGTCACCTACTACGACCGTGCTACCACAGATCAGATTGTTCCGATTACAACATCGCCCGCATCTGGTTTCACGACGTCGGTTGTTAACATCGGACGTGTAACGAACCAAGGCTGGGAAGTTGCATTTGATGCGACGCCAGTTGTCTTGAAAAATGGTTTCACCTGGAATGTTACTGCGGCTTTTACGCGCAACAGGAACATGGTAAGGGAATTGACAGAAGGCCTCGACGAAGTGGTGGTCAATGGTTTTGCGTCGAACATCCGTGTGGTGCACCGTGCTGGTGAACCCTATGGCCAGATAAAAGGTAGCGTGGCTGAACGTTACTCGCCGGATCCAGAAAACAATAATTTACACAACCCGGAGGCGCACTGGAAAGACGGGGAACTCCTGATCGATCCCAATACAGGCAAGCTCATCACGTCTGCGACTGAAGAATTGATTGGCGATCCTAATCCGGATTTCATCCTCGGTGTAACCAACACGTTTTCCTGGAAGGGCATAACCCTTTCTGCACTGCTTGACTACAGGCATGGTGGAGACATGTACTCTTATACATTTAACCAGGTTTATGGTCGCGGGTTAACACCGGGAACCATTCCAGAAGGGCCACGCGGTCGCGCTGTGTCGCTGGTCATCCCAGGTGTGGTCGGAAGTCCGACAACCCAGCAGGCAACGTTGCAAATGATCGATGGGCAAAATCAACCTATCCGGAATTCAACACAGTTGCACGCAAACGATTGGTGGTTCATTAACACGTTCGGTTCAGCTGGCCCGAATGAATTTTCAATCTTCGATGCCACCACGATCCGCCTGCGGGAAGTTTCGCTCGGTTACGAAATTCCCAAGACATGGTTGGCAAAGACTCCATTTGGTTCTGCAAGTATCACGTTTACCGGTCGTAACCTGTGGTATAACGCAGTCAACTTTCCAGATGATCTGAACTTCGACCCTGAGACCAACTCCCTGGGTGCTGGTAACGTCGAAGGTCTGAGCCCTTTCCAAACTGGAAACGCGCAAGGTGTTGACCTCGGGATCATCCCTACCACAAGGCGATACGGTGTTAACCTGAGATTTACCTTCTAACATTAAGCACATGAAAGCAATAAGAAAATATATCAAAGGCTTTTTCCTGAAAGGAGCATTGGTGCTTGGCCTGGTGTCCTGTTCGTCAGATTTTCTCGACATCAATGTCGATCCTAATAATCCTTCGACGGCATCCCTGGATTTCTTGCTGACGACTGCGCAACTCTCCGGCGGATTCTCT
>WUUC01137755.1_pt1 | contig 11952 bp, 12 predicted proteins | sample 6278441 | NCBI WGS metagenome assembly WUUC01 (sample SAMN13675441, study PRJNA597444) | soil metagenome | isolation source: soil | place: USA: Washington | collected 2017-10 | reverse complement strand
GTTTGGTTTGTCCAAATGATGCTAAAGGATGGTTTTCAGAGTGCGGGTATATGACTCATCATTAAAGAAGCGCTGTAAAGAAAGTAGCCGGTAGCCCTCCACACTGCTTTAATCGAGCCTCAACGGCCAAGGCGTGAAAACAAGCTTACCTACCATTAGCGCCACGCCTACGATCGTGATGGATGAAAAAATGGCGCATAATTATTTTCATCTATCAAATAATAGTAATAAAATAATAACTTTATATAACATAATAAAGCTTATTTTTACATAAATTAAGCATAACTGCAACACTTTACTGAGTAATCTAGGGTCGAGCATTAGCTGCTTTTATCCGCAGGCACACCCTCTTAGAGTGGCAACTACCCTACACCACTGCCTCGTGCGAAACCATATGAGTTCTCGCCAACCAACATGCTGATCTTCCACCAAACTAAAGCGAAACTACCAGAGCACGGTAGCTACGAGTTTCTCGCCGTGGATCGATGAGTTTGGAAAAGTATGGCTGCGGATCAGATAGCATTGACCGGGCTCCTTGGAGAAAAGGGGCAACTAATACATATTAAGATAGGTTTTGCAATCAATTTATAGCGCGATTGCCCTGCCACCTTGGAGGCTTTAGCCCAAGCACCACTCGATCACGTGCTACATCTCTGGAGCGGCTTGGGCTACTACGCCAGGGCCCGCAATCTCCATCGAGCCGCACAAGCTATTCTCAGCCAGTATCATGGTCAACTCCCCAATGCTTTTAATGAGCTGATGGCTCTGCCTGGGATCGGTCGCTCAACAGGCGTAGCAATCTTATCCCTCGCTTTTTGACAACCCTACCCCATCCTGGATGGGGATGTTAAGCAGATCTTGACCCGTTACTATGCTATTGCCGGCTGGCCTGGCGATAATCAGGTGGCACAATAGCTCTGGGCCAAGAGTAGTCAGATTCATATCGCATTAACCGAAAGAGCCAGGGCACTAGAGTGTGACTCTGGGATCTGGTATAACTTAGCTCAACCACCGAGGATTGGCGTGGCAGCCCCTATCCAACGTCTGTTACAATCCTTAGCTGCCGCTTACGGAGTTCAGTAAATGACGATGGTGAATCGACTGGTATTGTGTGCCTACTTAAAACGTCAAAGTCCTGGATTAGCGATGCCGCCCTATCCAGGTCCTCTAGGGGAGCGTCTCTACCAAGAAATTTCCCAAGAAGCTTGGGCACTCTGGCAAGCTAAGCAAACCATGCTGATTAATGAAAACAAGCTGACCATGTTTAAACCAGAGCATCGATTGCTGCTTGAACAGTGGATGATTCAGTTTCTGTTTGAAGGAGATCCTCTCATCCTAGCTGGTTATCGCCCCCCATCTGCTTAACCTCCAAACGCGACAGACTAAAAAGCTATGACTCTGATGAAAAAGCCCTTACTACTCTTCCTATGTCTGTTATTAACACCAGCTTCGGGAATCGGAGCAACTAAGCGGATCAACTACCGGACACAGCGCTCTAGTACTCCGTCGAACCCTCAAAAGTCAGCAGCCTGCTATCGCAGCCTGGTGAGTCAATCAGCCAAACACTATCACATCGACCCCCGCTTAATCTTCGCTATCATCGAAGTTGAATCTCACTTTAATCCCCGCGCTGTCGGTTTGAACGGTTTTGGTTTAATGCAAATCGTCCCTAGTACGGCAGGGCGCGATGTATTTGCTCACCTGAAAAAACGCTCTAAACAGCCGACACGTCGTTATCTGTTTAATCCACAGCATAATATCGATATCGGAACGGCCTATCTCCATCTGCTAAAAACCGTCTATTTGGCCAAAATAAAAGACCCTCGTACTCGGCAGTATGCGATGATTGCCGCCTATAATGGAGGGCATGGCAACCTTTTCAAAATCTTCTCAAAGCATCAGCAGACAGCGATCCAGGCTATCAACCAGCTCTCACCGGCTAGCTTTTACCAACAGATCATCAAACGTCACCCGCTTGCCGACACCCGAGCTTATCTGGTCAAAGTCACCCAGGCTCAGAGCAAGTATTAACCGGTGAAAACGTTCTATACGCTACTGATCAACTGTTTATTGGCCGCCTGTGTTCCACTTCAGGAACCACAGCCCTTAGTAAAAGATACCCGTGGTTTTGAGATTTTGGTGGGGCAATTGGCACATCATATCGAGGAGCACTGGGGAGCTAACGAGGTGGTGATCGCTGGAGCAAAAGATTATGTTAAGTATAGTGATCACTACCAGACACGAGCCCATATCAACTTTCAGAAAGGCACCCTCACCGTTGAAACGCTCACAGGGGGAGATACACAGGCGCGTTTGCGTAGTGCGATGGTGCATACCCTGTTAATGGGCGAGGAGGCTTGTCGTAGCCATCTCTTTGATGATCAGGAGGCAGTGATCAGCCCCCATCCTTTTCTATATGAGCAGGTTCTCGATCATCAGCACCGACCGATAGCTACGCTAGATCAAGCAGAGTGTTTTACCAAACACCTACTGAAGCATCGATTGAAGCAGCGCAGCAGCAACGAGCAGCTTATTCTAACGCTGATCGTGTCGCTGGTCACTGACCACCTCAATCAACGTGCACAGAAATATTTGCGGTGGGTGCAAAAAGCGGCACGCCGTTATCACCTTGATGAGAGTCTTATTTTAGCCATTATCCAAACGGAGTCGAGTTTTAATCCCTATGCCGTCAGTAGCAGCCAGGCACTGGGTTTAATGCAGGTGAAACGGGGGGATGCCGGTCGTGATGTGTTTGCCCATATTAAACGGCAACGTGGCATGCCCTCCCGCAGCTACCTATTCAATCCCAGTAAAAATATCGATACCGGCGCAGCCTATCTCCACTTACTTCACACCCGCTATCTTGCCAAGATTCACCATCCGCTATCACGGCGCTATGCCGTGATAGCGGCTTATAACAGTGGATCCAAGGCGGTCCTACGAACCTTTGCCACCAATGATCACACAGCACTAGCCATGATCAATCAATTATCACCCGATCAAGTTTACCAAGCCCTGCTCACACGCCACCCCTCCTCTCAGGCGCGCCATTATCTCCACAAAGTAGAGCGTGCACAGCAACACTATCGGCGGCATTTGCTCTCTTAGCCCGCTGGTAGCGGCTCTCCGGGATCTGGGTGACACTGTAATAAAAGAGGGTTAAAGCAGCTGAAATAGCCTAATAGATCAGTCCTCTCGACTGACTTGTAACGTTAGTTTTCGTCCCAGTTGGGATAGCGCAAACTCTACGGACTCAATTTTCGAAGAGTGCTGAACATTAATTAACCGGTCAACCTGCGGGAGATGGACCCTTAACAGCCGTGCAAGATCAGTTTTACGGGTTCCACTTTCAATCATGGTATTCCATAACGCAGTTTTTGCTACCACTAACACCGGCAACACGATCACCCATTCACTCTTCTCTGGCACAGAGGCGGCCGGTACTGGGCGGCGCCGCTCTATATACTTGGCGATAGTGGTAACCAGTTTATCGACCACTTTAAGTAATGCCTGCTCTTGGGTATTGCCCTCTGATAGCATTTCAGGCAAATCACGACACATCACTAAGTAAGCTCCCTGCATGTCCCGTTTTAATTTCACCGGGTAATTGAACATTATCTCCTCCTAATACTGGCCAAGGGTTAGCCAGATTTTTTGTTTGTTATTTTATTTAAGTGGTTTCATAAAAATCGGTGCTATGTTATGAAATCCTTCACCCTGGATTGTATTCAACGACGAGGTGTTCACCTGAAAGCGTTGATGATCTCAACAAAATAGTTGCGCTGTGTCCATCAACGGAGCGCCCCTTAACTTGGGAGAGAGTAGCCGGAATCTTCAAGCCCGATAGCGATCCGATTGCAGTAACTCATTATTCTCTAAAAGTCTTGAGTTAAACAACTTAGCAACAAGAGGCCATATAACCATTATCCTTTATAATATATATCTAAAACTCATTTTTAACCAATATCATACTGCACATACAACCCCCATATGTAACAAATTATTTAATAAAGGTTAAAAAACCTTCGAGGGAACGTCCATGGTTACGATTTAATCAATCGGAGTTACTCTTTAATAGTGCTTAAAAATCAAGTATTATGGACGGGACGGCCGCGCCGATCCGGGCTGGATTGAAGGAGGGATCTTGATTAACGTTTTTCTGGTGGATGATCATGAATTAGTCCGTACTGGCATACGACGCATCTTGGAAGAGGTCCGTGGCCTGAGCGTGATTGGCGAAGCAAAAAATGGCGAAGAGGCGGTCAGATGGTGTCGACACCATCAAACGGATGTTGTGTTGATGGATCTCAATATGCCAGGGATTGGCGGTGTAGAAGCCACACGCAAGATCTTGCGCCACTCTCCAGAAATCCGTGTGATTATTTTAACCATTTACACTGAGAGCCCACTGCCTGCTAAAATCATGCAAGGCGGTACTGCCGGCTATCTCAGTAAAGATGTCTCGCCCCAAGAGATGATTAACGCCATTCGTACCGTACATTTAGGACAACGTTACATCGCCCCCACTATTGCGCAACAGATGGCCCTGAGTCAGATCACACCAGCAGTTGATAATCCATTGGTCCTACTCACAGAGCGCGAACTACAAATTATGCTGATGCTGACTCAGGGGCAAAAGGTGAGTCACATCGCCGATCAACTGAATTTGAGTCCTAAAACCGTCAACAGTTATCGTTATCGTATGTTTAATAAGCTCAAAATCAACAGTGACGTTGAGCTGACCCACCTCGCTATTCGCCACAGTTTATCGATGTCCAAACGCTTATAAGCTTGAATGATCTCCACCTTTGATTTCCGACAATTTTTAAAGACCGTACCAACACAGCCTGGCGTCTACTGTATGCAGGATGCTCAAGAGCGGATTATTTACGTAGGAAAAGCCAATAACCTAAAGCGGCGATTAGCCCACTACCACTATCAACAAACTAAGCTATCCCGCACCCACTCACCTCATGCTGAAAATAGTAAAACTGCCGCATTGATCACAGCGATTGCAGCCATTACCCTCACGGTAACCCACACAGAAGCTGAAGCGCTGTTACTGGAGTACAACACCATTAAACAGCACAGGCCACGTTATAATGTGCTGCTGCGTGATGATGGTGATTACCCTTTTATCGTATTGACTAGCGAGCAGTACCCGCGTTTAATCTACCATCGAGGCCCGCGGCACACGGTAGGTGAATACTTTGGCCCCTTTCCCAATACCCAGGCTGTTCGTGAAACAATCGCGTTACTACAGCGTCTCTTTCCCCTACGTCAGTGTGAAGATTCGGACTACCGCAATCGAACACGTCCCTGTTTACAATATCAGCTAGGACGCTGTTTAGGTCCCTGCATCCCCGGGCTGGTCAGTGATTCTGCTTACCAACAGCAGGTTGACTGCGTACGTCTGTTTTTACAAGGAAGAGATCAACAGGTGCTCTCAACCCTGGTCACACGCATGGAAGCGGCAAGCCAAAGGCTGCAATTTGAAATTGCCGCCCGTTTACGTGATCAGATCCAGGCGATTCGTCAGGTATTAAAGAAACAATTTGTTACAAATAGCCGTTACCAAGCGGCCGATGCCATCAGTATTGTCTATCAAGCAGCGGTCGTCTGCGTCCAGGTACTCATGCTGCGTCATGGGAAGCTGCTAGGGAGCCGTAGCTACTTCCCTGTCGTGCCTCTAGATCGGACACCATCCGAAATCGCCCAGACTTTTATCAGCCTTTACTACCTATCCAGCCAACGTGCTATGGGCTTGCCAGACCAAATATGGCTTGATCTCCCCTTGCCTGATAGCACCCTATTAGCACGCACTTTAAGTAATATTTTGCAACATCCATTGGCGATTTATCCGCAGCCACGTGGGGACCGCGCCCGTTATCTGAACTTGGCCCACTCCAATGCCGTGGTCGCTCTGCAGAGTAAATTAGCCCAACGCGCTACTCAGCAGCAGCGCCTGCAAGCACTGCGACAGCTTTTGGCTATGCCACAGCTAGAGATACTGGAGTGTTTTGATATCAGCCACACTCTGGGAGAGAAGATGGTGGCCTCATGTGTCGTATTTAATGCGGCAGGTCCATTAAGAGCAGAATACCGGCACTACACGATAACTGAGGTCACGCCCGGTGATGATTGTGCAGCGATCGCACAAGTACTACAGCGCCGTTATGCTACCCCGCTTGATCCAGACAAAGTCCCCTGTGTCATCCTGATCGATGGTGGCAAAGGACAGCTCAATGCTGCACGAGCAGTATTAAGCCGCTTGATGGCAACTTGGGGAGAGCGCCCTCCCCCTCGGCTGCTCGCCATCGCTAAAGGCCCTGATCGTAAGCCAGGCCTAGAAACGCTTTTTTTGACAAGTGATACTCACGGTTGTCAATTATCAGCGACCGATCCAGCACTGCACCTCCTACAGTACCTGCGTGATGAAGCACATCAAAAAGCGTTGATGGGGCATCGACGGCAGCGGGCTAAAGTACGTTCGACCAGTAGCCTGCAGCAGATTGCAGGAATCGGACCTAAAAGGCGGCAAGCACTGCTATACTACTTGGGTGGCTTACAGGCGCTACGTCAGGCGACCGTCGAGGAGATAGCAGCCGTACCGATGATTTCGCGTACCCTCGCTGAGAAAATTTATGCAGCCCTACAATGCTAAATAGCGTTATAATCATCCTAAAAGTAATTTAACCTGAGCTATAATAACCAGATAGAGAGTAAAAACTCCTAAACTATGCAACCCAATATTCCAACGCTCCTCACGCTGTTTCGCATCGGTTTGATCCCTTTTTTTATACTCTTTTTCTACCTACCGGTGATCTGGGCACCCAGAGTTTGCACACTGCTCTTTATCTTGGCTGCGCTCACCGATTGGTGTGATGGCTTTTTAGCCCGTCGCTGGCAACAAACCACCCCTTTTGGAGCTTTCTTAGATCCGGTGGCTGACAAAGTCATGGTGACCTCGGCAATGATGCTGGTCTCTGTTCATTACCATACCTGGTGGATCACCTTACCCAGCATCATCATGATTACTCGAGAGATTATTATTTCGGCATTAAGGGAGTGGATGGCCGAGCTGGGCAAACGCCGTACGGTAGCAGTCACCTGGATTGGCAAAATCAAGACAGCAGTACAAATGGTCGCATTAGTGCTGCTGCTCTGGCGCCCCTCACTACTGCTCGAACGCTGCGGATTAGTTGCCCTATATGTGGCTATGCTGCTCACGTTTTGGACGATGTTCCACTACCTACAGGCTGCGCACCAAACGCTCACTACGGCTGCTGTTTCAGGCAGTATCGGGCAGAGTTAGCTGATAATCCTGTTGTCTGGTTTTATACGCTACTCCGCTACTAGGTTACAATGGCGCCATTTGCCTCGTACCTGAGCGACACTGCTGAGACAAAGCAGCATCTTATCGGTTTAACTAGGTCTCTCTCAACATGCGCGACACCCTACTGCTATTACTCAGTACGGTACTAATCAATAATTTTGTTTTGGTCAAATTCCTTGGCCTCTGTCCAGTGATGGGGGTCTCTAAGAAACCAGAAACGGCCCTAAGTATGGGCGCGGCGACCACCTTTGTCCTGACTGTGGCCTCTGTGGTGACCTATCTATTAGAGCATTATCTGCTACAACCCTTTGGGTTAACACCCTTGCGTACCCTGCTATTTATTCTAGTGATTGCAGTGGTGGTGCAATTTACCGAGCTGGTAGTGCGGCACACTCACCCGAGACTCTATCAGCTGCTGGGGATCTTCTTGCCGCTTATCACGACCAACTGTGCAGTTCTGGGGGTGGCGCTACTGAATACCCACTCAGCCCACTCCTTTGTACAATCCATCGTCTTGGGCCTCGGTGGAGCACTCGGATTCACCCTAGTCTTGCTGCTATTTTCCATGCTGCGAGAGCGGCTAAGTGTGGCAGATGTCCCCTTACCATTTCGTGGTAACGCCATTGCTTTGATCACCGCCGGCTTGATGTCACTGGCCTTTATGGGATTTAGCGGTTGGGGTCGTCCACTAGGATGAGTTGGGCGACTGCACTGCTGGCCGTAGCGCTGCTGAGTGGCATTGCTGGACTCCTGCTGGGCGTGGCGTCCCAGATCTGCCAAACAACTACTGATCCGCTCGTGGCCTCGATTGATGCCTGCCTGCCACAGATCCAGTGTGGCCAGTGTGGCTATCCCGGCTGTCTCCCCTATGCAACCGCAGTAGCTCAGGGCGAAGCAATTAACCAGTGCGTTCCGGGTGGCCAGGCGGTGCTGTTACAGCTGGCTGAACTCCTACACCGAGAGCCCCCTGTTGCCTCTCCACTGGCTGATCCACTCCCACTCACCATCCCGATAAAACAGGTCGCTTGGATTGATGAAGCCTTCTGCATTGGCTGCACTAAATGCCTACAAGTCTGTCCGGTTGATGCCATCATCGGCAGTGCTAAGGTCATGCATACCGTATTGACCGACTACTGTACCGGTTGTGATCTCTGTGTTGCTCCCTGTCCTACCCAGTGTATCGAGCTGCTACCACTCGATCAGTTGCTCATGAAATGGCCACTGCCGCCCCCCTCTGAGGCAGCAGTGGAGCCACCAAGCTTATCGACTGTATGACGCGCCCGATAACCCTACTAGCACAAACAGCACTCAAGCGATTACCGGGCGGCCTGCAGCCCCCTGATAATAAGCTCTGCTCTACCCAGTCGGCCATCCGCCGACTGCCACTCGCCCAACAGTTGGTGATCCCACTACAGCAGCATGCTGGTCCGCCCGGCCAGATAGTCGTCCAAGTTGGCCAACAGGTTTATAAAGGTACGCCGTTAACCCAAGGGTTTGACCGCTCCATGCTTCCGGTGCATGCGTCGACTTCAGGTCAGATCACCGCGATTCGCCACTACCGCGATCCATTTCAGAGCAACTTGACGCTGCCCCCACCACTCTGTGTTGAACTCCGAGCGGATGGTCAGGAGCAGTGGCAGCTACTACCAGCACTGACACGCTACGGAGAGCATCCCGCTAGCACATTGATCGCGCAAATTGGCGCAGCTGGTATTGCCGGCTTAGGCGGGGCAGCTTTTCCGAGCAATGCCAAATGGCCACTCTCTTCTCTACCCCTGCAGCTGCTGATCATCAATGCGGTAGAGTGCGAGCCCTATATTACGACTGATGACCGTTTAATTCAGGAACAGGCCCAGGAGATTATTCAAGGCTGTCATATTTTGCAACATATCTTAGCACCACAGCAGTGTGTGATCGCGATTGAAGATAATAAACCGCAGGCGCTGGCTGCGCTACAACAGGCCATAGCCAGCTCGAAGATGCCAGATGACCGGTTGCAGCTCCGCATTTTGCCCACCCGTTACCCTTCAGGGGATGCACGGCAACTGATCTGGATGCTGACTGGCCGAGAGGTGCCGCAGGGACAGCATAGCAACCAGATCGGCGTGGTGGTGCATAATGTTGCTACGGTCTTTGCCATCCAGCAGGCAATCATCGCTGGCAAGCCACTGATTGAGCGGGTGGTGACGCTCACTGGTGAGGCTGTGCAAAATCCGGGGAATTTCTGGGTACCGCTGGGAACCCCGGTAGCCCACCTGCTGCAGCATCTCGACGTGCCAGAGTTAACGAACGTGACCGTCGGTGGTCCTCTGATGGGACAGCCACTTGCTGATCACCAAGCCCCGGTGGTTAAGAGCACCAACTGTCTATTAGTACGCCCTCCCCCTAATCCAGCCACGCTGGCCGCTGAGCAGCCCTGTATCCGCTGTGGCGACTGTGTCACTGTCTGCCCAGTGGGGCTGCTGCCACAACAGCTCTATTGGTTCAGTCGTGGTCAACAGCATGAAGCGGCCAAAGCCCACCACCTCTTGGCCTGTATCGAGTGTGGCGCCTGTAGCGCTGTCTGTCCCAGCCAGATCCCGTTGGTTCAGTACTACCAACAGGAGAAAGCGCAGTTGCGTGCACTAGATCGACAAGCACAGCAAACGCAACAAGCTAAAGCCCGATTTGAAGCCAAACAGCGTCGCCTGGCAGAGCAACACCAAGCGCGCCAACAGCAGCGTACTGCTCTGGCGGCAGTAGCACGGCAGCACACGGCTGTGCCGGCATCAACCAGAGAAGCGCCAGCAACATCACCATCACCAACCACGCCATGCACTACTCCAGAAATCGCAACCATGCCACAGAGTGTGACCGCTGCAGTGGAGAGACAGGCGGCGGTGGCTGCTGCCATCATGCGGGCTAAAGCTCGTAAAGCGGGGATCTCCGCCCCCTCCTCTCCCACCGCAACCAGGCCTCCAGATGTCCAATGATCAGCAACCAGTACAACCGCCAAGGCCCACCCAGCAGTTAATGCGCTGGGTGCTCCTGGGCTGCCTACCAGCCATCATGACCCATCTCTTCTATTTTGGTCGGGGGATTCTGCTGCAGCTGTTGATTGCTGGAGGAAGTGCCCTGCTGTTTGAAGCAGCTATCCTAAGCCTAAGAGGCCGTCCATTGCGCCAGTCGCTAGCCGATGGCTCAGCACTGCTATCGGGGGTGCTATTAGCGCTAGCGCTGCCCCCTCTCGCGCCCTGGTGGTTAGCAGTGGTTGGTGCACTCTTCACTATCGTGATTGCTAAACAGCTCTATGGTGGCTTAGGGCATAATCTGTTCAACCCCGCCATGGTTGGCTATGTAGTGCTATTGGTCACCTTTCCTGGACCAATGGGCAGTTGGCCACCCTTGCGACCGTATACTGAGGCTCTCCCAACACTGTCAGCAACAGCGGCCATCATTTTTCAAACCACCACAGCTAGCTCTGAGGCCGATAGTGACGCTGTCACACAAGCGACTCCTCTCGATCGCCTAAAAAACCAACAGAGGCAGGTAGTTGCTGAGCCCCAGAGCCTCTCCTCTCCGGATCAGCAGCCGCTGGATCGCGCTTGGATAGCACTCAATATAAGTTTTTTACTGGGTGGAGTTCTATTACTATCCCAACGCATTATTCAGTGGCATCTTCCCGGCAGCTTATTAGCCAGTTTACTGCTCAGTGCTATGCTGGGTTACTGGCTTACTCCGCTGGCCAGCGGCTCACCGCTGCTGCATCTATTCAGTGGAAGTACGATGTTTGGCGCCTTTTTTATCGCCACTGATCCGGTGACTGCACCGACCACCCTCCGTGGTCGGCTGCTGTTTGGTGCCTTGATTGGAGTGTTAGTCTACTTCATCCGCCGCTTCGGCGATTACCCGGATGGCCTGGCGTTTGCAGTATTGCTTGCCAATCTGCTGGTGCCCTTGTTAGATCGCACGACGCAGCCACGGATCTATGGACAAACCCCTTAAGGATCCTGTGAGCAGCTCCATGAGCAAGCCGATCGCTTGTATCAAAACGACACCTGGTTCCGTCTCTTGATGCAGGAGAAGAAGGTTACCATCGATCTGCTGCGGTCCAAGTTGCCAGAGGCACTGTTAGTCGAAAGAGATTTGCAGACATTTACTTTGGTCAGCAATGACCATATTCTCGACGGATTGGAAGTACTGCATTCAGGAGGAAATTAATCATCATGGACTAAGCCTACGAACACCCGACTGCACGACCAGTAATGGAGAATTCTAGGTTCCAGATAATGCCAGTGGGAGCGACGCTGCAATCTCATGACATTTGAAGGTTAGGCTGCTGGCAATAATCTCAGGAGTTGAAGTTTAGTAGTTTACAAACTACAATAGCCTTATGAAGATCGAGATAAAGCAAACTGAAATATTTCGTAAATGGCGAATGCAGCTTAAGGATGAAAGAGCACGTGCCTTAATTGCATCCAGCTTAGATTGTATCGCTTTTGGTCACATGGGGGATGTAGCATCAGTAGAATGCGGGATCAGTGAATTGCGTATCCACTATGGTCCCGGGAGTCTTATCCAATATGAAATGAGTCTGAACGAAGGGGTTGTTTCTAACCTGAAATGAGCCCAAAAGT
>WUUC01167930.1_pt1 | contig 11953 bp, 11 predicted proteins | sample 6278441 | NCBI WGS metagenome assembly WUUC01 (sample SAMN13675441, study PRJNA597444) | soil metagenome | isolation source: soil | place: USA: Washington | collected 2017-10 | reverse complement strand
TCGACGTGATCATCAACTCCAACACGCCCGAGCTGTGCGGCCAGCAATACATCTCGATGATGCTCGAGCGCGCGATGGTCGACCGCGTGCCCGAGCGACCGGAGCTGTACCAGATGTTCCCTTCGAGCGAGGTGACGCCACACTTCGTCGCGCCGCACATCCGGCCTTCGTACTTGTTCGGCAAGATGGAGAGCGGGCAGGTGGTCGCGGCGGGCCTTCCTACGATCGCGTCTTGAGCGTCAGTGCGGCCGCACGCGCTGCATGAACTCCGCGGCAGGCAGCGTGTTGAGCACCTCGTGCCGCTTGAGACCGCCCCGGCGCGCGAGCTGCACGCCGAGCGGCAGCACCTCGAGCCCTTCGGTCGAGTGCGCGTCGACCGAGACCACGAACGGGATCCCGCGCTCACGCGCCGGCCTGATCCACTCCGGCGGCAAGTCCAAGCGGTGCGGGTCGGCGTTGAGCTCGATCGCGCCGCGCGAAGCTGCGAGCGCATCGAGCACCGCAGGCACGTCGCAGTCGACCGGGTCGCGCGACAAGAGGATGCGGCCGAGCGCGTGGCCCCAGATCTTGAAGATCGGTAAGCCCATCGCGCGTGTGAGGCGCGCCGTCATCGCTGCGCGATCCTGCTTGTGCCGAGCGTGGATGCTGGCGATCACCACATCGAAGCGCTCGAGCAGCTCGTCCGGGTAGTCGAGCGCGCCGTCCGCCAAGATGTCGGACTCCGTGCCGCGCAAGATGCGCACGCCCGGCACGAGCTCCTGCACGCGCGCGATCTCGTCCCACTGCTCTTTCACGCGATCGAGCGCGACGCCACGCGCGTAGTGCGCGCTCGGCGAGTGATCGGTGATGGTGATGTACAGCATGCCGAGCGCTTCAGCGGCGCGCGCCATCTCTTCGATCGTGGCGCGGCCGTCCGAGTACACGGTGTGGCAGTGCACGAAGCCGCGGATGTCCTCGACGCGCAAGAGGTCGCCGTAGCCGCTCGGGTCGAGATCGTTCGGGCTGCCGCGCAGCTCCGGCGGAACGAAGGGCAAATCGAGCGCGCGGTACAGCGCGGCTTCTTCATTCTCGCGCGCGAGCGTCTCGAGCTCGGCGCCGCGTTCGCGTGCACGCGCGCGCAAGCGCTCGACGTGCGGCTGTGGACCTGTCGCGAGCAAGAGGCCAAGACCCGCTTGCTCCGGCGTAGCGAAGTGCAGCACGAGCGCGATGCCCTGCGACAGCCGCGCGCGTGAGGCCTCGCGCTCGACGCGGCTCACCCACGGCATGCGCAGGACGCGCTGCCACACGCGCTCGACATCGCGCGTCACGACCAGCAGCTCGAGCTCGCCGAGCGTCTCTTCGCAGCGCCGTGCCGCGCCGCCGACGACCACCGCGCTCGCGCTGCCCCCGCCGACGAGCGCCGTCTCGATGCGGCGCGCCAGCGCGAGGCCATCGCGCAGCAACACGCGCTGCGGCGCGGCGGGCTCGGCCGCGCGCTCGACGGCCTTGAGCAAGCGCTCTTCCGTCTTGGGCCCGAAGCCCTTGAGCGCGCGCACGCGCTGTTCGACGCAGGCCTGCCGCAGCTCGCCGACCGAGGTGACGCCGAGCGCTTCATGCAGCGCGCGCATGCGCTTGATGGTCATGCCCGGGATGCGGGCCAGCTCGACCGCGCCGGGCGGGTGCTGCGCGCGCAGCCGATCGAGCACCTGTGACTTGCCAGTGGTCGCGAGATCCACGATCTGCGAGGCGAGCTTTTCGCCAATGCCTTCAACGGCGGTCAGCTCGTCGCTCTCGATCAGCGCGAACACCCGATCGTCGAGGTCCTCGACCAAGCGCGCGCCGCGCTCGTACGCGCGCACCTTGAACGCGTTCTCACCCGAGAGATCGAGCAAGATCGCGATCTCTTCGAGGGCGCGCGCGACGTAGCGGGGATCGCTTTGTGCTTCGCTCACGAGAGCAGCATGCGGGTCGAGCGGCGCGATGCAAGGGTGGCCGTGCGCCGTGTATCGATCCACCGCGCTCACCCGGTCGCGCGGCTGGGGCGCGCGGCGCGGCTCGCGGCGTACACCGGCATGCGCATCGCGTGCACGAAGCCTGCAGGTACGAGCTCACGCCCCGCCCGAAAGGGATCGAAGCTGAGCGCTTCTTGGTCGACGTCGACGCGCTCGAACAGCTCGATGCGAGCGACTGGCCGGTACGGCGACAGCGGTCGTGCGCTGCGCGCCTCGAGCGTGAGCTGCAACGGGCCGTGTTCGAGCGCGTAGTCGAGAAGCTGCCCGCGCGGCAGCCCCGCGCCTGTGCTGGGCGCCGCCTGCAACGCGCGCAGCCGCAGCTTGATGCGCCCGAGCGGCGGCGCGACGAACGGCGAGACGCCGAAGTACGCGTTGCGCAGGTAGTCGTCGACGTGCGTCGAGAGCGGCGCGAACGGCGTCGTCACCGGGATGCGCACGGTGGCGAGCAGAAGGTCTTGATCGCGCGCCATCGGCTCGAGCTGCGGCCTTTCCGCGTGCGTGAAGCGCAGCGCGCAGCCCAAGACATCGATCCACTGGCGCTGCTTCCACCACGCGCCCGAGAAGCGCGCGAGCACTGGGCCCTCGAGGCGCTCGCCGAAGGCGCGCGCGGCTTCGTCGCCTGAATCGATGGCAATTGCGCGGCCCCATAAGACGCTCCCGCGCGGATGAAAGACGCGCGCGTGCCGGAGCCTACTGCCGAGCGCGAGCGCCGGCGCGAGCATGGCGCCCGCCGCCACGCCGGGCATCTGTTTCCAAGGGAGCCACACCATGCGTGGCACGTACGCGCGCGAGCGGCGCGCGCTACGCCCGGCTCGGCGCTCGCTCGAGCCGCCGGCCGCGACCAGTCGACAACCGTGCTCTATGGCCGGATGCGAAGGCGCTTGGCGCGACCCAGCTCGGCCGTGCTCGAGACGTAGCCGAGCGCACCTTCGTGCGCGAGCACCCAGGCGACGACGAGCGCGTCGCTGTCGAGCTCGGGCGGCGGCACATCGATGCCGGAAAAGATGCGCTGCTGCCAGTACGCGCGCACCGCGGCGACTGGGCGGAGCAGCACTTCCTGACTGAAGCGCGCGCGAGTGGGCGAGCCCGCGGGCAGGTCGACCACCTTCAACACCCCGTGTCGCGGCCAGCGCGTGACCTTCTTGAGAAATGCATTCGCGAGGAAGTCGCGCTCGACCTCAACGATGGGGTTGTCGGGATGCACGAGCATCACGTAGCCGGGAGCGCTCGTCGGCTCGGCCGCAACGATGCTTCCGAACGCGTTCCACGCGATCACGAACAGCAGGACAACGAGCGGTAGCGCTTTCATCGTCGGCTCAGAACAGCGCGGTCGTCTTGATGAAGAACGCGGCCCAGTGTCGCTCGGCGCCCGAGAGGTCCGCCGTCTCGAGGCGCAGTGGGTTTCGAAGGCTCGCGGCGCCGACCATGTAGTGGCCCTCGAGCTTGATCAGCCAGTGCGCATGCACGTCGAAGCGCAGCGTCGCGGCGAGGTCGCGCTGAAAGCTGTCGACGCCCTCTCGGACGTGCACGTCCGGGATCAAGATCGAGTAGTACGCACCGGGCTGAAGCCACGACGCCACGCGGTAGGTGAGCATCGTGTAAGCGCGCTCGCTCAAGCTGTGCAGCCGCGGCGAGAGCATCGGGTTATTGCTCGCTTGATCGGTCGACCAGCGAGAGTATTCGGCCGTGAGCACCAGATTGTCGATCGCGTGCTCGACGAACAGCACCCAAAGCAGTGTCTCGTTCTCGATCTCGATCGGCGCGATCGTCGGGATGATGGCGGTCGTATCGAGCCGCACGAATTCCATGCTACCGCCAACCCGAAGACCCAAGGCTGGCGTCTCCCAGATCAAGCGGCCGCCGACGACGTAGGGCACATTGAAGTCCACCTCGACCGTCGAGCCCGGTGGCGTGAGGCTGTCGGCGTCGATGAAGATGGTGCCGCCGAACATTCGATAGTCGAGCGCGCCAAGCGCGCCGAGCTGCACGAACCCGTAGAGCTCGGCGCCGGTCTGCGCGAACAGAATCTGGCGCGTCTGAGATGGATAGACCGATTGCGGTAGCAGCACCGGCACGCGCGCGGCGTCGATGTCCTGGTTCTCGTTGTGCAGCCCGTACGGGATTTTCAGACGCCCTGCGCGAAAGCCGAGCCAGTCCCGCATGCGGTAGTCGAGGTAGAGCCAATCGACCATCGCGGTGTAGTCGCCGCTCGGTCCAAGGTCGTGGGCGAAGAGCTGCAAGCCCAGGCGCAGCGTCTCGGTCAGCTGCGCGGTGAAGTTGATGCCGACCTCGGTCATCTCGAAGCTGCCGTCGGTGGTGCTGTCCGCGAGGTAGTCGTTTTCGAGTGTGAGGATGAAGCCTTGGCTGACGAAGGCGTGCACCTGCAGCGGGACACGCTCGAACAGCGACTGCGCGGACACAGGGTTCGCGAACCCGCTGAGCAGGGCTAACGTGAACAGCACGCTCGTCGTGTGCAGTGCGCTGCCTGTCTGGCTTTGCTCTCGAGTCGCCAACCTTGAGCGCTCCCCGACGCTTGGTGGCCGCGCGCGCCGACTGCTCGCGCTCGCGCCATCGGCGCTGCTGATGCAGCCGGTACTACCAGCACATGATCAGCGTGCGAAGCGCTCAACCACGGCACGGCGTCGATCGTGCGGTCGCTGCAAGCAGCCTCCCACAGCTCAAACGCGCGGTGTGCGATGGGTGCGTGCACTGGTCAGCGCGTGCGCCGTGGGCAGTTGGACGATGGACGGGAAAGCGGGCGCCCCATGAAACGATTTCTCCACTCGAAGATACTGTGGGTATTCGTCGCGATCGTGGCGATCTTGATCGGCGTTCGTGTCGCGCTGCCTTCGATCGTGCTCGATTACGTGAACAAAGAGCTCGACCAGCTCGATGGATATTCGGGGCGCGTGGCCGACATCGACATCGGCCTGTACCGCGGCTCCTACCAGATTCAGGGCATCCGCATCGTCAAGGAGAATGGCCGCATTGCTGTGCCGTTCTTCGCCGCGCACGAGGTCGACATTTCGATCGAGTGGAGCGCGCTGTTCGACGGGGACATCGTCGCGGAGATCGACGTCTACCGCCCCGAGCTCAACTTCGTGAATGGCCCGACGAAGAAGACAAGCCAGACCGAGCCCGGCGACAACTGGACCGAAACGGTCAAGGACCTCGCGCCGTTCAATATCAACCGCTTCGCGATCCACGGCGGCTCGGTGCACTACCGCGACTTCCACAGCGAGCCGCGCGTGAACATCTACGTGCAGCGCGTCAACGCGACCGCGCGCAACCTGACGAACGCGGAAGACCTCGCGGGCTCGCTGGTCGCGACGTTCGACGCAAAGGCGCTGGCGATGAGCAGCGGCCGGCTGGCGATCAAGGGCAGCTACGACCCGTACGCCAAGAAGCCCACGTTCGAGGTCGATGCCAAGCTCGATCACCTGAACCTGGCGCAGCTCAACAGCTTTCTAAAAGCGTACGCGAGCATCGACGCGGAGCGCGGCAAGCTCTCGGTCGACACCGAGTTCGCCGCGTCGAAGGGCCGCTTTCGCGGCTACGTGAAGCCATTCATCGACGACCTGCAGGTGCTCGACTGGGACAAGGAGCGCGAGGGCTTCTTCAACAAGGTCTGGCAGGGCGTCGTCGAGGTCGCGAGCGAAGTGCTCGAGGATCAAGACAAGAGCCGCATCGCGACGCGCGTACCGTTCGCGGGGTCGGTGGACGACCCAGAGGCCGACGTGTGGTCGACGATCGGCGGCGTGCTGAAGAACGCCTTCCTCGAAGCGCTGCGCCGCGGCATCGAAGGCGAGATCAATTTGAAGGACGCGCAGGCAAAGAAAGAGTGAGCGGGGCCGCTCTCTTCGAGCGCCGCGTCGATCACTGGTGGTGGCAATAGCTCTGCCCGAACAGCGCGCCGATACAGGTCAGCGTCTCGGGGCAGCTCAGGAGCGGCTCGAACACGACGGGCGTGCAGTCGAGGCGGCAGAAGCCTTCTACGCACTGCACGATCGCGGCATACGTGCCTTCCGGCACCGGGCAATCGCCGAGCACGGTGCAGCGCGGCGCGCACACGGTGGCGTTGGTCGGCGAGCTCTGCGTCATCGAGCAAGCGCCGATCGGCGCGCAGTCCGGGTCACCCGTGCACGCGCGGTAGGGATCTTCGAGCGGCGGCGAGCCGCCGCTTCCGCCATCACCACCGATGCCGCCCATGCCGCCTGCGTCGGGCACGACGCCGCCGTCGTCATCGCCGTCGCCGCCCATGCCACCGCTTCCACCGCTCACGCCGCTCGCGCCGCCTTGTCCGCTGCGCCCGCCGGTGCCGGCGCGCCCGCCGCTGCCGCTGCTGCCGCCGGCACCGCCGCCCGCGGCGCCACCTTCGGGTGCGACCACCGCGTTCGGCAACGGGATCGCGCCGCTGCAGTCGCACGCGGAGAGCGTCTTTTCCGCGGTGCACACGCGCGCGCCCGGCGCTGCCCCGCACGCACACGCGACGGCGACGCCCGGCACGCCGCACGGCTCATCGCCGCTGTCGCACGCCGTGAGCGCGAAGAGCGACGCGCTCAAGAAGAGCGCGCGCACGAGGAACGTGAGCTTGCGACTTTCGTGCATGCGATGAGCAAGTGTGTCGCGCATGGCGTGCCTCTTCCAGCGAACGATCAGGGTGCGGTCGGCATCATCATCGGCGGCGGATCGCTCAGCACCCAGCGGGCGATCGTGACGTAGCCGGTGTCGGAGGGCGTGCGGTAGATGTCGCGCCCGTAGTTGTCGACGCCCAAGTGGCCCGAGCCGCCCGCGGCCACGGCCAGCGGCTTGCGCAAGAGCATCGAGCCTTTGCGGTCGCGCTCGTCGATCATCGACTTTGCCAGCTCGAAGCTGTTCGAAAGCTCGTCGCCGGTCGGGATGTCGAACGCGTCCGGCGGGATACCACTCGAGCCCGTCAAGCGATTGCGCCCTGGGCCCCACACGCGAAAGAACCTCTCGGGCGCGCCGTGGCATGCGGGAAAGCCGCAGTCGCGCAGCAGCACCGGATAGACCTCGCGCTGGAACTGCTGAAAATCACGCCGTGCGGCGACCGGTGACTCGGGCTCCTCCGCGCACGCGCAGAGCGCGTAGAGCGCGTAGAGCGCGATCCATAGCAGCCAAGGCTTGCGCATCGCGTTCACCTTACAGCTCCCCCGAAAAGCGCGCCGTCAGCAGCCGCTCGACCTCTTCGAAGCGCGCGATCACCGGTATCGCGGCGCGCGACTCGCGGTAGGCGAGCGCCACGCTGAAGATCTCGCCGACGCGCGCCTCGACCGCGGCGTGTCCGCCCCACGCGACGCCCTGACAGCACACCTTCTCGCGGCGCAGCGAGGGATCGATCATCACGATCCACTCGAGCTCTGGCCCGCCGCGCAGTCGGATCAGCTCGGTCAACGGCACCGACAGCTCCGCGCGCAACAGCGGGCCGCCGAACGCGTGCGCGAGCACTCGGTATTGGTGCGCCTCGGGCGAGACCGAGCGAAAAGCAAAGCCGAGCGGGAAGGCGAGCGTCACCGCGCTCGCCGAGTCCGCAAGCCGCAGCACCGGCGCGACGCTCAGCTCGAGGCGCTGCGAGCGCACCGGCACTTCCTCAGGCAGCCCGAACAGCGGCTCGCTGCGCAGCGCGAGCCCGAGCGAGCTCTGGTACGCGACCAGCGTCTGCAGCGACAGCGTGGCCTTCGGCGCGATGTGCACGCGCACGAACAGCTCCGCCGCGGCGAAGGGCGTTTGCGGCAAGCGCTGCACACCTTCTGGGATCGGCCGCGTGAACGAGAGCGAGCCGACGCCGAGACCGGCACCGACCTGCAGCGCGACGCCGCGCGAGGGCGCTGGTGTTTCCTCGGGCGGCTCCGCGGGTTCTTCGACAGAAGGCTCTTCTACGATCGAGGGCGGGGCTTCTTCTTCGATCGGCGCTTCGGGCTCGAGCGGTGCTTCTTCTTCGGGCGGCGGCTCGGCTTCGGGTGGCGCTTCTTCTTCAGGCGCTTCTTCTTCCAAGCCCAAGCCGTCTTCGCCTTCGAGCGCGGGCTCTTCGTCCTGGGCGAACGCGCGCGCGCTCGCGCCCAAGCTCGCGCCCAACATGACGCACAACGCGAGCGAGCGCAGCGCGCTCTCGACGCGCGCGCTCACAGCCGCACCTCCACGCCGAGCGTGGCTTCGAAAGCGCTGATCGAATCGAGCGGCAAGAAGTCGTGGTAGAGGAAATACGAAGGCGCGAGCAGCAGCACGGTGTCGAGCGCGCTGCCCATTTCGTCCAGCTCGAAGGTGTGGCTCAGCTCGAGCTCGAGCCTGTGGCTGGTGAGCGCAGAGAGCTCTTTGTCGCTCGTGAAGTGCTCGGGCATCGGCTTCGGTGCGTAGAACGGCTTGTAGTGGTCCGCGCTCGACTGCGTGTACAGGCGATACGCAAGGCCCACGAGCCACGCATCGGCAGGCGTCCACGCGCCGTCGAGGCTGATCGTGTGCGACGTCATCTGCCAGTCGTCCAAGTAGAAGCGGTAGCTGGCGCCGAGCGAAAACGGCTCGCCCAGCGCGCGCCGCGCGTGCAGCGCGACCGCGTGGCGAGTGCGCGCGCCTGGATTTTCTTCCAAGAGGCAGCTCATCACCGGCAACACGCAAGTGCTGGGCACGAGGCCTTGGTCGTCCGCGATGCGCACGTAGCGATAGGGGCTCGACAGAAAGCCGCGCTGCACGCCCAGCTCGTAGACGAGCTGCGCGAACGTGTCTGGGTCGATCACTTGCGTGAACGCGGCGCGCGCGTTCATCTGAGAGGCGTCGCGCATGAAGCCGGGGTCGCCGGCGCGGCCGATCGTGTCGAGGTACAGCCTGCCGGTCAGCGCGAGGTTGGCGCTCTTGTCGGCGAAGTCGTAGGCGGCGCCGAGCGAGCCGCCGTGCGACTCGTAGTCGTACTCGGTCGAGTAGCGGTAGCTCGCGCCGACGGTGAGGTCGGGAAACGCTTGCTCGAGCGCGACATCGATCTCGTCGCGCTGCTCTGTCACCGCCTTCGATGCCGAGGTGCGGATATCGATCGACGCGCTCGTCCACACATCGACGGTGTAGACGAGATCGACCCGCGTGCTCTCGGCAAGCGGCGCGCCGACCGTGACGCGCGGCGTGTACACGGTCGTGTGATCGGTGTCGGAGCGGATGTACATCGCCGAGCTCGCGGTGAGCGCGCTCGTCTCTTGCGCGCGCGCGTTGTTGGCGAGCGCGCAGGCGAGCGCGCAGGCGAGCGCGGTGAGACCGAGGACACAACGCGCTGCGCTCACGGCATGACTTCCCACGTGAGTGAAAGCGAGACCAGATAGCCTTCGGCCCCGACGGGCGGCTCGAGCGTGAAGGGCGCAGGCCCTTTCATCACGTCGAACATCTCGAGCTCACCGGGCTCCTTGTCGGACTCGGTGACCTCGATGAACAGCTTGTAGAGGCCGTCCGGCACCGGCTTGCCTTCGAAGTCTCGGCCCGTCCACAGCGCGGTCTGCACCTTGGTGTGCTCGCGCAGCGTCGCCGAGGCGATCGCGTCCGGCCCGAGCTTCTCGGTGCACGCGTGGTCCTGCCAGTACACGAGGCCTGGCCGCCGCAGGCCCGCCGTCAGCTTGAGCGTCGTGACGTACGCGCCGTCGCTCGTCTCGAGCCACACCGCGCTCGAGTTCTTCGGCGCGTAGCGGCCCATCTTGGTCTGCGTCTGAAACTCGATCGACAGCTCGCCCGGCGTGCCGACGCTCGCGTCGTCGACCGCGGGCAGCGGGATGCAGCGGTTGCCGAGCCCGACCTCGGCCGAGGGCATGTCGGTCGGGTCGCTCGCGCCGAGCGTGCTGCCCGGCGTGTACAAGCCCGCGGTCGGATACTCCGACGCGGCGATCTTCTCGCGCTCGTTGCAGGCGCCAAGCGCGCACAACGCGAGCGTGCAAAGCCAAGCGCGCTTCACGACTTCCTCCGTAACCGTCGCGCGATGGCGAGCGCTGCGATTGCGCCGAACGCGAAGGAGTGGCTCGCACCTGCCGTCCGGCGTGCGCTGCCGCTCAGCGTGCAACCGCCGCCGTGCAGCACCTCTTCGTAGCGCGCGCCCGCACCGGTGCGCTCGACCATCGGGATCGCGATCTCGTGCACCGCATCGTTCTCCGGCGTGCTCGCAAGCGCCTCGCTCGCGACGAAGCCCGCGGCGAACCAGATCGGGCCTTCTTGCGTCGAGGGCGCCGTCCACACGAAGCGTGCTTGCTTGGCACCGCACGAGGTCAGCGCCACGATGCAGCGCTGGCCGAGCTGGCGCGAGTCGCAGCGCAAGACGCCTTGCGCGTTCGCCTTGATCAGCAAGGGCGGAAGTCCCGCGCGCACCTGAAACAGTTTCACGCCGATGCGCGGCTGCAGGTTCGGGCGCGTCTGCTCGCACAGCTCATCGGGCCCCGCCGTCGCGGTGCGGATCTCGATCGTGCCCGAGGCCTTGCCGCTCTCGGCCACCAGCTCCGCGATCATGCCCATCGCGGGCGCGGGCTGATCGGGTGGCCGCGGCATCGTCGGGTCCGGCCGCAGCTCGCGCCAGCGCTGCGCGAACTCGGGCCATGCCAGCACGATCTCGCGCGACTCGGCGAGCGCGTAGCCGTGGAGCGGCAGGCCCGTCACGTACATCGGAAAGGGCCGCTGCGTAGGCGAGCTCGAGTGACATGCGCTGCAACCAAAGCCGTCCGCCGGCGAGCCGCTGAACCAACGCCCGCCACCGCCGCCCGAAAAAGGGTTCTCGGAGTAGGCGTCCGGCGTCGAGTAGGCGCGCGCCACGCTCGCGCTCGCAGTGAGTGCGAGCAGCGCGGCGAACAGTGCTCTGTACGGCAAAAGCATGAAGCGGGCTCAGGGCTCCATGCTGCGGATCCACGCTTCGACCAGCGCAGTACCGTTCTGATCCACGACGCGCGAGGCGATCGGCGGCATCTGATCGCGCATGTTCGCGGGGTCGCGCATCGTCGTCAGGAAATAGATGAGGCTGTCGTCGGGCGAGCCCGGCACGATGCGCTTGTACTCATCCCAGCGCGGAGTTTGTGCGTCGACGCCGATCGTGGTTCGGATCGCGTCGGCATCTGCGAGGTCGCGACCGTCCGCGAGCTCGGCACCCAGCGCGAGGCGCAGATCGGAGCGGAACCCTTCCGCCCCTGAGTTGCCGTTGTGGCAGCTCACGCCGCAGTTGACGTGCAACCAACCGACGGCCGCGGTCGCCTTGCCCGTGCCGTCGTCGCCGATCGTGTGGCTCGTCTGCATCGCGCTGTCCGAGACCTTGTCGCGATCGACAAGGTCTTGCAGCGTGACGCCTTCCGCGCCCGGCAAGCCGAGCAGCACCGACTCGAAGCCGAGCGCGCGATCGCGGCGGCCCTTGTGGCACTGCTCGCACTCCTTCGCGCTCGGGATGTAATAAGTGTCGCCGTCGACGTCGACCTCGCCGCCCGGATGGCGCGGCGCTTCGGTCTCGTCGTCGTTCCACGCATACGTGCCGCTCGCCCAGCCGTTTTCGCGCTTCCAGAAGAGCCGCGTCTCGACGCGCTTGCCGTTGTGGCTGAACTCTTTGAAGAAGCGTGTGCCGAGCGGAAACACCCAGGCATCGGGATCCGAGACGTCGATCTGCGTGCCCGGCGGCAGGTAGACCCAGCGCTGCTTCTCCGCGCCATCGGACCAGAGCTCGACCGCGGGCTTGAACGGACGCACGGCCGTCGACAGCACCTTGGCTGCCACGTCGCTGTACAGGCCGGTGCACTCGATGCGCATGGGCGGATCGAATGGAGGAAGCGCCTCGCAATCGGCGGGGATCGTCAGCTCGCTGTCGCCGTCGCCGTCGCCGTCGCCGTCGCCGTCGCCGTCGCCGTCGCCGTCACCGTCGCCGTTGCCAGCATCCGGAACGCCGTCGCCGTCGCCGTCGCCGTCGCCGTCGCCGTCGCCGTCGCCGTCGCCGTCGCCGTCGCCGTCGC
>WUUC01133728.1_pt1 | contig 11954 bp, 12 predicted proteins | sample 6278441 | NCBI WGS metagenome assembly WUUC01 (sample SAMN13675441, study PRJNA597444) | soil metagenome | isolation source: soil | place: USA: Washington | collected 2017-10 | reverse complement strand
GCGGCTATGGGCTATTCAAGTATGAAAGCGGAGTCCATCGCGTCCAGCGGGTCCCAGTGACGGAAGCTTCTGGCCGGATTCATACTTCAACCGTCACCGTGGCGGTGATGCCGGAGGCGGATGAGGTGGACGTGCAGATCGACCCGAAAGATTTACGGATCGATACCTTCTGTTCGTCGGGAGCCGGCGGCCAAAGCGTGAACACGACCTATTCAGCCGTGAGAATCACGCATCTTCCCACCGGTGTCGTCGTGTCGTGTCAGGACGAGCGCTCCCAACTGAAAAACCGCACAAAAGCCATGCGGACTCTACGCGCGAGAATCGTCGAAGCCGAGCGCGAAAGACAGGAAGCCGTCATTGCACAGGCGCGAAAGGCTCAGGTTGGCACAGGAGATCGCAGCGAAAAAATTCGGACTTATAATTTCCCCCAAAATCGTGTCACGGATCATCGGATAGGGTTGACCCTGCACCGGCTGGAACAAGTGCTGGAAGGTGATTTGGACGAATTTGTCGAGGCACTGCGCGCGCAACGTGATCATGCCGCTGCGGAGGCTGCCTCATGACGCCGTCGGTTCAAGGCAGAAGGGCTGCCGGAACTCGCACGCTTGATTCGGTGATTGCAGAAGCCCGCCGACGGCTTGTTTCCGCCGGAATTGAATCCGCTCACCTCGAGGCGCCTTGGCTTATCGAGCATGCCTTGGGACTAACCGGCTTGGTGCAAATGGTCGATCGCCGGCGATCCCTATCGGAACAGGATTGCTCCAAGGTGACCGATGTTGTGACCCGGCGGGTGGCCCGGGAGCCGCTTCAGTACATCCTAGGGACTCAGGAATTTTATGGACTCCTGTTTGAGGTCAATCCGTCTGTACTCATACCGCGCCCTGAAACGGAGCTACTGGTACGAGAGGTGATCAGTCGGCTGCCGCCAGGCTTACATCAGACGATCGTCGATGCCGGCACCGGGTCCGGTTGTGTGGCCGTGGCGCTCGCGCGATCTGTTCCCGGTGCAAGGCTGCTGGCCACTGACCAATCGGCTTGCGCTGTGGAAACGGCGAAGAGAAATGAGCGCCGCCACGTCATCGAGCCTTCAATCACCTGGATGAGGGGGGATTGGCTGGCTGCCTTAAGCGGATTGGGTTGCGAGGGATCAGTAACCGCTATCGTCTCCAACCCTCCGTATATTGCCGAATCGGAATGGGCGGCTCTGCAACCGGAAGTGGGCCAGTACGAGCCTCGCATGGCGCTCGTCGGGGGACCGACAGGGACAGAAATGCACGAACGGTTGCTCGAGGACGCGGTCGCATACTTGATGCCGGGCGGGTTTCTGGCCATGGAAGTAGGACAAGGACAGAGCGGGGGGCTATGCGGGAAAATCAAGACCATGTCTGCCTACCACAACATTGAAGTCGTGCCGGATGCTGCTGGCATCGATCGCGTCTTGATCGCCCATCGGGCGAAATAGGCCACAAGATTATTATGGATAAAATCGTCATCTCCGGAGGCATCCCCCTTGAGGGCGAAGTGCGGGTCAGCGGAGCCAAGAACTCCGCGTTGCCAATCCTGGCCTCCACGATCCTCGGCGGTGGCGAATGCGTCATCAGCAACCTGCCGCGAGTCGTGGATGTGGTCACGATGGGCAAGCTACTCGGAATCTTGGGTGCCGAAGTTCACCACGAGGGTAATCGTGCCGTCATTAAAGCGGACGTCATTCGATCGACTCAGGCGCCCTATGACTTGGTCAAGACGATGCGTGCCTCGGTGTTGGTGCTCGGTCCGCTGGTCGCGCGCTGGGGAGAAGCTGTCGTATCCTTGCCAGGCGGCTGTGCGATCGGTTCGCGCCCGGTGAATTTGCATTTAACTGGTTTGGCCAAGCTGGGCGCCGAAGTGTCGATCGAGCACGGTTATATCCGCGCCAAAGCCAAGCGACTCAAAGGTGCGCCGATCTACTGCGATGTGCCGACCGTCACGGGAACGGAAAATCTCATGATGGCTGCCTCGCTGGCTCAAGGCACCACCATCATTGAGAATGCCGCCAAGGAGCCGGAAATCGTCGACCTTGCCGACTTTTTGGTCAAGCGAGGCGCGCGAATCGCAGGAGCCGGCACCGACGTCATCACGATCGAAGGCGTCCGGGAGCTTCGGGGGGGTGATCATGAGGTCATTCCCGACCGCATCGAGGCCGGCACATACGTCGTCGCCGCGGCGATTACAAGAGGATCGATTTCAGTGAACGGGTGCCGTCCCGAGCATCTTGAGCCGTTGCTGAACAAACTCGGAGAGGCGGGCGCGGCGATCCGTGTCGACAAGGAGCGGATCCACCTCGATGCGTCGAAGTCGGCGCGATTGAAAGGCGTGGACGTCCGGACGTTACCGTTTCCGGGCTTCCCAACAGATATGCAGGCGCAGGTGGTCGCCTTGATGTCGGTGGCGGAGGGCACCAGCGTCATTACCGAAACAGTGTTCGAAAGCCGGTTCATGCATGTCGAGGAACTCCGGCGCATGGGAGCCGATATCCGCGTCGAGGGAAACCGTGTGGTCATCTTTGGACGGGAGCGGCTCACCGGTGCTCCAGTGATGGCCTGTGATTTGCGCGCTAGCGCCGGATTAATTCTGGCCGGCTTGGCGGCCGAAGGAACCACCGAAGTGCTGCGTGTCTACCACTTGGATCGCGGCTATGAACGAATTGAAGAAAAGCTGCGTGCGCTCGGGGCGGTCATCGAACGCCAAAAGGGATAATAAGAGGATGCTGACGATTGCCCTTTGTAAAGGGAAGCTGATCGAGCCCACACTCAAGCTGTTTGCGAAGGCGGGCTACGGCGCAGCCCAGCCGGCTGCCGACAGCCGTCGATTATTATTCCCTTGTCCGGCCATCGGAATGACCTTCCTTATTGTGCGGCCGACAGACGTGCCCACCTACGTCGAACACGGGGCGGCGGACGTCGGTATCGTCGGCAAGGACGTCTTGCTCGAACAGGACAGCGACGTCTACGAGCCGTTGGATTTAGGATTTGGAGCGTGTAGAATCGCGGTTGCCGCATTCAGAGGCCAAGCATTATCACGTGATCGCCTCTCGTCGAAAATCCGCGTCGCGACCAAATATCCGAGGATCACGGAACGCTATTTCAATCAACGCGGGGTTCCCGTTGAAATCATCAAGCTATACGGCTCCATTGAGTTGGCCCCTATCGTGGGGCTTGCCGACCGCATTGTGGACCTGGTCGAAACCGGCAACACGCTCAAGGCCCACGGTCTAGTCGAAGTAGAGTGCATTGCCCGGTCTACGGCGCGTTTGATTGTCAACCGGGCCAGCCTCAAACTCAAACACGAGGCGGTCGCCGACTTGCTCAACAAACTCCGGAACGCCTGCGCACCGGATCCGCGATCCGCCAAAGCCGCTTTACCGAAGGCCGATCGATCGATGCGCCGGAAGCACAAACGAATGCGCACATGAAGATTGTCGCCTCAACAGACCGCGCCTTTCTCCCCACCGTGAAGAAGGTGGCCTCCCGCTCCCGTGTTCAGGGAGCTGCGGTCGAGAAGCCCGTGAAAGCTATCCTGAAAGCGATCGAACGCGCAGGCGACAACGCGGTTCTTCGCTTTACCAAGCTCTTTGACAGAGTCTCGCTCAAGCCGGAAGAGTTGAGGGTTTCACCGGAAGACATCAAAGAGGCCTACTACCATATTCGAAAGGAAGAAGGCGACGCCTTGCGCTTCGCCGCCCAGCGGATCGCCGCCTTTCACGAACGGCAGCGCACGAAAACCTGGATGTATCAGGACGGGTCGGCGACCTTGGGTCAGGTTGTCACTCCAATTGATGCCGTCGGCGTGTACGTGCCGGGCGGAAAAGCCGTGTATCCCTCCACCGTTTTGATGAGTGCCATTCCCGCGAAGGTCGCCGGCGTGAAGCGGATCGTGATGTGCACGCCGCCCCAGCGAGGTGGCATTAATCCTTACCTGCTTGTCGCGGCCGACATCGCCGGCGTCACCGAACTGTATCGAGTGGGCGGAGTCCAGGCTATCGGCGCATTGGCGTTCGGCACCAGAAGCGTTCCAAAAGTCGATAAGATCGTCGGCCCCGGCAATATCTATGTGGCGACGGCCAAGCGCCTGCTGTACGGTACCGTGGGGATTGACATGGTGGCCGGCCCGAGCGAGTTGCTGGTGCTGGCGGACGACGAGGCAAAGCCGGCGCATGTGGCGGCGGACTTGCTTTGTGAAGCTGAGCATGACGAGGAGGCGCAGGTGTGGTTAGTGACGACGTCGGCATCGCTCGCTAAGGAAACCGTGGCCTTGGTGAGACGTCAATTGAAGGGATTGCAGCGGGAAAAGATTGCCGCGAAATCAATCGAAAAATATTCGATTGCATTCGTCGTCACGACAATGAACGAAGCCATCGACGTGGCGAATGCAATCGCGCCGGAACATCTCACGCTGTCCGTGGACGAACCGTTCGACTATCTGGAGAGGATACGACACGCCGGCGCATTGTTTCTCGGCCGTTATACGCCGCCTTCCGTGGCGGATTATATCGCCGGCCCCAACCATGTGTTGCCCACCGGCGCGACCGCGCGGTTTTTTTCCGCTCTGTCACTGCATGACTATACGAAGATCAGCAACATCGTGCACTATACGAAAGACGAATTGAGCAAAGTGAAGGACCACCTGATTCGGCTTGCGTCCATCGAAGGGTTCGATGCGCACGCCAAGTCCGCGCAAAGTAGGTTCACATGAAAAAAAACGGATCGGCGCCTCGACAAGCTTCGCTGCATCGTGCGACGAAAGAAACCGACATTCGCGTTGAATGGGCACTTGACGGCAGCGGAGAGAGTAAGATTGACACCGGTATCCGGTTTTTCGACCACATGTTGGAGTTGCTGGCCAGGCACGGTTTCTTCGATCTGACGGTCCAGGCCAAAGGCGATCTCGACATCGATGAACACCACACGGTCGAAGACGTCGGAATCGTCATGGGAAAGGCGCTCCATCAGGCGCTAGGCGAAAAGGCCGGCATCAAGCGTTTTGGGTTCTCTTCGGCGCCCCTCGATGAGACATTGGCGCACGTCACCGTTGACCTGAGCGGAAGGCCGTTTTTAGTCTATAACGTCAATTTGCCCGATCGGAAAATCAAAGCGTTCGATCTTGGCCTGTTCGAAGACTTTTTCCAGGCATTCGTGACGCATGGGGGGCTGAACCTGCATGTCAATCTGATGTACGGCCGCAATCCTCACCACATCATGGAAGCGATCTTCAAGGCCACGGCGAAGGCCCTCGATCACGCAACCAGCCTGGATGAGCGGTTAGCGGGTAAAGTGCTTTCGACGAAAGGGACGTTGTAATCGTCGGGCTCCTATCGCCGGTCAGGCAAGCCCTTGTCCACCCCGGTCGGGCAAACCTGCGCGGCGCTTGCTGACAGCCTTGCGGCGGTGCAGCTGTAGGTGCGGTGGACAGTTCGCAGAAGGGGCCCGACCGCAAATGCCGGCGATGGTGTTCGTTTTACGGGGCAGGTTTCTGCAAAGAACCTGCCCCTGCATTGTTTTTGGATGAGCAAGGGCAATGAATGCTCGGTTCACATGAATATTCGTCCCGTGATGTTCGTCACTGATTTCAGTGGGTGCCAAGGGCCGGAAGTTCAGAAAGTCGAGTCGGTAACAGGACGGCGCCGGTCGCGTATGGTTACTTCCGCTCATGAAGGATCATGATGATTGCCATCATTGACTATGGCATGGGTAATTTACGCAGCGTAAGGAAGGCTTTCGAGTCGGTGGGCCATGAGGCGGTGGTCACACGCGACGCTGCCGCCATCGCGCGCGCCGGGCATGTGGTCCTCCCCGGTGTGGGGGCGTTTGGCGATTGTATGCGCAACTTGGAGCGATTTGATCTTGTTGAGCCCATTCGCTCCGCCATTGAATCTGGCAAACCCTTTCTCGGCATCTGCCTGGGCCTTCAGCTCTTATTCACCGAAAGCGAGGAGTTCGGTATCCACCAAGGGCTTAATATCATCGCTGGACGCGTGAAAAGATTCGCGCTTGATCCTGCCCTAAAGGTTCCGCATATGGGTTGGAACCAGGCCAACGTCGAGGGGGCTTGTCCGCTGTTCGTTGGTATTCCCGACAGCTCCAATTGGTACTTCGTCCATTCCTATTTCGTGGATCCGGTTGATCGCACCATCGCGGCCACGACCACCGACTACGGCGTTCCCTTTGTGTCGGCCATATGGAAAAACAATATCGTCGGCTGCCAGTTCCACCCGGAGAAGAGCCAATCGGTCGGCTTACGATTCTTGAAGAATTTTGGAGCGTGGCATGCCTAGCGGCGCCACGTTACGGCACAAGGTGTATTTGTGGACGATGGCGTTCGTTGTCATCGCCGGTTCGGCCTGCAGCGGTTCGAAAGTCACGACGCAGGCATCGAGTGAACTGCCTCGCTACCAGATCCGGACCGTCGCATTATTGCCGTTTACGACCCTGGCGACGCCGCAGGTCCGTGATGCCGGTGACATGTTTCTCTCAACGCCGCAAAGTGTCAGGCGGTCGGATATCTCGTTGGGCAGTCCGTCCACCGCAGAGCCGCCACTACGACAAACGACGGCGGTGCCGGGGTATGCCGCCGAGAAGGTGACGCAACTGTTTTGGTCCAGACTGAAGAACCGCCAGGGTGTGGTCGTCCTTTCTCCCGCAGAATCCGCGAAGGTCGCAGTACAATCCTCAGGAGAGGCGGGTAAGCAGACGCCCGAGTTGCAGGCGGCCGACGTAGCCGCGAAGCTGAGAGCGGACGCCGCATTGATCGGACAGGTGCTCGTCTACCAAGAGCGATCCGGGGGCCGCCTGGGAGCGAATCCTCCGGCTTCGGTGGGATTTGAAGTGAAAGCCGTGGCGTCCGATGGCCAGGTGCTTTGGGTGGGCAACTACTATGAACGGCAGCAGCCGTTAATACAGGATGTTCTCGGGTTCATCCAACATGGGGGGGTGTTCGTGACGGCCGAGGAACTGGCGCAGTACGGGGCGGATCGAGTGTTACAAACGTTTCCGTTCGGTACGGAGGAGTAACGCATGCTCGTTATTCCCGCTATCGATTTGAAGGACGGGCGGTGCGTGCGGTTGCGGCAAGGCGATCTGGCCGCTGAGACGGTGTATTCCACCGACGTGTGCTTGACGGCAAAGCAGTGGGAAGACGCGGGGGCGAAGATCATCCATGTGGTCGATTTGAATGGCGCGGTCGAAGGAGAACCCAGGAACCTGCCTCAGATCGAGGCAGTCATGCAGTCGGTCGGAATCCAGATCCAGGTCGGGGGCGGGATTCGAAACATCGACACGGTACGGCGTTATGTTCAGGCCGGTGTGTCTCGCATCGTTCTTGGCACGGCGGCATTGACGGACCGAGGATTTATCGCGCAGGCTTGTGCGGAATTTCCCCGCCGGATCGTACTCGGATTGGACGCCCGTGGCGGCAAGGTTGCGGTGAAGGGCTGGACGACGGTTTCCGAGATCACGGCCCTCGATCTGCTCAAAGAAATGGCAGAATACGAGTTCGGCGCGGTGATCTATACCGATATTGCACGGGATGGGATGATGAGCGGCCCCAATCTTTCGGCATTGAAAGAGATCGTGGCGTATTCATCATTTCCCGTCATTGCGTCAGGCGGGATCTCACGGATCGAGGACCTGCTGGCCGTGCAGTCGCTCGGGCCGCGCGTTGAAGGAGCCATTGTCGGCAAGGCGTTGTACGATGGAAAGGTCGATTATCGAACGGCGCTCGGCGTCATTCAGAACGCATAAGAAGGCCGAGGCCGGGAAGATCGGGCCGGATTCGAAGGTGACATGCTGACAAAGCGCATCATCCCGTGTCTCGACGTAAAAGACGGCCGTGTCGTCAAAGGCGTCAGCTTCATCAACCTTCGTGACGCCGGCGACCCGGTGGAGGCGGCCATGGTTTATGATCGCGAGGGTGCCGACGAGCTCTGCTTTCTCGACATCACGGCGTCGCATGAAAATCGGAAGACGATCATCGACGTCGTTGAACGGACGGCTGCAAAAGTCTTCATGCCTGTTACCGTCGGCGGCGGTGTGCGCACCCTTGATGACATCCGTCTCTTGTTGAATGCAGGGGCTGATAAGGTCAGTATCAACACGGCTGCCGTCGAGAGGCCTGAATTCGTAAAGGAAGCAGCCGAACGGTTCGGCACGCAGTGCATCGTCGTGGCGATCGATGCGAAGCGAGCGGAAGCGTCACAGTGCTGGGAAGTGTTCACGCACGGCGGCAGAAAGCCGACCGGCCTCAATGCCGTCGATTGGGCCCATAAAATGGAACGCTATGGCGCAGGAGAGATCCTCGTGACCAGTATGGACCAGGACGGCCAACAACGCGGCTATGATCTTCGCCTCACGGCTGCGGTGTCCGATCGAGTCTCCGTCCCTGTGATCGCGTCGGGCGGTGTCGGCTCACTCGAGCATTTGTACGAAGGGTTCGTGACAGGGAAGGCGGATGCCGTGCTGGCTGCCTCGATTTTTCATTTCCGGACCCATACCATTCCGCAGGCGAAAGCCTATCTGCGAGATCGCGGCGTACTCGTGCGTCAAGAGTCGGGTATGCAGGTGACATGATGGCCGATCGCTTTAAATTCGATGAGCAAGGTCTGCTTCCAGCGGTGATACAAGACTGGCTGGATGGGACCGTGTTGATGCTCGGGTACATGAACCAAGAAGCGCTCGCGAAGACGCTGGCCACCAGATCCGTGCACTTCTGGAGCCGTTCACGGCAGGCCCTATGGGAAAAAGGCGAGACGTCCGGCCATAAGCTGGCCGTAAAAAACCTCTTCCTCGACTGTGACGGGGATACGATACTGGTGAAAGCTCAAGCCCTGGGTCCCACTTGCCACACGGGCGAACGCGCATGTTTTTTTTCCAAGCTCGATGAGGCCGGTTCACCCGTCCGCCAACCGTCGTCAGAGGCATTCGGAGGTATCCTCGAGCGTGTGCTGGCAATCATCGGGGATCGCCGCGCCAGCCCGCGGCCTGATTCATACACGACTAAGCTATTCGAAGGTGGCCACGACAAGATTCTGAAGAAGGTGGCGGAGGAGGCCGGTGAAGTTCTCCTTGCGGCCAAAGGGGGAAAGCGCGAAGAGCTGATTTATGAAGTGGCCGATCTGTTATTCCATACGCTGATGGTCTTGGGCTATCACGGTATCTCCCTCCAAGAGGTGTACCAGGAGCTGGGGGCGCGGCATGGAAAGTCGGGCCTTAGACCACAAAGATGAGGCACCGATGAGCGACTGTCTATTTTGTCAAATCGTTCAAAAACACATTCCGGCGAAAATCGTCTATGAGGACGATCGAACGGTCGCGTTCGATGACATCAACCCGCAGGCTCCCGTCCATACGTTGATCATTCCCAAACAGCATGTGGCAGCAGTGCAAGATGTGAACGACCAGGACTCAAGTCTCATCGCTCACCTGCTCATGACCTGTACCAAGGTGGCGAAACTGAAAGGGTTAGCCCAGTCCGGTTACCGCATTGTGACGAATACCGGACGAGACGCAGGTCAGACGGTGTTTCATCTTCATTTGCATGTCTTGGGCGGACGACATCTGAGCTGGCCGCCTGGATGACGGCCGGTCAGGGGGAGGGAAGTTCCTCCCTCGCATTGACAGATTTCCTTTACGTCTGTTAACCTGAACGGTCAATTTTCCCGATCACTTACGCATGCCAGTCCCCGTGTTTCGCGGGGAGTGAGGAGCCGCGTCTCCCATGGGTCGAGGCCTGATTTCTGACGATGTCATCAACCAAATCAGGGATCGGGTCGACATCGCAGAGATCGTTGGTCAGCATGTAAGTTTGGCGCGTGCAGGCCAGAATTTAAAGGGTCTCTGCCCCTTCCATCAGGAAAAGAGTCCATCGTTTCACGTCAGCTCCAGCCGGCAAATTTTTCATTGTTTTGGCTGCGGCGCTGGAGGGAACGTGTTCACGTTCCTGACCCGGATTACCGGCGCCACCTTTCCGGAAACGGTGCGGGACTTGGGCCGGAAAGTCGGAATTGACGTTCAAGGATCGCCCGCTGTCCCGGGACCTCAGGCCACGCAAAGCCATCGCATCGAACAACTGAATCAAACGACGGCACGATGGTTTCAGGAGAATTTGCGCGAGGAACAGGTCGGGGCGGAAGCGCGACAGTATCTGAGCGCGCGTGGGATCCAGCAAGCGACCATTGATCGATTCGGCATCGGCTTGGCGCCGGCCGAATGGGATGGGTTAATCAAGGCCCTGACGAAGCATGGCTTTACGCAGCAGGACATGGCCTCAGCCGGTCTCGCGATCCAGCGGGACAATGGAACCGGCTATTATGATCGCTTTCGAGCGCGGGTCATGTTCACCATCACCGATCTCCGTAAACGCATCGTTGGATTCGGAGGTCGCGTACTGGGTGATGGCACGCCCAAATACTTGAATTCACCCGATACGCCGCTGTTCAAGAAGGGCCAGACGCTGTTCGCTCTCGATGTCGCACGGGAGGCTATTGCCCGTACGAAAACGGTCATTGTCGTGGAGGGATATTTCGATGCAATCGCCCTGCACCAAGCGGGTTTGACTCACACCGTGGCGACGTTGGGAACCGCGCTCACTCCCGAGCATGTTCATGTGTTGCGCCGGTTTGCCTCCAAGGTCGTCTTGCTGTTCGATCCAGATCCCGCCGGCGTTCGGGCAGCGTTACGGGGCTTGGATCTCTTCGTCAACAGCGGGTTGGGTGTTAAGGTCGTGACGTTGCCCTCAGGAGAGGATCCCGATACGTATGTTCGAAAAGAAGGCATTGAAGCGTTTGCACGTCTGGAACAGCAAGCGCCGAGTCTGCTGGATTTTGCGCTCGAAGAGAGTTTGAAGACGGCTGAGAGCAGTACGATCGAGGGGCGAATCCAGAGTGTGGACGAAGTCTTGCGCATCTTGCAGAAGAGCGAACATCCCATCGAACGGGAAGAGCGGATCCGAGTCGTGGCCGAGCGTTTCGGCATCAATCAACAGCGTCTCATCGATCGGTATCCCGCGTTGCGGGAAAAAGTGCGTCCGGGTTCGCCCATCTCGAACAAGGGACCCCAGCCGGCGCCTGTCCAGAAAAGTGCTCCGGAAGAACGGGACTTGGTGTACTTGCTGCTTCACGGTCAATTGACTCCGGCCGACGTTCGACGGTTGCAACCGGCGGCATTTTCAAGCCCGGCCTGCCATCGTATCGTCGAAAAGGCGCTGGCCACGCTCGACCAGGATGGTCGCGTGGGCCTTCGTCGACTACTCGATACCATCGTTGACGATCCGGATTGCGGATCCTTGGCTACGGAGCTGTCCATGCAGGAGGTACATTTTGACGATCCGCGGGCGCACATTCAGGGGTGTCTCAATACGATCGACCGGAAGCGGGCCGAGGCCGTCATGCGCGATCTGATCGCGGCACTCAAGGCGGCGGAGCGCGAAGGACGCGTCGAAGACGCTCGGGCGTTGAACGCGCGTGTCAATGAACTGCGGATGCAAAAGGCCGGCCGGCCCGGCGGAATTCTGTCTTTAGTGAAAGAGTAGGTAAGGAGCAAGTATGGCGAAACAAGAGTTGCTCGTGGAAGTGAAGAAACTGATCTCAATCGGCAAGGAAAAGGGCTTTCTGACCTACGATGAGCTGAACAGCACATTACCGGCGGAAGTCGTCTCTTCTGAGCAATTCGGCAGCATCATGACGATGTTCGGCGAGATGGACATCGAGATCGTCGATGCCCCGGAAGGTGAACGTCAGCAAAAGAGCCGAAGCACGGGCGATCAAGAGGATGCCGTGGAGGAAGCGGAAGAGAGCGAGGCAAGCGAAGACAGCGAAAAGGAAATCGATCTGACGCCGGGGGCGCTGAGCCGCACCGACGATCCGGTGAGGTTGTATCTGAAGGAAATGGGCAGCGTCGCCCTCCTGAGCCGTGAAGGCGAGATCG
>WUUC01172722.1_pt1 | contig 11955 bp, 8 predicted proteins | sample 6278441 | NCBI WGS metagenome assembly WUUC01 (sample SAMN13675441, study PRJNA597444) | soil metagenome | isolation source: soil | place: USA: Washington | collected 2017-10 | reverse complement strand
GCACTATGTTCTTGCCAACATAGGGAATCGCTTTCTCGCAGCGGCCATAGACCACATCATTCAACTGCTCTTGGCGGTGGCTCTCATTCTAATTTTAGGCGGCTTGACGCAGTGGAATTTCTTCTCTTCATTCGGAACCTGGGTGGCGGCGCTTGCCATACTTGCAACCTTTGCAATCTACTGGGGCTACTTCGTTTTGTTTGAAACCTTCTGGAACGGACAAACGCCCGGCAAACGCATCATGAAACTTCGCGTCGTGCGCGAAGACGGGCGGCCCATCAGATTCTTTGAAGCCTTTGTCAGAAACCTCCTGCGCATCATTGATATTTCGCCGCCGTTTTCTTACGCCATAGGCGTGGCAACCATCATCTTCAGCCCGCGCTCCAAACGCATTGGCGATCTGGTGGCAGGAACGGTTGTCGTCAAAGAACGCGCTTCGGAAGCCCCTTCTCTGGACGACATCATCAGGCTTTCGGAAGCGGAGCAGAAAAAAATGGTGAGTGCCGCGCCCGCGCCTTTCAAAGCCAACACCCGCCTGCTTTCAGACCGCGAATTGCAGGCGGTCGAGACCTTTCTCAATCGCAGGTTTGAACTCAATGAACCAAACCGCTCAATGCTCGCAGCGCGCATCGCGCAAGCGGTCTCCTCAAAGCTTGGAATCACCAACGCCTCGCTTTCACCCGAAGCCGTCCTTGAAGAAGTCGAACGCCAGCACCGCGTCCAATCGCGTTACATTGATTGAGTTTCGGATGGATCGGGTTGCCGCCTTTGCCAGAGGCTGGCAGGGCATACGTCCCAATACAGATTTTACCGGAAGGGATGATCGCGCCCCGGATGGCGGCGAAAAAGCTGAAAGCGAGCTGCCGCGCGTCAAGCGACTTGAACGGGATGGAGCCTGCAGGCTTTACGGCAAGGCATGAAAATTAAATTCAGATCAGGCGGCGCTTTTGACGCTCAGGCATAGGGTAGAGGGTCGCCTGCCCCTGCTTCTACGAAACCTTTCAGGCGCAGTAAACAGCTATCACATTTGCCGCAAGCCAAACCTTGCGGGGCAGGGTCGTAACAGCTATGAGTGAGCGAATAATCAACTCCGAGTGACAGGCCCGTCTGGATAATCCCGGCTTTCGTCATGGCAATCAGCGGCGTGTGAATCTTGAGTCTCATCGTCCCTTCAACGCCCGCTTTGGTCGCCAGGTTTGCCATACGCTCGTAGGCTTCGATGTATTCGGGGCGGCAGTCAGGGTAACCGGAATAATCGAGCGCATTGACGCCTATGAAAATATCCGCGGCGTTGAGGGTCTCTGCCCACGCCAGTGCGAAAGACAGAAAGACGGTGTTGCGCGCCGGCACATAGGTCACAGGGATAGCCGAAGCCATTGCTTCATTCGAGCGGTCTTTTGGCACTTCGATTTCATCGGTGAGCGCCGAACCGCCGATCGCACGCAAGTCAATATCAACAATCAAATGTTTCTCAACGCCCGCGAATTCCGCCACCCGGCGAGCGCTTTCGAGTTCAATAGCGTGGCGCTGCCCGTATCGAAACGACACCGCATAAATAGCGAAGCCTGCCGCTTTCGCGATCGCCAGCACGGTTGTTGAATCAAGCCCCCCGCTCAGTAACACGACTGCTTTTTTCGTCATTGGTCATTTGTCCTTAGTTCTTCGTTCGCATTTCCTGAAAGTCTTTATAAAGCAAAAAGGTTTGGCTTCAAAGCGGAGTAGGATATTATGTCGCTTGTTGAAATGGAAGCCAGGGACTAAGGACAAGGGACAAATGACTACTTATCAAACCTACCATCACAATCGCAATTACGGTTGCCGCATAATGGAATTTATTTATGAAGGCTACCGATGCGTAACGCTTGAAAACGAAAAATTGCGAGTCACGGTTGTCGCCGACAAAGGCACGGACATTATCGAATTTTTGTACAAGCCGAAAGACGTGGATTTTCTCTGGCGCACGCGCGAAGGGTTGCGCGCCCGCTACCTGCCGTCGAGCATACGTCCATCCGGCACCTTTATGGATTTTTACGAAGGTGGCTGGCAGGAGTTATTGCCGAATTGCGGTAACCCTTCCCTGCATCAAGGCGCAGAGATTGGCCAGCACGGCGAAGTCGCGCTGCTACCCTGGGCTTACACCATCACCAAAGATACGCCTGAAGAGATCGAAGTCGCCTTCATGGTTCGCACCGTTCGCACGCCTTTCCACCTCGTGAAGAGGCTCTCGCTTCGTCGCCATGAAGCGATCCTCAGAATTTGCGAGCGCGTCACCAATGAAGGCGGGCAGGCGGTAGATTACCTGTGGGGGCACCACCCGGCCCTGGGCTGGCCATTGGTTGATGAACATTGCCGGATTGATTTGCCCGAGTGCCGCATCCGCACGATGGCTGAATATACGACGGAGACTTCGCGTTTGCAGGCCGATCAGGATGCGGCCTGGCCAATGGGCGAAGGCAGAGACGGTGGCGCAATTGATTTGTCTGTCGTTCCTCCACCTGAGGTGGAATCGTCGGACATGATTTTCCTGGAAGGGATCAGGGACGGTTGGTTCGCTGTGACGAATATGGCGCAGCGTCTGGGCTTTGCGATGCGTTACCCTGCCGAGGTTTTCAAAGTGTTGTGGTACTGGCAGGTCTATCGCGGCGGGCGCGATTATCCCTGGTGGGGCGCTACGTACAACCTGGCGCTGGAGCCTTGCGCCGCGTTGCCGATTCTGGAACGCGCTGCAAAAAGCGGCGAGGCGCTCACTTTGCAGGCAGGCGAAAGCCGCGAAGTTGAATTACTCGCCATCGCCTTTGAAGGCCTGGAAAGCGTGGAGCGGGTCAATGAAGATGGCTCTGTTGTCGCGAAACAGGCAGAGATCTTTTGAAAATCTCAAGCACGCAGAATCCAACCTCTCAGCCTTAGCAGGCAGGTTGGATTCTTAATCAGAGATCAGGAATTCTTCAGTCCGTGCAAGCCCAAGGGAAGCGCGCGCTTCCCTTGGGCTTGCACGTTTTATTTTCTGCCTGAGTGTGGTTTGCCTGTCGTCACAGGTTTTTTGCCTGTACTTGGCGGCGCGGCATTGGTTGCCGGTAGCTCCTTGTTATATTTTACGCGCTCGATTCCTTGTTTTGCGGTTTCGTCTTTCTGCCCCGATGCCTGATAGGCACGTTCGTAGGCGCTCAAGGCTTTGTCGAGCAGCTTATCGCTTTCGTAAACGTAGCCCAGTTCCAACAGCACGCCGAGGTGGGTCGGCGCCAGTTTCGCCCCCTGTTCCAAGGCTTCGGCGGCGGGTTTCCATTGCGACGAACGCGAATAAGCAATGCCTAAATTGATCCAGGCGCTGCTGGAATCGGTGTGCGCGCGAGCGTACTTATCGAGAAACGGCGCGGCCTTCGCATACTGCTTGTCGAGAAGATAAGCGTTACCGAGCAGAACCCAGGAGCGCTCATCATTTCGCACGGCGACCAGTTTTTCGCCAACCGTGATGGCCTGTTTCAAGGCCTGCGGATTCTGTTTGCTCTGCACCAGATATAAATCGCCAAGTAGACTCAGGATGTCCACGTCTTTCGCGTCAATGGTCAGCCCTTGATTGAGCGCGGCGATCGCCTGATCGGTGCGACCGAGTTTTTGATGGGCGTAACCAATATAGTAATAGTTATTGGCGTTGGTCTTGATCTCATTATTGCTTGCCGCCAGAACCGGAATCGCTTCGTTGTATTTGTCCGTGAAGATGTAGGAGCGACCGAGCGCGGCACGGGCCGTCGGGTCTAATTTCTCCTGCAACTTTTCCGACAGACTGATGTACCTGGCGAGCGCCGGAATCGCTCTGTCATATTGCTTGAGTTGATAGTGGGAGAATCCCGTGTAGTAATAGCCTGCGATTTGCGCCTTCTCATCCTTTTCTGCGCCTTTAATGTACTTTTGAAATGCGTCTATGGCATCTTCGTAGCTTTGCAGGTTGTAATGGCTGGCGCCCACGTAATACCACGCTTTCCAGAACTCCGGGTTGTTTTTCAGCACCGTGTGAAAGGCTTTGGCGGCCTGACGATACTGTTTCTGATTAAAGAGCGAGATGGCGCTGTCCCAATCTTGCGCCCTTGTCGCGGTCGAAATTGCGGCGATGAACGCTACGGCGATCAGGCTTGCATAAAATTTCTTCTTCATCGTACTTCTCTCCATTCTTGCTGACGATACATGATAGGTTACAGAGATTCTATTCTTTGCCAAACTGATGACACAAGATGCTTTTCTTGTGGGTAAACATTGAGAATAAATTGCTGTCAATTGCGTTGCCCGCCTCTGCATTTTGTCCGCTTGCCAATCGTCCCGCTCATCAAGCACAATACAAGATTGTTGCGACCATCAGTACGCAACCTTTGAGTGGATCCCCAAAACAAAATGAGAGGTTACCTATGAAATCATTACTATTTCCCGCAATACGGGCGTTCGTGCTGTGCCTGATGGCGACGACGATGGCAAGCGCAACCCCGGCAACTCCTTATGATTCTTTACCCCAGGAAAAAGACGCAAAGGCCCCCCAAGTCTCTGCCGACGAGGCAAAAGCTCTGACCAAGATTCAAACTGCGCCTGATGCGGCGGCGAAACTACAAGCAGCCGGCGAGTTTGTTAAAAAATATCCGAAAAGCCTAAAGCGGTTTGAGGTGGCCGGATTTATCGCTGGCGAGATTGGCAAAGCTGACCCGACGGCGCAACTCGCATTAACGCAAACTTTTCTCAGCATTTTTACCGATGCCAAAGAAGCCAATTTAGTGAATCTTGTGCTCATAGATTCCTACATTAGAGCGAATAAGGTTGATGAAGCCTTCAAAGCAGGCGCGGCTTATCTGGAAAAAAACCCCGAAGACACCGCAGTTTTAACGCAACTCGGGTATGCCGGAATTGAACAAGCCAAACGTAACAACACCACCTATGCGCATCAGAGCGTCACCTACGCGACCAAAGCCATTGCCTTGATAGAGGCCGACAAGATGCCGGAAAACTACAGCGCCGAGGCCTGGGCAGCATTTAAGAAACAATGGCAGCCGATCCTCTATCAATCACTCGGGCTGGTCTCGTACATGTCGGGGAATAAAGAGGAGGCGAAGGCTAAGTTTGAAAAATCCGTAGCCCTAAACCCCCATGACCCTTTCACCTACGCGATGCTCGGTAGTCTTGCCAATGAGGAGTATCAAACGCTTGCAGACCGCTTCAAAACCATGATGGCGGGACCGCTCAAAGACGAAACTCTCAAGCGAGCGAATGCAAAGATTGATGAAGTCATAGACTTCTACGCTCATGCGGTTGCTCTGTCACAAGGCGATACCCGATATCAAGGTCTGCACGATCAACTCTTGCAAGACTTGACCAATTACTACAAATATCGCCACAACAATTCAACGGATGGGCTGCAGGCTCTCTTGGACAAATATAAAAAACCTGCACAATAGTTTTGAGAGTTCGGGGAGTCTTCGCAGTCTTGGCAGCAGGGGATTGATAGGAGCGCATATCTCGTAGGAAAGGCGCGATACAGGACTTCCCGGACTCCAGGAGCGCCCAGATTTCCTGAACTTTTTAAGGAGAGAAAATGCCTGTAAGCAATGAGGAATTTCGCGGCGCGCTCGGTCGTTTTGCCAGCAGCGTCTCGGTGGTCACAAGCAGATGCAAGGATGGCGAATTGCGGGGCCTTACGGTCAGCGCCTTCTCGTCTCTGTCGTTAAATCCGCCGCTGATCTTGATTTGCATAGATAATCACTCTTCGCTGGTTGAACATCTGGCCGAAGGCTGCTCGTTTGCCGTCAACATACTTGGCGAAGATCAAGAGACCCTGTCTCGCCGCTTTGCTTCGAAGGAGCCGAATCGCTTTGAAGGCGTAGGCTACAAGGAAGGACTAAGCGGTTCGCCTCTGCTCGATCACGCGCTGGCGACTCTGGAGTGCAAAGTCGTCCACAACTACGCGGGCGGCGATCACACGATCGTTGTCGGAGAGGTTGAAGCAACGGCTTTGACGGATCATAAACCGCTGCTCTATTTTCGCGGCGGCTACGCGAAACTTTCCTGATTATCAAGTTTCGCAGACCGCCCTGGAGAGAATTCCTGTGAAGGAGTGTGCTGATTCCCGATCGGCATACTCCTTTTTTGGGGCATAACCGATTCAGGTGATTTTCGCTTCCCGCTCTCTTCCCGCACCGAACGATTTTATTTATTCATTTCTTTTTCTTCTGGAAAATCTCCTCCATTAACATTTTTTGCAAAGAGGGAAAACGATCCTCAGTAGTGCGAACTTCTTCTTTAACTTTGGAGAGAATCAATGGTGCATATCAGAAAAACAACTGTTTTTATTGGCGTTTTTACTTTATTCATTTCTTTGATGTCGTCTGTTCATTTGCCTTCTCAAAACGTACGGGCGCAATCCTCCGACTCTATATTCGGGCCTGAAAATTTTGTCAAAAGCGGTGTCGGCAAAACGAGGTACACACGAAGTTTCAGCGCCCCCAATACCTTAATTCCTTACACCTTAACGGTGATTAACGGCGACGGCAACGGCTCGCAATTCGTCAAAAAAGCAACGATCACACTGAACGGGCAAGACCTGGTTACCTTAAACAAAAGCTCACGAACATTTGTTCTGGCTGTGCGTCTGCAATCGCAAAACGATCTCTCCCTGGTTTTGAAAAGTCCCACTCCTGATGGCTTCGTAAAAATTTCAATAGAGCCAACTCGCACCACCTTACTCAATGACCCGAACGATGCCAATTTCGACAGCAATCAGGCGGGCATAGGCTATCCGGTCGGCGTATCGGTTGATTCCGCTTCGCATCGTGCCTATATAGCAGATGCCGGCAATGACGCCATTGTCGAGTTTGACCTCAATGACGCGCGTGTAGTTCGTACGTTTGATAATGTGGATGGCAATTCGATTTCGGGCGACAGCCGGACGTCAGGCGTCTGCGTAAATCCCGGTTCGCGCAACATCGTCGCGGTCAGTCCCGCCGATTCCAACGCGGGAGGCGACGGAATGCTTTCGATTATCAACCTCGACAGCGGCTCCGTGCGCACGGTCTCTCAAGGGAATGTGCATCCGTTTTCAGTGGCAAGTAACGCCAACACCGATACGGCAGCCTTCACGGCTTTATTCAATCCGAACAACAAGCGCGCTTACTTTCTCGATATTGCGTCAGGCACCGTGACGACGCGCGATGAAAGCGTCTCCTTGTATGCCGTGGCCAGCAATCCGATTACCAACGAGTTTGTGTTCACAGCTACGGATGGCAGCAGGAACACTCTGTTTGTCTATGAAGCGCGCGCCCCTTTCCGTCGCCTCAGAGAGGTCGCCACCTCAGCCAGGGCAAATACCATCTTTGACAAAATTGCCATCAATCCTTCGAACAATCTTGCCGTGGCGTTGAACCTGCGCGAAGGCGCGGTCTTTGTGTTCGACCTGGCGGCAGGTCAGGAGCTGGCGCGCATTCCGATCCGCGTTGTCAAAACAGAGTTTGCCGAGGGCGATATTGCGGTGAATCCTGAAACCAACATGGCTGTTGTGATCAACAAGGGGCTGAACGTACTCTATGTCATAGACCTTGCGACTCTGGTCTTGCGCGCAGAGTTGCCTTTGCCTGATGGCTCCAGCCCTGTAGGCGTTGGCGTTGACAGGCAATCGAACAGAGCCGCAATCACAGAGACAGGGTTCAGCGGCGGCTCACACAACGGCAGCGTCCTTGTCGTGCAATTACCGCAACGATAAAAATTGAAAACCAAAATAGCTTAAAAAAGACGCGAAGCCACTCGCGTCTTTTTTGCTTTGCGCGCCGATTTTTCAAGCCCTCTGCGTCTTTGTCTGCTTCATACACACCTGGTTATGTGCTATTCTCTCGCCTGAAAAAGCCTGCATTTTCGGGAGAGACGCCATGATGAAAAAATTGACTGCTGCATCTCTGGCTATCGTCTTCATCGCCCTTACGCCGTTCGTTCCTTCGCGCGCAACGCAATCCGATTACGATCTGGCAATCATCAACGGGCGCATCGTTGACGGCACCGGAAACCCCTGGTTTTACGGCTCTGTGGCTATCAAAGGCGACCACATCGTTGCGGTCGGCACGGTTGACACGAAACGCGCTGCACGAATCATTGACGCCCAAGGTCTGATCGTCGCCCCCGGATTTATTGATGTTCACACGCACGTCGAAGGCAGCCTGGGCGATAACCCTACGGCGGACAATTTCGCTTATATGGGCGTGACATCCATCGTCACTGGCAATTGCGGCGGCTCCGCAATTGAGGTAGGCAGATTCTTATCCGACCTCGAAGCGAAAGGCATTTCCATCAATCTCGCGACCCTCATCGGCCACGGCTCCGTGCGCCGCGAAGTGATGAAGGAGGAGGATCGCGCCCCCAGCCCGGAAGAGTTACAACGTATGCGCGACATCGTTGACAAAGCGATGCGCGATGGCGCAGTCGGTATGTCAACAGGCTTGATTTACGTGCCGGGCACCTACGCCAAGACCAGTGAAATCGTAGAACTTGCGAAAGTCGTTGCGCAAAACGGCGGCCTGTACGCAACCCATATGCGCGATGAAGGCAACGACATCACCACATCCATCCGGGAGGCTCTGACGATTGGCGAGCAGGCGAAACTGCCTGTTGATATTTCGCACTTCAAGGTTTCCTCAAAGCGGCTCTGGGGGGCAACCCTTTCGACTTGCAAGATGGTTGCCGAGGCGCGCGCGCGCGGACAACAGGTGACCGTTGACCAGTATGTTTACACTGCGTCTTCGACTTCGTTAAGTACTGCTTTGCCTTCCTGGGTGCTGGAAGGCGGACGCGAAAAAGCGAAAGCGCGGTTGGACGATCCTGTGAAGCGCGCAAAGATCAAACGCGAGATGATTGATTCGATCAACAAGAGCGGTTTCAAAGATTGGTCGTACGCGGTGGTCGCCGGATACAACCCGAATAAGATGTATGAAGGGAAAAGCATCCCTGAAATAACAAAAATGGTTCGCGGACGCGCCGGCGCGGAGGAAGAGGCTGAGCAAATCATCAACATGTATCTGGCGGGTTCGGCGGGGATGATTTATCACAAGATGTCCGAGCCCGATGTGGAGCGCATCCTCGCGCAGCCTTACACGATGATTGCTTCCGACAGCGGCGTGCAGAAACTTGGCAATGGCGTGCCCCATCCCAGAGGGTATGGCAACAACGCGCGGGTGCTTGGCAGGTATGTGCGCGAGAAAAAAATCATCGGCCTGGAAGACGCCATACGCAAGATGACCTCGCTTCCTGCGGCTACCTTCAAGCTCTGGGATCGCGGCTTGATTCGCCAGGGGCTGGCTGCCGACATCGTGATTTTTGATGACAAGACCGTGGCAGACAACGCAACCTTTGACAAACCGCATCAATTTGCCGAAGGGTTCCATTCGGTTATCATTAACGGCAGATTCGTGATTGATAAGGGCGAGCATACAAAAAATACGCCAGGTCGCGCGCTGTATCGACAGGGAAAAAATAATTTCTAATTTCCGGCTTCCGGTTTCGCTTTTCGCCGGATAGATCCAGGTTTTTGCTTAGATTATTTCAAATTTAGTAGACCGGTCATCTGGACGGATAAGCGTAGACTCCAGACCCCTGACCTCGGAATAGAAAATAAATAGCTTGACAAAAAAATAGCAGTAGAATAAAAGTGTCACCAAACATAGTAGAAGCCCCGTTTGCGAAGATGGAATCTGCATCGCACGTCAAGATGTTCAATTTTGATTTTTCAAGCTTGAATGTCCGGCAGAGACCTCCCGATAGGATTTCGTAGTTGATAAATCGTTTTTTCTCACTATTGATAAGATGACTGAAAGTAAACTCTGAACTTTCGAAGCGCTTTTTGCATCTTATCTGAGGGAGTAGGTAAAAGTGGAAGAGACAAAAGGAAAAAGACAAAACAGAATATCGTTAAACCCTGAATTAAAGAGCCACCGCGCTCAGGAGTTTGAAGACAAACTCACCTCGCTCATCATCGGGCAGGAACGCGCTGTGCGCCGCCTTTCAGGACTTTATCAAATCTATCTTGCAGGAATGCAAAGCCCCGGTCGCCCGGTTGGTACGATGATGTTTCTGGGGCCGACCGGATCAGGGAAAACCCGCGTCGTCGAAGCCGCCGCCGAAGTCTTATTCAACGATTCGAACGCGGTGGTCAAAATTGACTGCGCCGAGTTTCAACACTCGCACGAGATCGCCAAGCTCATCGGCTCGCCGCCCGGCTATCTGGGACACCGCGAAACCTCACCGATGCTGACGCAGGAGAATCTCGACCGGTATCACACGGAACACAATAAGCTGACCTTCATACTCTTTGACGAGATCGAGAAAGCCTCGGATTCGCTCTGGCAATTGTTGTTAGGCATACTCGACAAAGCAACCTTGACGCTTGGCGATAATCGTCGCGTAGATTTTTCAAATTCCATGATTTGCCTGACGTCGAACCTGGGGGCCAAGGAGATGAGCGAACTGATCACGGGTTCCATAGGCTTTGCTCCGGCTCGCGGCAAAGGGATGATTGAAGACGATGTCGATCAGAAAATTTATCGCACCGCCTTTGAGGCGGCGAAGCGCAAATTCTCGCCGGAGTTCATGAACCGAATTGATAAGGTGGTGGTCTTCAGAAGTCTGAAAGATTATCACTTGAAGCAGATTCTCGAGCTGGAACTCTCGCAGGTGCAGAGCCGGATCATGCGCGGCACAGGTGAAAAATTTGTCTTCTCCTGCACCGAGGAGGCGAAACAATTTTTACTGGATGAGGGCATAGACTTCAAATATGGCGCGCGCCATTTGAAACGCTCAATCGAGCGCTTCCTGGTTTATGCAATTTCCAACCTGGTCGCCACCGGTCAAGTCGTCACAGGCGACTTGCTGGTGGTAGATTATGACTCATCGGGCGGCAAACTGGTCTTTACGAAAGAAGAAGGCGGCGCGTTGATTGATCCCTATCGTGACCGCTTCAAAGAGATGTTCGAAAATGTGGCGGATGAACAGGCCGCTGCTGCCGAAGCATCAAGCGGCGGGCTGACAACCGCGCCGCTCAAAGCGATTGAAAGTTAAAACCGCCTGATTGTTCGGTAGGCAACCAAGCCCGGCGAGAACGGCTCTTGCCGGGCATCTTAGTCTGTAGGCCTCCTTGATGTTCCATCTCCTTGCAACCTCTTTGCTGTTGTTGACGGCAACTCTGGCAAGTCCCGAAGCGCCGCTTCGCGTAGGGCTCTTCAGTCTCTTTGAGCCGCAGCAACTCAACATTCGCGTGGCAGCAGGCGAAGCGTTTTCTCTGCGCGCGGGGAATATGAATGAGGCGAGAATCAGCGCCGGCGAACTGCTTCGCATTCGCAAAACAGGTAAGCATATCACCCTCTCCGTTCTGGATGCTTATGGCAGATTGAAGCAAACGACGACGACACAAGAGGCGCGTATTCTTCCTGCTGACTCCTCCACGCTCGAATTGAATTTGCCGAAGAAGATGACGCGAGTGGTGCGCGGCGACCTGTTGATTTCAGCGCGTGCCCCGAAATCGCGAAACGCCTTGCAGATTATTTTACTGACCGAACGCGAGGAGGCCGTCGCTTCGGTTGTGGCTGCGGAAATGAGCGGCATTGAGTCACCGGAATCTTTGAAAGCCCTTGCCGTCGTTGTCCGCTCATTTATGGTTTCCCACATAGAGCGTCATGCGAAGGAAGGTTTTGATTTTTGCGACACCACACATTGCCAACTCTATCGCGGCGAAGATGATTTGTACGCGCCAACGGCTTCAAAATTCGTCGGGAATGCGGTCCTTGCAACCCACGGGGAGGTCTTGAATTTCAATCATCGTGTCGTAGAGGGTTACTACACAGCCGCTTGCGGCGGGTTGAGCGCGACCCCTGAAATGGTTTGGGGCGGCGCAACTCGAAGTCGTTATGCCTATCGGGAGGTTGTCTGCAAGTGGTGCGCCGATTCCCG
>WUUC01219577.1_pt1 | contig 11958 bp, 8 predicted proteins | sample 6278441 | NCBI WGS metagenome assembly WUUC01 (sample SAMN13675441, study PRJNA597444) | soil metagenome | isolation source: soil | place: USA: Washington | collected 2017-10 | reverse complement strand
TCTTGATTTCCACCGCGGGGTCGTACTGAAGCGCGCGCAGCGGATGACGGCCGGTTCCCGCGACCGCGTATCCCTTCTCGAGCAGATAGAGATAGTTGCGCCAGGTGCGGCTCTCTGCGTTGGACGCGTAATCCAGGTCTCTGATGAGCGTGCCATTCCATCTGGCCGGCATCCTCATCCGATACGCGGTGCCGTCTGGCAGCTTGCCCGCTTCGTCGGTGAAGGTCGCTTGCGCAGCCGGAGTGTACAGCGATCCGGCGCACAGCAGGAGAGAGGCCGTCAGCGAGACGAGTTGTTTCACCACGTCGAATGCTCCATGGAACCACGGAGGTCACGGGAACGAACGGTGGACACGGAAAGATCAAATTAAATGCCGTGAACACCGTTTGTCACCCTGGCCTCCGTGGTTACTCTTTTGAAGTGCCGGACCACTTCGACTACGGGCTCGTCGGCTGCGGGGCCGCCGGCGCCCACGTGCGGTTGTACTTTTTCTGGGCGAACGGCTCGATGCTCGTAAACCGCGCGGCGCTTCCGTGCAGCGAAGCGGCGAGCCGATTCAGCTGGTCCGGTTCCGTGCTCCCCCACTGACCGGTATCCAGGCGGCGCATCATCGTCTCGACGGCCGCCATCGTCTCGGCGACCGTGTAGTTGCAGTGCGCGGGCGAGTTCACGACTGCCAGCCGGTACAAGTCCTCCTTGCGATTCGCGCGAATGAGGTCCCCGTACCCTTCGACCAGGCTGAGGGGAACCTGCTGGTCGCCAACCTCGTGCAGCCGAAGGAGTGGAATACCGGGGTTGCCCTTCGCCGTGCGGCCGGGCATGTTCCACCATTCCAGCGCGTACGGCGATGCCGGTACGCGCGGAAACGCATTGACGCGTGCGAGGTCGGCGTCGAGGTCGAGGCCGGCCTCGCGGTACAACTGCCGAACCGCCTGCTTGAACCGCTCGTTGCCGTTGTCGAAGAACTGGCGATAGTCCACGTCGGTGTTCCACGACAGCTGCTGCCCGCTCGCGGCGAGCTCTTTGCGGATGCGCGCTTCGCCGCCGGGATTGTCGGCGTTGTGGAACAGCGTGTGATACATGCTGTGCTGCAGCGCCGCGACGTCGCCGAGATCCGGCTGTTCGGTCAGCCGGTGTCCAGCCCACGCGGGCCACTGCCCGATGGTGAACGCCAGCGCGATCCGTGCGCGGCCTTCAGCGGTCTGCTGCGCAAGGTCGATCGCACGGCGCCAGCGCTCCGGGAGCTCGCCTTCGGTGCCGTGGTCCGCGCCGCCTGACGCTGCGGCCGGAAGATCGACGATCGGGAGGGCGGGAGCGGCGAGCGCCTTCAGGACGAACCACCCGTCGAGAAATGTGTTCATCTGCCACACGGGGATGTGCGCGGCGGAAGCAATCACGCCGTCGATCCGCCGGGAAAAATTCTCGGCGACCGCCAGGCCCACGAAGCCGCCGCCGGAGCATCCGTACTGAATGACGCGATCCGGCCTGCGGAACCGCTGCTCGAACAGCTCGAGCACGCGGTCCAGGTTCGCGATCTCCCTCACCGGGTCGTACTGAAAAAGGCGCAGTCGGTGGCGGCCGGTGCCGCTCAGGGCGTATCCCTTTTCGAGCAGGTGCGCCCAGCGCGCGTGGCCCGCGCCGGACGCGTAATCGAGATCCCTGATCAGAGTGCCGTTCCAGTTCGGGGGCACTCGCATCAGGTAGTCGGTCCCGTCGGGCAGCGCGCCGCCCTGCTCCGCCACCTCGCCCTGTGCGGCAATCGTGCGCAGCGAAGCGGCACCCCACCCCGAACAGACAACGGTCAACGCGAGGACGGCGGTCCTGACGGTCATACACCCCCTCCAGACCGAGCTCTTTGTGCCCTTCCTATCCTTTGTGCCCTTCCTCTCGTTTGTGTCCTTCCTCTCGTTTGTGTCCTTTGTGTCCTTTGTGTTTAAAACTCGAACTGCGCGCTCACCTTCATCAGCCTCGCCTGGAGCACCTGCGCCGGCACACCGTACCCGGCGGTTCCATAGTTGAACGTCCGTACGATCTCCACCGGGTTCGCGTTCAGCACGTTGAAGATGTCGAGCTGCGCGTGGACGCGCATGCGGTTCAGCTGAAACCGCTTGCCGACACGGACGTCCATCTGGTTGTGCCGATCGAGGAACTCGGTGCCGGCCGGCGTCAACGGGATCGTGATGGACGCTTCGGTCAGGTTGGGAACGACCAGCGCTCCAGGGGTGCAGGGACCCACGCAGTTGGCCGCATACCGCGTCGTCCGGCTCACGAGCCAGTTGGTCTGGGCCGGCTTGCCCTGGTAGCTCTGAAAGACTCCGCTCAATTGCACACCCCAGAAGGGCACGGGGTACGAGACGTTCAGCTTGAAGTCGGTCTGGAACGGCACGCCGCTGTCGCGCTGATCGCAGAAGCGCAGCAGGTTGGGATCGTCCGGCTGGTCGCAGGTGACAGCGACGGTCCTCTGGTGCGACGTGCCGCCGAAGATCGTGACGTCGCCGCGCAGCCGTGCGTTCATCGCGAGCTCGAACCCGTTGAAAATCTGCTGCCGCGCCGACGACGCGTTCGTGTCGACGCGCTGGGTGAGCGAGAGCTTCGCGGGCGAGAGGTTGTACGCGGTCATGGCCTCGCCGTCCAGCGGGCTGACAATGGTCACCGGGGTGTAGTCGGCCTGGCTGCGATCGACGAAGTCCTCGAGCAGCAGGTCCTGGAACGTGCGCCGGTACCACCCCGCGCCGATCGACAGCCGCGGCAGCAGCTCGTGCTGGATGGCGATGCTCGTTTCCGTGTTGGTGGTGCGTTTCAGATCCGGGTCCTGGATGTTCAGCGCGCGCTCGCCGAAATTACGAGGGAGGGCGGAGAGCTGAATCTCGCAGCCGGGGGTCAGGTAGACGCATCCGAGCTCGCCCTGCGCGATGTCGTCGCCGTTGAGATCGCGCCACTGCACGCGGCCGGTCGCGTTCGCGAGCGGGCTGTACGGCGTCGTCAGGCTGAGCGTCCGCTGATCGACGTACTGGCTGAAGTTGCCCTTGACGGCCGTCTTACCGTTGCCGAACAGGTCGTACACGGCCGCCAGTCGCGGCACGAAGTCGCTGAACTGCGGTACGTGCTCGACGGCCGCGAACCGCCGCTCGCCCACGAACCGTCCCGCAGGCGAGAACTGTTCCGGGATGCTCGCGTCGAAATACTCGTAGCGCACGCCGCCGGTGACCGTCAGCTGCCTGAACGTCCACGAGTCCTGCACGAAGGCGGCGACGTCTGCGTTCATGAGCGCGTCGGCGAAGTCGACAGGCGTGTTCCGGACGAGGACCGTGTCCGGAACGCCGTTGCGGTATTCCTGCTGCAGATCGCCGTTGGCTTCCGCAAAGCTACGCTGCCGACCCCAGGCCCAGTTGCCGCCGGCCTTCACGTGATGCGAACCGGTCACGTACGAGAGCGACGACTGCCAGCTGTAGCGCTCCGGAGTGCTGCGCGTGGAAGTCGCCGGGGACACCCCTGCCCGTCCGTCGTGCCGGTCCGGACCTTCTCGATCAGCACCTCGCTGGCAGCCTCGACGATGACACCGGGCAGCACCGCGCCCGTCGTGTCGCGCACTACGCCGGCGATGGCGCTCTGCGCCGACGCCGGGGGGGCCGCTGCTGCCAGTACGCCGAAGGCCATTGCCGCAGCCGCCGCGATCTTCTTCGCACTCATGCTGCTGTCTCCCTTCGTGGTTGCCATCGACACGACGTACAAGGCCGAGGCCGCAGAGCACGCAGAGGTTCTTCCCCAATGATTTCTCTGCGCGCTCTGCGTTGATCGTTGTGATCTGCCATTCCTGGACTAGTCGGTCGAGACGGCCCGATCGCACGCCGTCTTCCACTTGGCCGCCATCGCCTCCCGGTTCACTTTTTTTCCTCTGAGATACACGCTCGAAATCCGCCGCGTGTTCCTGATGTCCTCGAGCGGGTTGGCGTCGAGCACGACGAAGTCCGCGCCCTTGCCGGCCGCGAGCGTCCCGAGTTGATCGGCCACACCGAGAAGCTTCGCCGCGTCGCCCGTCGCGGACACGATCGCCTGGTGGGGAGTCATGCCCACCCAGTTCACGAATGCCTCCATCTCCATGTGGCTGCCCCAGGCGAGAGGCCGCGTGCCGCCGGCGTCGTGGCTGCCCATCGCGATGCGGACACCAGCCTTGTAGAGCGCCGCGACGTTCTCGCTGATCAGGTTGCCGGTCGGCGTCGGCACGCGACCGCTCTTCTCGAAGTTCTGGCCCCAGCTCTCGAGATGCGCGTCGCACTTGACGGCACGCAGCAGCGGGTCCTTGAGCCACGCCGGCCGCTCACCCGCCGCGCGCGGGGCGCTGCCGCCCAGGCTGCCCGGAGTAATCACCGGGATGAGCCAGAAATCGGGCCGCGCCTTCACGAGCGCTATCAGCTCGGCGTCCACCGGATAGTCCTGAATCGGATGCGTCTGGATATCGAGTCCCGCCCGGATCATCGCCTTGGTATCGGCGAGCGTCTTCACGTGGGCAATCGTTTTCATCCCGAGCCGATGCGCTTCCTCGATGGCCGCGGTGTAGCTTTCACGCGTGAGAAAAAACGGCCCCTTTTCGCCGGGGATCTGGTACCCGCCGCGATCTTCGAGCCACAGCTTGGCGAATCTGATCCCTTGCGCGTGGAGCTCACGGACGGCGAGCCTCGCCTGCAACGGCTTGAAGATCGGATACGGCGTCGCGCTTCGCGGATTGCCGGTGCCCTCCCACGCGAGTCCCCGTCCGATCGTGTAATAGCGGGCGCCGGTGAACGAATCCTGCTGCGACTCGACACGCAGGTCGACGAACTTCGCCGGGTCGTCGGCGTAGCGCGCGTCGAAGAGCGCCGGGTTGTCGTTGCCGAGGCTGTGAGTGAGCGCGTGGCCGGTGTACGCATAGCGCTCGAGGTGATCGATCACGTTCTCGCGCGTGAAGTTCTTTTCGTCGTCCGTGTTCGCCGCGGTGTTCTCGTACCCGATGTGGCTGTGCAGATCGACGATCGCCGGCATCACGGTCTTGCCTTTCAGATCGACGCGGGCCGCACCCGACGGCGCCTGAATCTCGCCTGCGCGACCGATGCTCCTGATGCGATTGCCCTCCACGAGCAAGGCGGCGTTCTCGATCGGCGTGGTGCCGTCTCCGACGATGACCCGGGCGCCTTCGAAGAGCATGGCCGCCTGCGGACCGGCAGCGCCGCCGGTGGTCTGGGCCGCACCGCCCGCGGACGAACACGCAACGGCTGACATCACGTATGCCGCAGAGAGCACCCAGAAAGACCCGGTCTTCAGCAACCGCATACGACCTCCTCAGTCTGCGACCCGTGTTATGGGGCGTGATCCTCGGCGGCGCGCGTCGAGGCCGGTACGGCGCGCGGCACGCGTCCCTGGTGTGGATAACGGAATATCGCCGAAGCGCCGCAAGTCTAGCGCCGCGGACGGGCACGTGCAAACGAGGAACGCCGCAGTTGCCGCAAGCGCATCGGGTACAATTCGACCCGTCCGATGACCACGATTCTTCAGCGTCTTCCGGTCGGCGAACGCGTCGGCATCGCGTTTTCCGGCGGTCTCGACACGAGCGCCGCGCTCCACTGGATGCGCGCGAAAGGCGCCATTCCGTACGCGTACACGGCCCACCTGGGCCAGCCCGACGAAACGGACTATGACGACATTCCACGCCGCGCGCTGCAGTACGGGGCGGAGAAGGCGCGGCTCGTGGACTGCCGCCGCCAGCTCGTGGCCGAAGGCATTGCCGCCCTGCAGTGCGGGGCGTTTCACATCTCCACGGCGGGCGTGCCTTATTTCAACACCACGCCTATCGGCCGCGCGGTGACGGGCACGATGCTCGTGCTCGCGATGAAGGAGGACAACGTCCACATCTGGGGCGACGGCAGCACGTTCAAGGGCAACGACATCGAGCGCTTCTATCGCTACGGTCTCCTCGCGAACCCGAACCTGCGCATCTACAAGCCGTGGCTGGACCAGACGTTCATCGACGAGCTCGGAGGCAGGAAGGAGATGTCCGAGTACATGCAGCGGGCGGGCCTCGCCTACCGCATGAGCGTCGAGAAGGCGTATTCGACCGATTCGAACATCCTCGGCGCAACCCACGAAGCCAAGGATCTCGAGCGCCTCGATTCGGCAGTGAAGATCGTCGCGCCGATCATGGGTGTGCCGTTCTGGCGCGAGGACGTCGCCGTACCGGCCGAGGCGGTCACGATCGCGTTCGACGAAGGGCGGCCGGCCGCGCTGAACGGACAGAGCTACGGTGACGAGGTGCAGCTGCTGCTGCAGGCGAACGCGATCGGCGGCCGGCACGGCCTCGGCATGTCCGATCAGATCGAGAACCGGATCATCGAGGCGAAGAGCCGCGGCATCTACGAGGCCCCCGGCATGGCGCTGCTCTTCATCGCGTACGAGCGGCTCGTGACCGGCATCCACAACGAAGACACGATCGAGCAGTTCCGCGACTCGGGCCGGAGGCTCGGGCGGCTGCTCTACCAGGGACGCTGGTTCGATCCCCAGGCGATGATGCTGCGCGAGACCGCGCAGCGATGGGTGGCGCGCGCCGTCACGGGCGAAGTGGTCGTCGAGCTCCGCCGCGGCAACGATTACTCCATTCTGGACACGCGCAGTCCCAACCTCACCTATCATCCCGAGCGGCTCACCATGGAAAAAGGGGCGTCCGCGTTCACGCCGCAGGATCGTATTGGCCAGCTGACGATGCGCAACCTGGACATCAGCGATACACGCGACAAGCTGCTCACGTACGTGAAAACCGGCGTGCTGTCGCCGGCGAGCGATCTGGCGCTGCCGCTGCTCGATGCCGCCGAAGGCGGCCATGCCGGAAAAAAATAGGACCGCTTTCACGACAAAGGAGTTCCCGCATGCAGAGTCGATTGTTCAGGCCGCTGGCCGCGCTCTCGTGTATCGCGCTGATCGCCGCCGCGGCAGAGGCGCAATCACCAACCGCCGCCACCACCATCACCAAAGCGGACATCGAGGCCGTGTTGAAACACACCGGCCCGGAAGGCGCGGGAACGGACCGGCAGATCAGGGTCGTGGATCTGGGAAAGCTCAATATCGCGGTCGGTATTCTTCACCGTACCGCGACCAAGCCGGGCGCCCCGGCCGGCGCCATCCTGCACAGCCAGGTGACGGAGGTCTATTACATCGTGTCGGGCGGCGGCACGCTCGTCACCGGCGGATCGGTGGCCAACCCGCGTCCGCTCCCTGCTGACGGCGAGATCGTGAAGGTCGCCGTCGGGCCAAGCGTGAGCGGCGTCTTCGAAGGCGGAGAGCGCCGGCCGATCGCCGCCGGCGATGTCGTCATCATCCCGGCAGGCGTGCCGCACGGCTTTGCAGAGGTGAAGGATCACGTCACCTACCTCAGCGTCAGGCCCGATCCGGACCATGTGCTGCCTGCCGGATACGTGCATCCGGCGGTGAAGGCGGCGAAGTAAGTAGGAGGCTTCGGGCTTCGGGCTCCCGGAGAAAGAAAGGCCGCGTCTCCCGCGCGCCTTTCCGCTAGAATTTCAAGCGCGTTCAGGGGGTCGGGCGAATGAAGTGGGGGATCTCCGTGCTGGCCTGCGTCTGGGCGTGCCTTGTGGCCGTCCCAGGCGGTGTTCGTGCCGTCGGTCCGCAGCAACCGGTCCCCGCTTCCGCGGCAGAAAAATCCTCCGAGCGCGTCCTGCTCGATCGCTACTGCGTCACCTGCCACAACCAGCGTTTGAACACCGCGGGGCTCGCGCTCGAGACGTTCGACGTGTCGAGAGTCGGGGACCATGCAGAGGTGTGGGAAAAAGTTGTCCGCAAAATGCGCGGCGGCCTGATGCCGCCGGCCGGACGGCCGCGTCCCGATCCGATCGCGTACGAGGGGTTCGTCACGTGGCTCGAGACGCGGCTCGACGCCGCGGCGGCCGCCAGCCCCAACCCGGGACGAACCGAAACGTTTCATCGGCTCAACCGCGCCGAGTACCGCAACGCCGTCCGCGACGTGCTCGCGCTGCAGGTGGACGTCGCCGCGCTCGTTCCGGCCGACAGCGCAAGCCACGGCTTCGACAACGTCGCCGGCGGTCTGAGGATCTCCGAATCGCTGATGGAGCGCTATCTTACCGCCGCGCGCCGCATCAGCCGGGCAGCGGTCGGCGTGGCGCCCGCGACTCCGGCCGCCGAAACCTACAACGTCTCGCCGGCCCTCCCGCAGGACGATCGCGTCGAAGGACTGCCCTTCGGCACGCGCGGCGGCATGCTGGTCACTCACCAGTTTCCGTACGATGCGGAATACGTCTTCAGGTTCGAGCTCGCCAACGCCACCAACGGCGCCGAGCTCGAATTTCTCCTCGACGGCGAGCGCATCAAGCTGTTCGAAGTCGAGCGCGGACAACGGGCCGTGGACCTGGACGGCAACGAACAGAACGAAAAGCTGGAAGTCCGCATCCCCGTGAAGGCGGGACCGCGCGAAGTGGCGGCTGCGTTTTCCAAGACGCCGTCGGTGCTCCTGGAAGCTGCCCGGCGCCCGTTCCTGAACCCTACCGTGAGCCGTCCGCCGCTGGCGTCGCTCCGGAGCGTCACGATCACAGGGCCCTTCGACGGGTCCGGCGTGAGCGACACGCCGAGCCGGCAGCGTATCTTCACCTGCCGTCCCGCCGCAGCATCGGGTGACGACGGGTGCGCGAAAACGATCTTGTCGGACCTGGCCCGCCGTGCGTTCCGCCGGCCGGTCACCGGCGACGACATGAAGACGCTGCTCGCCGCGTATCACGACGCGCGGGCTGACGGCGCGAGCTCCGGCGGCGCAGCGGGGCGGAACGAGTTCGAAGCGGGAATCGAGCGCGGCATCCGGCAGATCCTCGTGAGCCCCGAGTTCCTCTTCCGTGTAGAAGCGGATCCCGCGCGTGTTTCGTCGCCCAGCTACCGTCTGGGCGGCACCGAGCTCGCGTCCAGGTTGTCGTTCTTCCTGTGGAGCAGCGTCCCGGACGACCAACTGCTCGACGCGGCCATCGGCGGACGGCTGAACGACAGGATCGTGCTCGGACGTCAAGTGCGGCGGATGCTGGGCGACGCGCGGTCCGCCGCGCTCACGAGCAACTTCGCCGGCCAATGGCTGCAGCTGCGCAACCTGGATTCGGCGACGCCGTCGGAAGTGCTCTTTCCGGATTTCGACGACGGGCTTCGGGAGGGGTTCAGGCGCGAGACCGAACTGCTCTTCGAGAGCGTCCTGCGCGAGGACCGCAGCGTCGTCGACCTGCTGACCGCCGACTACACGTATGTGAACGACCGCGTTGCGGCGCATTACGGGATTCCGAACGTCCAGGGCAGCCACTTCCGCCGCGTGACGCTCGCCGACCCGAATCGGCGGGGTCTGCTCGGGCAGGGCAGCATCCTCACCATCACATCGCACCCGGTTCGCACCTCGCCGGTATTCCGCGGCAAGTGGATCCTCGAAAACATACTGGGCACGCCCCCGCCTCCTCCGCCGCCGAACGTGCCGGCGCTGCCGGAAAAGACCGGCGTGTACGCGGGGAAGGCGCCATCGATGCGCGAGCGCATGGCGGCGCACCGCGACAATGCGGCGTGCGCGAGCTGTCATTCGATGATCGATCCGCTCGGCTTCGGCCTGGAGCAGTACGACGCGGTGGGACGGTGGCGCGAGGTGGACGAGATGTACAGCCCGATCGACGCGTCGGGCGTCCTGCCCGACGGGGCGGGATTCAGCGGTGTGGCCGAACTGCGCGCGGCGCTCGCGAAGCGGCCGGAGCGATTCGTGACGACGTTGACGGAGAAGCTGCTCACGTACGCTCTGGGACGGGGCCTCGAACATTACGACATGCCGACGGTTCGCGGCATCGTTCGAGAGGCGGCGAAGAGCAACTTCAGGATGTCGGCAATCATCACCGGCATCACGAACAGCCTGCCGTTTCGGATGCGGCGGACGGCCGAGGGGATGAAGACGAACGACTGACACGAGACAACATCATGATCATCACGAAAATGGCGATGCCCCGGCGGACCTTCCTTCGCGGCATCGGCGCGACCATTGCGCTGCCGCTGCTCGACGCGATGGTGCCTGCGCTTTCGCTGACCGCGAAAACCGCGGCGAGGCCGGTGCCGCGCCTCGGGTTCGTGTACGCGCCGAACGGCACGTACCTCCCCAACTTCCACCCCTCGGCCGTAGGCGCCGGCTTCGAGTTCACGCCGGTGCTGAAGCCGCTCGAGCCCTTCCGCGATCAGGTGGTCGTGCTCAGCGGCCTGAGCAACAAGGGAGCCGAAACGCTGAGCGAAGGGGGCGGCGTCCACACGCGCTGCGCCACCGCGTGGTTGAGCGGCGTGCGGCCGAAGAAGACCGAGGGTGCCGACATCGAGGCGGGCACCTCGATCGATCAGATGGCCGCGGCGGTCATCGGCAGGGACACTCCGCTGATGTCTCTGCAGATGACTCTCGATCACGACATCATCGTCGGCAGCTGCGAGAACGGCTACAGCTGCGTGTACCAGCATACGTTCTCCTGGAAGTCGCCGACCACGCCGATGCCGATGGAGAGCAACCCGCGTGCGGTGTTCGAGCGGCTGTTCGGCGAGGGGGGCAGCGCGGCCGAACAGGCGGCGCGCCTCCGGCAGGATCGCAGCGTGCTCGATCTCGCGATGGAGGACATGAAGCGGCTCGAGCGCCGGCTCGGTCCATCCGATCGGGCAACCGTGAGCGAGTACCTCACGTCGGTGCGCGAGGTGGAGCGGCGGATCCAGCGCGCGGAGCAGAACGCAGGGCAATCAGCGGCGCCCATCACCTCGCCGGTCGGGGTTCCCGACTCGTGGGACGAATACGCCCGGCTGATGTTCGACCTGAAGTTCCTCGCGTTCCAGGCCGACGTCACGCGGGTCGTCGCCTTCCAGATTTCCCGTGAGCTGAACGGACGCGCGTACCCGTGGATCGGCGTGCCGGACGGGCACCACGCGGTATCGCACCACCAGCTGGACCCCGAGAAGATCACCAAGGCGACGAAGATCAACACGTACCACATGTCGCTCTTCGCCGGGCTGGTCGAGAAGATGCGCGGCACACGCGACGGCGACGGGTCGCTGCTGGATCATTCGATGCTGGTGTACGGCACCGGCATGGGCGACAGCGATCATCACACGCCGGTCGATCTGCCGACGGTGATTGTCGGAGGCGCGCGCGGCAAGCTGCGCGGCGGGCGCCACATCAGGTACCCGATGCATACGCCGTTCACCAATCTCGGGCTCACGTTACTGGACAAGGTAGACGTCGCCGTCGAGCGGCTCGCGGATAGCTCCGGAATGCTCACGGACTTGTAGCTTTGGGTTTTGGGCCTGGGCTTTGGGCTTGGACTGAAGGAAGACACACAGCGATGCGAATGATCCACGTCGCCGGACTGATCGTCACGCTTGCCGCTGCCACCGCGGCCGGCGCGGCCGAGCGCGTGCCCCTGATCGAAGCGGTGAAGTCGTCGGACGCGGCTGCCGTGCGGATGCTGCTCGCGAAACGGGTCGACGTCAACGCACCCGAGAGCGACGGCACCACCGCGCTGCACTGGGCCGTCCACCGCGACGACGTCGAGATGGTCGATCTGCTCCTTGGCGCAGGGGCCCAGGTGAACGCGGCCAACCGACACGGCGTCGCCCCGCTGTCGCTCGCCTGCACGAACGGCCACGCCGCCATCGTCGGCAGGCTGCTGAAGGCCGGTGCGAACGTGAACGCACCGCTGCGCGGAGGCGAAACGCCGCTGATGACCGCCGCACGCACCGGCAAGGCCGATGTGATCCGCGCGCTGCTCGCGTACGGCGCCGATCCCAACGCCCGGGAAGGCGCCCGCGGCCAGACGGCGCTGATGTGGGCCGCCGCGGAAAACAACGCCGGCGCCATCGAGGTGCTCGTCGAAGCCGGCGCCGACCTGAAGGCGAGGACGATGAATGCGGCAGCGGCGCAGGCGC
>WUUC01218472.1_pt1 | contig 11961 bp, 8 predicted proteins | sample 6278441 | NCBI WGS metagenome assembly WUUC01 (sample SAMN13675441, study PRJNA597444) | soil metagenome | isolation source: soil | place: USA: Washington | collected 2017-10 | reverse complement strand
TGGCCGGCATCTACCGCACCGACGCCGGCGAGATCTACGTCGATGGCCGGGTCTCCCCATTCATCGAGCTCGGGGTGGGCTTCAACCCGGAGCTGGCGGCCCGCGACAACGTCGTGATGAACGGCGTAATGCTTGGCCTCAGCCCACGCGAGGCGCGCGAGCGCTTCGAGGAGGTGGTGCGCTTCGCGGAGCTCGAGGAGTTCGTGGACGTGAAGCTGAAGAACTACTCCTCGGGCATGCACGTGCGGCTTGCCTTCTCGGTGATGATCCAGGTGCCGGCCGACGTCCTGCTCGTCGACGAGATCTTGGCCGTCGGCGACGCGGCGTTTCAGCAAAAGTGCTTCGACGTGTTCTTTCGCATGCGCGACGAGGGCAAGACGGTCCTCTTCGTGACGCACGACATGGCCGCGGTGCAGCGCTTTTGCCATCGGGCGCTGCTCCTCGATCGCGGGCGTGTCGTGACGATCGGCGATCCCGAGGAGGTGGCCGACCGCTATCTGCAGCTCAACTTTGAGGGCATCGGCGAGGCGTCGGGTGACGGCCTGGGCGCTGCCCGCGCCGGCGACGGGGCGGCCCGGGTACTCGATGCCTGGATCGAGGACGAGCACGGAATCCGCCAGGGAGCGCTGTCCCAGAGACGCCAGTGTGCCCTCCGGGCGACGATCCGATTCGGCCGGCCACTCGACGATCCGACATTCGCGGTTGCGGTGGTCAACGCGCAGCACCAGAACGTATTCGTCGCGAGCTCCGCCTCCCGCGGCGAGCGGAGCGGCAGCTTCGACACGGGCGACACGGTGGACTTCGCCGTGTCGTTCGAGAACGCGCTGGCGCCAGGTCGCTACGCGGTATCCACGCTGGTCTCGCACTCGAGCGGGCAGATTGCGGATCGCGGGGAGAACATCTTCACGTTCGTGGTCAGCGGAGCAGGAGCCGCGGGCGGGCTGGTGGACCTCCCCCACGACATCCGGATCGAGGCGCAGGGGCGGGTTCCCGAGGGGGCGCCGCGCGCATGACCGCCGCCGAGGCGGGCCAGCTGGGCCGGCCGATCAGGGGCCCCTCCGCGCTGGGCAGCGACCCGCGGAGATTGCTCCACCTCACGCTCACGCTCGCGATCTTGGAGTTCAAGCTGCGCTTCTTCGGCTCGGTGCTCGGCTACTTCTGGCAGCTGATGAGGCCGCTGATGCTGTTCGGGATCCTCTATGTGGTCTTCACGCAGTTCGTGCGCCTGGGCGAGGGCGTCGACTTCTACCCCGCCATCCTCCTCACCGGCGTGGTGCTCTATACGTTCTTCGCCGACGCCACGAGCGGTTCGGTCACCGCCGTCCTCGATCGCGAGAATCTGGTGCGCAAGGTCCAGTTCCCGCGGCTGGTGGTGCCGCTCTCGGTGATCCTGCTGGCTTACTTCAACCTGACGCTCAACCTGCTCGCCGTGCTGGTATTCGTCCTCGCCACAGGGGTCGACCCGCGCCTCGAGTGGTTCGCTCTGCCGCTCATGCTGTTTCCCCTGGGCGCCTTTGCGGGGGGACTCGCGATGCTGCTATCCGCGCTCTACGTGCGCTTCCGCGACCTGAAGCCGATCTGGGAGGTCATAGTGCAGATCGCGTTCTACGCGTCGCCGATCCTCTACGTCATTGAGATGCTGCCTACGGCCACGCTTCAGCACGTCGTGATCTGGTTCAACCCTCTCGCGACCATTCTCGTGCAGGCGCGCCACAGCCTGATAGACGAGAACGCACCGAATTCGTGGGATGCCGCCGGAGGATTCGAGTACCTGCTCATTCCGGGCGCAATCGTCGTCGCGCTGCTGGCGCTCGGGTTCTGGGTCTTCAACCGCGAGGCGCCCCGGATAGCCGAGGAGCTCTAGGCTCCGCGCCTTCAGCGAGGTTCATGAAGAACCGCTCGAGGCGATCGATGCGCCGCTCCCAGGCGTATTCCTGCGCCGTCTCCCGACCCGCCGCAACCAGCCGCGCCCGGAGTTGAGAGTCCCCGAGGACTCGGGCCAGGGCGCCGCTGACCGCCTCGGGGTTTGCATCGACGATCAGGCAGTTCTCCTCGTGCCGGCAGAAGTCGCGGTTGCCGTGAGCGTCGGTCGACACCACCGGTGTGCCCGCCGCCATGGCCTCGAGGAGCGGCAGGCAGAAGCCCTCATGGATCGACGTCTGGACGAACACGGTTGCCTCGTTGAACAGCTCGTTCACGCGCTGGTCGCTGGGGTGCGCGAAGTAACGGGCCCCGTACGTCGGGCCAAGCTCTGGCTCCACCCCGAACATCCACAGCTCGGGCCGCGGATCGAGCCGCCGCCATGCCTCGATCGTTAGCGGCAGATTCTTGAGGGGCAGCGAACGCCCGATGGCCAAGACCACGTCGTGCCCCTGGGGGCGGCCGATCGGCCGAAACGTCTCAAGGTCGATCCCCGGTGGAATCAGCGCAGACGAGAGCCCCATCTCCGCGAGCCGCTCCCGGTTCCAGTCCGAGATCGTCATGTAGCGAAACTCCTCGCGGTAACTCGCCAGCACTTGGTGCTGGGTGGCCTCGTCGCCCGGGTAGTACGACGTCTCGATGTCCTGAACGAAGTACACGGGCAGGCCGCGGGTGACCGAGGCCCGCCAGACCCACGGAGCTGTGGCCCACCAGGTGGCGACCTTCACGGCGTCCTCCCGGGCCAGCGCGGCCGCCAGCCCCTCGTAGCTCCCGAAGGTGCGGACCGGCGCCTCCAGCGGAAACCAATCCGGTTCGCCGCCGAGCGAGTAGAGCTCGACGGAATGACGTCGCTCCCCAAGCCGGTTCAGGTGCTCGAAGACGTCGCGGTGGCCGCCGCCCACGCCGGTGTCTTGCGTGACGTAGACGATGCGCAGGCCACCGTCCGGCGCGCGAACGTCGCGCCGGTCAAACCAGTCCCCCCACTTGTCCCAGAAGTGCGATTGGGAGCGGCGCTCGCGTTCCCCCACCTCGGTGCCCCGTGTGGGCGACTCGACGTGGGTCAGCCGTGAGCTCGGCTCGTAGCGCACCTCCCAGCCGGCCTCCCACGCCCGCAGGCAGTAGTCCACATCCTCGTAGGCCATCGGAAACCCCTCATCGAGAGGGCCCAGATCGTCTACCAGGGCCCGGCGCAGATACATACACGCCCCCGTGATTGCCAGGGCCGTGTCGGGTACGTTCGCGGGTCCGTGATCGGGACGCTTGAAGCGGTAGCGGTGGTCGAACCACAGGGACGCCCCCAAGTTGCGATGAGTTCCCGCGGCCTGGATACGTCCATCGGGATACAGCAGCATCGGCCCCACCACTCCGGCGTGCTCGCGATAGGCGGCGTGCTGCAGCGCCTCGAGCCAGCCGCGGTGCGCGATCACGTCGTTGTTGAGCACGACCACGTCGTGCCCGTGGCCGGCGCGCGCCAGCCCGCGGTTCACGCTCACCGCGTAGCCCCGGTTCTCCTGCGCGAATTCCAGCTCGAGGTCGGTGCCCGCCAGCTCCTTCAGGCGCTCCTGGTGGCGCGGCTCGCTCCCGTCGTCGACCACAACGATTCGCGCCGCCCCCGGCCGCAGCGTGCGGTGCAGACGGCGCACGGCGTCGATCGTGGTGGTGGGATCCCCGTGGGTCGGCATCACGATGGTCACATGCCGCCCCTCGCGCCGGTACCAGCCGCGCACGCGAACGCCAGTCGCCCAAGCCGCCATTCGAGCCCGCCCCTCCCGCTCGAGTCCGATGAGTCGCAACGGCGACGTGGCGACGCGGACCAGTAACTCGATCCAGCCCTCGTGCTTGAGGGTCAGGTAGGCGCGTCGCGGCAGGTCGTTGAGGAAGGGCCGGCGACGAATGCGCCGGGGGAGCTTGGAACGCCCGGCCATCAGCGGGCGTTCCCGAGGCCGTAAAACCCGGCACGTCCCTCAAGCGAGCAGACCTGCCGTACTTGCCGCGGCAGCCTGTTCGCACGCGAGCCGAGGGCCGCGCCTGCCGCCCGCATCAGGTGGTAACGCAGGGAGAGAGCCCCTGTCGTCAATGGCGTGGCCGCCCGGAAGCACTCCTGCTGCGCAAGCGTCACGTCATCCCTCACGGCCCGCTGAACACTCAGCACCGCCGGCCAAAGGGCCGGCGGAACGTCGATCGCCTGAATTTCGCGCAGAGCTCGCCACTCGTCGAAGGAGCGACGGAACTGCTCCAGCGGGCGGTAGTCGTGGGAATGGACCACGACGGCGTCAGGTCGAAAGACCTTCGCGAATCCCGCGGCCAGCATGTCGCGCGCCAGCAGCTGATCCTCGGCATACGCCACCGCCCGGAAGGGAACCCGTCTCCACGCGACGCGGGAGATGCACCCGTTCGCATCGGTGAAGAATGAGCTACGTAGATCGGGGCGCGCACCCGCATCCCATTCGGCCCAGGTGGGCAGCGATCCGAACCAGCAGTCCAGCTCGCGCCGCACCATGACACTGGCGTCGGCCCGGGCACGATAGGGGCCGAACACAAGACCCACCTGCCCCGATGCCTCGAAGCCCTCCAGGAGCCGGCTGAGCCAGCGCTCGTCGTCCGGCACGGCATCCTGCGTGATGAAGGCGATATGGGAGCCCCTTGCCTGTCCGGCGAGCATATTGCGCGTACCACCGTGGGAGAACTCGACCGCCGGGACGTCGATCAACCGTGCTCCGAAACGCCGCGCCAGTTCCCGTGAGCCGTCGGTGGAGCCCGAATCCGCCACGAGCAGTTCGAGTGGCCGGTCGAGGCGCTGGGCGCGGACGGCGCCAAAGACGTCGCCGAGCAAGGAGCCCCCGTTGCGCACCGGAATGGCCACTGTCACCGGCTCAGCCACTCCTTCGCCTCACCAGGTCGCTGACCCAACGCAGCGGGCGAGTCATGCGCCACCATATGGAGTCGTATACGTCGAAGAGAGCCTTCTCCGCCTTCTTGTACTCCGCCTCTGCCTTCTTGTACTCGGCGTGCCACATCTCGGCAGTGCCCTCGGCCGCGACGGCCCGTCTTGCCAGCTCGTGCGCCTCGTCCACGCCGGCCATCACCGCTGCCGGCCGCAGCTGCGGCAGCCGCCTGTGCCCACATAGGGCGAGCGTATAGAGCTCGGCGCCCGGCTCTATGCCAGCCACCTTCCGGAGCTCGACCGCGAGTGGCTGGTGCCCCGAGGCCTCGCGCGCGGTCCCCGGGGGAAGCACCGCCGAGGTCAGCCAGTTTTGCTGGAGCAGGATCTCCACTCGCTCGAAGCGCGCCTCCAGCACCGCAACGAACTCCTCGTGGAAGAACTCGCGTTCGTGGAACTCGTTCTCCACGAGATACCGGTGCTTATTGGGGGTGGACACGAGGAGCAGCCCGTCATCGGCCATGACGCGGTCAAACTCGCCGAGCACCCGCTCGGGATCGGACACGTGCTCAATCGTCTCGAAGCACACGACGAGATCGAACGAGCCGTCGGCGAAGGGGAGCTCGCGAACGTCTCCTACCACGAACTCCGGACCCGGGTGGCGCGAGCGTGCGTGCGTGACGGTGCTCACGTCGACGTCCAGACCGGTCACCGACCCTGCGTCTGCAGCGGCCAGCAGGGAGGTGCCGTAGCCCTCGCCGCAGGCGGCGTCGAGCACACGCTGCGAGCGGGCCAGTTGCGCCGCGACCCGATACCGGACGAGGTGCTCGGCGTGGACGACCTCGCCGTGCTGGCGGTCGGGCACGAAGCGCTCGCCCATCGCCTCGAGCCCCTTCATCGGCGCGTCAACTCGATCCAGTCCCACTCCCGCCCGCACAGCTGCGTGGCCTGCCGCGGCGCGACGGTGACTCGGCCGGGCGGGCGGGCCGGCTCGAGCGCGATGGGTCCGAGCTCACCGCGAAAGGCATCCCCCGGTCCCAGCTTGGAGTCGGGCCGGACCAGGACGATCTCGTGCTCCCCCGGCGAGAGCCGCACCTCCCCGACCTCGATCCACTGGCCCGGCGTGTTCACCTCGTGGGCCGCGCCGATCTCCCGACCGTCGACGAAGGCCGACGTCGGCCGGCCGAAGCTGCCCCGGATCCAGACGCGGTAGCGGCCTCCCGCCGCGCGCCGCTGCACTTTCATCTCGCCGGGAGACATAGGCACGACCGTACCGGGAGCGTCGGGGTTCGGGATCCAGAGCTTGGGCCGCAGGCCGGCTCGCAGCGGGTCGAGCAGCGCGGTCCGTGGACGGGACGCGGCCACCAGCCGGTCACCGGGTCGCGCGCGCGAGGCCAGTGCCCGAACGCGCGCGCACACCGGACGCGCGGTGGCGCGATGACGTCGCTGGAGCCCGAGGTGTGCGACCACGCGCTCCCCGCCATTCCGCCGCCACGCCTCGTAGTAGTCGTTGACGTAGGCCAGCTCGTAGTTCGCGGGCGGGCGGCTAGCCGCCGGTGAGCGGCGCTTGATGATGCCGGGAAACGACTCCACGAAGCGGAGCGTCAGCTCGTCGAGGTCGTAATAGCGGCCGAAGATCGGCCGCGGCTTCCGCAGCTCGGCAGGGCGCGGGGACTCGGCCTCGAACGCGGTATTGACCGTGACGTCGCGCATGAAGTACTTGGCGAACTCCTCCCACTCGTTCACGAGCCAGACCCCGCCGCCGTCGGCGTGATCGGCCACATCCTCCATCGCCGCGATGCGCTCGGGAGGAGCAAGCGTGACTCCGCGATAGCCGAGACCATCGGTGATGAGGATTCCCGCGACCAGCACGGCCACACCGGCGCCGCCGGCGATCCTCCATCCGGACGCTCGATCCGCCAGCAGCCCAAGAGCGCCAATCGCAGCCATCAGGCAGACGGCCGGGGACAGCACCACTAGCAGCTTGGCGGCAGCGTAGGGCGAGAGCAGCGGGGCAAGGGCAGCGGCGATCACCGAGACCGGCGCGAGCAGCAGCAGGCCTGCGGGGCGCCGGCGGCGCACCTCGATCACCACGCCAACGACCGCCAGGAGGCCGAAGATCGCGATCAGCAGACTGTTTTCGAACTCGTCTTGGGCCGGGACGGGCAGGCGGTAGTCGCGGGACAGCCATACGCCGGCCACCTGGACCACCGGAATGGGACGAAGAAGTTGCCCGAGATAGGCCGTGCTTGCCCCGCCCTCGGCTGCGAAGGCGTCGCTGGCGTGCTTGGCGAAGCTCGTCACGTCCGAGAGGTTCAGAGCGACGGCGACCACGGCTATGGCCACGCCCACTCCCGCGAGGCGCCCCACCGCCACGAAACCGCGGCCTTCTACGAGCCCGACACCCAGCAGGACGAGGCCGAGCACCAGCCCGTAGGCCGCTCCGACTGCGCTGAACACATGCAGGAGCGACGCCGCGCACAGCGCGATGAGCACGACCAGTCGTACGCTGAGCTCCCGGTCGAGCGCCGTCCGGGCCAGGGCAGCACCGGTGGCCAAGAGGGCCACTACAAGTATTTCCTTAATGGAACCGTGCAGCGCATAGCGGTAGAGCAGCACGGCACCCAACGGCAGGGCGCCGGCCACCGCGGCGGAAAGCGGGCGGAGCCCGGCCGCGCGCGCCAGCTGCGACATCGCCATTGCTGCAATCCCCGCACTGGCCGCGATCAGCGGGTGGTACATGGCCGCGAGACGGGCACCCGTCAACGGCTGCACGACGGCCAGCAACCCGTGAGCACCGACCGGGTACCCGAGGTTCACTGGAGTCGCCTGAATCTTGGCCGCAGTGGAGTCAATCGCGGCCGGGAGGCTTACTCCTCGGTGCGAGAGGAGGTCCGCGAACAGCAGGTTCGACGCGGTGTCGTTGACGAAGTTGTAGCCGGGCCACGTCCAGTGGCCGCTCATCGCGACCGGCGCCAGATACAGCCCGTACACGGCGATTGCTGCAAGTCCGGCCGTACCTGGTTTAAGCCGCCCGGGCAGCGACCGCCGAGCGAGGACGAATCCGGTGGCGACGCAGGGCAGCGTAATCAGCACGGCGGCGGTGGAGCCACCTCCCAGGCGGTATACGGGCATGACGAGCGCCACGAGCACCACCAAGCCGGTCGGCGCGAGGAGCGCGTTGGGTAGCTCGGTGCGGAGCACGCGCTCGGCCAGCAGCGCTAGCCCGACCGAGAGGCTGTAGAGCAGAAGCGGCGCCCAAACGAAGGCGAGAAACGTCTCCATGGGCGAGGGCGGGATGCTAGAGGACCAGGAAGCCCTCCCGGCCGAGCAGGCCGGCGGCCTGTCAGCTCGGTCGCACCGGCAGTTACGAGGCCTTTGGCCTCTCGATCGCAGCTGGCGTACGCCATTCGCGCGTGACAGTCCGGGCCTTGCGCTGCGCGGCGGCGAGCGGTCCCGACGTGTTCTTAGTCCAATGCGCTGGTATGACCGTTATCGAACCTGCATGCGGAGACCGGCGAACAAGCGCATTATGACCGCGACGACAGCAGCAAGGCCTCAAACTCGTGGGGCGGCGGGAAGCCGTCCAGGACGACCGAGGGCGTGTAGGCCTCGAGCTGCTCGCGCGAGTAGGCGCCCGACGCGACGGCCACGGTCCTAGCGCCGATCGCCTGCCCGCAGTGCACGTCGGCCGGAGTGTCGCCGACGACCGTGACGGCCTCGCGCTCCGGGGCTGCGCCGATCCGCTCGGATGCGACCGTCAGCGCCCGCCGGGCGATCTCCACCCGCTCGACGCCGTCGACGCAGAACGCGCCACCCCGGAAGTAGCGCTCGATCCCGTAGTGGGCGAGCTTCGCACGCGCGCCGCCTGGAGTGTTTCCCGTTAGAAGCAGGTTGAGCAGGTCGTGGCGCCCGTCGAAGTGATCGAGGATCTCGACCACGCCCGGAAGCACGGCGCCGCGCCGCATGTGCAGGCGCTCTGGCAGGTACCGCTCGTAGGCGCGCAGGAAGGCCTCGACCGTGCGGGCGTCATTTCGGTGGCCCGCCGTTCGGACGGCGAGCGCCGCCACCTCCCAGTCCGTCAGACCGGACGTCCGCAGCTCGGCGAAGCTCGCGTCGACGCCGAGCACGTCGTGGGCCGCATCCTCGAGCGCGAATACCCCGGCCCGCGCGGTCGTGAGCAGCGTCCCGTCGATGTCCCAGAAGACGACGCGGATCACGCGTAGGCGGGAAGCGCGGCCTCGACCCGGGAGGCCAGCGACTCCGCGTCGAGGCGGTGCGCACGCAGGACCTCGTCATTCGCGCCACACACCGGAACAGACTCCACGCCGAGCTTGAGCACGCGACCGGCGTATGACCGGCAGGCAAGGGCTGACAGAACCGCGTCGCCCTGACCGCCGGCGGTGTAATGGTTGTCGAGGCACACGATGGGTCGCCCCGCCGCCACCTCCCCGAGCCAGGCTCCGTCCACGTCGCGAAGCCAAGGCAGCGCGACGAGCCCGAAGTCGATGCCACGCGTGGCCAGCCGCTCGGCAGCTCCCCAACCCTGAGAGGACATAACCGGACCAGCTGCTACGAAAAGGCCCTGCTCACCCGCGCGGATCACGGTCCCCCGCCCCGGCTCGAGTCGGGCGGCCGCCGGTGGATCGAACGGGAGCGGCCAGGGGACCGATACGAGCCGTATGTATACCGGCCCCTTGGCCTCGCGTACAGCCCACTCGACAACGAGAGCCACCTCGTGCTCGTTCATTGGCTCGAGCAAGGACATTCCCGGCATGGCACCGAGTGCGGAGACGTCCCGAACGGACTGGTGCGAATGTCCGGGACCTCCCGGCACCAGCCCCGCAAGGGAGCCCGCGTAAATTACCTTCGTGCCTTCGGTCGCATTGTTGTAGATTTGCTCGTTGGGCCGGGTCGACAGAAAGCAGGCGAAGGAATGCACTACCGGCAGCAGCCCGGCGAGTGCCATCGCGCCGGCCTGCGAGACCATGTCCTGCTCCGCGATGCCGCACTCCACGAAGCGATCGGGGAAGCGGCGCCGGAACGGCACCAGGCCGGTGTCGAGCACCAGGTCGGCGTCGAGGGCGACGAGCCGGGGCTCACGCTCCGCCTCGCCCACCAGCGCCGCGCCATAGGCGTCGATCAGGCGCTGCGGTGCGCCGCTCGGAGCGGGCCTCGGCGGCGGCTCGACATGCTCGATCGCTATGCGCGGCTCGCCGCTCCGTTGGAGCTGCTCGTCGAGCCGCCCGACCAGCTCCTCCAGCGCCGCCCGGTACTCCGTCTCGGTCGGCGCGCCGGAGTGATAGCCGTAAAGCGAGTACGCCGCGTCCGGCAGGCTGTGCGGCTCGAAGAGCGTGACCCCGGCGCCCTTGACGGTGTCGGCGATCAGCAGGCGCGGACCGCCGTTTGCCTCTATGTCGAGCTCCGTGAGGGCGGAGCCGATCGCGGAGGGGTCGTTGCCCTCGCAGCGAGCGACGGCCCAGCCGAAGGCCGACGCCTTCGCGGCGAGGTCGCCGAGGTCGCTCACCCGCGACACCCACGTGTCCGACTGGATCCGGTTGTGATCGACGATGGCCGTGAGCTCGCCGAGGCCCGCGTTGGACGCCGACTGCAGCGACTCCCAGAACTGACCCTCCTGAAGCTCCCCGTCGCCCGTGAGGACCCAGAGCCGCCCCGTCCGCCCCGTTAACCGCCTCGCGAAGGCGAAGCCCTTCGCCTTCGAGATGCCCATGCCGAGTGAGCCGGTGTTCGTGTGGACGGCCGGCGTGGCCAGCACGTCGGGATGGCCCGGTAGCCCCCCCAGCCGCCGCAGGTGGTGGATCAGGTCGAAGTCGATCCGGCCGAGACCCGCGAGCACGGCATACAGGCCCGGGGCGTCGTGACCTTTCGAGGAGAAGTACAGGTCCTGCTCGCCCATCACCTCCAGGTGGAGCAGCGAGACGATCTCCATGGCGCTGAAGCTGCTTCCGATGTGGCCGGAGCCGGCCCGCATGACCATGTAGAGCGTGTTGATCCGGCAGGCGTCCGCAAACGCGGCGGCCCGCTGGAAGGGATCGAGCTCGAGCGCACGGAGCCGCTCCAACTCGCGGTAGGGAACATAGGCCAGCGTCATCGCGCCAGCTCCACCGTGAAGGGGTCACGAGCGATATCAGGGAGGGCGGCCTGACCCGTGGCCAGCAGGCGCTCGGCGCGGTGGAAGTCGTCGGGATAGTCGATCGAGAAGCCCTCCGCGGCCTCGGTGAAGAACGGGACCACACGCTCGCCCGCAATCGTCCCGCCCTCAGTCGCCACTCGCGTCCAGGCGATCTCTAGGCTCGAGTTCTGCACGTAGACCTCCGGAAGCGCCTGGTACTGGCTCGAGTGGTACGGCGTCGTCCCCTCCGGCTGTGGCAGCAGAGGGCGTATGAGGCTCCCCTCCATCACCCACATCTTGCCCGGATGCTGACGACAGAGCTCGACCGCCCGCAGGGAGTCGGCCTTCGCAGCGAGGAACCGCTCCCAGGCCCGGCGAATGGTGTCCGCGCCTCGAAACGGGCTCGTGGGCCGGAGGATGGAGAAGGCGTCGAAGGTGAGTCCCTCGGTCGCGAGCTCGTCGAGAACGTGCCGCACCCATTCAATATCGGGGGACGTGGCGCTCGCCATGTCGGCCGGGCGCAGAGACGGAAGCTCCGCGCCGTAGTGGCGCGCCACGCTCGCGATCTCCGGACTGTCGGTGGACACCACCACCGCGTCGAAGACTCCTGCCTCGTGTGCGGCGCAAATCGAGTAGGCCAGCAACGGATGGCCTTGCAGCGGCATCACGTTCTTGTGCTGAACGCGAACCGAGCCGGCCCGTGCGGGCACCAGCGCAACGGCCGAGGGCATGCGCTAGGCCCGGCCGGGATCGTGGTTCACGTATACCGTCTTGATGTCCGAGTAGACATCCAGCGCCTCCGTGCCCGCCTCGCGCCAACCAGTGCCTGAGTCACGTTCGCCCCCGAACGGCATGTGCGGTTCGGAGCCGTAGGTCGGCCCGTTCACTGACGCGACACCGCTGACGACGCGCGCCACGAACTCCTGCGCGCGATGGATGCTGGCCGTCCAGATCGATGCGGTAAGCCCGTATGGTGAGGAGTTTGCCGCCGCGAGCGCCTCGTCGAACGAGGAGACCCGGTGCAGGG
>WUUC01124392.1_pt1 | contig 11961 bp, 9 predicted proteins | sample 6278441 | NCBI WGS metagenome assembly WUUC01 (sample SAMN13675441, study PRJNA597444) | soil metagenome | isolation source: soil | place: USA: Washington | collected 2017-10 | reverse complement strand
TGGAAGGATTCGAACCTCCGAATGGCGGGATCAAAACCCGCTGCCTTACCACTTGGCGACACCCCAATATTCATCTAACTCCGCAGGCCATCCTGCGAGCGATCTGCGTGGCGCGTCATCGCGCCGATTAACCGCGTTCGGCCGCCAGACGATCCAATAATGGCGACCGATTCAATCCTCGCACCACGTATCCGCTCCAATTCCGCGGCAGCCGCGCCAGTGCGCGCTGAGCTGTGGTGACATCATCTATCGCGGCGAACACGCAAGCGCCGGTTCCGGTCAGCCGGGCGACGCCAAATTCACTAAGCCAATCAAGAGCTTCAGCCACCTGCGGGAAACGGGCCCGAACCGTCGATGTGCAATCGTTGGTCCCGCCCTGTGCGCGAAAGGCGCGTATTGTGGTGACGGGGGTATGACGTGTCAATTCAGGCGCGTTGAAGATTTCCGCAGTGCTCACCGTTGTGTCGGGTCGAATCACCAAAAACGTGATTTCTGGATAGTCCGCCGGGGTGAGTTGCTCGCCGATACCCTCGACCCAGGCCGCCGATCCCTGGACAAAATACGGAACGTCCGCGCCTAACTTGAGCCCTAGAGTCGCCAGTTCCTGCAGGGGCATATCGATGCCCCACAGGGCGTTCAATGCGACTAAAACGGTGGCTGCGTCGGAGCTGCCGCCGCCTAACCCAGCCTGCATTGGAATGTGCTTATGTAATTGAATCGCTGCACCCGGCGCCTTGGCGTAAGGAGCCAGCAGTCGCGCGGCCCGAACTGCGAGATCCGACTCAGGCGCCACACCTACTGGTCCCGCAAGTCGCTCGATGACGCCGGGCGGCCGCCTATAAAAGGTGAGTTCGTCGCAAAGACCGATGAATTGCATCGCCGACTGCAGTAAGTGATAGCCGTCGGCGCGACGACCGACGATGTGCAGGCATAGGTTTAACTTGGCAGGAGCCGGCCATGCCGCCGCGCTCCCGAGCGACTCCTCGATCATTGCAGCTGCCATTTATCGACGACGACTCGCACTTTCGCGGGGCCATTGATCGCCACGAACCGCATCGGCAAGCGCGCGCCGTCCGTCACTCCGAAACGCTGAAAATCGATGCGCCAACCGTCCTGCTCGAGGAACGCGGTCTGCTCGTTCGCGTCCGATCGATGATCGCCGGGCGCGGGCCGACCCAAGAGCCAGTAGCGTAGCGATTGCGTCGGAACGGATGCGCCCAATCGCGCGGTCAATTCTGCTTCAGCATCTTCCGCTTCCAGCGCGTCGCCGTTGCCTGTTTCGATACGCAATGCTGCGCCGTTCAGCGTCAAACGCAAACTGCCGACCCCCAGTGGACCTCGCAATTGCACGACGGAGCGATCGCCGTCCTGATTCCAGATGAACGATCCAGAACCGCCGCCTTCGGCGCCGGAGACGGCCATGCGTCCGTTAACTTGCCAGCGACCCAAGTCCCCCGCATCGCGAGTCACCTCGGCGACGCGCGGTGCGGTCGAGCAAGCAGCGCACAACAGAGGCACAAGGGCCACACTGGCGCGAAGGATATGAATGAAGCGCGTGGCTTGCGCCATCACTTTGCTTTCCGCTTCTCCACCCTTTCCTTCAGTTCCTTATCGTCGGGCGTGCGCTCCAATGCGTCTTGCCACGTGGTGCGCGCATCGTCCGTGCGCCCCAATGCCCACTGCACATCGCCCAGATGCAATGCGATGTCCGGATCCCGTGCGCGATCGTGCGCGCGCTGCAGATAGCCCAGCGCTTCCTCATTGCGTTTCAGCTTGTGCAACGCCCAGCCCATGCTGTCCAAGATCGCACCGTTGTCGGGCATGGCGGTCAGTGCACGGCGAATCATCGCCAACCCTTCCTCGATGTCCCGCGTTCGATCGACCAGCGTATAACCGAGCATGTTGAGCGCAGTCGGATCGTCGGGACGGATGCGCGAAAGCTCACGCATGGTCTTCAGCGCTTCACCGGTGCGCTTTTCCCGTTCCAATAACAGCGCCTTGCTGGCCAGCAGATCGTCGCGATCGGGATAGTCGGCAATAGCTTCATCCAATAGTTTGACGCCTTGCTTGCCTTGACCAAGTTCAGTGAGCAGCGAGGCTTGCGCCACGATCATTTCAATCGCGAACTCTCCGTGCTCCGATCCGTAGGCCCGCAAAGCCGCCAGTCCGTCTTCCGCTGTACCTGCACGCGCCCGCAACAGCGCCGCCCGTGACTGCGAGGCAACGGCAAGTTCGGTGTTCGTCACCCTCGAATAGAGTTCGATCGCGTCAGAGTTCTCGCCGCGTCGTTCGGCAATCTGACCCAAGTAATAGAGCCCTTCGTAGACGAACCGGCCGCCCTGCACCAGTTCGCGCCAGCGTTTGCTTGCGCCCTCCCACTCACCGGCGTCTAACTGCACGAGCGCCAATGTTCGCTGCGCGCCCGCGCCCACTTCGGGACTGTCAGCCAATTGATCCAGTTCTTTGCGACCTTCCTCTTCTTTGCCTGCCGCATACAGCATTTGCGCGTACTCCAAGCGCTGTTCCGGCGTTTTCTCCTGCTCCATCATCGCGCGGATGGTTGCGAGGGCGGTATCGGTCTGGCCTGATGCCAGCTGAACGCGCGCAAGGAGCGAGCGAGCGGGCTGCAAGTACGGCGAAAGCTCGGTCGCCTTTTGAGCCGAGGACAGCGCGACGGCCAGGTTTTCCGCTTGCATGGCAGCCTGCGCCAACACGAGATGCGCCTCGGCCACTTGAGGATGCTTACCAGCCAAAATCTGCGCCAGCGCGAACACGGCTGGGCGCGACCCGACTTCGAACCATTGCGGCGCCAATGCCATGAAGCCGGCCGCCGGGCTGATGAAGGCGTTCTGCAGCAGCGACTCGAAGTGCTCGACCGCAGTATCGATCTTGTACAAACGCAACGCGGCGAAGCCCGCGTAGCGATGCGCCTCTTCGCTACTGCTGTTGATCGCAAGCCAGCGCTCAGCGCTCTTCAATGCATAAGTGCTCTGGAAGTTTTCGTACGCTGTGCTCGTTGCGCGTTCTGTCAGGCGATCGTCGTCGCTGGCTTGCGCGGCCGCCGCGAACAGTCTTGCCGACTCCAGATACTCCTTCTTCTGTAACGCCATCTCCGCGCCCATGAGCAGCGCATTGGCATCGCGCGGGGCATCCGCTTGCTCGGTTGGGGCGGGGCTGGAGACGCAACCGGCGGCGATTGTCGCCACGATGGTCGTCAATGCGGCCGCCAGCGAGATTCGGACTTTTGTGTATCGGCCTTCCGTCATCGCACCACCCGCTTGCTTTGATCTTACAAACATCGCTCAACCCTTCGGAGAAAAATCCCGACGCGCCGCGTTGTAGCGCGCCCGGGAAACTATATCAGGCCCCTCCGGACATCACTTGGTTCAAGTCGTCCGGCTTTTTCGACCTCGTTGCGTCAATCGAGCCCCATCGATCCGGACATTTCTTGTATTGGACCCCGCCGATAGCCGACAATCGCGGGTCAAAGCGCCCGGCCCAGCTATTGGTCAGGTACGGCATCGAAGGTTACAAACTGGTTCCTCGCACACGCGGATTCGCCGCGGTAAGCGACGAGTCCCGGCCAACCTCGGCGCCGCGGGCGCTTGCCATTCAACCCATGTCACTGCTCGTCCTAGGCATCAATCACCGTACCGCACCCGTCGAACTCCGCGAGAAGGTGGTCTTTACCGAAGCGGGTTTGCCGGACGCGTTGCGTGAATTGAAGAACGTTCCCAGCGTCGACGAAGCGGTCATCGTCTCGACCTGCAATCGCACCGAGCTGTATTGCCATGCAGAGGAAGGCGCGGCGCTATCGGAGTGGCTCACCCGCTGGTTTCAATTGGAGCAGCACGGCGGCCGCGAAGCTGTCGAACAAAGTCTCTATCGCTTGTCGGACACCGGCGCAGTCAACCACTTGTTTGCTGTGGCATCCGGCCTCGACTCCATGATCCTCGGCGAACCTCAGATCCTGGGCCAGCTCAAGGATGCTTATCGCGCCGCTCAGGATCTCGGCGCCACCGGCCCGCATCTGAACAAGCTGTTTCAGGCGGCGTTCTCGGTAGCCAAACGCATTCGCAGCGGTACCAACATCGGCTCGAATTCCGTGTCGGTCGCAGCGGCCGCCGTCAATTTGGCGAGAACGGTTTTCGAACCGCTCAGCGAACGCACAGCACTGTTGGTGGGGGCGGGCGAGACGATTGCGCTCGCAGCGAAGCACTTGGTAGGGCACGGCGTCAAACGCATCATCGTTGCGAACCGAAGTCTCGCTAACGCGCAAGCACTGGCTCAGGAGTTTGCGGGCTATGCGGTCACCCTCGACGCGCTGGAGGTGCATCTGCCCGAGGCGGACATTGTGATCAGCTCAACTGCCAGCCCCACTCCCATCATCTCGTATGCCGCAGTCAAGACTGCATTGCGCGAACGCAAGCGCCGCCCGATGTTCATGGTCGATATCGCAGTGCCGCGCGACATCGATCCGAAAGTGGCGGACCTGGAAGACATCTATTTCTTCACGATCGACGATTTGCAGACCGTCGTGAATGAAAATCTAGAAACACGAAAGCAAGCTGCACGTGACGCGGATCAACTGATAGCCCAGGAAGTCGAACTGTACCAAGTGCAACGCAAGGCGCTGGACGCGGTGCCGGCGATTCGGCAGATCCGCGAGCAGGCAGACCAGGTGCGCGCACAAACGGTCGATCAGGCGCAGCGGATGTTAGCCGCCGGCAAGGACTCGAAAGAGGTGATCGAATTTCTCGCTTCGACGCTCACCAACCGGCTCACCCATACGCCGACGCATCGTCTGCGCGTGGCGGCCGAAAATGGCGATGCGGAGCTGATCCGCGCAGCGGCCGAACTGTTCGAGTTGAAGCGCGACCAGGAATGACGATGGAAGATCGAACTCCCATGAGCCCGGCCATGTTCGTATATCGAGAGTCTTAGCGGGCGTGACAACGAAACGCTACAAGCTCAGCCTGCTCTCGATTTACCTGCCATCACGACTCCCATGAAACCGTCCATTCAAGCCAAGCTCGACAAACTTGCCGAACGTCACGAGGAGATCAGCCACCTGCTGGCCGATCCGGATGTCATCGGCAATCAGAACAAGTTCCGCGACCTCTCGGTGGAGTATTCGCGGCTAGGCCCGGTCGTTGAGCGTTACCAAACGTATCAACGCGCGCTGACGGAACGGGTCTCCGCTCAGGAAATGGTCGACGGGTCGGACCTTGAGATGCGCGAGTTGGGGCGTGAGGAACTCAAGTCTCTGAATGCCCGGATTGAAACGGATGAAAGCGAACTTGCGAAGCTCCTGATTCCGAAAGACCCGCAGGACGACAGCAACATTTATCTTGAAGTGCGCGCCGGCACGGGCGGCGATGAAGCCGCCATTTTTGCCGGCGATCTGTTCCGCATGTATTCGCGATATGCCGACAATCAGGGCTGGCGCGTCGAAGTGATGTCGGAGAGTGCCGGCGAACATGGCGGCTACAAGGAAATCATCAGTCGCATCGTTGGCCAAGGCGCGTATTCGCACTTCAAGTTCGAAGCTGGTACGCATCGAGTGCAGCGCGTACCGGCAACCGAAGCGCAGGGACGCATCCACACGTCTGCATGCACCGTTGCCGTTTTGCCCGAACTCGACGAAGTCGACGAAGTGGTGATCAATCCGGCGGACCTTCGCATCGATACCTATCGCTCCTCGGGCGCCGGCGGTCAGCACGTAAACAAGACGGATTCGGCGATTCGCATTACGCATATCCCTTCGGGCACTGTGGTCGAGTGCCAGGACGAGCGCTCGCAACACAAGAATCGATCGCGCGCGATGTCGTTGCTCAAGGCACGGCTATTAGCGGGCGAAAGGGAAAAGCGAAACCAGGCGGAAGCCGCCTCGCGCAAGCTGCAGGTGGGTTCCGGCGACCGCTCGGAGCGCATTCGGACTTACAACTTTCCGCAAGGTCGGGTGACGGACCATCGCGTGGAAGGCCTTACGCTCTATCAGCTGGAGGCGATCATCAATGGCAAACTGGGCGACTTGATCGGCCCGCTGCAGAATGAATATCAGGCTGAACTGCTCGCCTCGATCACGGAGACCTAGGGGCCCGTGGGGTTCATTGCCCGCGTTCCGGCATCCGAGTAGGCTGGCGCAAACAATAAGACGTCGAGGCATCCATGGAAAATGACATTCACAGCGCCGCAACGGACGCGCCACCGGCCCCACAAGAGAAGTCCGTCAGCACCGAGTATTTCGAGTTCACCGGCAGCGGCGGCGAGTATTTCCGCATTTGGATCGTCAATTTACTGTTGTCGATCGTTACGCTCGGGATCTACTCCGCCTGGGCCAAGGTGCGGCGGCTGCGTTATTTTTATGGCAGCACGCAGATCGCCGGCTCGTCGTTCGAATATCACGGCGATCCGATCAACATTCTCAAAGGCCGGTTGATAGCGGTTGCGCTGTTGATTCCCTATTCGTTCGCGTCGAAAGTATCGCCGATCCTGGGCGGCTTGTTCGCCGTCCTGTTTCTCGTAGCGCTGCCCTTCATCGTGGTGCGATCCCGCCGCTTCCAGACGCGCATGAGTTCGTGGCGGAACATCCGCTTCGATTTCGTCGGCCGCTACGGCACTGCGGCATGGACCTACATCGGCCTGACGCTGCTCGTGCCCTTCACGTTGGGCTTGATCATTCCGTACCAGATGTACGCCCGCCAGAAGTTCTTGTTGGGTGAAGCCAAGATGGGCGCAACGCACGTCACGTTCAACGCGGGAGCAGGTCGGTACTACATTGCCTACCTGAAAGCGGCCGGCACATTGATCGGGACCGCCATCGTCTCCGCGATAATCGTGACCATGGCGTTCGGCGGGAATGTTGCGGAACTCTATGGCGGAGAATCGAACGTCGGCGACAACATCTTCGCAGGCGTGCTGCTGGCCTGCGTCATCATCGGCGGTTACCTGATGGCGTTTGCCTTTGTACAGGCGGGAATGACCAACGCCGCCTATGGCGAACTTGGCATCGACCGCCACGAAATCAAGTGCGATGTATCGCCCATTCGCCTCGCCGGCATTTATCTGACCAATATCGTGTTCATCGTTCTGACATTGGGCTTATACACGCCTTGGGCCAAAGTCCGGCTCGCGCGCTATCAATTGGAATCCATGCGGGTTCACGTGTATGGCGATCTCAATCAGTTCGCGCAGGATCAAATCGAGAAGACATCGGCCACCGGCGAGGAAATCGGCGATATCTTCGACATGGACTTCGGCCTCTAAGCCTCGATCACAGAGCGACAACGCAATTTCATGACGCGCATCCAGGCACGCTATTTCGACGGTAAGACTTCCACCCCGCACGCGGTCGACGTCGACCTGCGCGACGACGGCAGCATGGCGATCGTCGGCGAGTCGGTATCGCGCATTGAGCGCATGGCGACGACCCGCGTCAGCGAACGGATCGGCAATTTGCCGCGCCGGATATTTTTTGCCGATGGCGCGACGTGCGAACTGACCGCCAATGACGAGTTGGACGCGTGGCTCGAATCGATCGATGGCCAAAGCGTCGAGCATCGCGTCTTCAAGTTGGAACGGCTATGGGGTGTCGCGGTCGGCGCCCTGCTGCTGACTGGTTTGTTTCTTTGGATGGGAATCCGCTTCGGCGTGCCGGCGCTTGCACACCGGGCCGCCGAGGTGCTGCCGACTTCCGTGGACGCGAAGCTGGGAGAGGAAGGCCTGCAAATTCTGGACAAGACTTTCTTCGATCCCTCGCAGTTGCCGACTGAGCGGCAGGAGGCGATCCGCGCGGAGTTCAACCGCATCGTTGCCGAGGCGCCGCAATCGCACGACTACCAACTCGAGTTTCGGTCCGGCGGCAAGATCGGCGCCAACGCGTTCGCTCTGCCGTCCGGCATCATCGTCATGACAGACGAATTGGTGAAGCTGGCCGTCGACGATCGGGAGCTGACCGCCGTGCTGGCGCACGAAGTCGGACACGTCGCGAATCGTCATGCTCTACGCATGCTGATCCAATCGTCGGCGACCGCGGCATTGACTGCAGGCCTGCTCGGCGACGCCACGTCGGCCTCGACCCTGATCGCAACGGCGCCGGCAGTGTTGCTGCAAGCCAAGTTTTCGCGCGACATGGAAACCGAGGCCGATGATTTTTCCTACGCTTGGCTGCGCCGTCACAATGTTCCAACGCACTTCTTCGGCGATCTGTTGCAAAGGATGGACAAAGAGCATGGCGGCGACGGCGACTTCAGCTATCTGTCATCGCATCCTGCCGCGGAAGATCGACTCAGAGAATAAAGCGGAAACGGCTACGAGTGATCGGCCACCCGCTACTGCGAGGACACGAAGGTAAGGCTGACGCTCTGGCGGCAGTAGGAAACCGGTAGCCAGGTCCTATCCCAACGCCTCATTTAAATCGTCGATCAAATCGCTCACGTCTTCGATTCCCACTGACAGTCGGATTAACCCGTCATCGATACCGAGCGCCTTGCGCTGGTCAGGCGGGATCGACGCATGAGTCATCAGCGCAGGATGATCGACCAGGCTCTCCACACCGCCCAAGCTTTCGGCCAGCGTGAAAATCCGGCAGCGCTCCAGGAATCGGCGCGCGGCTTCGATGTCGCCTTTGATCGTGAACGTGACGATGCCGCTGAAGCCGTTTTGCATTTGCCGCTTAGCCAACTGATGCTGGGGATGCGAAGCCAACCCGGGATACAACACGCGCGACACGCGTGGATGATTTTCCAGCCACTGTGCAATGGCCATCGCGTTTTCGCTGGTCTGGCGCATGCGTAATGGCAATGTCTTTAAACCGCGCAACGCCAGAAAACTGTCGAACGGTCCGCTCACGGCGCCGGTCGCGTTGTGTAGGAAGGCGATGCGCTCGGCTAGTTCGGCATTGGCGGTCACAGCGATGCCACCCAACATGTCAGAGTGACCGTTCAGATACTTCGTGGCGGAGTGCATCACGATATCCGCGCCCAATTCCAGCGGACGCTGCACCCAAGGCGAAGCGAACGTGTTGTCGACGATCGTAATAATGCCTCGCGACTTGGCGATTGACGCCACCTTCGCAATATCGACCAAACGCAATAACGGATTGGTGGGAGTTTCGACCCACAGCATTTTTGTCGTGGGTCGGATTGCGGCCATCAGCGCCGCTTCATTGCTTAGATCGACGAACGAGAAATCGTGACCGGCCGTGCGCCGCCGGACGCGCTCGAACAATCGAAACGATCCGCCGTACAAATCGTCGGTCGCGACGATGTGGCTGCCCGCATCTAATAACTCGAGCAACGTGCTGGTGGCCGCCATGCCGGACGCAAAGGCAAAGCCGCGGATGCCGCTTTCAAGATCCGCGATGCACCGCTCCCACGCTCCGCGCGTTGGATTGCGGGTTCGCGAGTAGTCGTAACCTTTGTGCACCCCGGGACTCGATTGGGCATAGGTCGACGTCACGTAAATGGGCGGCATGACTGCGCCGGTCGACGGATCGGGCGACTGACCGGCGTGAATGGCTCGGGTGGCGAAACGAAGCGGCTTTTGACTGTCTGACATGATGGAAGATTCGATGGCGAAGCGGAGTTGGATTATGCGCCGTGAAGACGTCGCGGCGTGAGCCGCACGGACTCCTTTTGCGGCCTACACCTGGCGCCGCAAATAGTTCAGTACATCCGCGCGCGTGATCAGGCCCAGAAACGAATCGCCGTCCATCACCGCCGCGGACGACCGCACTTCCAGCATCGCAACCAGATTGTTGACCGACGTTGCTTTATCGACTCGCAAAAATGTGGCGTTCATTGCCAAGCGAACCGGTTCCTTGAATCGTTCCGGCCGGCCGAATGCGAAGCGGATGATGTCGTCTTCGGTGATGATCCCGATCAATTTGCCGCCATCCATGACCGGAAGCTGCGAGAAGCCGGCGTTGCGGAGTCGGTTGTGGGCCGTGGTGAGCACGTCGTTGGGCCCCACCGTGATCGTGGCCTGTTCGTCGTGCGGCCGGCCGACGAGATCGCGCAAATCGCCATGACATTCGCGTGCGACGAACCCCTGATCTTCCAGCCAAAAATCGTTGTACAGCTTGCTGAGATAGCGATTGCCGGTATCGCAAGCGAAGGTGACGACGCGCTTCGGACTTGTTTGCTCTCGGCAAAAACGCAATGCCGCGGCCAGCAACGTGCCGGTCGAGGAACCCGCCATGACCCCCTCTGCTCGCAGCAGCTCGCGTGCGGCTGCAAAGGATTCGGCATCCGTGATCGTGTAGCCGCGCTTCGTCAAGGAGAAATCGGCAATCGAAGGAATGAAATCCTCGCCGATTCCTTCCACCAGCCAAGAACCTCCCGCGCCCACCTGGCCGCTTTTAATATATTCGACGAGCACAGAGCCTTTCGGATCCGCCAGCACGATCTCCACATGCGGCGCGTGCCGTTTGAAATAATGAGTGAGCCCAGCGATGGTGCCGCTCGAACCCACGCCCACCACAATCGCGTCGAGTTGGTGCTTCATCTGCTCCCAGATCTCCGGCGCAGTGGTCGTCTCGTGCGCTTTGGGATTGTCGGGGTTCGCGAACTGATTGATGAAGTACGCGCCTCGCTCCTTCGCGATGCGCGCGCCCATGTCTTGGTAGTACTCCGGATGTCCTTTGCCGACATCGGATCGGGTCAAGACAACTTCGGCGCCCAGCGATCGCAAGTTAAAAATCTTTTCCTGGCTCATCTTGTCGGGCAACACCAAGACCAGCTTGTAGCCTTTCTGCGCCGCTACCAACGCCAAGCCCAGCCCTGTGTTGCCGGCGGTAGCCTCGACGATAACGCCGCCGGGCTTCAGGTCGCCGCGGCGCTCCGCCTCTTGAATCATGGACACGCCAATGCGGTCCTTGATCGAGCCGCCCGGGTTTTGCAGCTCCAGTTTGATGAACAGCTCGCATGGACCGGTATCCAGTCGACCGATCTTGAGCATCGGAGTGCGGCCAATCATTTCCAGAATGTTCGCGTACACTTGCATGAGCACAACCTTCCGATGAAGCTTTCGCCAACCGCGTTCCATCCCGATCCGCCTCCGCGTCGCGAGTGGGTTGGGACACGGCAAAGACAGGGCCAACACAGTAGACCATGACCTTGCAACCGCATTCCGTCGGCGAATGGCTGAAAATGGCTGTGGCCCGCATTCACACCATCAGTCAGTCGCCGCAGCTCGATGCCGAAATACTTTTGCAGGCAATCACCGGCATTCACCGCTCAATGGCGTATGCGCGCCCCGAACAAGTGCTGACTCGCGAGCAGCTCGAAGATCTGCAGCCGGTGATCACCCGACGCGAACGCGGCGAGCCCATCGCCTATATCGTCGGTCAACAAGAGTTCTGGTCGATGCCGCTCGAAGTTTCCTCTGCGGTGTTGATTCCCCGACCGGAAACCGAACTATTGGTCGAACGTGCGTTGGAACTGGTGCCGCTGAATAGCCCCTCGCGAGTGCTGGACTTGGGCACAGGCAGCGGCGCCGTGGCATTGGCAATCGCTCATGCGCGGCCGCATGCGCAGGTGGTTGCGGTCGATGTCTCGCAAGAGGCGCTGACAGTGGCCGGCGTGAATCGGCGCAAATTGCAGACTCGCAATCTGGAAATCAAACATAGCGATTGGTTTGCGGCGTTCGAAAACGCGCCCGCCGACCAATCGTTCGATGTGATCGTCAGCAATCCGCCCTATATCGCTGAAGGCGACCCGGATCTGTCGCCGACGGTCGCTGAATTCGAACCCAAGCTCGCGCTCATCGCAGGCTCTACGGGACTTGAAGCCATCGAGCGCATTACGCAGCAGGCCGGCGCGCATCTTCGGCCGAACGGCTGGCTGGTGCTGGAGCATGGCTGGCGTCAGGCCGCGACGGTTGCTGCGCTGCTTGTGCAGCACGGCTTCTCTCACGTACGCTCGCGCCCGGACCTGGCCGGGCACGAACGGGTCACCG
>WUUC01161998.1_pt1 | contig 11962 bp, 10 predicted proteins | sample 6278441 | NCBI WGS metagenome assembly WUUC01 (sample SAMN13675441, study PRJNA597444) | soil metagenome | isolation source: soil | place: USA: Washington | collected 2017-10 | reverse complement strand
TCTGATGGTGCGCTTCGACCAAAGTCGCGTCTGGGTCAAGACCCTGACGCAACGGCGTGACGACGGCACACTGCTGTTTTGGCTCGAAGATCTCTCGGATCGACATCGCTTGATCGAAGAGGTTCGAGAAGCGCAGCGCGTCGAAACGGTCGGGCTGGTTGCCGCTGGACTCGCCCATGATCTCAACAATCTTTTGGCAGTCGTGGTCGGCCACGCCGATCTGCTGCGCGCCCGACATGCGGATGAGCGCAGCCAGCGAGCGCTGGCCGCTATCCTGGAAGCAGGTCAGCGCGCGACGCAACTCACGCGCAAGCTGCTCGCCTTCGGACGCAAGCAACAACTAGAGCCGACGCTGACTAGCCTCAACTCGCTGATCCGCAAGAACCTCGACTTACTCACGAGCTTGATCGGCGAGCACATCGCCATGGTGATCGATCTCGCCGACGATCTACATCTGGTTGAGATCGACATCGTGCAGGTCGAACAAGTGCTTTGGAACCTCGCCACGAACGCGTGCCAAGTCATGGAGAATGGCGGTCGACTGCGCATCTCGACGCGCAACGTCGAGCTCGATGGTTCGAGTCTGAACGCGCTGCTACGTCCACGCGCCGATCCGCACTTCGCCATGATCAGCGTCGAAGATAGCGGACCCGGCATGCCCGAACACGTCGTGCGTCGGGTGTTCGATCCATTCTTCACCACACGCGAGTTTGGGACGGGGCTCGGCTTGTCGGTGGTGCAAGGAGTCGTCGCGCAAAGCGGCGGTCTGGTGCGCGTACGCAGCAAGGTCGGCGTGGGCAGCACGTTCGAAGTGCTGCTTCCCAAGGCATATCAAGCGTCAAAAACCAGCCGGCCGCCTCAAACTCTCGTGACGGCAGCGCCCTCAGTGCTGATCGCCGAACACGACGAGCCGGCGCGTGTGTGGCTGACCCAAGCCCTGGAACGTCGGGGCTATCACGTACTGGCCGCGCCCGACGGTGCCACCGCGTTGAACATCGCGCTCGAACAAGCGCAAGCACCGCTCGCGGTGGTCGCTGACGTCAAGTTGCCCGCTCTTAGCGCGCACGATTTGATCGAACGCGTCCGCAGCATTTGGCCGAATACACCCGCCGTGCTGCTCAGCGACGAGGCAACGGACGCAACGCGGCTCCCAGCGTGCGCGGTGTTGCGCAAACCAGTCGCCGCAACGGCGCTCGTGGCGTGCCTCGAAGAACTGATCGAAGCTCGCCCCTAGCCTCAGGTTACCAGCGCGAAACTTCGCGACGGGGAGCTGCTTCGCTCCGCCACGACGTGTTTCGATCGGTTCGAGAGTCCGTACGTTCGGGACGAGGCTCCGCGGGACGCTTCACGCGTGCATCGCTGCCGCGCGAATCGCGCGAGCGCGCTTCGTCTGCTCGCGACTCGCCACGCTGCCCATCTTGCGAGCGAAGCGCCGGCCGCGCATCGCTCTGTTGTGCGCGCGCCTCACGAGCACGCGGCTCGTGGCCGCGAACATCGCGCGCTTGCTGCTGCGGCCGGACGTCGTCTGTTCGCGTGTCACGCGTGCGCTGCTCTGGACGCGCTCGGGCGCCATCGCGAGCCGCTCGGTCATCCACCCGCACGTTAGCGTTGCGTCCGTCTCGGACGTTTCGATCCCGCGCACGACCCTCATCGGCTCGAGCGCGTGGCTCGGTCCGCTGATTTTCCCGCGGACGGGCGTCGTTGAAGCGAGGCGCAGGCTTCTGGCTGCCAGCGTGGCCAAACTTGCGTGGCGGTGTGTGGACTTGCTCTGGCTCGCGTGAGCGTTCATCGCCGCCCAGCACGGGCAAGCGTTGCCCTATCAAACGTTCGATGCGACGCAGAACGTCACGTTCTTCGGCGCAGCACAGCGACACGGCGATGCCATGCCGACCCGCACGCGCCGTGCGTCCGATGCGATGAACGTAGCTTTCAGGATCGACCGGGAGGTCGAAGTTGATCACGTGCGTGACGTCGTCGATGTCGATGCCACGCGAGGCTAGATCGGTGGCCACGAGCACGCGCAACGAGCCTGTGCGGAAGCCGCTCATCGCGCGTTCACGCGCATTTTGAGACTTGTTACCGTGAATCGCCTCGGCGTTCACGCCCGCTTCCGTGAGATGCTTTGCGACACGATTGGCGCCGTGCTTCGTACGCGTGAAGACAACCGCGCGCGTCACCTCGGGTTGGCGCATCAGCCGCTCCAAGACGCTGCGCTTCTCGCGTTGTTCCACGTGCCAGACCGCTTGATCGATGCGCTCTGGCGTAGACGCGACCTTGCTGACGGAAACCCGCACCGGGTCGGCGCTGAGTTCAGCAACCAGCGGCTCCAGCTCTCTGGGCATGGTGGCGGAGAACAGCATGGTCTGACGCGTGCGGGGTACGACCTGCACGATCCGGCGGATCGAAGGCCAAAACCCCTGGTCGAGCATGCGATCGCACTCGTCCAAGACGAGGATTTCGACGTCGCGCAGGGAAATGATGGATTGTCCCATCAGATCGCAGAGCCTGCCGGGCGTGGCGACGAGAATGTCCACGCCGCGCGCGAGTTCTTGCTCCTGCCGTAGCTGGCTCACACCACCGAAAATAACGAGGTGACGAAGCGGAGAGTGCTTGCCGTACGTCGCGATGCTTTCGCCGATTTGCGCAGCTAGTTCGCGAGTTGGCGACAAAATGAGGGCACGAATGCGCGACCGGCGCGAGCGAGACTCCGTCTCGCCCGACCGAGCATCGCCCGCGCGTTGCATCAGCTGTTGAAGCAACGGCAAGACGAATGCTGCAGTTTTGCCGGTCCCCGTCTGCGCACAGCCGAGGACATCCCGGCCTTCGAGAGCCGGGGGAATCGCTTGAATCTGAATCGGGGTGGGGTGCTGGTACCCCGCACGCTCGATCGCTCGCACGAGGGGAGAGGTGAGACCGAGCTCGCCAAAGGGCGAGGGACCCGCGTCAGGGCCTTGCGACGCGGGCGAGCGAACAGCGTGCATGGAACTCACCAGCGTCCGCCGCCGCCGCCACCGCCGCCGCCACGACCGCCACGGCCGCCGCCGCCACCGCCGCCGAAGCCACCACCGCCGCCGCCGCCGCCGAAGCCGCGACCACCGCCACCGCCGCCGCCGCCACCGAAGCCGCGACCACCGCCGCCGCCGCCGCCACCGCTGCGCTGATTGCGCTCTTCTGCCTCGTTGACGCGAAGCGGACGACCGTCGAGGGTCGCGCCATCGAGCTCCGAGATCGCCTTCTGGGCTGCTTCATCGGTCGACATGGTGACAAACGCGAATCCGCGCGAACGGCCCGTGTCGCGGTCGATCACGAGCTTGACGTCCGTAACTTCTCCACTCTCGGTGAACACATCGCGAATCACGTCCTCGGAGGTCTGGAACGCGAGGTTGCCTACGTACAATCGATTTCCCATCACTGTTCTCTCTTCGCGGCGAACGCTAGCCCAAAGCTGCGTTCATGTTGCCTACCAACCAGTCGAAGTTGCCGCCTGCTCCGAAGGAAGTTGCAGCAGAAGGCTGCTGCCTGTGCTTGGTCGCCGGAGGCCAGCTTTTCCGCATTCCCTCGAGAGTGAGAGCAGTGAGCCGAAGACCAGAAACGTTCGCGAACCCGCTCAAGATACACTGCCGCCTCCGTTGCGGCAACTCGCCGGGCCGTCCGGAGCTGGTGCGCCAGCGGACACTCTGGGGGCTTTCAGACGTTTGCAGACGGGCTCAAACCGGCTGGAATGACGAGAACAGTTCATTGGCCTCGGCAAGCTGTCCGATACGTTCGTAGGTACAAACGGACTCGAAACGCTTCCACAAGGCGAGGACGGCCTGGTTGTCGTGCGCGGCTTCGATAGCCTCCTGAGACGACCACTCAAAGACCTCGACCAGCGTACCGTCGGCGGCGCGCATCACGATCGGCTGGCGATCGGTGACGAGTCCTTCGGCGCGCAGCACTTCGATATGATCTCTCACGGCAGCTTCTAGCTCTCGCTGTTTGCCTGGAAGCGGCCTGTAGCAAGCGATCACGCAGACGCTCATGCGCGAACGATAACAGCGGCGATGCTCAGACAGCAGTGCAAGCAATCGGGCGGCAGCGCCTCGGTCCCCAGGTCAGTCGCTGCTCTTGCGTTGCGGCCGATATGGGTAGACCCAGGAGAGAAACGGATTGACCGTACGTGTCTGTACCCAGACCCGACCTTGCCCCGAGAAGCGCACGACGAGGCCTTCACCGCCGAAGAAGAACGACTTCACGCGACCGCCCAAACCCAGCCCGGGCAGCACGCTCACCTCGTAGCGAAGCGTGTCGTCGAAGGCGACCACATAGCCCGTGTCGACCATGAAATCGTCGCTGACGTCGAACTCGAGAACGGCTCCGTATGCGTTGAAGAATACGTCTCCATCGCCCTTGGCCTGCAAAAGCACGAGCCCCTGACCGGAGAAGAAGCCGCGGGCACCTTCCCATTTCGCCGAAACCTCGACGCCGTCGCTGTGCGCGAGATACGCGCCTCGCTGTAGCAGCACCCGGGTGCCGTTCAGCCGCTTGTGGAGGATATCGCCCGCGGCCCCCGGAGCGAACGTCACTTCGCCCGCAGCTTGCGTCGCGGTGAAGGTGTTCATGATCATGCTTTCGCCCGCGAACATGCGACCCATCGAGCCGAGTAAGCCACCCTTCAGGCCAGCGCTCAGGGAGATCGCAGGGTCGCGCGAGGCCATCGCGGAAGGCTCTGCATAGACGCGCTGACCCTGCGCGAGACGTACGCGCAACAACGCGTACTCGGGTCGTGACGTGATATCGAACTCGACGTTTGCCATGGCTATCGACTCATGAGGACGGTGGGGTAGAGAGCGCGAGCGGCGACAGGATCAACGCGGTCGCAACATCGGGCCGAGGAGCCGGCCAAAGGTGGGTGGATTGTGGCTTTGGCAGTAGAGCTTGCCTTGGCCGCGGAAGTGGCAGACGAGGCCCTCGCCGCTGAGAAACGACTGAATCCAACTGTCGCCGAGTTTGCCGACCGAAAAGTCGAGCGAATCTTCGAACGCCACGATGTGGCCGGAATCGACGATATGCGTACCGTCGATGGTGACCTCGTAGATGGCCCCGAAGCTATTGAGCAGCACGTCTCCCTCGCCCGAGCACTTCAGCCAGAACATGCCTTCGCCACTGAACAGTGTCTTACTCACGCCAGCGAAACTCGTATCGACCTGAACGCCAGGGCCCGAAGCGAGCCAGCTCGAACCTTGCACCACCAGCGAGCCTCCGCGCAGTCGATGACTGACTACGTCGCCGCACATTCCCGGCCCGACGATCAGCGTCTGACTCGGCCGTTGCGCGGTGAAGTGGTTGAGGAAGAAGTTCTCGCCAGCCACCATGCGCTTGACGCCGGCCCAAATCCCGCCCCCACCGCGCGCGTGCGTCGACGTCTCCACTTGAAAGCCCGTGGACATGGCGATCATGGCGCCCACCTCGCAAGTCACGCGCTCGCCCGTTTCGAGCGTCAGCTTGCCGACGGAAGCCGCCGGACGACACAAGATCTCCGTTTGCATCGCGCTCGCTCCTCAGAACAGATGTCCGTTGACCCATGACGCTAGCCCCTCGAGCGAGCGTGTCTGTAAGTAGATGCGGCCTGGCCCTCGCAGGCGCATCACGATGCCTTCGCCGCTGAAGACACTCGAAAACACGCCCGCCGCCAAGCCGAGCCGCATTTGAATGCTGGGCTCGTACGCAACCAAGTGCCCGCTGTCGACGAGGTACTCGCCTTCGATTTCGCGCGCGACGATCCCGCCATAGGCGCCGAACCAAAGCCGCCCCTGCCCACTGACTTTGAGCCGAAACAGCCCCTCGCGCCCGATGAAGCTGCGAATGCCCGCCCATGCCAGGCCGAGCGTGACGCCTGGGTCACACGCCAAGAAGGCCCCGGGCTGCAGATAGAGGGCGGTGCCCTTCAGCTCGACGCACTCGATGTCGCCCGGCATCGGCTGGGTAAGTACCAGATCACCCGCCTGCTCCGTGGTGAACTCGTTGAGAAAGAGCGACTCACCGCCGAACAAGCGGCGCAGAATGGCCGCGAAAAAGCCGCCGTTCCAGCGCGTTTGCACGGTGATCGAGCTCGACATGCTCGCCATCGCGTCCGATTCCGTGACGATGCGGTCGCCGCGGGCGAGTCGGACGAGCAAGTTGGCAAAGGCAGGACGGTTGCGAATCTGGATTTCCATCGCGTTCCCTCTCGTGCGCGCAGATCTTGGCAGATTCAGACCTTGATGTCGCGTGTCGGCGAAGAGCAGCTGGGTTACTTGCCCTCGCTGCGGCCGGCGCGTTGCTGCACCTCGCGCCAATCGAACTCGAACGGCTTGGCGTTCGTGGGCCCGAGCTGTCTCTCTCTCTCACGCACTTCGCGCACGCGCGACGAAAGATCGGGATGCGTGCCGAGCCATGCGATCGCCGCCGGAAGGTTTCCCTCCTTCTTTTCGAGAAGAGCAAAGAATTGCGCGAGCCCGTCGGGATCGATGGCGGCGTCGTGAAGAAGCTGTACGCCGGTCATGTCGGCTTCGCGCTCGTGGTCGCGGCTGTAGCTATTGATCGCGCCTTCGCGGAGTAGCTCGACGGCGATCGCTGCCACGCCCGAGACATCGCCGAACAACAACTGCACCACCGCTACGACGCCTAAAGATTGCACGATGCGCTGCATGCCATGCCGCCGCGTCACGTGCGCGATCTCGTGCGCGAGCACACCCGCCACTTGTTCTGGCGACTCGGCAGCGCGCAACAGGCCCGTGTAGACGACGATCGGGCCGCCGGGCAACGCAAACGCATTGAGCACCGGCGCATCGACTACGCGGACGTCGAACTCGAAGGAGTTGTCGGTCCGTTCTGCCAAACGTTTCACGATCTCATCGACCGCCTTGGTCAACACCGGGTCGTTGCTGACCGACCCCTCGAGCGGCATGTGCTCACGCGCAAGTTCACCTACTTGCTTGTCGACGGCCCGCGGCACGAGGGGCAAGACGCCTTTGCCCAATGCTTGAAATCCGAGGTAAAGCGCCAGCAATACGGCCCCGATCAGCAGCGAAGTGATCATCACTGTGAGCCGCAACTTTTTCGAAGCGCCGCGTTCATGCAAAGCTATCGCCGCGATTTGCGGGCCGAGTTCACGGCGTGCAGCCTCACGCAACGCCGCTGCGAAGCCGGGTGCTTCACAAAAGATCGTCACACTGCGATCGGAGCTGCGACAGAACCACATCCGCTCGCTGGCACCGCCTAGCTCCAGCTGGCAGTCTGCAAAGGCGACATGGAACGTTTCGCCTTCGCCCGTCACCGCACGTACGCCGCTGTGCTCGACCGTCACGCTTGCGCCAGCGCGACCCCCGTCGATTGCAGCGCTGATGACTCCTCCCGCGAACTCAGACGCGTGTAGCACGCTTCAACTCCCTCAACGTGCGCGGAGCGCGCGCGAAAAAGCGCAGCGTAGCAGTCTCTCGAACGAACCGTCGCGACTGCACGAGGCCAATGCACAGCAAACACACAGCGACGGTCGCGACTGCAGCAGAGCTGACGATACGCGTCACTCAGGCGTAGCCAAGCTCCTCGTCGAGCTCACGGCCCACCTTGCGGGCCACCTCCGCGAGCTCGGGCGCAAGGGTCTTTAGCCGCGCTTCGTCGAGCTCTTCACTGAAGCGTAGTCGGTCGAGCCGAGCCGCTGGTTTGATCCGAGGCATCCACGACGAGTGGATCACGAACGGCACGCGATGCCCCGCCTCCGCCAGCACCGCTACGGGACCGGCCGACACCTTGTTCGCATCGAAAAGCTCGATGCGAAAGCCCTCCTCGCTCTGCACCACGACGATGATGTAGCCGTCGTGGCCGCCAACCTCGGCACCTTCGTAGGGATCGCCATGGACGCCAGCGTGGCGTGGCACGAAGGTCGGCGAGGTCGCCCACTCATCGTTGCGGAAGCGGTAGAGCCCGCGCGGCTCAAGCGAGCGCTGCCAGTCGAACGAAGCCAAACAAGGAGGCGTCTCTTCGTTGGGTAGACGCGATTTGTCGATGCGATCTTCGTACAGCGCGAGCTGACGTTGCGTCAGGCCCTCGGGACGAAAGCCGTTGTACATCACGTGATGCAGCGTCGGTCGTTCGAGACCTTTACGACTCCAATCCATCGCTGATGTTTGCACATTCCACAAATACTCAGGATTCTCATACGAAGCGATCTGATTGGAGGTGCAAGTTTCAGGATCGAGCACGCGCAACGTCACACTCGGCGGCGACAGCGCGAGACCATACATGCCCTCCAGCACCGGATCGATCGGTCGCCCCCAGATGTCCTTGTCGCCGGGTGCAACGGCCACTGCAATGTCACTGTCGGTCGAGTGCTCGAAGAACACTTTGATGCCATCGCTGTCGTCGTAGATCGCATAAAAGTGCATGCACTCGGGTGCGATCATGATCGTCTTGAATGGCACCGGCTCCCCCGGCGGCGTTCGTTCGATGTCGGCTTTGCGCACGAGGTAAAGCGGCGCTTCTTTGAAGGTGGTCACTTTGCGCGGAGCACCACTCATTTCCGCCATGTCGACCCGCATCCCGTTCTCCATCAAGAGAACCCAGTCGCGCGTCTGCGAGATCGTGTGCATCGTTTGGCGCATCACCGCGCCTTTGAGTGGCCAGCGCTTGATCTCTTTGCCGCCGTCGTAGCGCACGACACCGACTCGCTGCGTCATCATGTTGTAGTCCGCCGTCCAGATGCAGGCGCGCTCGGGGTCGGCCACGGGATGCGCAGGCGAAGTCACCACCGGCAAGACAGGAAAGATGGGGGCGCTGTCGAGCCATTGTTTGCGGTGGCCGACCTCCGCAAGAAACGCGAGTGACACCGGACAAACTTCCACCGGCCTTCCTACATCGCCCGTGACGAGCAAACGATCGCCCCAAGGCAACTGCGCCGTGTTGGCCGTGTTGGTGTTGCCAAAGGGCGAGGCGACGCCAAGCAGCGTCGGCCGAAAGACGTGCGGCACCTTCTGCCTGAGACGGTGCGATGGGTTGGCGAGGATGCCGTGCCGAAACGCGAAGGCGTCGGGCGCTGCACCAAACTCACCTGGCTTGAGCGACAAACGATAGAGCGTGCCGTCCGCAAAGAAAATGTGCCGCCCTTTGTATTGCGGGGCAGGCGAACTCACGAAGTAATAGCCAGCGATATCCGTTGGCCACGCGCCGCGCACGAGCTTGAGATTCGCGTCCCGCGGCTGCATGTCCGTCGACAAAATCGAACGAGGTAACGGCATCACTCACTTCCCAGCTGCAAGCGCACGGGCTGCCATTCCAAAGTAAACACCGTTTACTGATTTGTCCAATGCATCGTCGCCCTCGGACGAGCAAAAGCGAACACGAGGGCGCGAGCTCGGACCCTTGGCTCGGGCTGGTGCGCTTCTACACAGCAGCAGCGAGCGTGTGGAGCGACGCGTCGACGAGCTCTGATAAGGTCGCCACGTGTCGACAGCATCCGCCCTTGCCACTCGCGTGGATGAACATGGCTCCCTCGCCACGTTCCGGTCCTTCTTTGCCGAGCTGCCCGTCCCTGATGAGTCCGTGTTGCGCGGGAGGTTCCGAGCGCACTTCGTCGGGCCGACTTGGCTGCGCGTCATCGCACCGAGCGCCATCAGCCTCTCTGGTCTCGGTGGCTGGTGGGGCAAGGACCTAGGCGGCTTCGCAGAAGCCCACAACCTGATACTGCGCGACCAAACGCTCAAGAAATCCCATCCGATGTCGATGTCCCGCGCGACTTCGCTCATCGACGGTAAGCCGTGCGCGCAGCTTCGCTATCACTCAGGCTTTCCCTGGCGCTGGGTCGTAGACGAGCTGCGCATGATCGACCAAGGCCAGACGCTGCTCGGCATGACCCTCGCGGATGCACCTCTGCTGCGGCGCCTGGCCTTCCCTTTCGTGCTCCAACGCGACGTGGCGTGAGCGCCGGGCGCAGGCGCCTAAGATTGCGCGGTGAGTTGCGCCAAATGCAAATCGAAGCGGTCTGCAGAATCTGCAAACGTGTGCACCCTTCGAAAGCCAGCGCTGCCAAGCAGACGATCCATGCGCGCGCAATCGTACTTGATGCTCGATTCCGTGTGAATTGATTCGCCCTGCGCAAACGACACGCTCCCGACGAGCGGGATGTCCACTTGCTGAGCGACCATGCTCACCAAGTGCATCTCCACACGCGACGCGCGATCGTTCCAGCGCGCCTCGTGGCGGAAAGCGTGTAAATCGAAGTTGGCACCGAGTTCACGATTGAGACGAACCAAGACGTTGAGATTGAACTGCGCGGTCACGCCTTGCGCGTCGTCGTACGCAGGGATCAATACAGCCGGGTCTTTGCGTCGATCCGCGCCGATCAACAACCCCGCTCCAGGCAGCAACGCTCGGCCCACTGCGCTAAGCAAGCGGATCGCTTCTTCGTCTTCGTAGTTGCCGATGGAGCTGCCCAAAAAGAGCACGAGGCGCCGCGGCCCTGCTGCGCGAATTTCGGAGAGCGCATCCAAATGACTCGCTGCTACCGGCTGCACCTGCACCTGTGGTTCTTCGCGTCGTAGGCGCTCGGCCGCGCTTTCGAGCGCGCTCGCAGACACGTCGATAGGCACGTAAAGGCAGCGCTTCTGCCGCCGCACGACCGCGCGCAACAAGATCTGTGTCTTGGTGGCAGCCCCCGCACCCAACTCGATCACCTTGAGCGTGCGCGCACCCTGCTCGCTCGCCATGGCGACGATGTCATCAGCGTGTGTTTCCAGAATCTCACGTTCGGCACGCGTCAGGTAGTACTCGGGCAAATCAGTGATTTGCTCGAACAGCTGCGAACCGCGCGCGTCGTAAAACAGCCACGCAGGCAGGGATTTTTGCGGCATCGACAAGCCCATTCGAACGGCATCTGCCACCGGATTTGGCTTACGGCTGTGGCGCTCTATGAGCGTTTGGGAAGCGCGCAATGTCATCGTTCTCACCGTTCGTCTTATCTTCGTTCTTCGTTACATGTCTTTGGCCAGGCGTAGGGAAGTTGCCTGAAAGCGCGTGTCGGGATGCCAAAAGTTGCGGTAGGTCCGCCTCGAGTGTCCGCTAGGCGTGAACAAACTACTGCCGCGCAAGACGCGCTGATTGATCATGAATTTGCCGTTGTACTCTCCGATCGCGCCGCTCGCGGCACGAAAGCGCGGATACGGTTCGTAGCTCGAGCGCGTCCATTGCCAGCCCACTCCGTACAGGCCGAGCAAGCCTTCACCTACGAGAGGTTGCGTCACGAATTGCGCCGCTTGCGATGCCGCTTCGTGATCACGCGCAGCGATCTCCCATTCGTGCTCCGACGGCAGACGCGCGCCCAACCACGTCGCGATCGCGTCGGCTTCGTAATAAGACAGGTGCAGGACGGGTTCGTCTGGATGCGCCAAACGTTCACCGTGCAGGCCGAATACGTAGACGCGCTCACCCTCGCGCCGTAAATACGCAGGGGCCGCGATGCCTTGCGCCCGCACCCAATCGAGGCCTTCGGAAAGCCAGAGTGAGGGCGTTTCGTAGCCGCGATCATCGGCGAACGCGCACCACTCACGCACGGTTACCAAGCGATTCGCGAACGCAAAGGGCGTGATCACCACCTCGTGCACGGGCCCTTCGTTATCGAACGAAAAACCTTCTTCCGGTGCGGCGCCGACACGTACTCGTCCGCCTGCGAAGTCATGGAAGCGTAGTGGCGTACCATCGCAAGGCGGAACGCTCGGTAGCGGAGCATAGACGGGCTTGAGGGGATGCTTCGCAAACGCCGCGAGCAAGTCCGTGAGAATCAACTCTTGATGCTGCTGCTCGTGCGCGATGCCGAGGGCGAGCAGTCCGTGCACTTCGAGATCCTCGGAAACCTTGGTTTCGCTAAGCAAGCTAAGCACCGCGCGATCGACAGCCGCTCGGTAGGCGCCGACTTCTTCTGCGCTCGGACGTGACAACAGTCCACGTTCCG
>WUUC01213802.1_pt1 | contig 11965 bp, 10 predicted proteins | sample 6278441 | NCBI WGS metagenome assembly WUUC01 (sample SAMN13675441, study PRJNA597444) | soil metagenome | isolation source: soil | place: USA: Washington | collected 2017-10 | reverse complement strand
CTTGTTGTTGTCTAAGTTGCTGGGCTTGCTGTTGCGCTTGTTGTTGTTGGACTTGTTGCTGTCTAAGTTGTTCCTCTTGTTGCGGTAATTGTTGTTGCTTAATTGGCTCCTGTTGAGTTGAAGACGGCTGTTCTAATTGCTTTTGTTGAATTTGTCGTCGTTGATCTCGACGCTGTAACCGCTGTTGTCGCTGAGATTCAATTAACGATTTTTGTCCTTGCACATCGTCTTGTGTTTTCTCTTCACTCACATCAGTTTGAGAAGGAGTGGTGACTGAACGAATTTCTGGTTGAGTTTGTTGTCGTCGCGTTTGCTGCTGAACTTGTTGTTGACTCGCCTGCTTTGGAGATTGCATCCTATCAACGCTAGGCTTTGGAGGAAGTTTCTCTTTCTTTATTGCTTCCTTTCTCTTTTGAGATTTCTCTTGAAGAGAAGTTCCACGCTTTTCACGAGTTTCTGGAGAAATCTGTTTGGAGGCATCTTTAAATTCAGGTTTCGGTGGAGGTGTTTTTAAAACTTTTCCAGGCAACTCTTTTCCTTCAGGTCTTAAAATCACTTTGGGTTTCAAGTCTTCCTTTTTAATGACTTCATTTAACCGTTCTTGAACCTGTTTCTTATTTGAAACAATAGGAATGACCCGATCTGAAATTTTTCCAGTTCGGCTTAAGGAAATAGCGTGGAGCAAGCTTGAAGATGTCACAACACCCTCTTCCGTTACAATTGAAGGCGGAGTAATTTTCTTTATCAGTTGAAATAAAGCTGGTTGTGGAGGAGGAAGTAACTGAGCGATTTGAGCATTCATCCAATAAGGTTGTGGATAGCCTGGATGAGAATACCACCACCATAATCCCCAGTGATCATGCCAACTAAAACCCCACCAAGAGGCCCATCCCCACCAAGGAGGAACAAAAGGCGCTTCAGTCCAAAATTCTGGATGAAAGTGATAATGATGATAATAAAAATAAAGATAATTCGGATAATAGACAATCTGACTTTTCACAATGATCACTGGATCAATCATGATCTGAGGTTCGTAAATGACCTCAGTTCTCTCCTTAGCGTCAATGCGAACAGTTGCATATGCCTTTCCTCTTTGATCAATTGGCCAATCCCAATAGGAAAAGATGAATACATATCCTTCAGGACGCCAAACATAATGGGCTGGCACTAAGATCCAATTCGGATCCATTTCCATCCATTCTCCCCCAATCCACTCATAATCTTCTAAATCGGTAGAATAGAACCAATAGCCAGGCACCCAAAACATATTTTCATTGGGGGCAACTGGAATATCTTCTTCAAGAGGATCCGGAGGAGCTAAAGGAAGATAGCTTAAATCGTTTTCCTCAACCGAACTCCAAAACCCTCGAATATAAACCCAGCCTTCATCAAAACGTTGCCAAAACCCTTCAATCCATTTTTGTCCTGGGGGAGGACGCCTCCAAACTCCACTGACCCAAACATAATCATGTTGATCAACCGACCAAGCCCAATAACCCTTTATCCAGCTTGTTTGGAGATCTGTTTGCGCTGGAATTTTTTCATTAATTGGAGGAGGAGGTTCCTGCGGAATAGCGTCAAGAACCGCAATTCCAGTCACAGGTTGTAAATAGGCTTCATGAATAAGCCCATTTTCGATAGGGGTAATCGTTTGAGACCACCCTTGGCTATTCAACATCCATCCAAATAAAACAATAAAAAGAACAATTGTTTTTTTCATTTTTCACCTAATTTTTGTAAAGATCTTGGGATCCAACATCTCCTTAGCCTTAAGACTAAGAATTCCTGAAATAGACTTCTCATAGCTCAAATATTAAGAATTTCGATTTTTTTTCTCATCATATAAAAGAATATTAATCATCAATAATACTCCTCCACAAGCAGCCGCTAAAAATAGAATAATTGCAAGGCCTGGATAACCAAAAATAGTAAATGTTGTTTCAATTCGCATTAGTAAAGCAGCTCCTATAATTAGTGCCGCTAAAATTAAACCCAGTGTAATCCGATTCGCTACCTTTTCAAAACCGATCATTAATCGCTGTTCATCAATCGCATCCACGTTCAATTTAAGCTCATTGCGAGATAAAATATCTAAAATATTGTTCGCTTTTGTTGGCAAATGTTGAATAAATTCTACTGCTTCTACAAAAGATCGATAAAAATTGCCCATAGAAAAATTTCGGCGCATCCGTTCATCGAATAATTCTGCAACATTTTGTCGGATAGAAGCATTAGGAACAAAATTAGGAGACAATGTTTTTGCAACTTTATCTAAATTCAAAAGAGCTTTTCCAAGTAAATTAAAATGGGAAGGAAGATGAATGCCTGTCTCTCCTCCCGTACGTGCAATTTTTAGAATCAGCCGTCCAATCGCCATTTGTGAAACACTTAAATCTTGATAATTTGCAACTAAAGTGGCAATTTCATCACGAAAACGCGTATAGCTAAAGTGATTTTGGGGTTCTCCTAATCGAACAATAATATCGGCAGCTTCTTCCCCTTGTCCCTCACTTACAGCTAAGAGAAGCTTTAATAATCCATTTTGCATTTGTGGAGGAATATGGGCTACCATCCCCAAGTCTAAAATTACAAGCTGCTGATTTTCTGTTAGATAAATATTACCTGGATGAGGGTCTACATGAACCAGTCCATCAATCAGGATCTGCTTCAAGTAAGCCTTAAATAGTACTTCTGCAAGTTCTTCTCCTTTTAGATCGATTTTAATGAGAGGACTTAACTGAGTGATTTTTTGTCCTGTAATAAAATCCATGGTCAAAATACGAGCCGTACTATAATCAGCTATAGGAGATGGAATGATAATTTGTTTGAATTCTTGAAGATTTCGTTTAAAGTTGCTTAAGTGAATGGCCTCTTTTTTATAATCTAATTCGTTAAGCAACGTGGAGCGAAGTTGCTTCACCTTATCTTTAAGTTCATATTTTTTCCCCCATGAAGTCCGATCTTCTAGCAAAATTGCTAATTCATCTAAAACTTCAAGATCTTCTACAATCCCAGTTTGAATGCTAGGTCGTTGAATTTTGACAGCAACAATACGGCCGCTTGGTAGGATAGCTTTATGCACCTGAGCTAAAGAAGCTGCAGCAATCGGTTTTGGATTAAACTCTTTGAACGCATTTTTAATTTCGACACCGAGTTCGGAAGTAAAAATTTTTTCTGCTTCACTATAAGGAAAAGGATCTGCTCGATCTTGTAATTTAGCTAAGGCTTCTGAATAAGCATCTGGAAGATAATCTGTTTGTGTGCTTAATAGTTGTCCGAGTTTGATAAAAGCTGGCCCCATTTCTTGTAAATCTCGAGCTAGCTCTTCTGGTGAAGTAACCATATTAGCAACTAATTGCTCTTTTTGCTCTTTAGACAACTCAATTTCTGCACCAATCTCTTTAACTAGATCTGAACGACCATATTTTAACAAAAGCCAAGCAATATCTTTATAACGCTTAAAATGTTTGATTTGCAGTGCAGCCACAATCGTACTCCTTTAAGTAAGTGTCCCTCTCTATTAGGAGTCAAAAAGAGATTTAGAGCAAGCAAAACTCAACTTGCATCTTTCGTGCGAATTTTTTAATTTAGAAGAGAGATAAACAAGGAGAAAAAGATGAAAGAAAAATCTTTAAGTGAAGAAGAATGGAAAAAGCGTTTGACAGAAGAGCAGTACCATATTTTAAGAGAAAAAGGGACAGAGCCTCCTTTTTCAGGGAAATACACTAACTGGAAAGAAGAAGGAACATTTTTTTGTACAGCTTGTGGAACTCCCCTATTTAATTCTGAAACCAAGTATGACTCAGGATGTGGTTGGCCTAGTTTTTGGGAACCCATGAATAAAGAAAATGTGGTACACCAAGAAGATGATCGTTATGGAATGAAAAGAGTTGAAGTTTTATGTAAACATTGTCAATCTCACCTAGGACATGTTTTTGAAGATGGCCCTGAACCAACAGGAGAACGTTATTGCATCAATTCCATTGCTTTATCGTTTAAACCTAACAAAAAAAAACGTGAAGAGACTCTCTAGACGTGTCCTAATATCACTAGAAAAAAATTGTTTGTATCTTTTATTAAATAATTAAAGATTCATCCTTAAAGAAGGCAACAAAATGAAAAAGGGTACATGGTTAGTTGTGGCAAATAGTAGCTTTGCTCGCATTTTCAAACTTGAGAAAAAAGAATCATTGGTTGAAATAGAAAGCTTTGAACATCCAGAAAGTCGTTTGCATGAAAGAGATTTAGTTTCAGATAAACCTGGTAGAGGCTTTGAAAGTATTGGACAAGCACGTCATAATCTTGAACAATCGAGTTCTCAAAAACAACAAGAATCTATTGCTTTTGCTAAACAATTATCAAATTATTTAGAAGAAGCTAGAAACAAAGGGGAATATGAACGTTTGTATCTTGCAGCTAGCCCTACTCTTTTAGGTCTATTACGCCAATCATTACATCCTACAACAGCTAAATTACTTAAAGGAGAAGTGGATAAAGACATGACACATATGAAGCCAGCAGAGATTTTGACCCATTTACCGTTTCTTTTATAACTATGATTCGAGATGAATGAAACAGAGACTTATGAAGATTTTTTGGGTGAATGGACCGAAGGGGAAATTCACTTTCGTGACAATCTACAGTTTGAGGTTAAATCTGAGTTTTTTATTCACCCCGATATTCAAGAAAATGTCTATAAGCAAGAATTTTATATTTTTATTCCCAATACTTTACAAATTAATCCTCAGACTTACTCCAAACAACAATTTTATTTAGATCAAACAACGTTAATTCGTTATAAAACGCCACATATGACGTTTAAAGAATTAATAGATTTTAATCAATCTAATTCTCCTTTAGCCCGTTTACATAAATTAAAAGACCAACCTTTAAGTGAAGAAAACAAAGCTACTATTCTTACTGAGCTTCAATTATTCGGTAATATTTTTCGATCCACCTTGAGAGGTCGAATCCAAACTTTAGTAGAAAAAGTAGACCACAATCTAACACAAGATGCTGATCTTCTTTGCCAAGATTTAAAGCAAGTAAGAAATACTTTTATTGATTTAAAGAAATATTTTATTCAAAAACATTCTATAACTATCCTGAAAAGCTATTTTCGACACGTAGATGAATTTACAAGCCTGATCCTAGATCATTATCTGATTGTTTTTTTAGATCATTTGCGCAAACAAAATCTTAGTCAAAATGATGAGCACATTTGTGAATGTATTCTACATGAAAAGACCTATCGACAAGAGCATCATTTATTTCCAAAGACCTCTATAGATCAACATTACAATGAATCGATCTTGTACCGAGAAGGCCTATTAAATAAATTTATACTAGAACCTCTTTTACTAAGAATTAGCCGTCATTCTTTGGAAGAAAAACATGGAAACATTTTAAGTAGCGTGGCAGCTGGGATTGCTATGCTCATTTATTTAATCCTATTTGCTTGGAAAAGTGAACAGTTTGTTATTCATTCCACTCCTTTTATTTTATTAGGTGTGATTCTTTATATTTTAAAGGATCGATTGAAAGAAGGATTAAAACAGCTTTATTATAAACAAGCTTTTAGATGGTTTCCTGATTATTCAACTGAAATTGAAAGTCATACAGGAGTCATTATTGGAATTGTTAAAGAAAACTTTTCTTTTGTTTCAGAAGAGGAAGTGCCTTCTTCTATTTTAGAAATGCGGAATCGGGATTTTCATCGTGAGCTACAAGTTGTCAAGCGCCAAGAAACCATTATTCACTATAAACGAGAAGTTATTCTGCAGCAACAACCTTATCTGACTCAAAGACGACGGAAAGAGCTCACCATTTTATTTCGTCTGAATATTCATCAATTTTTGCAAAAAGCTCATAATCCTTTGCAACCCAACTTAACATTAGATACGCAAACATTAGAAATCAAAGAACGTCTCTTACCTCGGGTCTATCATATTAATGTCATGATGGCAAATACCTATTTATTATCAAACTTGAAAGTTAGGCGCCAAATTAAAAAATTTAGAGTCATTGTGGATAAAATAGGAATTAAAAGAGTGGAACAAATCAAATAAATAATGGATATCTATGCGCATTGAAACCCTTTCCTTACAACACCAAGATCTTCTTACCTCTCTCTTTAATCAATTGCATCCAGATATTTCAGAATATACATTTGCGAATCTTTACTTATTTAGAGAAATTCATCGATATACCGTTTTATTTGATCCATATCGTGTCTGGTTGACTGGAATGACTAGAGATGGATTTTCTTATTTAATGCCCACCTTTCCCCTTCCCTCTATTCCGATTGAACAAATAAAACCTTTATTATCTTATATCGATTTTTTATATCCCATTTCCGAGAAATGGATAAAAGATCTAGATCCTCAACTCTTTACTTTCAGCTATCATGAATTTGATAGCGATTATCTTTTCCTAGCAGAAAAAATGCGGACGTATGCGGGAAGACATTTAAGTAACAAACGCAATTTAGTTAAACAGTTGCTCAGACAGTATAAAGTTGAGCATTTCCCATTAACTTTACAGAGAATGTCTCATGCTATTCTTATATTAGAGAAATGGCATGCTGATTTTAAAGGATCAGAGGAAAAAACTGACTATTCATCAGCTTTAGAAGCTATTCATCTTTTCGATACACTTCGCTTGAATGGTAGAGTGTTTTATCTTGATGGGGAACCTTGTGCTTTTATTATTGGGGAAACACTCAATTCTACTCAATATCTCCTTCATTTTGCGAAAGCTTGTCGACGAGCTAAAGGTCTTTATCAGTATCTTTATCAAACGACTGCTCAGTTGTTAGAATCCTCTGTTCTATTTATAAACCTAGAACAGGACTTAGGTTCACCCACTATACGTCAATCTAAGCTTTCCTATCTCCCAGACCAAATGATCACCAAATGGCGAGTCAAGCTTAAAAAATAGACCTTTCCTTCTATTTTTTAAGACTCCTTCAAGATATTTTATCCAAAAACTCTGTTAATTCTACTTCTAATACATTTGTTTATAAACTTATTAAAAAATTAATAAATTTTTATTAGTTTATTATAAAAAAATTTTTTATTATAATTAAGTTATAATTTGAATTACTCAAAGGTTGTTGAATGGGATGTCCAATATCACCAACTCCTCCTTCATTTCAAGTTCCAACATCTAGTCCTTCTGCTTCATCTTCGTCGCCTATTTCCCCTCAAATCCCTCTCCCTTCCTCTTCTGAAGAGCCTAATACCATTAGAAATAGAATTAAGATTGTATTAAAAAAAATCGTTAATCAATCTCTAAAAAACATTGATGAGATAGGTAAGGCAGGAAAAAAACTCTTTAAATCCACCTTCCAAATTGTAGATTTTTTAGCCTCTGTAGATGAAGGAGTAGGGAAACTCCCCGTCAAAAAGGTCATCAACCTGATTGGTGCTTTTGGTTTTCCCATTTTAGAAAGTTTTACGGCTATTACAACTACGATTCATAGCACCTATGATTTAGCTAAAAATTGGAAACGTCTATCAATTACAAAGAAATTTCATCATGGTCATGAAATTCTCCAAAGTCAAATTGCTTTAGTTAGTGCAGTTGCCAACTTGATCCAATTAACTCCTAGCATCTCTTCTAAGATTGCTACAATGGCCAGTGTAGTGATCACAACATGGATGATTCCTTTAGGACTTGGAATATTATCAGTTGCTACAACAACTCAAGCAATTATAGAATCGGTAAAGGCTACTCGACTAACCCGGATGGCTTCAGCCGTTGATCGATTGAAAAATAGAGCGTTAAATTCTTCTTTTACAAAAGAAATCTTTGAAAGAGAAAAGGAACGGTTTTTGAATTTACGTCAGTTTTCAATTCTTAAAAGCTTTAATTTATATTTAACAGGAATTGGGCTTGGAGCGATCAGTATTACTGCTACCTTGATTGCTGTTGGCATTCTAGCAGCAACAGCGGTGACTCCTGTAGGATGGGCTCTAGCAGGTGTACTTATTGCGGGTGGAATCATTGGAGTGGGGATCTATGCTTATCGTCGCTATCAATCGAAAGCAAAGGATTTAAAAGAACAACAGGGATTTGCAAGAGAGGCAGTATTCCAATTAAACCAAGAAAATCCATCACTTAGAAATAACCTACAAGAATTAACGAAACAGCAACAAAATTTTTCTTTAGATAATAATGAACATAAAGAAAAATTAGTTGAATTCATCGTCAATGACATCTTAGGAAAATCGACCTTAAAAGAAAAAGCTCCTAAAGACAGCGATGAACGAATTGATTCTGCAATAAAAAAATTGAAGAAAAACCACATATCAATTGGAGAAGAGGAACTCACTAAAGCTAAAATCAAATATGCAATTAATCAAAAAAATTCTCAACATCTGAAGGAATCCATTAAAGAAAATCTCAACTCACAAATCAGATCTTATGACAGCTTAGAAGGTGTAAAGGGCAAAGATATAGAAAAAAGATGGAAAAAATACTTTGACAAACATATGCAAATCCATCTATATCAACTTGTCAAAGAAGAATTAAAAAAATTAATAAGCGAAGACATCAAAAAGTTTGCAGAAACTCAGAAGGAAGCATTACCTGATTTACAATTCATCACAAATTCGAAGACAAAGCTAGAAGATAAGCATATTCACCACTATGTTGAACAAATGATCAGCCAATCCACGTGGCCAAAAAATAAGAATTTAATTCAACATGTTTTATCTATTTATATAGAGGAGCCAAAAGGATGACTAAAGATCGTTTTAATGCTCAATTATCTGAGCTAAAGCATTATCTAGAGCAACAAGGGTTGCAAACAGAAATTCAACCACCTATTGAATCAAGCCCTATTGAACAACTCTTAGTCCATTTAGGAAAAGATACACACGAACAAGAATTAGTATTGCAGCTATTTTGGTTATCCGATGCTCAAGCTGATTCTTCTCCTATTAAATCCTTAAAAGCCCAAGAGGATGAACCTCGCTTTTTGCAATTTTTTATTTTATTTCCATTTGTGATTGTGGAGTCATCTCTCTCTGATTTATCAAAAATGCTGTTCCGAATTAATTCTGCTTTTGATATGGCCCAGTTTGGTTTATATGAACAAAAAATGGTTTATTACCGTTATGTCCATATTTGCGCTCACGGTCAATTTGAAGGACAAGCAATCCAAGCGATTTTATTGTCCATTCAATTTTTAATTGAAACTCTTCTTCCTTCCATTATGGATGTGGCATTAGCTCGTAAAACTTTAAAGGAAGTTCAATCAGAAGCCAAGCAACTCATTCAGGAAATGGAATTAGATTCCTCTGATTGAGTGAATGTAAGGCGAATTTGTTGAACAATGTACAGTAAAAGGCTTAAGCCAATGATTCCTAATCCCCAGAAAAGTTCCTGAAAAGTTGCCATTCCTAATAACCAAAGGATCCCTAGAATGCCAATCCCAGGAATCCAGAGTTTAAAATCTTTAATCAGGCCTCGCCGATGAAAAACAATCACAGCTAAACAGGTTGCCAGATATTGGATAAATCTAGCAATGACACTGATGATCACTAATTGAGTAAAATGGCCAAACAAAGCAATCAGCATCGAGAATACAACCGTCATTAAAATCGCAACATAAGGAGTTCCCGATCTATTTTTCTTAGCTATAATGGAAGGAAGCATTTGATTTTCGGCTAATGCCAACCCACTCCTAGGTGTGTTAAACGAAGAAGCTAAATTAACTCCTCCAATAGAAATTAACATCCCTATGGTGACCACCCCTTTTCCATAAGGCCCTAAAAGAATTTCTGCTATATCTGCAATAGGAGTAGACGTTTGAGCTAACTGAGGACCTAATACTCCAATTGCCACAGCTTGAAGAACAAAATAGAACAAAGAACAAAAAATAATAATGGCCATAACAGCCAAGGGAATATTCTTTCGGGGATTTTTCATTTCTTCAGCTGCAACAGGTAAGGTTTCAAAACCTCCAAAAGCAAAAAAGATTAAAATTGCAGCAGAACCAAAGGAATCAACTCCCAATGGTTGAGCAGGGTTTGGAAGAAAATTCACTTGTTTGATAAAAAACAATCCCACTATAGCGAGCAATAAAAGGGGTAACATTTTTGCTATTGTCATGATATTATTAAAAGATCGGATCAGTTGAATCCCTCGAATATTCAAAAAAGCCAATCCACCCATCCAACTAAAAATAAACAGGGTTCGATAAGGCTCCAGAAGAATGGGAGGCCAAATGGGACTAATGGCTGTGATCAATCCAACCACTAAAGAGGCCCAAGAAATCATTCCTGAAATCCATCGAATAATCCCAACTTGATAACCGATAAAATCTCCAAAAGCAGCCTTTGCATATATATAGGCCCCTCCATTGCGGTCAAATAAGGATGCACATCGAGCAAAGCACCAAGCGATGCTCATGACAAGAATCGTCACAAAAACGTAAACAAGCAAACTCCATGAACCCATTAAGGCCATGACTTTACCAGGCAATAGAAAAATTCCTGTGCCAATGATTCCATTGACTCCAAGCAAAATCATGCTGAAAAAACTGAGTTTATTTGATTTTTTTTCCATTTACCCTTATATAGCGATTTGCCGCTTCTACAAACGCTTTGAATAGTTTTCTCATAGGAGAAGATTGATGAATCATCTTTTCTGGATGCCATTGAACGCCAATCAAAAAATCGGCTTCCGGTGATTCAATGGCTTCTATTACCTGATCAAAAGACCGAGCACTCACTTGAAAGCACGTAGCAAGCCGATGAATGGCCTGATGGTGAAAGGTATTAGTCACTAATTGCTTTTCTCCAACTATCGTATACAACTTTGTATGAGTCTCAATTGTCACTGTATGATACTCCATATCTATTGGACCTTTTTGCCAATGTTGCAGTGTTGTTTTGGGCTGATGCAAACTCATATCTTGATATAAAGAACCTCCAAAAGCGACATTCATTAATTGTAACCCTCTACAAATCCCTAAAATGGGCTTTTTTAAGCTGGCAGCAACCTGAACAACTTCGATCTCATAATGATCTCTTTCAGGGCAGACCTCTTCTAGTTTCGGATGAGGCTCTTCTCCATATGTAAAGGGATGTAAATCATAGCCTCCAGAAATTAGGATTCCATCTACTAGCTGGATATGAGCTCGGATCAGTTCTTGCTTACTTGTCATGGGCAATAAAATAGGAATGGCACCTGCTTGCTCTAGAGCTGTTATGTAATCGCGATTGACATAGATCTTTTCTTGACCTGGAAATTGACTCTCTTTATCTACAGCAAAATTAGCCAGTATTCCAATTAAAGGTTTTGGATGACGAAACATTTGAATTTATATCTTGTTAGATTGATAAAAATGAATAGATAGTTAATTATAAAAGGTTATTGATTTGAAATCAATATTTTAAAGCAAATTTTTTCTTCAAAATTAAAATAAAAATTAAATAAAATTTTAAAAAAAATAACCAGAATGAATTCTAAATCAACCTTAGAACCGTTGAGAATATTTATGCACTAAAAATATGAAAATAAAAATTGCATGGAATGGGATTGTTTGAACAACAAGCTTCTAAAGAGCATTAAAAAACTGAAGATTCAGAAATGGCATTTCTAACTAGTCTTTCAATTTTTTAATACTCTCCAAAACAACTTATCAATCAGTGAGAATGTTTTTGAAAGGTATCCTTTACTTTATTTTTCACTTTTTTCGCTGTTTTCTTGACGGCTTTTCCTCCCTCTTCTGCTGCCTTTTTAACATGTTGACCCGCTTTATTTAACTGATGTTTAACATGATGCTTATGATGACCCGCTTCAACGTTAGTCATTCCTAGTAAAATAAAAATTGAGGTGCTTAACAATTTTTTCAACATTCCTTACTCCTTTTTAGTAGGTTCTGGTTTTTTTACGCGCTAATGCTCCAGAGCTGTAAGCTTTATGTAGGATCTTCCACTTCAAAGCTGGAAGG
>WUUC01191318.1_pt1 | contig 11966 bp, 10 predicted proteins | sample 6278441 | NCBI WGS metagenome assembly WUUC01 (sample SAMN13675441, study PRJNA597444) | soil metagenome | isolation source: soil | place: USA: Washington | collected 2017-10 | reverse complement strand
GGACGGCGGTGCGGGTGACGGTGGCGCTGATGGCGGCGCGGACGGCAGTGCGGGTGACGGTGGCGCTGATGGCGGCGCGGACGGCGGTGCGGGTGACGGTGGCGCTGATGGCGGCGCGGACGGCAGTGCGGGTGACGGTGGCGCTGACGGCGGCGCGGACGGCAAAGCCTGAGTACTGAGCAGCCGGTGGGCGGCGCCGACCTGGTCGGCGCCGCCCTGCCCAATGCCGCCCCGACGAACACCGCCCCGACGAACACCGCCCCGACGAACACCGCCTCGACCAGCGCCCTGGCGCGCTGCATCGCGATCCCGGCGCAGCAGTTCGCCGCCGAGTACTGGTCCAAGCGACCGCTGCTCACGCCTGCGGCCGAGAGCGGTGCTGACTACACCGACCTGATTGACACCGCGGCCATCGACGAGCTGCTGTCCCGGCGCGGGCTGCGCACGCCGTTCATCCGTTTGGCCAAGCAGGGCAAGGTCATTCCGGCTCGGCAATTCACCAGGGCCGGCGGCCTCGGCGCCGGCGTGACCGATCAGGTGGCCGACGACAAGGTGCTCGGGCTGGTCGCCGACGGCGCCACCTTGGTGCTGCAAGCGCTGCACCGCAACTGGCCGCCGCTGGTGCGCTTGGGCAGCACGCTGAGCGCCGAGCTGGGGCACCCGGTTCAGATCAACTGCTATCTGACCCCGCCGCAGAACCAGGGCTTCGCGCCGCACTACGACACCCACGACGTGTTCGTGCTCCAGGTCGCCGGCCGCAAGCGCTGGGTGGCGCACCGGCCGGTGCTCGCTGACCCGCTGCCCGGCCAGGACTGGGAACAGCACCGGGCTGCGGTCGCTGCCCGGGCGGCCGAACCGCCGCTGCTCGACCTGACGTTGCAGCCTGGCGATGCGCTGTACCTGCCCCGCGGCTTCATCCACTCGGCGACGGCGCTGGGCGAGACCTCGATCCACCTGACGGTCGGCGTGCATCCGGTGACTCGGCACAGCCTGCTCAAGCACCTGCTCGCCGAGGCGGCGGGCGAGCCGAGCCTGCGCGCCTCGCTGCCGATGAGCGGTGACCTGGCCGACGAGGCGGGGCTGGCCGAACAGCTGCGCGAGACCGTGCGGGCGTTCGTCGCCTTCGCCGATACGGGCCGGCTGCCGCAGGTGGCCGGCCGGCTCGCCGACGAGCTTGCCGACAGCACCCGCCCAGAGCCGATCAAGCCGATGGCGCAGTTGGCCGCGCTGGCCGCGTTGACGCCCTCGGCCAGCTTTCGTCTGCGGCCAGGGCTGCGGGTCCGGCTGGAACGCAGCCCCGATGCGGTGCTGGTCAAGGCCATCGACACCAGCCTCAGCCTGCCGCTGTCGACCGAAGCCGCGCTCAAGCGGGTGCTCTGCGGCGAGCCGGTGAGCGCGGCCGCGCTGCCCGGCCTGGACGACGAGGCCGCGCTGTCGCTGGTCCACCGGCTGCTCACCGCCGCGATCCTGGTGCCCGAGCGCAGTGCTTGACCGGCCCAACCGGTGCGCGCTGGCCGCAGCCGCCCGCAGTGATGAGATGCTCGGCACTGCCTTTCCCGCCAACCGGATCCTGCTCGTCGAGCAGCCTGGCGGGTGGGGGCTGGGCGGCCTGGCCGGCTCCCGGTTCGACGCTCGGATCGCGCAGCGGCTGATCGGCGCGCTGGGCGAGCAGGGCGTCCGGGTACTGGCCATCCGCCGGCCTGGCCGCCATCCGGCTCCGGCCCAGCACCTCTGGGGATTCGCCGACTGCCGGCCGGGCCGGCAGGGCATCGTCTGGGGGAGATACCAGGCAGCCGAGGACCTGCTCAGACTCGACCCGGTCGCGCTGGCCGAGCAGGCCAAGGACACCCGGCCGGTGTACGCGGTGTGCGCGCACGGCACCCGGGACATGTGCTGCGCGATCGAGGGACGCCCGGTTGCCACCGCGCTGGCCCGGCACTGCCCTGGCCGGGCCTGGGAGTGCAGCCACGTCGGGGGAGACCGGTTCGCCGCCAACGTGCTGGTGCTGCCCACCGGACAGTTGTACGGCCGGATCACCGACCCGGCGGCCCTGGCGTCGGCGACCGAGGCCGGCCAGGTGCTGCCGGATCAACTGCGCGGCCAGATCGGACTGCCGCCGGCGGCGCAGGCCGCCGTGGTGCACGCCCAGCGAGAACTCGGGTTGGCGACGGTGGGAGCGGTGCGGCTGCTGCAGGTGCAGGGCTCGCCGCCTGACGTGCAGCTGATCCGGCTGGCGGTGCCGGACGGCTCCTGCACGGTCGCCGTGCAGCAGGTGGTCGGCGCGTCGGCGATTCTGACGTGCCGGGACACCAAGACCAAGGTGCCGCTCAGTTACCGCCCGCTCTGGCTGCGACGCGACTGACAGCGCAGCAGAAAGGGACGCCGGCGGTGAGCCGACGTCCCTGTCTGTTTGTCCTACGGGCGGGCCTTAGGCGCCCAGGCGCTCGCCGCTCTCCGGGTTGAACGCGTGGGTCTCGTCGGTGCGGACTTCGAGGGTGATCTCGTTGCCGATCTTGGGAGGCACCCGGCCGTCGAACCGAACGGTGAACGGCTTGGCGCCGCCGTCGTCGCCGACGTCGTGGGTCTTGGTGCCGGGCAGCTCGCCGTAGACGAAGGCGTCGGCGCCGAGCTCTTCGACCAGGGTCGCCTTGAGCTTGAGGCCCTGGCCTGACTCCGAGGCGTGGAAGGACTCCGGCCGGATGCCGAGAATGATCTCCTTCAGGCCCGCGGCACGGGCGGCAGCAGCGGCGTCGGGCTTGATCGGGATGCTAAGCCCACCCAGTTGGGCGCCGTTCTCGTCGAACGGCACCTTGACCAGGTTCATCGCGGGCGAGCCGATGAAGCCCGCCACGAACGCGTTTCCGGGGCTGTCGTAGAGGTTGCGGGGGGTGTCGACCTGCTGCAAGATGCCGTCCTTGAGCAGCGCCACCCGGTCACCCATGGTCATGGCCTCGACCTGGTCGTGGGTGACGTAGATCGTGGTGGTGCCGAGCCGGGCCTGCAGCGCGGCGATGTTGGCGCGGGTCTCCACCCGCAGCTTGGCGTCGAGGTTGGACAGCGGCTCGTCCATAAGGAACACGCTGGGCTCGCGGACGATCGCACGGCCCATCGCGACCCGCTGACGCTGGCCACCGGACAGCGCCTTGGGCTTGCGGTCCAGGTAGGGCTCCAGGTCGAGCAGCTTTGCCGCAGCCAGCACCTTCGACGCCCGCTCCTCCTTGGAGACACCCTTGAGCTTCAGGGCGAAACCCATGTTCTCGGCGACTGACATGTGCGGGTACAGGGCGTAGTTCTGAAACACCATCGCGATGTCGCGGTCCTTCGGCGGCTTCTGCGAGACGTCGACTCCGCCGATCCGGATCTCACCCTGATCGACGTCCTCGAGGCCGGCGAGCATCCGCAGGGCGGTGGACTTGCCTGATCCGGACGGGCCGACCAGGACGACGAACTCGCCGTCGGCGACATCGAGGTTGAGCCGGTTGACTGCGGGGACCGGGTTTCCGGGGTAGAGACGCGAGGCCTCCACGTACTGAACTTCGGCCATGCCAGATTCCTCTCGGTGATGTGTGACCGCACCGGGTACGGGCTCTCGCGGCTGCGCGAGCCTCACGGCATTCCGGTCGGCGCCGGGATCCGCCCCCACCGATCGAAGGCGGCGACCCCGACCGGCGTAGCGGTCTGGACAACTCATTAGTGCAGGTGCCGGGCCGGCAGTCAAGGGACGCCGCGCCGTGGCGTCGCGGACGCCATCGAAAGCCGCGGCGCCGCCAGGATGTGAACTCCGAAGTTAATTCGCGGTGATTACTCCGGGTTGACGGCGAAGCGCGGATATGTCCTTATTACACGGGACAGGCCCCCGCCGTCCTTTGAGAAGGAGACACTATGTTCGGAATTCAGCCGCGAGCCGGCCGAGTACGCACCATGCTCGGCGCCGCCGTGGCCGTCGCGACCCTCGGCGTCGGAATGGTCGCGGCCGTGACCCTCGGCGCCTCGCAGGCCAGCGCGGCGACCTATGTCAACGGCATGGACGTCTCCGGGCATCAGGGCAACGTCGCCTGGTCGACCGCTTACAACAACGGCGCCCGGTTCGCCTACGTCAAGGCCACCGAGGGCACCAGCTACAAGAACCCCTACTTCGCCCAGCAGTACAACGGCTCTTACAACGTGGGCATGATCCGCGGCGCCTACCACTTCGCGCTGCCCAACAACTCCGGCGGAGCCGCCCAGGCGGACTTCTTCGTCAACAACGGCGGCGGCTGGTCCGGCGACGGCCGCACCCTGCCGCCGGCGCTGGACATCGAGTACAACCCCTACGGCGCGACCTGCTTCGGGCTCTCGCGTGCCTCGATGATCAGCTGGATCAAGGCCTTCTCCGACCGGGTGCACTACCGGACCAACAAGTACCCGATGATCTACACGACCATCGACTGGTGGACGACCTGCACCGGCAACACCAGCGCCTTCGCCAGCACCAACCCGTTCTGGATCGCCAGGTACAGCTCGACCCCGCCGACCGCGCCGGCCGGCAGCGCCACCTGGACCATCTGGCAGTACGCCGACTCGGGCATCTTCCCCGGTGACCAGAACCGGTTCAACGGCGCGTACACGCAGCTGCAGGCGCTGGCCACCAACCCGCACTGAGCTGTTCGCACTGATCCACTGTGAGAGCCCGCGGGCGGTCACCGGCTTCCGGTGGCCGCCCGCGGCGCTGTGCTCGGAAGGTGCGAAGGGCGGTGCTCAGCCGGCGCGGGTGGGCACCCAGAACCGCAGCTTGCCGCCCCGCTCGTCCTCCAGCACACCGCCGTTGGCCTCGATCACTGCGCGGGAGCCGAGGTTGTCGAGGTCGCAGGTGATCAGCGCCTGGTCCAGGCCCAGCTCGGCTGCGATCGGCAGCGCGGCCCGCAACATCGCGGTGCCATGCCCGCGCCGGCGAGCCTGGGGCGCGACGTCGTAGCCGATGTGCCCGGCGGATTCGAGCAGCTGCGGGGTGCTCTCGTGCCGGATCCGGATGGTGCCGAGAAACTGCGAGCCCTCAGCCCACCAGTAGGTGCTGGTGTGCACCCAGTTCGGTGGCGGCGGCGCTGAGGTGTCGCCCTCGGCGAGCAACGCGGTCAGGAACCGCTCAAAGCCGTCCGGGGTGTGCCACTGCGCGGCGTAGTCGCGCAGGTGGCGGCCCAGCGCGGAGTCGTCCTGCGGGCCGCCCCGGCCCTCCGCGGCGAAGTCAGCCATCGCGGAGCGAAAGGCCGGCGCCAGCTCGGCGCAGGGTCGCAGCAGGTGAGGCATTGGAAGATCCTGGCGGGCATCTGCGCCTCAGTCGAGTGAATTACCAGGTTCGGCCGCGCGCAGCTGCTCGACCTGCGCTGTCACGGCAGCCATGATCTCGTCGGTGACCGCGCGCAGCACGTCAGCGGTCGGCTCGACGTCGCGGTACTTGCTCAGATCCACCGGCTCACTGACGCTGGCCTCGTGCCGATGCCGCGGAAATGGCCGGAACCGGCCGCCCCGGCCGAGCGTCCGGTGCGCGCCCCACTGGCCGATCGCAACGACCGGGACGTCCGGGCAGGCCAGGGCGAGCCGGGCCACCCCGGTCTTGGCCTGCATCGGCCAGTAATCGGGGTCGGAGGTGATGGTGCCCTCGGGATAGATGATCACGCACTCGCCGTCGCGCAGTGCCTGCTCGGCCGCGCGGAGCGAGTCAGCCGCCTGCCCGCTGGAGCGGTAGACCGGAATCTGACCGGCGCCGGCCATGGTGCGCCCCACGACCGGCCAGCCGAACACGCTGGACTTGATCAGAAAACGCGGGATGCGGCCGGCCTGCCAGATCATCCGAGCCATTGTTGCGGTGTCGGCCTGAGAGATGTGGTTGACCGCGATCAGGACCCCGCCGTGTTGGGGGATCCGATCCAGGTGATGCCAGCGGATCTTGAACAACAGCGAGTCGAGGGGGTAGAGGATCACGACGCAGAACCTGATCCAGAAGCCGGCCTTGGGCCGGTGCGCTCGGGTCATCGGCTGCTCCTCGGTTGTCGAAGACATTCGTACTCGACTTCCTCAGACAGCGGCCAGCCGGGGGTGCGGGCCAGCTCGTCCGGTTGTGCGGACTGGGCTCACGTCCCTCGGACTAGGATGGTCCAGGCTCGCGGGCGGCAAGCTCGCGCCGGCCGGCGTGGCGCAATTGGTAGCGCACCCGACTTGTAATCGGGCGGTTAGGAGTTCAAGTCTCCTCGTCGGCTCCAGAGGTCAAGGCTGTGACGAAAACAGGTAGGGGCGCTGAGCATCGAAGTTCTAGCGTGAGGCCGTGGCACGGCTGAGGTCCTATCTCGTGTGCGGCACGCCGCGCACCGGCAGTACCTACCTGTGCGACCTGCTTGCGTCAACGGGCGTGGCCGGGCAGCCCGAGTCTTACTTTCGGGAACCGGATCAGCAGGACTGGGCCAGGCGATTCGGAGTGCCGGTCTCGGGCGACGGGTCCTTTGACTACCGCTGCTTCGTGACGGGCGCTGTGCGGGCCGGCACCAGCCCGAACGGGGTCTTCGCAGCGCGCGTCATGTGGACAACGTTGGACCCGGTCGTCCAGGGCCTCACGGGCTCAGCACCCTCGCGACGCGACTTGGACGTTCTCAGCAACGCTTTCGGGCCTCTGCTCTTTGTCCACCTGCGGCGCAGCGATGTCATCGGACAAGCGGTGTCGTGGGCGCGTGCGGAGCAGACCGGCTATTGGCAGCCGGGTGACACCGCCCAGGCCGAGCCGCGCCTGGACGTAGGCCAGCTCGACGGCCTCGTTCGGACTATCGGCGAGCACAACGCCGCCTGGCGCGCCTGGTTCGCACAGCAGGGGGTGCAACCGCACAGGGTGAGCTATGAGGACCTCATCGAGAACCCTCGCCAGGCCGTCCTGGGGATCTTGGACCGGTTAGGGGTCAAGGCGCCGTCCGGCTGGCGGCCCCGGTCGGCACACGTCAGGCAAGCCGACGAGGTCAACCGCGAATGGGCGCGGCGCTATCGCCAAGGCGGCACAGAAGTGCGGCGGTGACCCGGAAAGGTCACCGCCGCACCATGAGGACTACTGAACTGCGAACTGCGAACTGCCTGGGGACTACTGGACGACCCCCAGGGCGTTGACGATGCCCGCGCCGTAGAAGCCGTTGAACTCCGGGGTTCCGACGCAGGTGGCGGTGAACTCAGCGGAGCGTCCCACGTGGGTGTAGGACTGCACGCCACCCGCGGGGCAGGCGTGGTCGATCGCGGTCGCGGCCATGAGAGCCGCCACTGCGGCCGGCTCCATGGTCAGCCCACGTTGCGGGGTGCTGTCCCGGTACCCGTGGGCGCTGACCGCCAGGGCGGCGACACCGGCAGCGTGCGGCGATGCCATCGAGGTGCCCTGCAGGTACTGGTAGTAGCCGCAGTCACCCTCGTCGTTGCAGTCCTTCTGGACGCCCAACGCGACGCCGGCCGGGGTGATGTTGCCGTCGGCATCGACCAGGCCGTCAGCCTGCATCACATTCAGCGGCGCCGTGGAGAGGATCTGGTTCTCGTTGGTGCGGTAGGTCGGCGTGCCGAAGCCATCGCGGAACCAGCCGCCGGGTGCGGAGAACTCGATCTCACCAGAGGTGAGGTCGGTGGTGTAGTTGGAGTAGTCCGCCTTGGTGCCCGACGGGCCGAGCGAGGAGATGCCGAGGACGTGCGGGCCCTCGATCGGCAGGATGCGGCAGGTGGCGTTGTCGATCGTGCGCTCGTACGGGTCCGCGCCGTAGTCCGGGCTGGAGATGTCGTTGCGCGGCTTGGACAGGTCCTCGTGGTTGTTGCCCAGCGAGCCGACCAGCGTGACGTTGTGCGCGTTGGCGTAGTTAAGCGCGCGGGTCATCCCCTCGAGGATCACGTCCTGCTCGGCCCCCGAGGCGGCGCTGTCCTCCGGCGCTCCGCCGGCGCAGTTGTAGAGCCACGGGTCGAGGTAGAAGGACATGTTCACCACGTCCAGGCCGACGTCGCCGGCGTAGGTGAGGGCAGTGGTGACCGGGCCCAGGAAGAAGTACCCGCTGTCCTGGGCGCCACGGATGTTGACCAGCGTGGCCTTGGGCGCGACGCCGCTGAGGCCTACGCCGTTGAGCGCGGCCGCGATGGTGCCGGCGGTGTGGGTGCCGTGTCCGTTGTCGTCCCAGCTCGCCGGGTCGACACAGCCCGAGAACTCGCACGGGCCGTCGATGTCGGGCATGTCGGTGGTGAAGTTGCGCGACAGCTTCTTGCTGAAGTTGGTCTTCAGGTCGGGGTGGCTGCCATCCAGGCCGGTGTCGAGGATGCCGACGGTGACCCGGTGGTCACCGCGCTCGATCGCGTGCGCCTCGGGGGCGTTGATCATGTCCATGCCCCACAGCAGGTGGTCGAGCGGGTCGCCGGGCTTGACCTTCTTGTTCGTGGCCGGCGCGCTCTGGGCGCCGCCCAATCGAGCCTCGTTCTCGACCGCGTCGCGGGCGACCTTCTTCGGGCTGGCGCCGATCGAGTGGTCCTTCGCGACGCCGTCGACGCTCGCGAGCCCACGGGTCCGCGAGGCGAAACCGGTGTCGCTCGAGGTGACCGTGAGCAGGCCGATCGCCTGGTTGACCGACGTGACGGTCGCACCGCTGGCGCGCAGCTGCTCGGCCAGCGCCTGGGCTGACCCGCCGGCCTTGGCGAGCACGACGTAGGACGTCTGCGCGCCCTGGCTGGATTGGGTGACGCTCTGTGGCGCGGCGCCCGCGGCGCTGATGGCCAACGCGGGCACGGCCAGTGCTACGGCCGTTGCCGCAACGATGATCCGAGATCTACGCATGATCGGGGTTGTCCCTCCTCGGGGGGCGCCGAGGGCACCCACATATGTCCCAATCTAGGTACTGGTCCGAAGATTGGGAACCCCCAGCGACTAGTCGCCGCGCCGGTCGCCGCCCGGCTCTCGGTCACCGGAGGGTGATCGCGCTCGCCTGGGGTCCGATCGGCATCCGCTTGGCGACCTCGCCGGCCAGGACGGCGACCGCCAGCCGCGCCTGCGCCGAGCTCACCGGGCTCGATCGCCAGCTGATCTCCACCAGGATCGGCTGAGTGATCAGCTTCGACGGCACCGCCGAGCCAGGCACGGCGACGAACTGAGGAACGGCCAGCACCTGCTTGGCCGGGTCCGAGTGATAGCGCGCCGTTCCCGCGGCAGGGTAGCCGTGGTGTTTGGCGTTCCAGCCGGTCACCAGCCGGATGCTTCCCGGCGCGGCAGGATTCGGACGAGGCGCGAAGCCCCAGCTGCAGCTGTCGTGGATCCCGTTGAGGTACCGGTACACCGTATGCCCGACCGCTTTGGCCACGGCTGCGTCGGACACTGCCGTACAGGGGGATACCCAGGGGCTGAGCGTCGGCGTGGGGACGGCCCGGTTGACCTGGCTGGCAAAGTGCCCACCCGCGGCCTCTCCACCCGCCTTGAGCACCTGCTGGCCGGGGGCCGTGCTCAGGAACAACGAGACCGCCAGGATCAGCAGCAGGCTTGCCAGGCGGGCTCGGTGTGATCCCGACCGGGGCCGCTTTCCACCCGGGGGCCGCTTTCCAGCCGGGGGCCGCTGTCCAGCCGGGGGCCGCTTGCGGGCCCGGCCTGCCCGTGGGTTGACGAGGCCCGGCGCGCTCGGCTGCCCCGCACGGTCACCGCGCGCCGGCGGGATCGACAGGAATGCGGGTTCGGTGGCCGAGGGAAAGCTTGCCGCGAAGCGCACGGTCAGGTTTCTCAGATCATTCACGGCGGCGCTGCGCGGCTGAGTCAGCAGCCAGGACGCCAGCCGGTCAACCGGCACCACAAGGACCCCGCGGACTACCGACGGTTCGCCGAACTCGGCCGATTTCTCTCCTGCCAGGCAGATGACGGGCTCGACCACACAGGAGGTGCTCGACTCCATCCGCTCGGCCATCCGGCGGACCTTGTCGACCTGCTCGTCGAGGAGCCGGCCGCCGCCGCGGGCAGTCCGCTGCCGCAGGCTGCCCTGGTGGACGCTCACCTCGCCGGACCAGTTCTTGGCGTCGATCAGGTAGTTGCCGGCTACGGACAGCACGACATGATCGAGATTCACCCGGGAGCGCCCGGGATCGAGCAGGCGGTCGTGCAGCAGCGAACAGTGCTCGCCCGCCAGCGGCGCCAGCGCGGCCGCCACCCGCTGCTCGCCGACCACCCCGGCCTCCCACTGGGTGGCCATCGAGTCCATCCGGTCGGCTTTCAACCGGGCCTCTGCCGCCATCCGTCGCAGCGACTGAGCCTTCTCTGAAGCAGACCCACCCTCGGCGGCCACGGTTCTCCTCATCGTCTCGCGTCTGCAATCGGCAGGAACGAGGGGAAACAAAATGAATTGAGGTCGCAGCGGCCGGCGGGCCGACTGACCTGCCGCCGACCCCGGTCGCGGTATCGTCGCTGGCACACCCGGCAACCGTCCTGAGAGGGGCCGTTCATGAGAGTCGCCCTGTTCGCGACCTGCCTTGTGGACGGGCTGTTTCCCGACGTCGCCCGGGCCACGGTGCGGTTGCTGCGGCGGCTGGGTCACGAGGTGGTCTTTCCGCAGGAGCAGTCCTGCTGCGGTCAGATGCACCTGAACACCGGCTATCCCGCCGAGGCCTTGCCGTTGATCGCTCGACAGGTGCGGGTGTTCGCCGACTTCGGGGCGATCGTGGCGCCGAGCGGGTCGTGCACCGGTTCGATACGCCACCAGTACGCCGACACCGCCCGCCAGTTCGGCGACGAGCGGCTGGCCGTCGCCGCTGAGCAGCTCGCGGCCCGGACTTACGAGCTGTCCGAGTTCCTGGTCGACGTCACCGGCGTCACCGAGGTAGGCGCGCACTTCGCGCACCGCGTCACCTATCACCCGACCTGCCATTCGTTGCGGCTGCTGCGGGTCGGCGACAAGCCGATGTCCTTGTTGCGCGCCGTCGAGGGCATCGAGCTCGTCGAACTGGCCGCTGCTGATTCCTGCTGCGGTTTCGGAGGCACCTTCGCCATGAAGAACAGCGCGGTGTCCTCGGCGATGCTGGCCGACAAGGTCGCGGCCGTCCGGGCCACCGGCGCGACGGTGTGCTCGGCCGGGGACTCCTCCTGCCTGATGCACATCGGCGGCGGGCTGTCCCGGCTGCACGTCGGCGCCCGTACCCTGCACCTGGCGCAGGTCCTGGCCAGCACCCGGTCCGAGCCGGCGCTGGTATGACGTACCTGGGCATGCCGACCGCTCCGCCCGGAGTGGGGCAGCTGCGCGGCTCGGAGCCGTTTCCCGAGGCCGCCGAGGCTGCGCTGGCCAATGGCCAGCTGCGGCGCAATCTCGCCAACGCCACCGGCACCATCCGCGCCAAGCGGGCCGCGGTGGTGGCCGAGGTCGATGACTGGCACGAGCTGCGCGCCTCGGCCGCGGCGATCAAGGACGAGGTGCTGGCCCACCTGGACAGCTACCTGTTACAGCTTGAGGCGCGGGTCACCGAGCGGGGCGGGGTGGTGCACTGGGCGCGCGACGCCACCGAAGCCAACCGGATCGTCACCGACCTGGTCATGGCGACCGGTGCGCGCGAGGTCGTGAAGGTCAAGTCGATGGCTACCCAGGAGATCGGCCTGAACGAGGCCCTGGCAGAGGCCGGCATCGCTGCGTTCGAGACCGACCTGGCCGAGCTGATCGTGCAATTGGGGAACGACCGGCCCAGTCACATCCTGGTGCCGGCGATCCATCGCAACCGCACCGAGATCCGCGACATCTTCCTGTCCGAGATGGCCGGCGTCGACCCGGGCTTGACTGATGATCCGGCCGCGTTGGCCGAGGCGGCCCGCCGCTACCTGCGGCAGAAGTTCCTGACCGCCAAGGTGGCGATCAGCGGGGCCAACTTCGCGATCGCCGACACCGGAACCCTGATGGTCGTCGAGTCCGAGGGCAACGGCCGGATGTGCCTGACGCTGCCGGACACCCTGATCACCGTGATGGGCATCGAGAAGC
>WUUC01010324.1_pt1 | contig 11968 bp, 7 predicted proteins | sample 6278441 | NCBI WGS metagenome assembly WUUC01 (sample SAMN13675441, study PRJNA597444) | soil metagenome | isolation source: soil | place: USA: Washington | collected 2017-10 | reverse complement strand
GCATGTGCATCACGTTGAGGAAGACGGCGAGGCCGAGCAGTCCGAAGATGATCGAGGGCACGGCGGCGAGGTTGTTGATCGAGACCTCGATGAGGTCCGTCCACCGGTTCCGAGGGGCATATTCCTCGAGGTAGATGGCCGACAGGACTCCGATCGGGAAGGCGATGGCGATGGTGACCAGCATGGTCAGCAAGGAGCCCTTGAAGGCGCCCCAGATGCCTACCGCCGCCGGATCGGTGGCGTCGGCTCCGGTCAGGAAGGTCAAGTTGAAACGGGTCCTCGCTCGGTCCTGCTCGCGCAGCTGCGCCAGGGCCGCCCGCGCTTCCTCGCTCCCATGCCCTTTCGCTGCGGCGTCGATCTCGGCCGAGGCGGGCAGCCAGACAGGCCCGGCGGCGGGCGCGACGTTCCTGGCGGCGAGTTCCGAAACGAGGGCGATCTCCTCCGAAACGGCGGGATCGACCCGGATCCGGGTCTCGACGAAGCCGCCGGCGCCGCGCACCGCCATGGTGCCGAGAAGGAAGGCGAGGAAGGCGGCGGACACCAGCACCGCGCCGAGGCCGATCCAGCGGAACCGGCGCTCGGCGGCGTAGCGGCGCGCGATCCGCCGGGTCATTTCGGGCGAGCTCCAGTCGGTGGGCACGCGGTTCACGGCGTGACTCATAATACTGCCCCCGTACCGTCATGCCGGACTTGATCCGGCATCCACCTTCTTTCCGTTGCCAACGGCAAGGAAGATGGGCCCCGGATCAAGTCCGGGGTGACGCAACCCCGGATCAAGTCCGGGGTGACGCAACCCCGGATCAAGTCCGGGGTGACGAAGCGATGCCGGCAGCGCCGTTCAGTCATAAGCTTCGCGATATTTCTTCACGACGCGCAGGGCGACGATGTTGAGCAGAAGGGTGACGACGAACAGCACCAGGCCGAGGGCGAAGGCAGCAAGAGTCTTGGGGCTGTCGAACTCCTGGTCGCCGGTGAGCAGCTGGACGATCTGGGTGGTCACCGTGGTGACGCTGGCAAAAGGGTTGGCAGTCAGGTTGGCGGACAGGCCGGCCGCCATGACCACGATCATCGTCTCGCCGATGGCGCGGCTGACCGCCAGGAGGACCCCGCCGACGATGCCCGGAAGCGCAGCGGGGACGAGCACCTTGCGGATCGTCTCCGACGCGGTCGCGCCCATCGCCAGCGAGCCGTCGCGCATCGATTGCGGCACCGCGGTCAGCGAATCGTCCGCCATCGAGGAGACGAACGGGATGATCATGATGCCCATGACCAGACCGGTCGCCAGGGCGCTTTCCGAAGAGGCCGGGATTCCGAGCGACTGGCCGAAGTCGCGGACGGCCGGAGCCACGGTCAGGGCCGCGAAATAGCCGTAGACCACGGTCGGGACGCCGGCGAGCATCTCGAGCAGAGGCTTCATCCACCGGCGCACCACCGGGCGGGCATATTGGGTGAGATAGATGGCGCTCATCAGGCCGAGCGGGATTGCGACGATCATGGCGATGATCGCACCGATGAAGATCGTGCCCCAGAAAAGCGGGATCGCTCCGAACGCTCCCGACGAGCCCGCCTGGTCGGCCCGAATCGCGGTCTGCGGGCTCCAGGTCGATCCGAACAGGAATTCGACCGGCGAGACCATGGAGAAGAAGCGAAGCGATTCGAAGAGGAGCGAGAGGACGATCCCCAGAGTCGTCAGGATCGCGATCAGCGAGGCGAGCAGAAGCGCCAGCATGACCAGGCGCTCGACGCGGGTTCGGGCCCGGAAGGCGGGGCCGATCCGGCTGTAGGCGAAGGCGCCGCCGGCGAAGGCGAGGAGCAAGGCCGCAACGGTGCCGATCAGCCGGTAGCGGGACAGGGCCGAGCCGTAGATGGGGGCGAGATCGCGGGCTTCGGGATAGAAGCTCGACTGCCGAAGCCCCTCCCCCAGCTCGCGCGCCTCCCGCAGGATCGCGATGCGCTGCATCTCGAACGGCGGTAGGTTTGCCGCCGCCGGACTGCCCAGAACCGCGTCCATCACCAGCCGGTCGCTCAGCGGCACCCACAGGAGAAGGAAGAGCAAAGCGGGCACCGCCGCCCAGATCGCAACATACCAGCCATGATAGCCGGGCAGCGAATGGAGCCTCGGCCCGCCCGGCACGGCAAAGGCCATCGCCCGCGCGCGCGCCGACAGCCAGCCGAGCAACGCGAGGCCGAGGATCGCGATGAAGATGGCGAGGGGGGTCACGACCTAAATTCCTCCCCCGGATTTCCGGGGGAGGGGGACCGCGCGCAGCGCCGTGGAAGGGTTCTTCGGACTCAGCAGAGCCCCTCCACCACCCTTCGGGTGGTCCCCCTCCCCTGCAAATGCAAGGGAGGAATTGGGAGTAGTCATTCTCACTTCAGCCCGTCGGCCGTCATCGGCGTGAGCCTGGTCGCCGCCTCGCCGCCCCTGGCCTGCACGTTGGCGGGCGAAGGGATCAGGCCGCGGCGCTCGAGATAGCCGCCCTTGGCCCAGGCTCGGGCATATTCGGCGAGGAACGCCTTCATCCCCGGGATGACGTTCAGATGCTCGCCCTTGACGTAGATATAGAGCTGGCGGGCGCCCGGATAGGTGAGGCTCGAGATCGTCTCAGACGTCGGAGCGATGCCGCCGAGCGGAATGCCCTTCACCTTGTCTCCATTCTCCTCGAGGAACGAGTAACCGAGCACTCCGATGGCGCCCGGATTGGCCGCGACCTTCTGGACGAGCAGGTTGTCGTTCTCGCCCGCTTCGACATAGGCGCCGTCCTCGCGGACCTTGGTGCACAAATCCTTGTGCCTGTCCTTGTCGCTTTCCTTCAGCGCCTTCATCGCCGGGTCGCTCTCGCAGCCTTTCTCGAGGATCAGCTCGGCGAGGCTGTCGCGGGTGCCGGAAGTCGGCGGCGGGCCGTAGACCTGGATCGCCGCCGCGGGCAAGACCGGGTTGACGTCCTTCCAGGTCTTCGCCGCGTTAGGCTTGCCGAACGGATTGGCGGCGAGGGCCGCATAGACGTCGCGCGCTGTCAGGGTCATGGCAGCGCCGTTCTTCCCCTCGATCAGCGCAAGGCCGTCGATCCCGACCGGGACTTCGATGATCTGCTTCACGCCGTTCTTGGCGCAATCCTGAAATTCGGAGGCTTTGATCCGCCGCGAGGCGTTGGTCATGTCCGGATACCGGTCGCCGACTCCGGCGCAGAACAGCTTCATTCCGGCGCCAGTGCCGGTCGATTCGACGATCGCGCTCATCCCCGGATTGGTCCGCTGGAACTGCTCGGCGACCGCGGTCGTGAACGGATAGACCGTCGATGAGCCGACGATCTGGATCTGCTGCCCCTCGGCCCCGCCCCTGCCGGACTGCTGCCCGCAAGCGGCGAGCGCCAGAGCGGCCGCCGCGGCAAAATAGCACTTCTTCATGTTCTGCCTCCATCGAAGCCCGGTAACGGGCCCCGGCGACCTCCCTAGGTCGGTTCGGAGTGAGTCCTGTGACTCTTGCGTGACGGTTTCATGACAATGGAGAAGATTGCGCCTCGGTCGCGCGCGGCAGCGAGACGAGTACCGTCGTGCCCTCGCCCACGATGCTTCGAATGTCCAGCCGGCCCCGATGGCGGCTGACGATATGCTTGACGATGGCGAGGCCAAGGCCGGTGCCGCCGACGGCACGGCTTCGGCCGGCATCGACGCGATAGAATCGCTCGGTGAGTCGGGGCAGGTGCTCCGCCGCTATGCCGTCGCCGCGATCGGCGAAGCTCAGTCGGATCATCTCCGGACCGTCGTCCTCGAGCATGACGGTGACCGGCGACTCGGCTCGCCCATATTTGACGGCGTTGACGACGAGGTTGCGGACCAGCTGAAGCAGCTGCGCCCTGTCGCCGGGGACGATCGTGGACCCGCTGCGCTTCTCGACCATCAATTCGTTGGACCGCTCGCGGAGCAGCTGTGCGCAACCGGCCCCAACCTCCTCGACCAGCTGGACCAGGTCAACGGCGTCGCGGGGCGGGTTGAAGCGCTCGGCCTCGATCCGCGACAGCGAGATCAGATCCTCGATGAGTTGCTGCATGCGCTTGCCCTCGCCATGCATGAGACCAAGGAAGCGCTCCCTGATATCGGCATCCTCGGCCGTCGCCTTATCCTGGAGAGTCTCGACGAAGCCCAGGACCGTAGCGAGCGGCGTTCGAAGCTCGTGGCTGGCATTGGCCACGAAATCGACCCGCATTCGCTCGGCGGCGATCGCATCGCTGCGGTCGTGGAGATGGACGAGGAGCGGTCCGTCCGCGAGCGAAGCGACCGTCATCAGCCAATGCCGGCCGGCCTGCCCGATGCCGACGACCTCGATCTGCTCGATGCCCGCGTCCGGGGCCGGCGGGCGCGAGAGACGCTCCACGGCCGCCGGGTGCCGCATGGCCAGCCGCGCGTCCTGGCCTTCGATCCAGTCGCCCAGCAATGACTTCGCCGGCGGATTGGCGACGACGATCCGTCCTCCTTCGATGAGGAGCATCGGCTCGGACATCGCCCCGACGATCTCCCGCGCCCAGCGATCGCGGCCGTCGTCCGGGGGCGGAGTCGGAGCGCTGGGTTCGGGAAAGAAATGGGCTCGCCAGCCGATAAGGACGGCCGCGGCGCCTCCGATCAGGCCGAGCAGCGCCGCCCACAGCGGTTCGTCGGCGAGCAGCGCGCCGCCGACCGCAGCCGCGACGATCAGGCCGGCGGCGAGCCGGCGCCCGGAAAATCGCATTGGCACGGTCCCCCTTAGCGGCCTTCCGCAATCAAGTTCCACCGAATGACGTTCGTCATAAAAGCGTCATGGAGCTGACGCATAAGGCAATTCGAGACTGTTAGAACGGTCTCGCTATCTCGATTGGAGCTGCCGCATGGCCAAGTCCGCCTTCCTCGCCGCCCTGCTTGCAACGACCGTCGCCACTCCGGCCTTCGCGGCCGGGGAGCCCGTTCCCGCCGATGTCGCGGCCGAGGTGGCGGCGATGCGCGAGGAAATCGCAGCCCTGCGTGCCGAGGTCGCCGAGCTGAAGGCGTCCCGCGAGACGGCGGCCTCCGCGCCGCCGCCGCAGCCGGCCGCGGCCACGCAGACCGCTTCCGCCGGCCCCATCTGGAAGGGCGCCCCGCAGTTCGAGGACAAGAAGTCCGGCTTCAGCTTCAAGCCCAAGGGCCTGGCCCAGTTCGACGCCGGCTTCGTCGGCACTCCGGGGCCGGAGCTCGCCGGAACGGTCGGCGGGCTCAACTACAACAATCTCGGCTGGAACAGCCGTGCCCGCCGGCTGGTGATCGGCGCCGAGGGCGCCCTGCCCGGCGGCTTCGGCTACAATGTCGAGTTCAACTTCGCCCAGGGCGTGGTCGATTACGAGGACATCGTCCTGACCTACCAGCGGGCGAAGAGCCCGATCAGGGTCACGATCGGCAATTTCTACCCGCTCTCCAGCCTCGAGACGATGACCAGCTCGCGCCTCACCAGCTTCCTCGAGCGCGCCGCGTTCACCGACGCCTTCAACTACAATCGCCGCCTCGGCGTCGCGGTCGCGCTGCTCGATCCGGACAAGGATCGCTACACGCTCACCGCCGGACTGTTCGGGCAGGAAATCAACAACGCCGGTTTCAACCGGACCGGCTGGCAGGCGAGCGTTCGCGGCACCTTCGCGCCGGAAGTCGGCGATGCCCGCCTTCACCTCGGCGCCAGCTTCCAGCACCGGGTCGCCCAGCGCGATGCGCAGAACGTCCAGTACCGAGCCCGTCCCTTCACCCAGGTCACCGACCAGCGCTTCGTCGACACCGGCGCCGTCGCCGCCGACGGCGACGACATTGCCGGACTCGAATTCGGAGCGATCATGAAGTCGTTCCACGTCGCCGCCGAAGCTCAGCAGGTCTGGGTCCGCGGCTACCGGCCCGGCCGCACGTTCGGCGCCAACGATGGAGCGGCCGGGGGCCTGTTCTACGCCGGCAATCCCGACTTCCGCTCGGCTTATGCCGAGGCCGGCTATTATCTCACCGGCGAGAGCCGCGGCTACAAAGGCGGCCGCTGGGACCGGACGAAGGTGCTTCGCCCGTTCAACGACGGCGGCTGGGGCGCCCTCCAGCTCAACGCCCGCCTGGACTGGCTCGACCTCCGCGACCGGGTCGGCAGCGGCGCCGCCCTCGCCGCGCCCGATTACATCAACGGCGGGCGGCAGCTCGGCTTCGAGCTCAGCCTGGTGTGGAGCCCGACGGACTATGTCCGCTTGCAGGCCCAATATGCCCGCGGCGGCTACGAGGGCGGGCCCCGCGCCGGCACGGTCGTCCCCGGCTCGAACGAACCGATCGACCTGCGCAGCTTCGGCGTCGACACCATGGCGCTTCGGGCGCAGGTGGATTTCTAGGCGCGATCGTCCCGGGGTAGCTTGCGGCTGGGGGGCCAAGGCAGTTAGACGAAATTTGGCATACCGGCAGCCGCCGTATGCGAAACCTTCCATATCTCAAATAAAGTGAGTCGCCATTTGCGGCACGCGAGATGACGAACCCCTATTGCAAGCATGTTAAATCGGCTACCTTGTGAAACATTCTCCTTTTTGATAAGTTCCACGCGCTAAAATATTTCTTAGAAGTCAGCTATTTTTTAGCGATTTAGGCATTCAGTTATTTTGCATCTGCCAAGTTCTAATTATAATCTTAACCATATGTTAATCTTTTATTGTCATAGCAATTGCTGCTGGGCTCAATGCCACTCACTCCGGGTTCTACCATCCGGCTCGCTTGGATCCTGAAGTTTAGGACGAAAGCGGGCCATCGAACCTCGCCACGTACGTCTCTCCGCTGCTCGGAGGCGTCCGCCCTGTCCTGCAGCGGCCTGCGAGGCGATCATGTTGAAATCCACCCTGGTAATCGCGTTGCTGGCGACGGGCCAAAGCACCCTCGCGCAGCAACCGCCCCCGGGAGCAGGCGGTCAGCTTCAGCAGATTCCGCCTCCGCCAGTCCCCGAGAAAGTCGCGCCCGACATGCGGGTCGAGGGCAGGCAAAATGCGCCCGCTCCGGCTGCCGAGGGCGCGAAGTTTCGGGTGAACAAGCTGCTGGTCACCGGCAACACCTTGTTCGGCGAGGCCGAGCTCGTCGCCGCCGCCGCCGTCACGCCCGGCACCGACCTGTCTCTGGATGAGCTTCGCGCCGCCGCTGCCAGGATCGCCGGCTTCTACAATGCCAAAGGCTACTTCCTGGCGCAGGCCTACCTTCCCGCCCAGGACATCAAGGACGGAGCGGTCACCGTCGCCGTGGTGGAAGGCCGGTACGGCAAGACCGGCTTCACCAACCGGAGCAGATTGTCCGACGGGTCGTTCTCGAACGCCCTCGCCGGCCTGAAAAGCGGCGACCCGGTGATCGCCGGGCCGCTCGAGCGCCGCCTCCTGCTGCTGTCCGACATTCCCGGCATCAAGGTCAGATCGACTTTGGCTCCGGGCACCGGCATTGGCACGTCGGACCTGCTTATCGACGTCACGCGCGGACGGCGCCTCACCGGCAGCGTCGAGGGCGACAATGGCGGCGGCCGGTATACCGGCGCCTATCGCCTGGGCGGCTCGGTAAATTTCAACAATCCCGCCGGGATCGGCGACGTTCTCAGCCTGCGCCTGCTCGGCTCGACGGGAAAGCTGGGATACGGCCGCCTCGCCTATCAGGCGCCGGTCGGCGCCGCGACCTTCGGAATGGCCTTTACCCATCTGCGTTACGAGCTCGGCCGCGAGTTCAGGAGCCTGGACGCGGACGGCACCGCCGACATCGCCAGCCTCTTCGGAAGCTATCCCCTGATCCGGTCCCGCAATGCGAACCTCTACGTCCTCGCCGGAATCGACGCGAAATGGCTGACGGATCGGATCGACGTCGTGTCGACCCGGTCGCGAAGGACCAGCCGGGCGCTGAACTTCGGCTTCAGCGGCGATACGCGCGACGGCCTGGGCGGTGGGGGACGGAACGTCTTCTCGGCCGGTCTGGCCGTGGGAAGTCTCCACCTTCGAAGCCCGCTCGACAGGGCGGCCGATGCTCTGACCGCCCGAACCGAGGGGCGTTTCAGCCGGCTCCAGCTCAGCGCCGCCCGACTGCAGGAAGTCGCCGGGCCCTTCTCCCTCTATGCGGCGGTGCGCGGACAGCTCGCTTTCGGCAACCTCGATACGTCGGAGAAGATGGAGCTTGGCGGCGCCTATGGCGTACGCGCTTATCCGGAGGGCGAAGCCTATGGCGACGAAGGCTGGCTCGGCACGCTCGAAGCGCGCCTGGCGCTGAGCCGCTGGACGGGCGAGCTGCCGGGCGAGCTCGGGCTGTTCGGCTTCGTCGACGTCGGTCAGGTGAAGTTCGCCGACGATCCGTGGGCGGCGGGGCCGAACCGCGCCAGGCGAAGCGGCATCGGCGCCGGGCTGAGCTGGGCCGCGCCCGGCGGAACCGTCGCCAGAGTTTCCTATGCCCGCAAGCTCGGCGACGAAGCGGCCACGTCGGGGCCCGACAAGCCCGGCCGTTTCTGGTTCCAGATCTCGAAGCTGTTCTGATGGTGCCCCGCCGAAATGCGCCTCATGCCTCTCCATCAAAGGACGTCCTCATGAACAGCCTCCATCACGCCGGCAAAGGGCATCCCCGCAAAAGCGTCCTGTTCGGATCGACCGCCCTGGTCCGCCTCGCCGGCCTGGCGCTGCTGGGCTGGGCGGTGGCCCTTCCCAATGGCGCGACGGCCCATGCGCAGGACCTTCCCACAGGCGGGTCCGTTTCCAGCGGCAGCGCCAACATTGCCGCCGGCTCCAACTCGGTGACGGTCAACCAGTCGAGCCAGAACGTGGCGATAAACTGGCAGTCCTTCTCGATCGGCAAGGACAATAACGTCGTCTTCGTCCAGCCGAACAGCACTTCCGTGGCACTCAACCGGGTGATCGGCGCCGATCCGTCGGTCATCCTCGGCAGCCTGTCGGCCAATGGCCAGGTCTTCCTCGTCAACCCGAACGGGATCCTGTTCGGCAAGGGCGCCAATGTGAACGTCGGCGGCCTCGTCGCTTCGACCCTGGATCTTTCCGACGCGGACTTCATGGCCGGCCGCTACGCCTTTTCGGGGGCGGGCGGCGCCGTGCTCAACCAGGGCACCATCACCGCGGACCGCGGCTACGTCGCTCTGCTCGGCGCCAATGTCAGCAACGAAGGGACGATCCAGGCCAATCTCGGCACCGTTGCTATGGCGGCGGGCGAGGCGATCACGCTCGACGTCGCCGGCGACGGGCTTCTCAACATCGCCATCGACAAGGGCGCGGTGAACGCGCTCGTGCAGAATGGCGGCCTGCTTCGCGCCGACGGCGGCCAGGTGCTGATGACGGCCCAGGCGGCCGGCCAGCTGCTCAGGACCGCGGTCAACAACAGCGGGATCATCGAAGCCCGGACGCTGGAGAACCGCAACGGGGTGATCAAGCTGCTGGGCGACATGGCGAGCGGCACGATGAGCGTCGCCGGCGTGCTCGACGCCAGCGCCCCCGATGGCGGCGACGGTGGCTTCATCGAAACCTCCGCGGCCAGGGTCAACATCGCCGACGGGGTCAGGATCACCACCGCTGCGCCGCAGGGCACCACCGGCACATGGCTGATCGACCCGCAGGATTTCACGATCGCCGCGACCGGCGGGAACATCTCGGGCGACACGCTCTCGAAGCAATTGGTCACGAACAGCGTCGTCATCAGCACGCTGGTCGGACCGGGCGCCGCCCTGCCCGGCGACGGCAATATCAACGTCGACGACGCCGTAGAGTGGAAGGCGTCGGGAACGGCGACGACACTGACGCTCAACGCCGCCGGGGACGTGAACATCAACGCTCCGATCACCGCGACCAAGGGCAATCTGGTCGCCTGCTGCGGCCACGACGTGGTTGTCAACGCGGCGATCACGACGACCAACGGCAGCGTCCTGCTGAACGCCGGCCAGGACGTGAAGGTCTTCCACGCGATCACCACCACCGACGGCAACATCGCCCTGTGCGCCGGCCACGACATCCACATCGACGCCAAGGTCACCCTGACCCGGGGCAGCACCGTGGTCGCCGAGAGCCTCGGCCTCCCGGTCGGCCTGACCCTGATCGCGGGCGCCGACGGCACGGGGCCGGGCGCCGGCGGCGGGACAGTCATCTTCGCCCCCCTCGCGCCGCCCATCACGGTTACGAAGACGCCGGTCTCGATCGCCTACAATCCGGTCTCCTATGCGGCGCCGACGGACTTCTCGACCAAGTTCGTTCTCACCGAGGGTGCGTCGCTGACCCAGCGGATGCTGCTCTTCCCGCACGCAGAGAAAGTCGCGGACGGGACCACCAGCGCCGTCCTGAGCGGGTTCAACACGACCGCGACCTCCGGCACCCCGACCGGCGTGACTCTGGTCGCCGGACCCGCTGCCTCGGCCGTCTTCGACAGCGCCGCGGCAGGATCGAGCGTGGGGATCACCTATTCCGGCTACAGCCTCGCCGGCGCCAATGCGGACCAATACGCGCTCGCCGGATCCTGCTGCGTGTCGACGTTCAGGACGAGAGGAACGATAACTCCCGCCGCTGCGCCGCCGCCTCCCCCGCCTGCACCGCCGCCGCCCGCGCCTCCGCCTCCCGCGCCTCCCCCGCCTGCACCGCCGCCGCCCGCGCCGCCGCCGCCTGCGCCTCCCCCGCCCACACCGCCGCCTCCTGCGCCTCCCCCGCCAGCGCCGCCGCCGCCTGCGCCGCCGCCTCCTCCGACGCCCGCGCCACCGCCGCCGCCGCCGCCTCCGCCGCCCCCTCTGGTGGTGACGCCGCCGGTGGTGACACCGCCGATTGCGACACCCCCTCCCCCGGCCGCTCCCGCGCCGCCCCCGGTGGTACCGCCGGTCCTGATCGCCAGTCCGATCCTCGCGGCCCCGCTGCTGCCGGCTTCGCCCGCCGGGCCTCCGCTGGCAGTGATCGGTGGAGGCGTCAGGATGCCGGCGATCGAGATCGCCCAAACCGATGTCCCCGCAGAGGAGGAGGCAGGCCCGGCCGCCCGGCCTGCCCCCGCCCAGACTCCGATCAAGCCGGCGGTCCCGGTCTATCCGCGAAAGCAGGCCCGCCATTAGGACGTCCTGCCTTGCACTGCTCGCGGCGGCCCTCGTCTCGGGCCAAGCGGGCGCTGCCGGGAGACCGGCCCCGGTGGCCCGGGCGGGCGAGCCCCTCGGCGTCGAGACGGCCTCCAAGGACGTGCGGGCGGTTCTCGATTGGATCGCCTCCTCCGGAGACAATCGCGGCCTGGCCTATGTCATCGTCGACAAGCTGAACGCGAAGGTCTTCCTGTTCGACGCCCACGGCCGGCTGCAAGGCGCGACGTCGGCGCTGCTGGGCCTCGGCGTCGGGGACGATACCGTGCCCGGGATCGGCAATCGCAGGTTGGCGACGATGAGGGCCGAGGAGCGGACCACGCCGGCCGGCCGCTTTGTCGCGGCGCTGGGGCACGATCTGGAGCAGGACGTTCTTTGGATCGATTATGACGCCGCGGTGTCGCTCCACCGAGTGATCGTGGGGCGTCCGGAGGAGCATCGCTCCGAGCGACTGAAGTCCCCTTCGACGCTGGACAAGCGCATTTCCTACGGTTGCATCAACGTTCCGGCAGCGTTTTACGACGAGGTGATTATCCCGGCGTTCAGGGGGACGGTGGGGATCGTGTACATCCTTCCGGAAACGAAGGCGGTCGGGGCGGTTTTCGGCTTCTCTCAAGGCTCGAGCATTCCTAATCGCGTGCCCGCACCGCCGCGATACCCGCATCTGGAGGATTCTCGCGCTAGCGCAGACCGCTGAAGTCCGCTCCGCCTGCCTCTCATGCACCAGCCGCCAACACCGGCTTGCGACCGAGGGGGCATAAGTCATCTTCGACCGACCTGCCGCGGCCGAACAACGCTCGCTTTAATGCTGCTCTTTGACCGGCAGCTTAGCTTGAAACTGGCTGGGGCGGCAGGATTCGAACCTGCGAATGCCGGTACCAAAAACCGGTGCCT
>WUUC01233715.1_pt1 | contig 11969 bp, 10 predicted proteins | sample 6278441 | NCBI WGS metagenome assembly WUUC01 (sample SAMN13675441, study PRJNA597444) | soil metagenome | isolation source: soil | place: USA: Washington | collected 2017-10 | reverse complement strand
CTCGGTCTGGATCGCGACGACGCCCTCGAGGCCGGGCTTGAACTCGCTCATCTGCTCCCTCTCATCTCAGGGGCACGGTACCTGAGCTTTGTACCCAGGCGGCCCGCATACAATCAGGCCCCGATGCCTCACCGAGTGACCCTGATTCCGGGCGACGGCACGGGACCTGAGCTTGCAGAGGCGACCCGACGCGTGATCGACGCGACCGGCGTCTCGATCGCCTGGGACGCGCAGCACGCAGGCGCCGACGTCATGGACGAGAACGAAGGCAACCCTCTCCCCGACCACGTTCTCGACTCGATCCGGGAGAACGGCGTCGCAATCAAGGGGCCGATCACGACTCCCGTGGGCGTGGGGTTCCGCTCCGTCAACGTCGCGCTCCGGAAGTCACTCGACCTCTACGGCCAGGTTCGCCCGTGCAAGAGCTATCCGGGCGTCCGCTCGCGTTACGACGCCGTCGACCTCATCATCGTGCGCGAGAACACCGAGGATCTCTATGCCGGCATCGAGTTCGAGCAGGGCGCCCAGGAGACCCGCGAGCTGATCGCCTGGATCGAGGAGCGGGGAGGCTCGATCAGGCCGGACTCGGGCATCTCGATCAAGCCGATCTCGGTGTCGGGAGCGAGGCGCATCGTCGAGTTCGCATTCGACTACGCGCGCCGGCACGGCCGGCGCAAGGTGACGGCCGTGCACAAGGCAAACATCATGAAGTTCACGGACGGCCTCTACCTGCAGGTGGCGCGGGAGGTGGCGAGCGAGAACGGCGACATCGAGTTCGAGGACCGGATCGTCGACAACCTCTCGATGCAGCTCGTCCAGCGCCCGGAGGAGTACGACGTGCTCGTCCTTCCGAACCTCTACGGCGACATCGTCTCCGACCTTGCCGCCGGCCTGATCGGCGGCCTCGGGCTGGCGCCGGGCGGGAACTTCGGCACGGAGGTGGCGGTTTTCGAGCCCACGCACGGCTCGGCACCGAAATACAAGGGGCAGAACAAGGTGAACCCGATGGCGATGATGCTCTCGGGGGTCATGATGCTCCGCCACCTGGAGGAGACCGAGGCGGCCGGCCGGGTCGAGTCGGCCATCGCCGCCGTCATCGCCGAGGGCCGGAGCGTCACCTACGACATGAAGGAGAGCCGCGACGACCCGACGGCAGTCGGGACGAGCGAGGTCGCGGACGCCATCATCGACAAGATGGGAGTCAGGGTTTGAGACGGAAGATCACGGTGGTGGGCGCCGGCAACGTCGGAGCAACGGTTGCCCAGGAAATCGGCCGGCGAGATTACGCGGAAGTCGTCCTCGTCGACATCAAGGAGGGCCTGCCGCAGGGCAAGGCGCTCGACATCGACCAGGCCGCCGCGGTGCTCGGGTACGAGCCGAGCATCCTCGGGACGAACGGCTACGAGGAAACCGCCGGCTCGGAGGTCGTCGTCGTGACAGCCGGCGTCCCGCGGACCGGCGATATGAGCAGAGACGATCTCGTGACCACGAACGAGAAGATCGTCGGATCGGTCGCCGAGGCCGCGGCGGCTCAGTCGCCGGAGGCAATCCTGATCGTCGTCTCGAATCCCCTCGACGCGATGTGTCACGTTGCCCGCAACATGACCGGCTGGCCGAAGGAACGGGTCTTCGGCATGGCCGGGATCCTCGACACCGCGCGCTTCTCGACGTTCATCGCCTGGGAGACGGGCGCGTCCGTCAAGGACGTCACCGCCATGGTCTTGGGGGGCCACGGCGACCAGATGGTCCCGGTCGTCACGGCGACCACGGTCGGCGGCGTACCGCTCAGACAGCTTGTCACGGACGAACGGATCGAGGCAATGGTCGAGCGGACGCGGAAGGGCGGCGGCGAGATCGTGAAGCTGCTCGGAACCTCGGCATGGTACGCGCCGGGGGCCGCGGTCGCCCAGATGGTCGACTCGATCGTGCTAGACCAGAAGCGCGTGCTCCCGTGCACGGCCTTCCTCGAGGGCGAGTACGGAATCGACGGGCTCTATATCGGCGTGCCGGTGAAGCTCGGCGCGGGCGGGATCGAGGAGATCGTCGAGCTCGACCTGAGCGCCGCCGAGCGGGAGGAGCTGACCGGCTCGGCGGACGCGGTCCGCGAGGTAGTCGGAGTGCTCGCGGGCTGATCGCCGCTCGGGTCGGCAGGGCGCGGCTACGATCGCTCGGTGCCCAGGCTTCTCCGCGGATGGCGCTCGCCTGCGCTTCTGATCGCCGCCGCGGTCGCGGTGGTGGGCGGGCTGTACGTCATCCCCTCCGACCACTACCTCGTTCTGCCCGACCGTGCTCGTCCCGCCGACCCCCTCGTCAGCGTTCCCGGCGAGAAAGACGACGAGGACAACGCAGGCGGCATCTACATGGTCGACGTCCTCGTGCGGAAGGCGTCCCTCCTCGAACGGGCCTTTCCAGGCCTTGCAGAAGGGTCGAGCCTCGTGCCGGCGGAGCAGGTGAACCCGGCGGGGGTCAGCGACGAGCAGCGGCGAGAGAGCAGCCTGAACGACATGTCTCGTTCGCAGCAGATCGCGGCTGCGGTGGCGCTCCGCAGCCTCGGCCGGAAGGTCGTCGTCGAGCCGAACGGCGTCGAGGTCACCCTCGTCCGTCCGGGCTTCCCGGCCGAGGGAAAGCTCGAGATCGGCGACGTGATCGTGCGGGCAATCGACTCCGAGATCCGGACGACGGGGCAGCTCCGCGACGTCATGGAGAAGGTCGAGCCGGGAAACGACGTGCGGCTCGTCGTCGACCGAGGCGACAAGAGGCAGGAGGTGACGGTCGGTACGGGGGCGGACCCCTCGGACCCGAAGAGGGCGGTCTTCGGCGTTCAGATCGAGCAAAGCGCCCACATCGAGTTGCCTGTCGCAGTGAAGATCGAGGCCGGAAATATCGGAGGCCCGTCTGCAGGTCTCGCCTTCGCGCTCGACATCGTCGACGAGCTGGGTCGCGACCTCGACCGTGGCCGGACGGTGGTGGCCACGGGCGCAATCCAGCTCAACGGAACGGTCGACCCGATCGGGGGCATCCAGCAGAAGACGATCGGTGCGCGACAAGCGGGTGCCGACGTGTTTCTGGTGCCTGACGCAAATGCTGTAGAGGCTAGGCAGCATGCCGACGGCCTGCAGATCGTGGCCGTCTCGGACTTCAAAGAATCGTTGTCTGCTCTGGCGACGGATGCGTCGTCTTAACTGACAACGATCTCGTTGTCCTCCCTGAAAATCCCCGCAAATTGCGGTGTTCTCCGTTTGAGCAACGCTTCCTGAATGAGGCGAGGAGCACTAGTATTCCGTCCTTCGGGATGGCGGACAGGCGGGCTCTCAGTTGCGACGATTGCTTCTTCAGGCGCGCTGAGTTGTGCGCGATTGCCGGCAACACGCCCTGCCCTACCTTCCGGCGCGCGCACGCGGGCAAGCTCGAAACGCCGCGACAGCCGGCGCTGGTTGCCCGGCCCGTTCAGGCTGAGCAGCGCGCCTACGCAGCGGCGTAGCGCGGCTAGGCGGCTACAGCAAGGCGCTCGCGAACGAGTGAGCCGAGCTTCGCGACGCCTTCTCGGATCTCGTCCACGGTTGCGAAGCTGAAGGCAAGGCGCGCGGAATCCTCCCCACCCTCGCCGAGGAAGAAGTCGGCTCCCTTCACGAAAGTGACCCCGGCCTCCGTGGCCTGATCGAGGAGAGCGGCCGAGTCGACGCCGGACGGAAAGTCGACCCAGAGGAAGTACCCGCCTTCAGGCCGGCTCCAGGTCGAGCCTTCGGGGAGCTCTTCCTCGAGCGCCTCGATCATCGCGTCGCGCCGGTCCCTCAGTCCGTCTCGAACTCGCGCGAGAGCCGAGTCGAAGCCCCCGGAGGCGACGAACTCGTAGAGCGCCCCCTGGACGAAGATCGACGGCGAGATGTATGTCTCGGTGGCGAGGGCCTCGACAGGCTTGACGAGCTCCTCGGGAAGGACGGCATAGCCGACCCGGATCCCCGGTGCGACCGTCTTCGAGAACGAGCACGAGTAGATGATGCCGACGCCTTCCGCCAGCTCGAACAACGTCGGCAGATGCTCTCCCTCGAAGCGCACACCGCCGTACGGATCGTCCTCGTAGACGAGCAGCTCGTGCTCCCCCACGAGGCCGGCGACCCTGCGACGGCTCTCAAGTGAGAGGGTGCGACCACTTGGGTTCTGGAAAGTCGGGATCGTGTAGACGACTCGCGGCGGGCCGTGCCGCTCGAGTGACTCCGTCAGTGCTTCCACGTCGAGGCCGTCGTCGAGGAGTGGGAGCGCTTCGACCTCGGCGCCGAAGCCCCGGAGCGTCAGGAGCGTCCGGTCGTAGCTTGGTGCCTCCACGATCGCGCGGCCGCCCTCGCCGAGCAGCCGGCGCATGACGAAGTTGAAGCCCTGGAGGGAGCCGTTCGTGACCAGGACGCGGGCGGGCTCGACGTCGTGGCGCTCGGCGATCCACTCGCGGAGGGGGCCGTAGCCTCCCGGCGGGCCGTAGTTCAGGATCGTCCGCCCGTCTCGCTCGACCGCCGCCCTTGCGGCCTCCCCGAAGCCGTCGACAGGCAGGAGGTCGGGCCCGGGGATCCCACGCGCGAACGACACCAGACCCATGGGGCAAGTTTACTCAGCCGATCCGGCCGGCACAGCAACGGGCGGGAGCGGCCGACACCCCCGCCCGTGCTTCTTCAGACGCAGGCGCGACTGAGTAGTCGAACCGCGTCAGGCGCGGGAGCCGGGGCGCTCGGCGACCAGACGCGCCACCTCGGTCGGGTTCGTGCCGACCTGGACCCCATGGGCTTCGAGGGCCTCTTTCTTCGCCTGGGCCGTTCCCGCCGACCCGGAGATAATGGCTCCCGCATGGCCCATCGTCTTTCCGGGCGGTGCCGTGAATCCGGCGATGTAGGCGATGACCGGCTTCGTCATCTCAGCCTCGATGAAGGCCGCCGCTTTCTCCTCCTCGGAGCCTCCGATCTCGCCCACCATGACCACGAGCTCCGTCTCCGGGTCGTCCTGGAAACGGCCGAGGACGTCGATGAACGACGACCCGACGACGGGGTCCCCCCCAATTCCCACGATAGTCGACTGCCCTACACCGAGCTCTGTCAGCTCGTGTCCGATCTGGTACGTGAGCGTGCCGGATCTGCTCACGAGGCCGACGTTCCCCTCGGTGAAGATCTCGGCGGGAATGATCCCGACGTTCGCCTTTCCCGGCGAGAGCGCCCCGGGGCAGTTCGGGCCGATCAGCGTGAGACCGCGTGGCCGCACGTGGTTGTAGACACGCAGCATGTCGTGGGCCGGAATTCCCTCGGTGATGCAAATGACGGTGGCGACGCCCGCGTCGACCGCTTCGAACATCGCGTCCGCGGCGAAGCGCGCTGGCACGAACACCATGGCGGTGTTCGCACCGGCCTCGGACACCGCGTCCTGCACGGTGTTGAAGACTGGAATCCCCTCGACGTCGTCCCCACCCTTCCCGGGAGTCACCCCGGCGACGACGTTCGTCCCGTAGGACCTGTTCCGGCTCGCGTGGAACGAGCCCTCCCGCCCGGTGATCCCCTGGACGACGAGGCGCGTCTCCCGATCGACGATGATCGCCACTACTTGGCTCCCCGGAGCGCGATCCGGTCGAGCCTGACCCAGTCGCCCTCGATCCGATCGGCCAGAAGCGACCGCACGCGTGCGGCGTCTTCGCCCGTGCAGCCAGCTCGCTCGAGCCAGGGTTCGAGCTCGATCGGCTTGTCGAAGTGCTCGACCCCCTCGACGCGAAGGCCGGCCGCCTCGAAAAAGCTCCGCCATTCCACCTCGGTGTAGTTCCGGACATGCGAGGCGTCGCGGACCCGATCCGCCTCCTCGGCGTCGTCGCCCATGAACAGGTTGTCGACCACGAGCACCCGGTCTGCCGCCGTCCGCGCCATCTCGCGCAGGGCCGCGCCGACATCGTCGAAGTGGTGCGCGGCGACCCGGCAGGCGACGACGTCGAAGCTCCGGTCCGCGAACGGCAGATCTTCGGCCGGACAGATGACGTCGGGCTCCATGCCGGGTGACATGTCCGTGGAGACAACCTCGAGCCCGGCTTCGCGTAAGCGGCGGGCCACGTGCCCACCGCCGGTCGCAACGTCGAGTGCCGTGCGCGCCCCGGCGGCCCACTCGACCACGAGGTCGAGGTCTGGCCCCTCACGGTGCGCGGCGCTCTCGCGGTAGGCCTGCGCGCGGTCGTCCCAGACGGAGCTCATGCCCTCGAGAGCTCCACCGCGCGCTTGGCAGCATCCAGCATCGTCGCCTCGACGTAGAGGTTCTTCGGCGCGGCCTCGAGGAGCAGTCGCCTTCCCTCTTCCGCGTTGGTGCCGTCCAGGCGGACGACGATCGGCTCCTCGATGACCAAGCGCTCGAGGGCCGCGAGGATTCCCCGCGCGACTTCGTCGCAGCGGGTGATGCCGCCGAAGATGTTGAAGAGGATCGACCGCACCTGGCTATCGCTCGTGATCACCTCGAGCGCGTCCACGACGCCCTGGGCATCGCCGCCACCACCGAGGTCGCAGAAGTTCGCGGGCCGCCCGCCGGCCTGCGCGATCACGTCGAGCGTGGACATGACGAGCCCGGCCCCGTTTCCGAGGATGCCGACCTCCCCGTCGAGCTTCACGTAGGTGACCCCCTTCTCCCGCGCCAGTTGCTCCTGCGGATCCGCGGCGCCGTGGTCCCGCATCTCGGCGATGTCCGGATGGCGGTAGAGGGCATTGTCATCAACGGTGAACTTGGAGTCGAGCGCGCGCACCTCGCCCTCCGGCGTCACGATCAGCGGGTTGACCTCGCAGAGCATCGCGTCGCACTCGACGAAGACCCGGTAGAGCTTCTCGACGATCGCGGCGACCTGTTTCTGCTCGCTTGCATCGTCAAGGCCCGCGGCGAAGCAGAGCCGCCGCGCCTCGAAGGGCTGAAAGCCGACGAGCGGCTCGACGTGCAGGCGGGCCAGAGCGTCGGGGGTCTGCTCGGCCACCTCCTCGATGTCGACGCCGCCCTGGGTCGTCAGCATGAAGAGCGGCTTCTTCTCCCCGCGATCGAACGTGACGGAGAGGTAGTACTCCTTGGCGATCTCCGAGGCCCGCTCCACCCAGAGCTTCTCGACGACGTGCCCTCTGATGTCGAGACCGAGGATCTGCTCGGCTGCCTCACCAGCTTCGAACGGCGTCTGCGCGAGCTTGATCCCGCCGGCCTTCCCGCGCCCGCCGGTGAGCACCTGCGCCTTGACGACAACCGGCCCGCCCAGCTCCTCAGCCGCGGCTCGAGCCTGTTCGGGAGAGGTCGCCAGGCGACCCTCGCTCACCGGGATTCCGAAGCGGGCGAAAAGCTCCTTGCCCTGGTATTCGTACAGATCCACGGCCGGGAGCCTAGATGCTCGCCTCCGCACCCGGCGTTCGCGACCGGGGGCTCCTGGGCATGAGGAAAGACGCTGTAGGCTGGCGACCCGAGACCGACGAAGGAGGCCAGATGACCAGCTTGAACGACGAGGAAATTCAGACCGGCACATTTGCGCAGGGTGGCGGCGCCGTCGAGGACGCGGACGGGGACGACCAGAGCACCGACTCCGACGACACCGATTCCAGCGACTCGAGTGACGACTCGGACGCGGTCGACCCGGACAGCGGCCCGGCTGACTCCACCGGCTAGCAGTCAGAGCGAGCTCGAGCGGATCGTCGCTCCCACGAGCGCGGACGAGTTTCTCGCCGCGTTCTGGGAGCGACAGCCGCTCGTCGTCTCCCGCAGCGAGGAAGGTCGATTCGACGACCTCCTCTCGGAGCAGGACGTCGAGCGCCTGCTCTGCGAGACAGGCCTCAGGTATCCGGCCTTCCGCCTCGTCAAAGCCGGCGAGCAGATCGCGCTCGGCGACTACACGACCGACGTCCCGTGGAATCCGCAGCCGTTCTCGAAGACGGTGAACGTCCACCGCGTCCTCGAGGAGTTCGAGGCCGGCGCCACGGTCGTCCTGCAGGGGCTCCACCACAACTGGCGGCCGCTGGCCGAGTTCTGCCGCGGCCTCGAAGCGGCTCTGGGACATCCTGCTCAGGCGAACGCCTACTACACACCGCGCGGCTCGCAGGGCCTCCCGGTCCATCACGACACTCACGACGTCTTCGTGCTCCAGGTCTCAGGGCACAAGCGCTGGCTGGTCTACGACCCCGTTTTCGAGCTCCCCCTCCGCGACCAGCGCTACAAGGCCGAGCTTGGAGCACCGGGCGACCCGGTCCACGACCTGACCCTGGCGGCGGGCGACGTTCTCTACCTGCCTCGGGGCTGGATGCACGAGGCGCTCACCTCCGATGCGGACTCGCTCCACGTCACCGTCGGCGTGAACGTCTACAGCTGGATCGACGCCGTGCACGCCGCCGTCGAGTCCTGCGCGGACGACATCGAGTTCCGCCGCTGCGTTCCGGCCGACGGCGAGCCGTCCGTCGACCTCCTGGAGCGCATGCGCGAGCGGCTGGCCGCGGACGAGGTGGCCCGCCGGAAGCGGTTGCGGCTCGTGCGGAGCCGCCGGCCCATTCTCGGAGGACAGCTCGGCCAGCTCCGGGCTCTCGACAGCCTGGCCGCCGACACCGAGCTCGCGCGCCGTCCGACGGTGATCGCAGAGCTCGACGGACCCACCCTCGTCTTCGAGGGAAAGCGGGTGTCCTTTCCGGCCCAGGCGGAAGAAGCGGTCGCCTTCGTTGCAACCGCGGATGGGCCCTTCCGTGCAGCCGACTTGCCCGGGGCCCTCGATGAAGCGGGACGGCTCGTGCTCGTGCGCCGCCTGGTTCGCGAAGGGTTCCTGCTCCTCAACGCAGGACGCGATGGGCAACCGGGACATACCGGCGCGGACGGGAAGGGCTAGCCGCGTCGCAGGTCAGATAGGTGGGCTCGCCGAGCGCGGCTGCGACCTCGACCTCGTGCACCTGGCCGGACACCTCGAAGCGCACCAGCCAGCCGTCCGCCGAGCGCTCCGAGGCAACGAGAATCACGTCGTCGGGCACAGTCACGGCGGTCGCTTCTCGAACCGTCCGCTCCCCCGCCTGCTCCGCGAACGAGTAGCACGAGCGGCCTCGATAGTGCTCGAGCGGAATCCGGCCCGAGAGCACCTCGTCCAGAAGCGCCCAGGCCTCCGCCCGCTTGACCCGCCCGAAGTAGAGGCCGTCGGGGAGCGACACCAGATTGCCCGCGAAGCGGTCACCGCCCACGTGTGACGCCTGCCAGACCGTGTCCTCCTCGGCCCGCTCTCGAACTGCGTCGTAGAGGGGTCGCCCGAACTTCGCGCAGCAGCGATCCCGCTTCCCGTGAGTGCAGACGACGAGGAGCGGTCCGTCGACCGGGCGAGCCCAGTCGGCGGCGCCCGCCTCGAGCGCGCCGGCCAGGTCTAGACCGAGCAGCTCGGCGTAGTCCCCGAGCTCGACTCCCAGCATGATGCTGCCGCACTCGCCGGTGCGGGCGACGTAGAGCGCGTAGTCGGGATGCCGGCGTCGCTCTGGGCGACGGATGAACAGAAGCCGCGAGCGTGGAAGTAATGCCAGTTGGTCGCACAGGTGCGCCTTGACCTGGTCGGAGAGGCCAGACCCGGCGACGATGTCTCTGCTCCAGAGCCCCCGGTACTCGAGAAGAATCCAGTTCTCGATGCGGCTCGCCGTCGCCGCCAGCGGCTCGGCGCTCTCGCGCGACACCTCGGCGCAGAGCGGCCTACCCTCGTGCACGCCCCTCCAGGTTCCTCACGCGCTCAGCGTAGCGCCCGGTCAGCCACCCTCCTGTGCCACCACGCAAATCACCTGCCCGGAGGTAACCGCCTGGCCCGGCTCGACCGAGAGGTTCCCGACCTTGCCGCTGCGATGAGAGGTGATCTCGTTCTCCATCTTCATCGCCTCGACGACGCAGATGACCGAGCCGGCCGTGACCTCGTCGCCGTCGGCGACCTCGACGGCCAGAACCGTCCCCTGCATGGGGCTGACCACGTCCTCCTCACCCGCAAGATGGTGGACCGCCCGCGAACGCTCACGTCGGGCCCGCGCGAGCTCGGCGTGAGGGGGCTCGGGCTGGAGGACCGTGACTCCGTAACGGCGCCCCTCCAGCTCCACGTCGACGACCCGCGGGCGGGAACGCGTCGCACCATCCCTGTTGGCAGCCGCGGCGCGCCCGCTCAGCTCCTCGGCCCGGGCGGCCAGCTCCGCGCTCTCGACGATCCCGTGGCAGGTCTCGCCCGCGACGAAGCACGGATGCGCGAGGAGCGCCCGGTGGAAGCCGACGAGGGTGGGCACGCCCTCGATCGTGAACTCCTCGAGTGCTCGCAGCATGCGGCGCCGCGCGCGTTCGCGATCCGTGTCCCAGACGCAGAGCTTCGCGATCATCGGATCGTAGAACCCGAGGATCTCCGACCCGGCGGCCACCCCGGAGTCCACCCGCACGCCGGGCCCCGCGGGCTCGCGGTAGGCGGTGATGGTGCCCGGCGCCGGCAGGAAGCCGCTGCCCACGTCCTCCGCGTTGATCCGGCACTCGATCGCATGTCCAGAGAAGCGGATGTTCTCCTGCGCGTACGAGAGAGGGCGGCCGGCGGCGATCAGGATCTGCTCGCGGATCAGATCGATTCCGGTCACGAGCTCGGTGACGGTGTGCTCGACCTGGATCCGCGTGTTCATCTCGAGGAACCAGTAGTTGCCCTCACGATCGAGCAAGCCTTCGATCGTGCCCGCGCTCTGGTACCCCACCGCCCGCACCGCGTCGACGGCGATGCTGCCGATCCGGCCGCGGAGCTCGGACGTCACGGCTGGCGACGGCGTCTCCTCGACGAGCTTCTGGTGCCGGCGCTGGATCGTGCAGTCCCGTTCCCCGAGGTGGACGACGTTGCCGTGTGCGTCCGCGAGCACCTGCACCTCGACGTGCCGCGGATCCTCGAGGTACTTCTCGACGTACACGGTCGCGTCGGAGAAGTACGCCTCGCCTTCGCGGCGCGCCGTTGCGAGGGCACGATCGGCCTCCGCCGCGAAGCGAACCACCTTGAGCCCCTTGCCGCCCCCGCCGGCTGATGCTTTCACGGCGAGCGGCCACCCGTACTCCTCCCCGAGAGCGACGAGCGCCTCGGCCGACTCGACCGGCCCCGTCGTGCCCGGAATGACCGGCACCCCCGCCGCAGCCATGCGCCGGCGCGCCTCGACCTTGGAGCCCATGATCTCGATCGCCTCCGGCGGCGGCCCGATCCACACGATGCCCGCCTCCGTGCAGGCCCGCGCGAGCCCGGCATTCTCAGCCAGGAAGCCGTAACCAGGATGGAGCGCGTCGGCGCCCGCCCGGAGGGCCGTCTGGACGATTCGCTCGACGTTCAGGTAGCTCTCCGCGGGCGGACCGCCCCCGAGGAGGTAGGCCTCGCTGGCCGCCGCCACGTGGAGGCTCGCCCGGTCCGCTTCCGAGTAGACGGCGACCGACTCGATCCCGAGCTCCCGAAGCGTTCGAAAGATGCGGATGGCGATCTCGCCCCGGTTGGCGACCAGCACCTTCCGGAAAGGCTGGGCTTCGGTGTTCATCGGCCCGTATTCTGTCCGCCAGTGGGCTTCGCCGACCAGCTAACGGTGGGCCGCGCGGTCGCCGTCCCGGTGGTCGTGGTCCTGTTCGCCTGGAACTTCCCGAACCACGACTACTACGCGACCGCGGTTTTCGCGATCGCGATGGCGACGGACTACCTCGACGGCTGGTGGGCCCGCCGGCGCGAGCAGACGTCGAACCTCGGGCGGCTCCTCGATCCGATCGCGGACAAGATCCTCGTCCTGGCGACCCTGATCATGCTCGTCGGCCGCGTGCTCCCGGCCTGGATGGTGGCGGCGATCATCGCGCGGGAGTTCCTGGTCTCGGGACTTCGCCTCGCGGCGCTCGAGCGCGGCGTCGTCATGAGCGCGCGCGATCTCGCCAAGGTCAAGACGACGTCGCAGGCGGTGGCGGCTGCGCTGGCTGGGCTGGCTGCAGGGGGGGCCATCTCGGACGACATC
>WUUC01143359.1_pt1 | contig 11969 bp, 11 predicted proteins | sample 6278441 | NCBI WGS metagenome assembly WUUC01 (sample SAMN13675441, study PRJNA597444) | soil metagenome | isolation source: soil | place: USA: Washington | collected 2017-10 | reverse complement strand
GCATCGGTGCGATTGGACTCCTGCTGCTGCTGATCATGCCGCTGGTGACCCGCGTCTACGGCGCCGTCGGCGGGGGCGGCGGCGCACTCAGTCTCGTGCTGCGGGCGCTGGTCGCCGGCATCTGCCTGCTGCCGCCGACCGTGCTGATGGGCGCGACGCTGCCGGCGGTGTCGCGGTGGGTGCGCGGCACCAGGGAGGGGATCGCCTGGCTTGGCCTGTTCTACGCCGGCAACATCGCCGGGGCGGTCATTGGATGCCTGCTGGCCGGTTTCTATCTGCTTCGGGTGCATGACATGGCGATTGCCACCTACGTGGCAGTGGCGGTCAATATCGGCGTCGCCTCGGTCGCCTGGGTTGCGGCGCCCCGCGCGGCAGCGCCGGGTTTGCTCGGTGGGGGTGGTTGGGCAGGCGAGGCTAGCGGGGCTGGTTGGGCAGGTGAGCCTGGTCAGGCAGGTCGGGCGGGTGATTCTGGTGAGGCAGGGGGCACACCAGCCGTATCTGCTCCACCGGGCCAATCGGCCGCAGCCGTCCTACCCACCCCAGTGATGCTGGCGATCGCGTGCTCGGGATTCTGTGCGCTCGCGGCCGAGGTGATCTGGACCCGCACCCTGTCCCTGCTGTTCAGCGCGACGGTCTACACCTTCTCGATCATCCTCGCGGTGTTCCTGATCGGGCTCGGCATCGGCAGCAGCGCCGGAGCGATCGCCGCCCGCCGCGTCGCCGATCCCGCCGTCGCCCTCGGCTGGTGCCAACTGCTGGCCGCGGCCTCGATCGCATGGTCGGCGCTGATGCTTGGATCCTCCCTGCCGTACTGGCCGATCAACACCAGCCTGGCGTCCAGCATCTGGTTCAACTTCCAGATCGATCTGGTCCGGGCGACCTGGGCGATTCTGCCCGCCCCGATCTTCTGGGGAGCCAGCTTCCCGCTCGCGCTCGCCGCCGCCGCACAAGCGGATGGCCAGGTCAGTTCCAACGCCGATCCAGGCGACATCGTCGGACGGCTCTACGCCGCCAACACCGTCGGCGCCATCGTTGGGGCGCTGGGCGCCAGCCTGATCCTCGTCAGCTGGATCGGCTCCCAGCACGCCCAGCGGCTCCTGATCGGCGTGTCGCTCTTCGCCGCCCTGCTGATGCTGGTTCCCCGCCGGCGGCTTGCCGGGGCGGGCGGCGCGCTCGCCCTGGTGATGCCAGCCGCCCTCCTGATGCTGGCGGTGCCCGAACTGCCTGGTGTGCTGGTCACCTACGGCCGCCACGCCGCCAGTTGGGCAGGTCACACCGGCGAGATCATCTATGTCGGCGAGGGCTTGCATGCCACCGTGGCGGTGTCGCGCGGCGACAACGGCGTGCTGAACTATCACAACGCCGGGAAGATTCAGGCGTCGAGCCAGCCGGCCGACATGCGGCTGCAGCGGATGCTGGGCCACCTCACCACGCTGGTGACCAATCGGCCGCGATCGGTCCTGGTGATCGGGTGCGGCGCCGGCGTCACCGCCGGGGCGGTCAGCGTCAATCCGGACGTGGAGAAGGTGACGATCGTCGACATCGAGCCGCTGGTGCCTCAGGTCGCCGAACGGTTCTTCGGCACCGTCAATCACGATGTCCTCCGCAACCCGAAAGTGCGCGTGGTGGTCGACGACGCCCGCCACTTCCTGATGACGACGACAGAGAAGTTCGACGCTATCACTTCCGATCCGCTCGATCCGTGGGTGAAGGGCGCGGCTACCCTGTACACCCGCGAGTTCTTCGAAGCGGCCCGCCGCCACTTGAACCCGGGCGGCGTGATGACGCTGTTCGTGCAGCTGTACGAGAGCAGCCCCGAAGCGGTGAAGAGCGAAGTCGGCACCTTCTTCGAAACCTTTCCAGACGGGCTGATGTTCGGGAACACCTTCGAGGGGCACACCATCGACACGGTGCTGGTCGGGTCGGCGGAACCGCGCGAGATCTGGGTCGACTACGTCGAAGAGGCGCTCCGTCAGCCGGCATTCCGGCCGGTTTCTCGATCGCTCGGTGAGCTGGGGCTCTACACGGCTACCGACCTGTTCGGCAAATACGGCGGGCGAGCCCGGGACATGAAGGGCTGGCTCGCCGACGCCGTGATCAACCGCGATCGCAATCTCCGCCTGCAGTATCTGGCCGGCTTCGGCGTCAACCTTCACGCCGGCGATGAGATCTACCGCGGGATTCTCGACTACCGCACCTTTCCGGACGACCTGTTCATCGGCTCGGAGAGCACCCTGCGACGGCTGAAGGACGCCATCGATGGGGTGGTCGAGTAGTGCGTTCCCTCGTCGCGCTACTCACGCTTCCGGCCCTGATCGTCCTGGCCGCTTCGTGCCGCGCACCGTCGTCCGCGGTCGCCGAGCACCTGGTCGAGCGGGCGGCGCTCGCCATGGGATCGGAGCTGAGGCTCACCGCCTGGACCTCTGACGAGCCAACCGCCGTGGACGCCTTCGCGACGGTCTTCGCCGAGTTCGATCGTCTCGATCGGCTGATGAGTGTGTGGAAGCCCGAGAGCGACATCGTGCGGTTGAATGCCGCCGCCGGCCGGCACGCCGTACCGGTCAGCCCGGAGGTGATGAAGGCGTTGCAGGCGGCGCGTCAGATTGGCGATTGGACCGGCGGCAAGTTCGACGTCACCTTCGGCGCGCTGTCGGACCTCTGGAAGTTCGACCACGATCAGGACGATCGCATTCCCGACCGCGACGAAGTGAAGCGGCGCCTGCCGCTGGTCAACTATCGCGCGCTGGTGATCGACGACAAGGCCGGCACGGCGTTCCTGACCCGTCCGGGGATGCGGGCGCACCTGGGAGGGATCGGGAAGGGGTTTGCGGTCCAGCGCGGGGTCGCCATCTTGAGGCAGAACGGGCTCCGCAACTTCTTGATCCAGGCGGGCGGCGATCTCTATGTCGGCGGCCGGCATGGCGACCGCCCGTGGAGGCTGGGGATCAACGACCCGCGCGGTGCCGGCGGACAGAGCTTCGGAACGGTGGAACTGGCAGACGCCACCTTCAGTACTTCCGGCGACTACGAACGGTTCTTCATGAAGGACGGTGTCCGCTACCATCACATCCTCGACCCGGACACCGGTGAGCCGGCCCGCCGGTGCCGCAGCGTCACCATCGTCGCCGCCGATCCGCTGCTGGCCGACGGCCTGTCGACCGGCGTCTTCATCGCCGGTCCGGAGGCGGGCATGGCGCTGATCGAACGCCTGCCCGACGTGGAAGGGGTGATTGTGACCGCCGCCAATCAGGTGCTGGTATCGAGCGGTCTCAAGGAGCGGTTTGCGCTGTTGACGCCGCCAACCGACGCGCCCTAGCCGCCGCCCGCTTCTCCAGCTCCGGACGCCTGGCGATGACGATCCAGTGCACGCACTTGGTCTCGTCCTCGTAGATCCGTTCGCAGTCGTCGCAGCGCACGCATTCCGACTTCACGATCTGCGGGCCGCGGATCGCACCCCATTCGCATGCCTTTTCGCAGATCGTGCAGGACTTGCACTCCGACCAGCGCTTGATCGGACGGAAGGTGGCGATTGCCGAGATCACGCCGAGCGAGGCGCCGACCGGGCAGGCGAAGCGGCAATACAGGTTCCTGACGAAGACCGTCGCCAGCAGCAGGGTCCCGAGGCCGAACCACATCACCATCTTCTCCGAGAGGCCGAACATCCAGAACGGCTCGACGTAGCGGTAGACCATGGTGTTCCTGGTGATGATGTAGTAGCCGACCACGGCGACCAGCAGGCCGTACTTGATCCAACCGGCGCGGCGCTCGATCGCTTTCGGCACCTCGATCCGCAGCTTCTTGGGCAGCACGACGTCCATCAGCTGGGTGAGGGCGCCGAACGCACAGATCCGTCCGCAGTACAGCCTGCCCCACACCAGGGTCGAGACCAGGGTGAAGCCGGCGAACAGGTACCACGCCAGGTTGTATCGGAAAATCGGCCAGTCCCAGTCGACGATGGCGAAGATGTTCACCACCGAGATGAGGTAGCTCTTGTAGAACCCCATGTAGCCGACCGCCATGGCCAGCGTGATGTACTTCAACCGCACGCTCTTGCGGGAGAAGCTGACGAGAGCGAAAGCGATGAACAGGCTGAGGAGGATCAGGTCGAGCGCCTGCGGCCGCAGGATGTCGAGCCAGGTTTCTTCGGCCTGCACATCGTCGAAACCCCATGGATCCGGCTCCGCCGGCTGGAGGGTCAGCAGGCCGAGCACGACCCGGAACGCCAGCAGCATCAGCGCTTCACCGCGTCGGGCGTGAGCAGGGCGCGAGCCACGACCCGCGAGCTGTCGCGAATGGCGCGGGCGGCGCTGTTGACGCTCAACGTGGCGCGCGAGACGGCATCGATGTCGGCGCCGACCCGGAACTGATCGCGGATGCTCTTATTGTTGAACTGGGCGGCGAATTCCGGCGGTTGCACGGAAAAATAGCCGTAGGGTTCGGAATCGTAGTCGACCGCGATGCCGGTGAGGACGCCGTTCGGGGTCATGCCGACGAGGATATGGATGGGACCGTGGTACCCATGCTCGTCGGGCACCATGTCGGTCGTCCAGAAAGCAAAGCCCAGCGGCGGAGCGCCGGGGTTCTGCTGCGGGTCGGCCGAGTAAGCCGTGTAGTGCAGCGGCGTGCCTTCGAGCTTGGAGAAAGCCACCGCGTTCGGGAACAGCTTCTTCAAATGCGCGTCGGGCTTGGGGTTGGTGAAGATGCGATCGGCGGCCACGACCACCAGGCTGGTTGCGCCGAGCAAAAGGACCAGAGCGGCGAGTTTCTTCAACGGGTTCTCCCTGCCGCGTCAGTATACTGGAGGGCCGATTCACGGGAAATCTCTTCAGGCAACCTCAGATGGAGGCGGTCCCATTCCCGGCGGCGGTCATGTCACCTGCCATGGTCACCCGCGCTGATGACACCAATAAAGGCCGGGGCGATCTTCAGGCGGCCGGCCCGGTCGCCGCTGGTCTGGCAGCAGGTGTATGGACCCGGAACACGAGGGAGAGCATGGAAGCCACGATCAACGATCTCGTCGGTAAGTTTGAGACCCGTCGGCTCACGCGGCGGCAGCTGGTCGCGTCGTTGACCGCACTGGTGGCCAGCACCCGGTCGCTGTCCGCACAATCGGCGCCGGCGGCAGTTCCACCGCGCCAGGTGGCCCAGGGAAGCTCCTTGAACCACGTGTCGCTGGCGGTGACCGATGTCGAGCGATCCGCTGACTTCTACTCGAAGCTGCTCGGGTTGAAAGTGGTGAGCCGGCCGGGCAACGGTGGCATCAATCTTGGTCTTGGTTCGAGCTTTCTCGGCCTCTACAAGCTGGCCGATCCAGGCAAGGTGAACCACTTCTGCATCGGCGTCGACGACTTCAACCCGGATCAGATGGCCGAGCGGTTGAAGGAGATCAACATCACTGCCAACGTCGATCGCAATCCGGCGAACCGCACCAGCGGCGGGGACCAGCTTTATTTCACCGACCCCGACAAGACCCGCGTCCAATTGGGACCGAACGGTTACCAGGGATAGACACGGCCCGCGTGTTCATCCGTTGCCAGAAGGAGCGTTCATGCCACGAATCGTAAGAGACGTGATGACCCCGGATCCGGCGTTCTCCACGCCGGAAGCCAGCCTGGAAGACGTGGCGAAGCTGATGGTGCAGCATGAGTGCGGCGAAATTCCGGTCGTCGAGAGTCACAACTCGCTCCAACCGATCGGCGTGGTGACCGACCGCGACATCGTCTGCCGATTCGTCGCCCGCGGCAAGAACCCGCTGGCGTACACCGCTGAGCACTGCATGTCGCAGCCGGTGATGACGGTCGTCATCGACGCCCCGCTCAGTGAAGCGGTCGACATGATGGAGAGACACCAGATCCGGCGGCTGCCGGTGACCGACGCCCAGGGTTTCCTCGTCGGCATCGTCGCTCAGGCGGATATCGCCTGGTCGGAAGACGAGCGCGAGGTTGCCAAGCTGGTTCGTGAAGTGTCGCGAGACACCGGAACGCCGGCGCGCTAGCGCCGCCGAGGCTGCCGGGCGAGTCGGGATAGTATCGCTGCCGCTGATGATTCTGCTGCTCGCCTCGTTCGCCTTCTTCATCTCCGGGTTCGCCGCACTGGTCTACCAGATCGTGTGGCAGCGGCTGCTGGTGCTGCCGATCGGCGCCGACGTCCATTCCACGACGCTGATCGTGGCGGCGTTCATGGCCGGCCTCGGCTGCGGCAGCCTCGCCGGCGGGTATCTCGCCGACCGTCTGAGCCCGTCGCGCAACCTGTTGGCCTTCGTCGGCGCCGAGCTCGCGGTCGGGATGTTCGGGTTCTTCAGCCGCCATGTGTTCTACGACTGGCAGTACCTGAATGTCGGGGCAGTGGTGATGCATCCGCTCGCCACCGCCGCAATGGTGTTTTTCAGCCTGCTCTGGCCGACGTTCTGGATGGGGATGTCGCTGCCGCTGCTGGCGCGCGGCGTCGCCGGAGGGATCGAGGGGGCAGCGAGGCGGGTCGGCCTGCTGTATGGCCTGAACACACTTGGCGCCGCCCTCGGCGCGTTCAGCACCACCTGGGTGCTGATGCCGCAAGGCGGGCTCGAACGCGGCCTTCGCGTCGCCGCGATCAGCAACCTGCTGGCCGCGACGGCGGTGTTCGGGATTGCCTTCCGGACCCGGATTCGCGGTGAACGGGAGCAGCCCCGCGTCAGCGTCGAGCCGCTCGAATGGTCAGCCGCCGTATCGGCGCGACCCGACCGTGAAGCGGGCGAGCCCTCCTGGTCCTTCGGCCGCTGGGCGATTCTCTACGGCATCGCGGGATTTCAGGCGCTGTCGCTCGAGATCATCTGGTTCCGCCTGCTCGGGGTGATGCTCAAGTCGTCAGCCTTCACCTTTGGCACGCTCCTCACCATCTACCTGGGTGGCCTCGGAATCGGCGCGGCGCTGGGCAGCGCGGCGCTCCGCCACGTCCGCCGTCCGGCGCTCGCATTCCTGCTGCTGCAGGCATTCATCGGGTTGTACGCCGGTGCGAGCATCGCCGCGTTGGTGTGGATGGTCGGAGACACCCGATGGCTCCCCGCGCTCTCGGAGTACCTCGCGGCATACGAGCCGCTCGATGCGGCGGCGGCCTTCAACGGCGTGTGGAACGCCGGCGGCGGGGAGGGGGCCGGGCGATTGTTGCTGTTGTACTGCGGGCTGCCGGCCGTTCTCGTCGGGCCGCCGACGATCGCGATGGGGGCGAGCTTTCCGCTGTTGCAGAAAGTCATCCTCACCGATGCGGACCGGGTCGGACGCCGGGTTGGACTGGTGCTGCTGGCCAACATCGTCGGCAGCACGCTTGGATCGATCGCGACCGGCTGGGCCGCCCTGAACTGGATCGGGTCAGCGGGATCGCTGATGCTGATGACGGCGCTCAGCGGACTGTTCGCCGCCGCCGCGGCGACGATGGCGGGAGGCGTCATCGCGCCGGGGAAAAAGTCGCTGCGCCTCGGCGGCGCGCTCGCCGTGGTTGCGCTGGTTGCCTGGTGCGTCCCGGACGGTCAGTTGCTGTGGGCGCGGCTGCACGGATCGCCGCCGGCATGGATTGTTTTCGGCGAGGACGCCTCCGGCCTGTCGGTGTTCAAGACCGAGCCGCGCACGTTCAGCAGCCAGACCATCGTGTTCGTCAACGGGATCGGCCAGAGCTGGATTCCATATGGGAACGTGCACTCGGCCCTCGGAGCGGTCCCGGCGTTCGTCCACCCGAACCCGCGTGAAGCCGCGATCGTCGGGTTGGGATCAGGAGACACCTTGTATGCGCTTGCCGGCCGGCCCGAGTTGTCGCGGGTGACGTGCGTCGAGATCATCCGTCCTCAACTCGGCACGCTGCGCGAGTGGGAACGGCGGTCGGGATATCCGGCGCTCGCGACACTGCTCGCGGATCCCCGGATCGAGCACGTCTACGGCGACGGCCGGATTCACATCATGCGCAGTGAGCGACGCTACGACATCATCGAGGCCGACGCGCTACGGCCGACCAGCGCCTACTCGGGGCATCTTTACTCGCACGGCTATTTCGAGCTGCTGCGCTCGCGGCTGGCGCCGGGCGGCCTGGCCGTCACCTGGGCGCCGACCTCGCGTGTCCACGACACCTTTGCGGCAGTGTTTCCCCACGTGCTGGATTTCGGCGACCTGGTGCTCGGCAGCAACGAGCCGATCCGATTCAGCCCCTCCGAGGTGCGGTCGCGGCTTCGGGACCACAAGGTGAAGGCGTATTACGCCCAGGCCGGGATCGATGTCGAGCAGTTGCTGTCACCCTATCTGGCAGGGCCGGATCGTACGACCAGCGGGAAGGCGTCGCACTTGACGGATTCCCGGAACGACCTCAACGAAGATCTCTTCCCGCGCGATGAATTCAGCGTTCCACGCCGCTGAGCCCCGGCTCGGATTCGGCGTTGGCGGCCGCATCTTCCTTGGAGTCAACCAGCCGGAACGGCCGGAACCGGGCCTCGAGCCAGGGATTGAGCCCCTCGCCACGGCGGTCGAGCAGTTCGGTGAACGCTGCGTCCATGAGCGGCTTGAAATGATCCGGATGGCGCGTGGCGGCGCCGCCGAGTGCATACCAGAAGTCCGCGACCTCGCCATCTTCAAAGCTCTGAAATCTGATATCAGCCATAGCCCCTTCGCCTATGCAAGATTCGGGCACCGCAGGCCGGGGCACCACCCTTGCAGTGTCAATCGACGCATCGCCGCCGGAGCACGTGAAGCCCGGCCGGTTTGACAGAGGTGGGAAGCATGGGACTAAGAGATACATACAGCTACGCGATCCAGACCGCGAAGGATTTCCGGATGGACGGGTCGGCTGAGGAACGGGACGGCAAGCTGTACTTCAAGGGCACCGTTCCGTCACAGGATCAGGCGAATAAGATCTGGGACGCGATCAAGACGATTCCGACCTGGGCCCAGGACGTGGTGGCGGACATCAAGGCCACCGGAGGCCCGGCAGCCGCCTCGACTGCGGCGGGCACGGGTGCAGGCGCAACCTACACCGTCAAGGCTGGCGACACCCTCAGCAAGATCGCCAAGCAGGTGCTCGGGGACGGGAATGCCTACATGTCGATCTTCAACCTGAATCGCGATCAGCTCACCGATCCCGACAAGATCCAGCCAGGCCAGGTGCTGAAGCTTCCGGAGTCCGCCAGGTAAATCTCGCGGCGCGTGATTCACTGCCGTCTGCCGGCGTATGCGGAGCCGACGTTGCGGCGTGCGGTTACTCAGTCACCGGTCATTTCTGATCATCTCGTCAGTGCGTTCATTGGCGAGATGATCTAATGCAAACCCCGGAAAACGCTTGAATTCTTAATTCGTAATTCTGAATTCCTAATTCAGGCTGACGTTTTTCAGCAGCCTAGTAATCCCCTATCCCTCAGCGTTTCGGTTGGACCGCGAACGGCCCCACTTCGGGCTTCGCCTGGGTGTTTGCCAGCGGCCCGAGTTCCGCCGCGGCGCCGCGGGCGATCGCCGCGGTCTCGCTGCCGGCCTGGAAGCAGGTGAAGTCCGGACGATCTCTCCATGCGAACGGCCCGCACAGCCGGACCTTGGCCTTGATCGCCGCGTCGTGGACGATGTTGATCGCGCGCTCGTAGTCGGGCGTTCCCTGGCGGAATCCGGAGAAGTTGCCGATGTCGCCGCTGGCGGCGAACAGCGCGGTGACGCCCGGCACCCTGGCGATCGCGTCGGCGTTCTTCACCCCTTCGAGTGTTTCGATCATCAGCACCAGCACGATGTTGTCGTTGATGGTGTTCCGGTAGCCGCCGGGCACGCCGCCCCACATCGCGGCATCGAAGGCCTGGCCGCCGCCGTTGCTGCGGCGTCCGAGCGGCGGGAAGTAGACCCAGTCCCGGGCCTGCTTGGCTTCCTCCTCGGAATCGACGGTCGGGACGACGATGACCAGGGCGCCGGCATCCAGGGCATGCTGAATTTCGCGCTCGTCGGTGTAGGCGATGCGGGTACCGGGCACGGCGCCGGCCATCGGACAGGTCCGCCACATGCGCGCGACCGACTGCCAGTCGTGTTGATCGTGCTGCATCTCGGTCCAGATGAAGTCGTAGCCGGCAGACGCCATGGCGCAGTAGGTGGCCGGGTCGGTGGCGCTGAACACGGTGCCGCCGGTCACCTTGCCGCCCTGGAGCATCTTGAGCTTGACCGGATTCCAGATCTTCGCCCCCGGCGGCGGCGAGAAGGCGGGCCCGTACTTCCAGCTTGCGGGATCGAACGGCCCCTGATTCACGGCGCCCGGAGGGGCAGTATCTCGGGCGTGACTGTCAACGCCAGCCGGGGCCGCCAGCGGGAAGGTGGTGACGCCGGCCGCCGGGTTGTTGATGTAGGGGTCGGCGTTCGGCGCTGGCGTTGTTGCCGGCGGCTGCGGAGAGGGGTTCTGGGCCTGAGCGGCGAGAGTCACCAGCGCCAGAGACGCGAACAGCGCGAACGCGGCGAACATCATCTTCATGAGCTACCTCCGCAATGAATCGAGGCTCAGTCGGCCACCCCCGCGTGTTGCGACGTACAGGAACAGGAAACAGTACAGGACGGCCGGTTCGCCGCCATTCTGCAGCGGGATCGGTCCGCGGGGGGCGTGGCTGAGGAAGTAGGCGAACGCCATCTCGCCGCTGGCGAGGAAGGCGGCCGGGCTGGTCAGCAATCCGACGGCGATGAGCGTTCCGCAGGCAATCTCGATCACGCCGGCGGCGCCGAGGCGCGACATCAGCTCCACTTCGCGGCCGCCGAACATGCCGAAAATCTTCTGCAGGCCGTGAATGAGAAACAGGATTCCGGCGGCGAATCGGAGCGCCGCATACGCAACGGAGGAGAGCGGAGCGAGGGTCGATTGGAAGGAGGTCACGACGACAGCCTATCGCATCAGGTCGGCGCGGCGCGATCGGCTGCCGGATCATTTCACGCTGTCGTCATCCTGCTCTTCGCCGGACCCCGACTCCGTCCACTCCACGGGACGGCTGTTCCGCCACAGCCACTGGCTGATCGCCACCAGGACGACGCCTGCGGCGCCGCGCCGTGCCCACGTGAGCGAATTGTTGTTGCGGGCATCGGGCGGCGGCGTGGCCGCGGGGGTGACCGGCGTCGAACGGCGGGGGTGCGGCCGATCGCCGAGCGGGATCCAGCGCGTGAGATAGGCGAAGCTTTCCGACGCGCACACCGGGCACATCGGATCGCCGTGAACCTCTTCGCAGTCGAGACAGAGCTTGGCGGACCGTAGTTCCATATCTCGGTAATCTGTGCGGGGCGGGGTGTTCCGGACCGGACCCGGGTGATGCCCCGCTGTTCCCCTGACGCGGACCCACTGCATGGTAGCAGAAGGGCGGCTGAAGGTTGATCGCTCACCAGGAAGCCGAGCTTGAATCGCCCGCCGATGGTTGCTAGGGTAGCGGGGCCGTTCGACGAGCGGTGAACATCGATCACACCTTATGACCAATAAATGGAAAGCCGCGGCCCTGGTGTCGCTGATGACCGCACTCGGCGTGTCGGAGCGCTGGTTCCAGCGCGCCGCCCTCGCACAACCGAAGGCGGCTCCGAGCTATCAGGTCGATCCGCTCTGGCCGAAGATGCCGCCGCAGTGGATTCTCGGACAGGTCTCCGGGCTCGACGTCGACGCCAGCGATCACGTCTGGATCATCCAGCGGCCGTGGTCGCTCGGCAGCGACGAGAAGGCGCTCAATCCCGAGGCGGCCTGCTGCACGGCGGCGCCGCCGGTGATGGAGTTCGATGCCGCCGGCAACTACCTCCAGGGATGGGGCGGTGAGGGCGAGGGCTATGAGTGGCCTGCCGACGAGCATGCGATTCACGTCGATCACAAGAACAACGTCTGGATCTCGTCGGCCGGCGGTCCACGCCTGTCGACGCGCAAGGAGAACCAGATTCTGAAGTTCACCAGGTCCGGGAAGTTCCTGCTCCAGGTCGGCCGGCGCGGCATGAGCAAGGGCAGCCTCGACACCGCCAACTTCAACAACGCAG
>WUUC01100863.1_pt1 | contig 11972 bp, 8 predicted proteins | sample 6278441 | NCBI WGS metagenome assembly WUUC01 (sample SAMN13675441, study PRJNA597444) | soil metagenome | isolation source: soil | place: USA: Washington | collected 2017-10 | reverse complement strand
GGGTGGGGCGCTGCCCCTCGCTTTCGAGGAGATGGGTGGCGGAGAGGATGGCGACGACGGTGCCGGCCCCGCTCTCCCTCACCCGCTCTTCGAAGCGCAGCAGGTCGCCGCGCGGGTCGGGCCCGTCTTCGCCGGGCTCGAAGGCGAGGCTCGAGAGGTCCGGGGCGGGCGGCGCGCCGATCACCCGGCCGAGGAGGCGGCGGACGCCGCGGTAGAGCCGGCGCCGGCCGGAGCCCTCGGGGAAGAGGCGGCGCATGAGGGCCCAGAAGCGGGAGACCAGCCGGTAGGCGAGGGTGCCTTCGATCTCGGCGAGCCGGCGGGCGACGTCGTTCCTCTCGCGGAGGAGAAGGTCGCGCTGCTCGCGGGTGCGCTCGCGGGCGGTCACGGCCTCGTCTCGCGCGGCGCGGGTCTCCGCGATCTCGGCGGTGCGCTGGTCCACCTCCTGGCGGAGCGACTCCATCCAGGTGCCGGCCTGCGCGAGGTCGGCCCACTGGCGCTCGATCACGGCACGGCGGTCGGCGTCGAGGAGATCCCGCGCGGCCAGCTCCTCGTGGAGGCGGATCACCTCGAACGCCTTGGCGAGCGCGGCTTCGTCCAGGAAGGCGCGCGCCGCGGAGCGCTCCGGCCGGCCGGCTTCGAGCACCGCCACGGCCACCTCGGCGCTGCGCCGGGCCTGCCACTGCATGGCCGTCACGAAATCGGGAAGGCTCCGCCGCAGGCGCGGCTCGCGGGAGGCGGAGAGCGCCGCGGCGATGGCGCCGGCCTGCCAGGCGGAGGGCGGCAGGGCCAGCTCCGAGAGGCCGGCCCGCGCCAGGAGAGCCCCGGCCTTGGGATCGTAGGCGAGGGCGACCGGCGGCACCCCGGCGCGCAGAGCAAAGAGGGCGGCGTGGAAGCGCATGGCGAGCACGGTGCCGCAGCGGCCGAGGAGGCCTAAGAGCAACGCCGGGGGGAGGAGCTGCTCCACGAGCACGGCCCGCTCGGGGTGCGCGAGGGCGCCGCGGAGGCGTTCGAGCACGGCGACGTCGTCCTCAAAGGTGCCGGGCCCGTCGCTCTGGAAGGGGAGCAGGAGGAGCCGGCCGGGGGCCTCTTCGAGATGGCGGTCGAGCGCCCGCGCCACCTCGGGCTCCCACACGTCCGGGTCGGCGTCGAAGCTCCAGGGGCGGAGCGAGATCCCAGTCAAGCGCTCCCCCGCCGCGAGCCCCAGGGAGGCGAGCAGGGCGTCCACCTCCTCCTCCCCCGCCGGGGCGAGGCCGAAGGCCGGGTCCGCCACCAGCTCGACGCCCTCGATGCCCTCGACGCGGGCAATGCCCAGCTCGGAGACGAGGGCCAGGGACTCGGGGTCGCGCACCGTGGAGGCCTGGCAGAGCTCGAAGGCGGCTCGGGTCTGGCGGCGGCCCTCCTCGGTGCGCAGCGGCCCCACGCCCACGGCGTAGATCATGGCCGGCCGGCCGTAGAGGGCGGCGAGCGCGGGGAGGGCCATGTAGGCGAGGATGCCGCCGTGCCGGGGGGTGAGGAAGCTCGCGGCGTCCACCTCCCAGTAGTCCTGGAAGAGGCCGCCGCCGCCCAGGATCACGAGGTCGCTCTCGGCGACGGCCGCGGCGAGAGCGGAGACGTCCGTGCTGGAGACGGCCCGGGTGCCGTGCTCGGCCGCGGTGCTCTCCGGGTTGCCGGAGGAGACGATGAAGTTAAGGTTCGGCCAGAGAGCGCGCAGGTCGGCCAGGAGGGCGGAGAGGATGGCTTCATCCCCCGCGTTGCGGTGGCCGTAGTAGCCGCCGACGAGAACCGTCCGCGCCGGGCGGCTCACGCGGGTCTTTCGGAAGCGGCGGCGGCGAAGGGGGTCCAGGGCTCGCCGGCTAAGATGGCGGCGATCCTCTCGGCGGCGTGGCCGTCCCCATAAGGGTTCACCGACCGGGCCATCTCCAGGTAGGCGGCCTCGGAGGTGAGAAGGCGGGAGGCCTCGGCGAAGATGCGCTCGGCGTCCGTGCCCACCAGGCGGGCCACCCCGGCGTCCACCCCCTCGGGCCGCTCGGTCGTCTCGCGGAGCACGAGCACCGGCTTGCCGAAGGTGGGGGCCTCCTCCTGAATGCCGCCGCTGTCGGTGAGTGCGAAGCGGCAGCGCATCAGCCGGCGCACCAGCTCGCGGTAGTCGAACGGCTCGTGGAGCTCCAGGTTCGGCAGCCCGCCGAGGCGCTCGTGGGCCGGGCCCGTGACGTTGGGGTTCCTGTGCACGGGGTAGATGAAGCGCACCCCCGGAAAGCTCTCGGCCAGCCGGCGCAGCGCCGTGAAGATCTCATGGAGCGGCGCGCCGAAGCTCTCGCGGCGGTGGACGGTGATCAGGACCTCAGGCTGTTCCGGGGTTTCCGCCAGGCCCTGCGAGATGGTCGAGAGCGCGTCGATCACCGTGTTGCCCACCACGTGGACGCGCTCGGCCGCGCAGCCCTCGGCGTGGAGGGTGCGCCCGGCCAGCTCGGTGGGGGCGAAGAGGGCGTCGGCCATGGCGTCCACGATCCGCCGGTTGGCCTCCTCCGGAAAGGGCCGCGCGAGGTCTCCCGTGCGCAGGCCCGCCTCGACGTGGCCCACGCGCACCCGGCGGTGGAAGGCGGCGAGGGCGGCGGCCATGGCGGTCGTGGTGTCCCCCTGGACGAGGAGCCAGTCGAAGGCGCGGGCGGCGAGCACTTCGTCCAGGGCGGCGAGCGTCCCGGAGGCGAGGCCGTTCAACGTCTGGTCGGGGCGCATCAGCCGCAGGTCGAGGTCGGGCGTGAGGCCCAGGAGCCGCTGCACCTGGTCGAGCATCTCCCGGTGCTGGCCGGTCGTGCAGACCGTCACCTCGAACGCCTCCGGGCGGCGCCTCAGCGCCGAGATGACCGGCGCCATCTTGATCGCCTCCGGACGGGTTCCGTAGACGGCAAGGATCTTCGAGGGGGGGTTCTCCAAGCGACAGGCTCCGCGGTCGGCAGTTGCGCGCGCACTATACCGTCACCGGCGCGGAGCGTCCAGTCGTAGCGCTTGAAGGAGAAAAAGCCTCTCGGTGCTGCGAGAGGCGAAGGGAGCGGAAGACCGTGCGGCGGTGACTGCAAGCCACCGATTTGTTGGAGAGAGATTGAAGGATGGGGGGAATCGAGCTCTCGCCGACACCACCCCTCCCGACTGGACTGGAAGCGCGAACGCCGCTTCTACTGCAGAGACCTGCCGTCGTCGGTGCCGTACGGGCTGCCGACGACCGCACCACCCGGGCCGCTGGCCTGAGCATGGAGCGCGCTGGAACCCAAGGACGAGAGGATGGTAGGCGCCGCGAAAGCGAGGCCCGCACCCTGGATGGTCCTCTTGAGGAAGACTCTACGATCTGTCAGCGAGTTGTGGTTCCCCATGTGTTTTCCTCCTGTTGAGCTTCTTGACCCTGGTGATTTGCAGCCTTATAGTCCGCTGCGCACGGTCGAAACAGACGCTGACCCGGCGGCTGCAAAACCCTTTTCATTGAAACCGAGACAAGGATCCGCCCCTTGAAAGCTCCCCAAGCCCATCCCGACCGGAACGCGCGCCCCGGCCCCGAGTCCACCTTCTCCCTGGCGTCGGGCGTCAAGCTCGAGCCGTTGGGAGACGGTAGCGCGGTGTTGTATTCCAAGGAGCTCGATCAGAGCCTCAGCCTCAACCACACGGCCGCCTTGCTTTGCAGTTTCGCCGATGGTCAGCATACGTTTTCAAACGTTTTGCAAGAGATGCGCCAGGTGTTTCCGGACCAGGACATCGGGGAGAGCCTCCTTGCGGATTTCCTCGTCGACTTGAGATCCAGGCATTTTCTGCAATGGAGCTAGGAAAAACCGACTGGATTCTCCTCGGTACGCACTTCCGCTGCCTCGGCGTGCCGGCTGACGCTCAGGCTGACACGTCCGCTCTGCTCCAGGGCTTCGCCCGGCCCGCTCCGGGCGCCCAGCCGGACCTCGAGCTTCGCTTCGAAGATCTCGCCGCCGGCGGGGCGCCGATCAGCTCGCTGATCGAGTACCGGCTGGTCAACGAAGCCATCTCCCGTGCCCGGAACCGCTACGTGCTCCACGCCGGGGCGGTTGAAGGCCCGCGCGGCACCTGCCTCCTCCTCGGCGAATCGGGCGCCGGCAAGACCAGCCTCACCCTCTGGCTCTGGCAGGAAGGCCACCGCCTGGTGACGGACGACCTCTGCCCCCTCGCCCACGGCTCGCTTCTGCCCGAGCGCTTCCCCCGCGCGCTCCATATGGACGCCGAGTACTCTCCCCTGCTCGTCGCCAGAATCCCGCCGCGCCCGCCCGGCTATCCGGTCGACTACTACCCCTTCCCGGAGCGGGCCGGCAGCCCTCCACCGCCGCCCCCCCCGATAACCCACCTGGTCGTCATCGAGCGAGGCCCCCTGCCGGAGGGCGAGATCACCCCCCTCGGCCAGTCTGAAGCCGCCCACCACCTGCTGCGAGCCGTGATCAAGCAGCCAGGCTTCGAGCTCGACCGCACCCTGGAGGACATGGTCCGGCTGGCGGCGGGCTGCCAGGCCTACCGGCTGCGCTCGGGGACGCCCGAGGGGGCGGGCGCCAAGGCGCTGGGGCTGCTGGGCTCCGTCTCTTGAGAGCGTACTTTCCTTAGCAGGCCTTCGCTCCAGACCTCGCCCAGGAGGAGGACGAGCGGGCGCTCCGAGAAGAGCCAGGCGCAGAGCGCCTTCTCCTCCCGCCAGGCGGGCAGGCCCAGCCAGGGCTCGGCCAAAAGGAGGGAGGTCAGCAGGGGCTGGAGGAGGAGCCGCTCGGCGGCTCCGGCGTCGAGATCCTGGGGGAGCTGTTCGCTGCCCGGCACGCGGTGGAGGGCGAGCAGCCAGAGCGGCGAGTAGACGGCTCGCCGCGGCCACCCCCGGGCCTCCTCCACGAACCGCTCGCGGACGTCTTCTGGCACCGGCAGCAGCCGCCGGAGGTCGGCCAGCCAGCGCAGGCCGCCGTGGAAGGCGTGGCGCGAGAGGTGGAGGCAGCCGAAGAGGAGCTGATGCTCGGGGGAGAGGACGCGGCAGGGCTGGCCGTCGAGATCGACCTCGCGGCTCTCCTCCCACAGGCGCTCGACGAAGCCGGCCGGCGAGGGGGAGTCGACGTCCCAGTGCAGCTCGATCGTGGCGCCCCGCCGGTGGAAGCCGAGATGGAAGTGTTCGGTAAGCAGCCGCTCGCGGCTCAGGAAAGACTCGTCGAGCTTGAAGCCCAGGCCCACGAGAAGAGCCTCGGCGCGCTCCAGGTCCGCGCGCCGCACCAGCACGTCGACGTCGCACTGGAAGCGGCCGGCGAGGCCCTGCCGCTCGGCACGCAGGGCCGAGCCCTTGAGCAGGAGGAAGCCGATCCCCAGCTCGTCGAGCCGCCCGAGGGCGTCGCGGACCTCCTCGTCGCGGCGCAGGTTGTCGACCGCGACCGAGAAGACCCGCTGCCTCAGCTCGCCGAGCCAGCGGGCGGCGTCGGGCCCCAGCCGCTCCTGGCTGGGGCCCAATCCCTCCAGGACGTAGGACTCGACGTTCAGCCGCGCGGCGAGGCCGGCCAGGAGCCCCAGGTCCGCTCCAAGGAGCGACTCAGGCTCCTGGGTCTCCAGGCAGAGGTCGATCAGCAGCCGCCATTCGGGTCGAATGAGAGGCCTCCCCTGTCACGGCAGCGGCAGGCTGAAGTTGGTGGTCAGGAAGACCGCCATCTGCGCCCGGGTGACCGGCGTGTTGGGGCAGAAGTTGCCGCCGCCGCAGCCGGCCGTCAATCCCCGATCCACCATCTCCTGCACCCAGGGTGCGAAGGGGCTGGAGCAGGGAACGTCGTCGAAGTTCTGCACCGTGCAGGGGGGCGGTGTGTAAGCGTTGCCCTCCAGCGTCTTGATCAGGAAGACCGCCATCTGGTTGCGCGTCACCTCGTTGCCCGGGCAGTAGCTGCTGCCGCCGCAGCCGGCCGTCACCCCGCGCTGCACCAGCTCCTCGATCCAGGGGGCGAAGGGGTTGGAGCAGGGGACGTCCGAGAAGGTGGGCGTGGTGCAGGGGGGCGGCACGTAGCTCGCGCCCTCCTTTGCCACCAGCAGGAAGACCGCCATCTGGTTGCGCGTCACCACATTGTCCGGGCAGTAGCTGCCGCTGCCGCAGCCGCTGGTGACGCCCGCATTCTTGACCGCCTCGATGAACTTCCAGGCGAAGTAGTTGTAGGGCACGTCGATGAAGGAATGGTACGAGTAGGAGGCGCAGGCCTTGTCGGTCGTCGAGATCGCGGCGCCGCGCGGCGGGTGGACGGCCAAGTTGACGTACATCGTGGCGTCCGGGTCCGTATGGTGGTTGAACCCCAGCCCGTGGCCCAGGTAGTGGGTGACCATCTCCTTGAAATCGGTTTCGCCGAGGCACTGCGCGCCGTCGTTGACCACCAGGGTGTGGCCGGTGAGCTGGCGCCAGGTCTCGCCGTCGAAGGGGACGGTCGAGGTCGCGTTGAAGAAGTAGCCGTACTCGGCGACCTGGCCGCAGCAGGTCGCGCTCGTCCAGCCGGGCGGCAGCGTGCCGGCGCAGGTCCCCAGCGCGGGAAGCTGGTTGCAGGGATCGTTGAAGGTCACCTCGCCGTTGACGTCGGCGGCGCCGTCCGTGCAGTCGTGGGTGCTGGGTTTGGAGCCGGCGTAGAGCATTTTGATGGCGGAGGCATTGTGATCGGTCCAGGCCTTGGTGCCGCCCTCCACCGCGGAGGCGCCGCCGTCCGCGATCCCCGGCTGGCCGGGGGTGGTATGCCAGACGCTGATCGAGCCGCCGGTCTCGAACCCGAACCAGCGCATGGGGAAGCCGTCGCCCGAGGTGAGGAGCTGGCAGGCCGCCGGCGCCGTGTGGTTGCGCGGATCGGCCGCCGTGGCATCGGCCGTGGCACCGGCGGTGGCATCGGAAGCCGCGGAAACCACCACGGCGTCACGGTGCCAGGGGGCTCCGCCGGCGACCGCGGCCAGGTGCGGCAGGAGGGCCGCCCGGCTGTAGACCTCGACGGGCTCGACGCCGCTGCGCGGCACCAGCTCCAACGCCTCGGCCTCGGCGACCGGGCGCAGCAGGCCGGTGCCCTCCTCCTCTCGGAGGATGCCGTAGGAGGCCATCTTGGGGCGCCAGGCGCCGCCGGGCGCAGGGTCGAGGAAGAGGAGGTAACGCGCACCCTCCGCGAAGACGGGGTTTCCCGGCACCTTGTAGCCGACGTCCCCCACGACACCGCCCTTCGCTTCGACGTCGAGGCTCGTCCGGAAGCTCTCCCCCGCCACGTTCTCGATCACCTTGAACCGGGTCACCGTGTAAGGAATGTCGCCCCGTAGCTCGGCGCGCGAGCCCTGGGCTTCGGCCAGCACCACCATACGGCTGATGCGGGCCATCTCTCCGAGGTTGTAGGGAGGCGCGACGGTCGAGCCGAGGCTCGGGCCCACCGAGGTCAGCAGGCAGAAGAGGCCGACGAGGAGAAAGCGAAGGGATCGAAGGGATTGATGCATGCGGGGGAGCTCCTTTGATGAAAACCTTTCCCAATCCACGGAAAGGCAGACTCTCAATCGATCTTGATCTATGCAACGGAACATCAGGACAGCAGCCCGCCGATTTCAGCGGTCGACACGCGCAACACGTAGAGCAAAAGACGTGCCGTCCACAGGGCATAGGGATCGCAAGGAAAGGAATTCCGGAGGCGCCGGGGCCGTTCTATCAACGGGCAAAACGACCCGGGTACACAGCGCTCAACTCGCTTGGGAGACCTCTATGTACAAGCGCTCGGCTCTCATTTTTTTCCTTTTCGCACTGGCGCTTCCCGCCGGGGCTACCACCGTGATACCGCCTTCAGACCTGGGAAACCTGGCGAAGATCAGTGCTTCGGTAACTTTTGCACAGGCCGTCGAGTCCTGGGTTGAAGAGGGGGAGACGATCCCCCAGACGGTGACCCGTTTTCATCTCCTGGAAGCGGTCGCCGGGGCGAAGACCGGGGCGGTCTTCGAGGTGCGCGAGCCGGGCGGGAGCCTTGGCACGGTGGGGGCGGTGGTGGCCGGAGCGCCGGCCTTCGAGCCCGGGCACCGCTACCTGCTGTTCCTCGACCGCACGGCCGATGGGCGCTGGCACTCGAAGATGATGGCCTACGGCCTGCTCGAGGAGGTCCCCGGCACCGACCTGCTGCGCCCGCTGGCCGCGGCCGGGGCGATCGAGTTGGCCCAGGTTCAAGGCGGTGAGAAGGCGGAGCCTCCGGGCCTCTATCGCCAGGAGGCCCTGCTCGACCACCTCCGGGAGGTCGTCAACGGCACCTCCGTGTGGGACCGTCAGCTCGTCGCGGCGGCGGAGCCCGATCCCCGGGCTCAAACTCAATTCGAGAAGCTCCACGACAAGCCGACGGCCTGCGCCTTCCTGACCCATTCGGGAGACAACCTGCCCTTCCGCTGGTTTGGCTACGAGACCGGGGGCCAGAACGCGGTCGTCTTCGCCACCACGCCGGGCCAGACCGGGATCGCGGACGGCGGCGTCAGCGCGGTCCAGCAGGCGATGGCCGCCTGGACCAACCATTCCGATTCGGTGATCCGCTTCAGCTACGGCGGCACGCAGCCGCGTTCGGTGAGCTGCTCCGGCAACTTCGACCTCCAGCAGGGGGCTGTGCTCTTCAACGACCCTTGCAGCGACATCGCCAACCTCGTCGGCTGCACGGGCATCCTGGCCTTCGGCGGCGCCTTCTTCGACCTGGCGACCCAGAGCTACGACGGCGAGCCCTGGCACCGCGCGACGTCGGCCTTCGTGGTGGTCAACAACGACGCGCAGTGCATCGGCGACCTCAACTTCAAGGAGACGCTGACCCACGAGCTCGGCCACGCCCAGGGGTTCAACCACCACACGCCGCCCAACCCCCGGGACGCCACGATGTCCGCCGCGCTCAAGCGGGACGGCCGGGGCGCCTCGATCGCGGTGACCGACAAGGTCTGCGCCTCCTACGCCTACCACACCTTCCTGGACGTGCCCTACGACTACTGGGCCTGGAGGTTCATCGAGGCGATCGAGAACGCCGGAGTCTCCGCGGTGGGCTGCCTGAGCGGCAACTACTGCCCAGGCAACACCATCACCCGCGACCAGATGGCGGTGTTCCTGCTCAAGGCCAAAGAGGGGGGCTCCTACACCCCGCCGCCCTGCACCACCCCGCGCTTCGCAGACGTCCCCTGCTCCAGCACCTTTGCTCCGTGGATCAACGAGCTGGTGGCGCGAGGCGTGACCGCCGGCTGCGGCGGCAACAACTACTGCCCGGGCACGGCCGTCACCCGCAGCCAGATGGCCGTCTTCCTGCTCGCCACCAAGGAGGGGAGCGGCTACCGGCCGCCCGCCTGCACCAGCCCACGGTTCACGGACATGCCCTGCTCCAGCTCCTTCGCCCCCTGGGTCAACGAGCTCGTGGCGCGCGGCGTGACCGCCGGCTGCGGCGGCAGCAGCTACTGCCCCAACGACGTGGTGAACCGGGCCCAGATGGCGGTCTTCCTGGCGACCGCGTTCGGTTTGCCCGTGCCTCCCTAAACGGCTAGTCCTCGTGGGCCCGAGGATGGTTTAAGATCCCCGGGCCCATGGAACCCATCCACCTCTTCGTCCCCACCTTCCGTATCGACGAGTCGCTCGCCGAGATCCGTGAATGCCTGGAGAAGGGCTGGACCGGGCTGGGCTTCAAGACCGTGGCCTTCGAAGAGGCCTGGAAGGCGTACAGCGGCCTCCCCCACGCCCACTTCCTGGGCTCGGCGAGCAATGGCCTGCACCTCGCCTTCCGCCTGCTCAAGGAGCAGGGAGGCTGGCAGGCGGGCGACGAGGTGATCTCGACGCCCCTCACCTTCGTCTCGACCAACCACGCCATCCTGTACGAAGACCTCCAGCCGGTCTTCGCCGACGTCGACGAGCACCTGTGCCTGGACCCCGAGTCGATCGCCCAGCGCATCACGCCGCGCACCCGGGCCGTGTGCTACGTGGGCCTGGGCGGCAACCCCGGCCGCTTGGCGGCGGTGCGCGACCTGTGCCGCGAGCGGGGCCTGAAGCTGGTGCTCGACGCCGCCCACATGGCCGGCACCTGGCTGGACGGCACCTGTCTGGACGGCCGGCACGCCGGGGCGGATGCGGACGTCACCGTCTTCTCCTTCCAGGCGGTCAAGAACCTGCCGACCGCCGACTCCGGGATGATCTGCTTTGCCGACCCGGCGCTCGACCAGGACGTCAGGAAGTGGACCTGGCTCGGCATCAACAAGGACACCTACGCCCGCACCCATTCGGCGGGCGGCACCTACAAGTGGCTCTACGACGTCGAGCACGTGGGCTTCAAGTACCACGGCAACTCGATCATGGCGGCGCTGGGCCTGGTGGCGATCAAGTACCTCGAGGAAGACAACGATCACCGCCGTCGCCTGGCCGCCTGGTACGAGGAGGAGCTGCAAGACCTCGCCGCGGTCGAGCGGGTGCCGATGGCCCCGGGGTGCATCCCCTCGCGCCACCTCTACCAGATCCTGATCGACGGCCGCGACGAGGTGATCGTCCACCTGAACGAACAGGGCATCTACCCCGGCGTGCACTACAGAGACAACACCCTCTACCGCATGTACGCCCACGGCGACGGCATGGCTCCGCGGGCGCGCCGCGCCAGCGAGCGGATCATCTCGCTCCCCCTCCACCTCCGCATGGGCCGGGACGAGGTCCGCCGGGTGGCCGACGGCCTCCGCGAGGCCGCGCAGGCCCGGCCCTGAGCTTCGACTCCGTCTATATTCTCTGTTAAGCTCTCCCCAGAAGCTCAGGAAATAGATCTGGATGTAGCGGTCCCTCTGGGGGCCGCGCAGCACGGGGACCGGCCTGCCAAATATTGTCGGTCCTCGCTACCAGAATTTGACGGCACCCTCGGGATCATTGAAGAGCTTCCTCTTTATTTTCAACGGTTTGGCCGGGAGCTTGGCGCTTTCGAATCCGGGTACGCTCTTTGCGATAGGGGATAAGTAGATGAAATCACAGCTTGGTTGGTTCCCCCTGGTTCAGGGTCGGGTGCATCTCTCCGCTTGGATGCTCCTGCTCTCAGCAGGGGCTTCTTTTGCTTCCCCGAGCACCTCGACGGCGTCCAATCCCACCGTCACCTTCGCCACTCCCGGAGTCAAGCAGGTGAGCCTCGAGGTCTGCAACCTCTGGGGCTGCAGCACGGTCGTCAAGGACGTGGTCGTGCTGGACCCCAAGCCGCAGATCCTGAGCGTCTCGGCGCCCACGCTGGTCGGCAGCCCCCTGTTCCCGGTGTTCTTCCCCCAGGGGACCTTCCAGGCGCAGGCGACCGGCCGCCCGGCCCTCTCCTACACGTGGACCTTCACCCGGGGCGGGATCGACACGGTGTTGCCGGGCAACCCCATCGACTGGCTCCCCTCGATCGCCGAGCTCGGCACCTACCAGGGCAAACTCCAGGTAAGCAACGCGGACGGCACGGCGCTGTCCGCCCCCTTCGTCGTCACCGTGGTGAAACAGACCTTCGTCGACGTGCCGCCCACCCTGGGCATCTGGAGCTTCGTCGAGTCGATCGCGACGGCGGGCATCACCAGCGGCTGCGGCAGCTTCAGCTACTGCCCCAGCACCGCGATCACCCGCGGTCAGATGGCGGTCTTCCTCCTGCTCGCCAAGGAGGGCTCGACCTACGCGCCGCCGGCCTGTGAAGAGCCGCAGTTCGCTGACGTGCCGTGCACCCATCCGCTCGCCCGCTGGATCAACGAGCTCGCGACGCGCGGCGTCACCGGCGGCTGCGGCGGCGGCAACTATTGCCCCGACGCCCCCGTCACCCGCGACCAGATGGCTGTCTTCCTGCTCGCCACCAAGGAGCCGGCCGGCTTCGTGCCCCCGTCCTGCATCACGCCGCTCTTCGGCGACGTCCCCTGCAGCAGCCCGCTCGCGTCCTGGGTTAACGAGATCGCCACCCGCGGCGTCACCAGCGGCTGCGGCGGCGGCAACTACTGCCCCGGCGCGGCGGTCACCCGCGGGCAGATGG
>WUUC01050192.1_pt1 | contig 11972 bp, 8 predicted proteins | sample 6278441 | NCBI WGS metagenome assembly WUUC01 (sample SAMN13675441, study PRJNA597444) | soil metagenome | isolation source: soil | place: USA: Washington | collected 2017-10 | reverse complement strand
TCGTAGACGGAGACGGCGTTCGGGTGCTTGAGCCGCGCGGCGGCCTGCGCCTCGCGCCGGAACCGCTCGGTCGCCTGCGTGTCGCTAATCAACCCCGGGTGCAGCAGCTTGACGGCCACGGCGTCGCCGATGAGGAGGCGCGTGGCGCGGTAGACCGTGCCCATCCCGCCCGCGCCGAGCGGTTCTCCGAGCCGGTATTTGCTCTCGATGATGCGCCCGGCTGGCGTGCCGCCGCCTGGCGTCGTCCCCTTCTCCGATTCCATCATTTATCCCCTCTCACGCCCCCGGCGAACGACCCGCGCCTAAGTGGGCCCGTGCGCGGTCCTCTTCGAAGTCAGGAGGCCGACGGCCAACCCGCAGGCCGCGCCGACGGCCGCGCCCGCCAGCATGTAATTGAAAGAGGTCTGCGCCGTCGAGACCAGGAGCACGTCCAGGCCGCTCAGGTTCGCCCCGCGCGTGATGACTGTCCCGAGCGGTAACTGCCCGACGAGAAAGGCCGAGGGGCGCAGCTGAAAACCGACGAACGCGCCGACGAATAACCCGATGACCCCGAGTACGGTGCCCTTCATTCCGCTTCCCTCCCCGCGCGGACGCCGCGCGCATCAATGATGTGTGACAAAGAGCCTCAGGGCCTGAAGACTTCCGACTCCGGGAGCGTGAGCCTGACGGAGACGGCCGCGCGCGTGCGCGTGACGGTCATGCTCTCGAAGACTTGGCGGGCGTGCCGGTCGGCCTCCCGCTCGGCGCGCGCGGGCATGAGCGACGCCGCCCCCTTCAGGAGCGTGAGCGTGCCGGAGACGAGGCCGGCCGCGCGCTCGTCGCGCATCAGCGCGACGAGGCTCAACGGCACCCCGCCCCGGCCGCGCCCGAAGGAGAAGCCGACGCCGCGCGCCAGACCCACCTTGTCGAGCAGCGTGCCGACCGGGCCGAGGCCCGCGAAGTCGAGCAGGATGGAGGCGGCCAGCACCATCACATCGCCCGCGTCCGCGTATTCCTGCGGCACAATCATGAGCAGCGAGACGGGGTCGGCGGCGGCGGACGTGTGCGACGACAGGAGGCGGAATTTTTCGTCCGCAACGATGGAGCGCGCGCCGGCCGACTCGACAGCGATGACGCGCTCGACCGTGGCGCGCGTGCCCGCGACGACGAAACCGGAACGCAACTGCGCGACGCACCCGCCTCCCGCGCCCTCGGTGTGCAGGCGGTAGCCACGGGAGACGGCTTGGCCCCAGCCGCGCGAGCGCAGTTCCCCGAGCGCCGGCCGCAGGCGTGGGCCCTTCAGGATCATCGCCGTCCCGGCCCGGTTCGGGTCGGCGATGTCGAGGAAGATGACGGCCTCGCTCACCTCGCCCCCGCGCACGCCGACCCGCTCGAAGACCTTCTCCAGCTCGTCGGCCTTGACGGCCGCGCGCAGCAGCGGGTCGGCGCGCACCACCGCCCAGTCGAGCCGCAACACGGCCGCGCCGCCGGCGGGCACGAAGCCGGACGGCGCGCGGCCAGGTGCCGCGCGCACGGCCGCAGGCGCGAACGCGAACGCAAGCGCGGTGAAACAGGCGGCCCGGGCAGCGCGCAAAAGCCTCTCCTGTCTGACCGCGTGCGAGGCAGCCCCGGTGCGTCCGTGCCTCATTACTTAACCCTCCCTTCACGCGCCGGGCGGCCGGCGGGCGTCTCTAGTTAGTCGGGTTCCAGACGTACTCGCCCGCCCCGTCTACGTCACAGTACGTCCTTGCGCTTGAGCGCCCACATCGTGAGCAGTAAGAAGAGGCCGCTGAAGGCGGCCAGAGCCAGCGCGTCGAGCAGGACGCGGCGGCGGTAGGCGGCGGCGACCGTGTCGGCGTCTTCGCCGTCGAAGACGCGCTGGTAGGCGCGTACGGTCATGCTCAGCGGGAGCCGGTCTCTGGCCTCCGTGTCGTCAACGCTGACGGCGTGGGCCAGCGCCTCGATGGACCAGCGCGCGATCATCGCGTCGGCGGCGAAGCGAGCCGCACCGAGGCCGTCGAACTTCTGGATAATATCGGGCGGCGCGGCCGCCCTCGCGCCAGCCGCAGGTCTGTCTTTCGCCTCCTCGAAACGCTCGTAATGGGCCGCGGACGCGGGCTTGCCGGTGCTGACGTTGCGGTATAGATCGTCGAGCGGCATCAGGAAGCCGCCGAGCAGGAGTTGCGGGATGAGGATGAGCGGGAGGATGCTCATCGCCTTCTCGGCCGAGTTGACGAGCGCCGAGAAGAGTAGCCCCATCGAGACGCCCGCCAGCAGCGTGAGATAGAGGATCAGCGTGAGCCGCCAGAAGTCGCCCCCGCTCAGCCTCCCGAAGCCGACGAGGATGCCCACGAAGAGCATGACCTGGATCAGCCCGACGCCGCTCAGCACGGCGAACTTGGAGAAGACGTAGGAGGGTATCTTCAGGTTGACGAGGCGCTCACGCGTGTAGATGGGCACCTCGGCGACGATCTCGCGGACGGCGTTGTTCGACCCGAACCAGATGGCGATGATGGCCGCGATGAAGATCGTCTTGGCGTCGTTGAGCGAGTTGGTGATGAGCGCGAGGATGGCGGCGATGAATGGGGCCTGCGCCAGGAGCAGCGCCGTGTTCCGCTTGTCCCTGAGCTTGATGTCGAGGTAGCGGCGCGTGAGCGTCAGCCACTGCCGGAAGCCGAAGCGCCGCTCGGCCCCGCCGGCCATCGGGGGCGCGCCGGCGAGCAGAGGCGTCTGCCCGCTCGTGCGCGTCAGCTCCTCGGTCTCGGCGAGGCGGCCCGAAACGTACTGCCGGTAGTGCGGCGAGGCGCGGAACGCCTGCGCCAACTCCTCCGGGTCGCGCGCGCCAATGCGGCGGTAGATCTCGCCCGGCTCGCGGCAACCGAAGTAGGCGAGCGCCTCGCGCGGCGGCCCGAAGTAGGCGAGTCGTCCGCCCTTCGTGAGGATCGCGACGTGGTGCATCTCCTCGAACTTCTCGAACTTGTGCGTCACCATGATGACGATACGCCCCTCGTCGGCCAGCCGCCGGAAGAGCATCATCATGTTCTCGGTCGTCTCGGGGTCGAGAGGCGAGGTCGGCTCGTCAAGGAAGATGAAGTTCGGCTTGGTGATGAGTTCGACGGCGAGGCTTAAGCGTTTCTGCTGGCCGCCCGACAGCTGCCGGAACGGCGCGCCGCGATGTTCCTGGAGCCCGACCGTGGTGATGACCTCGTCAACGATGCGGCGCAGTTCGGCCGCGGGCGTGCCCTCGGGGAGTCTCAGCTTGGCCGCGTAGTAGAGCGTGCGCTCGACCGTCAGCACATCGTGCAGGATGTCGTGCTGCGGGACGTAGCCGATGGAGCGGCGCAGCGCGTTGAAGTTGCGGTAGAGGTCAAGGTCGTTGACGTGGACGGTGCCCGAGGTGGCGGGCCGCAGGCCGTTGAGGGCGTCCATCAGAGTGGACTTGCCGCAGCCCGAAGGCCCCATCAGCCCGACGAATTCGCGCGGGAAGAAGGCCAGCGAGATGCCCTTGAGGATGGAGTGCCCGCCGAGCTCCTTCGTAATCTCGCGCGCCGTGATGCGGCTCGCGCTGAGATCGTGGCGTTTGATGTCGCGCCCTCGAACGCGCAGCAGAAAGCCGCCGAGGAAGACGAGGTCTTGCGGGTTGAGCCGGCGCGGCTCGGCGAGGGGCTGGCCGTTGATGAACGTCCCGTTGGTCGAGCCGAGGTCGGCGAGCACGGGCTGCGCGCCGCCGTCGTAGGTGAGCGCGGCGTGGTGGCGCGAGACGCCGGGTGCTTCGAGGACGAGGTCGTTGCCGGCCGCGCGCCCGATGCGCAACGCCGGCTTCTCGGCCGGTCGCGGCGGCTGTGCGGGGGGCGCGGGCGCGGCGCGCGGGGGCGCGGCGGCCTGCCCGGCCGCGCCGCCCCCGCGCGCGACCTGCGCGGCGGCCATGAACTGCGCCCGCAACGCGTCGGCGCGCGAGCCCGACTCGGCGGGCGGCGGCGCGGGGGCCGCCGCCGCCCGGCCCGCGCGGAACGTGAAGGCGACGATCCCCTCGGGGCCGAAGCCGACGCGGTCGCCGTCACTTAACTTGCGCCGCTCGACGCGCTCGCCGTTGACGAAAGTCCCTTGCCGCGAACGCAAGTCGGTGATCATCACGCACCCCTGCCCGTCGGTCTCGAACTCGGCGTGGCGCCGCGAGACCACGGCTTGAGCGAGCACGAGCTGACACTGCGACGCGTCGCGCCCGAGCACCTGCCGGCCTTCGAGCCCCAGCTTGCGCCCCATCAGCGACCCGACCAGCCCTTGCAGGTACGGCCCGCCGTTCGCCCCCTCTTGGCCCTCTGACATTTCCGCCGCGGCTCCTTTCCGCCCTCCGGACAAAGTTATGTCGCGCGCCTTCCAAGCGACGGTGGCCCGCCTGCCCCTTGGCGGTCTGCCAAATTCATCGCCATGTCGCCGAGGAGTGGCAGCTTGAACTCCTCCCCGAACACGACCCACAGCGAGCCGTCACTATTCGCCACTTGCGCCCCCGACACCGTCCGCACGTAGCCGCCGCACGAGAACTGCACCCACGGCAGGAACAAGCAGATGACGACGATGGCCGCGCCCGCCGACGTGATGAGCGACCCCTTATCGGCGTTCGCCCCGGCGGAGGCGGGGGCTTGCGCCGTCGGCGCTACGCCATAGGGGGCGGCCGAACCGGACGGCGTCGTCGAGCCGAACGCTGAGGGTTGACCTGCGGAGGCGGAAGCCTCGATAGAGAATGCGGGGGCGTAGGGCGATGTCGGCGCGTTGAAGGCCGGCGGCGGCGGGCCGACGTGAGCCGGGGGTTGGTTGAAGGGGGACGAAGTGTCGAAAGTCGAAGGGACGTTGAAGGCCGCGGGGGGCGGGGCCGCTTCGAAAGGCACGCCGCCCGCGCCGGGTTGAGATGCGCCACCGCCCGTCGGCCCCGCCTCGACGAAGGTGGCGGCGGTGATCGGGGGCGGGGCGTTGAATAGTTGCGCCCCGGCGGCGCGTGGCGGGACGGCCGGCGCGCCGTAGGGTGGCGGCGGCTCCGCCGTGTGCACGCCCGCGCCGGCGAGGTTGAAGGCGCAGTACTTGCAGAACTTCGAGTTCGCGCTGATGCTCTTCCCGCACTGCGGGCAGACGATCTCGGGGAGCATCGAGACGGGCGCGCTGCACGACGGGCAGAAGGTGGCGTCGTGATCGAGGGCCGCCGAGCAGGTGGCGCAAACTTTTTGCATAAACGACTTCTCCGTCAGTCCGTCGAGGCGGACGGTTTCCGGCGCCAGCCGCGCGGAGGAGGGGTCTGATGGCCCCGCGAAAGTAACTTGCGGCGTGAAGGTCGGGGCAGACGGCAGCGGCGGTGTCAGCCTCCGGCCCGCGCCCGTTTCCCCGGCCGAATGGTCGGGCGCTACCGCCCCGAGGACGCCCGCCCGGTAGACCAGCTCGACCTCGCCGCCCGGGCCGAAGCCGACACGGTCGCCGTCGCCCAAAACGTGACGCACGACGCGGAGGCCGTTGACGAACGTCCCGTTCGCTGAGGCGAGATCAACGACGGTGATGCTGCCCGACGCGTCCAGCTCCAGCGCCGCGTGCCGCCGCGAGACCACGTCATCTTCGAGCAGGATGTGGCACGCGGACGGCTCGCGCCCGAGGATGGTGTAATCACGCTCAATGGCGATCTCCTGCCCCGAAGCGCGCAGCAGGTATGGCCCCCGGTACTCAGGCCCCCCCCTTCGAACATCACTCTGCCATCCGTCTCTGCCGCGCACTGTGTTCCCTGTTTAGCGGGCGGTGTCGATCCCGAAATCGTAATACCCGCGCTCATAGACGAGTGCGTACTCGCCCGGCGGCAAGGGGCTGACGACTTTCACCCTGTAGGATTTGACGTTGGCCACGCCGCCCGTCGCGGTCTGCGGCTGTAGCTCCTCGATGGTGATCGGCACGCGGTCTTGTTTACGGAAGCCCTGCGAGATGTCAGTAATCCCGGCCCGCCCGGTCTCGATTTCACGCCTGTCGGACTTGGGCGTGAGCTTGACCAGCGCGACGTGGTCGGACGGGTAGACGTCCGCCGTCAGAGAGAGTTCGAAGACCGGGGCGGTGGTGGTGATTCGGAGTTGCGAGTGGTTGCCGTTGAGCGCGTCCTTGACCTTCGCCTTGTTGAAAGGGTTCATCACGCCCACGATGCCGCCGACGCTGCCTCGCGCGTTAGGCTCACTGCGCTTCATCGCGGTGCGGTTCGTCCCGTCCGACAGCATCACTCCCCTCGGGGCGGCCTCCGGCGCGCCGGCGGCGGGCGGCGCGGCGGGCGGCCCCGACGGCCCCCGCAGCATGGCGTCCATGACGTGCTGGCCCACTCCGTCGCTCTTCAACTTGATCAACGCTTGGGGCGAGAGGTCGAAGGCGGTCGGTGACTGCTGGATAGCCAGGACGACGGTGCTTTCAGGCAGCCCGGCCTTGACCATCGTCACCACGTCGGCGTTCGTAAGCGGCTTTTTCTCCTGTGCCGGCGCCCCGCCAGCGAAGGCGAGCACCGCCAGGACGGTGAGAGCGAAAGCTATCTGCCGTTTGTGCAAACTGTTCTTCCTCCGTATCTGTGTGTCTGAAGAGCTTCCTACGTTGCGCGGCCGCCCGGCGGCCGTTCCGCGCTACCGCCACTCGCCCTGAAGGACGAACCCGGCCCAGAAATAGGGCTCCTGCCAGCGGCGTTCTCGCCACATCTCGACCTGCGCCGCCCGCAGCGCCGCGGCCGGGCGCAGCCCCTCTTTCAACATCTTGCGGTAGAAGCTGACCATCAGTTCGGCGGTCGCCTTGTCGTCCGTCGCCCAGAGGCTGCCGACGACGCGCGGGACGCCCGCGTACATGAAGCCGCGCACCAATCCGACCAGCCCCTCGCCCCTGTAGTCGCGGCCCGCGGCGGTGCTGCACGCGCTCAAGACGACGAGGTCACCGGAGAGTCGCAGGTTGAAGAGGTCGTGCGTGCGCAGGAAGCCGTCACGCGGCCGGCCTTCGGCGTCGAACATCGAGAGCACGATGGCCGAGAGTTCGGGGTGCGCGTCGTTGACGAGCGCGTGCGTGGCGAAGTGGACGATGCGACTGCCGCCGACGGCGGCGCCGAGGGCCGCCTCCCGGTTGGCCGCGAAGTCGAGCATCCGTGCCGCGTCCGGCCCGGCCAGCCCCGCAATCTGCTCGGCCTCCCAGCGAGTCCTGAACAGGCGCGGGAGGGTTTCGCGGTCGGGCGCGGGATCGCGTAGGGCGCTGTTCACGAAGGCCCTCCCCCTCGACGGGAGTTCGGCGAAGCGTTCGTCGCCGCGCGAGAAGACCGGGTCGGCGAGGATGGCGACCGACCTCGTCGGCGGCTCGCGCCGGGCCGGCTCGCGCCGCAGCATCGCGACCGCTGTGGCCGAGGGTGCGACGACGACCTCGTGGCTGACGATGAGAGGCTCGTCGGCATGTGACGCCGGAGACGGTAGGGCACTGAAGGGGATCAGGTGCAGCGCGCCGGCCGGGACGACGAACAGGCGCCGGCCGCCGAGCCGCGCGGCGGCCGGCGCGAGCAACATGCGGCTCAGCCGCGCCGCCTCCTCCCTCGTGCGCACGCCCGCCTCCGCGACGCGCGCGCGCTTCTGCGCTGCCGTCTCGCCCGGCAGGTCGCGGCCGCGGGCCGTGAGCAGGTCGCGCAGGCGCAGGGCCGACGCCTCGATCTCCGGCCCCGGCGGCAGTTCATACGAAGTGATTGACGAGGGCGTCACGGCCCAGAGGTAACTGCGCTCCTTGCCGAGCGCATATTCGAGCAGCGTCGTGTCGGCGTCGACGACGCCGCGCTGGATCGCGGGGGCGTCGAGCGCCTGCGGGCGGACGAGCGCCGCGTAGCGGGGGTTCGCCTGCCGGATTTGCGCCTCCGCCTCGCTGAGCGCGGCCGCGAGGTCGTCCACGTCCTTAGCCGCGGCAGCCGCCTGCGAGGTCGTGTAGTTTTCGCTGAGGAGTTGCAACTGGTAGTCGGCCGCGGCGTTAAGCCGCCCGCGCAGCGCACGCTCGCGTTCCAGCAGTTCCGGCGCAACACCCTCGCGCACATCCATGACCGCCTCGCCCAGCAGTTCAAGCAGGCCCCGCGCCCGCGCCCGCTCGCTGACTTCGAAGGCCGCCGCGTCCGCGCCGCGCGAAGGGTCGAGCCGGTGCGTCTGCATGAGGAGGTCGACGTAGAACTCGTAGTAATCCTGCGTCAGCGCGTTGAAGGAGAGGCGTAGCGGGCGCGCCGCGACCTGGGAGCGCAACGACTCGATGATCACAATCGCCGACTCGACGTGCAGCCGCGCGTTGTGGAAGTTGCCGCGCGCCCGCTCGACGTGCGCCAGCCCGAGCAGCGTCACGGCTTCGCCGGTGCGGTCGCCCGCGGCGAGGCGCAGCGGCAGCGCCTCGTCGAGGTGCCGCCGCGCCTCGGCCAACTGGCCGAGCGCGAGGTAGGACCAGCCGAGGCTCGTCAACGTGTCGGCCTCGACGTGGCGGTCGCCGCCCGCCTCGCGCGAGAGCCGGAGCGCCGCCTCGAACTGCTCGACGGCCCGCGCGTGCGCGCCCGTCCGGCGGTATACCTCGCCGACGGCGGCCACGCGCGGGGCGCGGCCGCGTGGATCGCCCGTCGCTTCGAGGATGCCGAGCGACCGGTGGAAGCTCTCGGCGGCGCGGTGGTAGTCACCGCGCAGGACGTAAACCCAGCCGGCCCCGAAGAGATCGAAGGATTCGCCCTGCTGGCCGCCGACCTTCCGCCGCACGGCCAGCGACTGCTCGAAGTCAACGAGCGCCTTGTCCGTCTCGCCGAGGTAAACGTAAGCCCACGCGCGGCCCGTGCTGGCGAGCGCGGTCCCGTGCGCGTCCCCCAGCGCGCGCATCGCGGCCAGTGACTCGCCGCAGCTCGCGACGGCCTGCGCGCTGTTACCGAGCTGCCGCTCCGTGACGCAGCGGCCGAATAATGCCACCGCCACCTCGTAAGGGTCGTCGAGCGCGCGCCAGAGGGCGACAGCCTGGTTGAACTTCTCCAGCGCCTGCGGCAGCGAAACTGCCGTCTTACGCGCGCGTAAAATTTCCCCCTCGGTGACGGCCCGCTCGGCAGCCATCCGGCTCTCGTCGCGCGGGGACGAGGGGCGGATCTCCTCGACTTTGATGGTGTACCAACCGCGGGGGGCGACCCGTTCGAGTGAGCGCACCTCGACGCGGTGTGCGCCGTCGCGCGCGGCGATGAAGGAGAGCGCCTCGCGGCCGTAGGCGGTATTCGGGCGGTCGACGTGCGCGCGCTTCACCCCCCCGTCAAAGACGGTCAGGACAACGTCGACGCCCTGCTGCTCGACGAGCAGGCGGGCATACTCCCCCGCCCTCAACTCGACGGAGTAGGAGTGCCTCTCGCTGCCCCCGATCTCACGGCGGGAGGTGCGCTCTGCCACGAGCGGCGACGCCGCGTCGTCTTGGCCGGGCGCGCCCTCGCCCCCGCCCGCGGCCGAGAGCGCGGACGCGAGCATCATCAGCGCGCAGGTAGAGAGCGCTCTGCGAAGGCGGTCAAGATGTTGCGGAGAGAAGCACACCTTAAACCCCACTTGGGTGTATCAGACAGAGGAAGCGGACGTGAAGTCTGAGCTTGCGATGGTCTGCGTCAGAGTAGTTCAGGCCGGCGCGAGGTGCCTTCTTGAGCTGAGTGCGAGGTCGTGTGGCCGCATCACCTCGTCGGTGTCTTAGCGGCGATGTTAAGCACGTAAAAGTCTGGGGCTTCCCCGGCGCGGGAGACGGAGAGCCGGCACCGTTTCTCCGGCCAGCTTCTGAGGTCGAGTTCGACCGTCAGCGTCTTACCGTCCGAGCGGGCCGTGGCGGAGGTGAGCACTTTGCCGAAGGCGTCGATGACGGCTACGGTGTAGCGCCCCCTGCCATTCCCCGCCGGCAGACGCAGCCGCAGCAATTGCCGCTCCGGCGGCAGTGAAATGACGCGCCGCCCCTCCCCGGCCCCCTCCGTGCCGCGCAGCAGTGTGGCGTCGTTCAGGCTGATCTCGATGACGCGGAGCGCCGCCATCTGTCCCGCGACGCGCGCCCGCCTTTGCCGACGGGGCCGCGCCGCCGAGCGCCCGTTCGCCGTCGCGCCTTCTTCGCGCGTCGCCGCGGCGGGCACCTCCGGCGCGGGCGGAGCCGGGATATGGATGTCCCCTGTAGGCTGCGCCGGCGTTTCGCTGACCGGCCGCACGCTCGGTAAGTTAACCGCCGACTCCGGGGCTTTGCCCGCCCGCCACACCACCGCAGCGAGGACGCCGGCGATGATGATGAGGCAGGCAAGCCCCGCGGCGGTGAGGGCGGGGCGCAGAGTGAGGCGCGCCAACACTCCCTCGAAGCGTTCCCGCCAAGGCTCGCGGGTAGTCGGGCGGACGACGCGGCTGAGACGCGCGCCGCGGTATGCGAGAAAACACTCGGAGCACCCGAAGAGATGCTCGCGGAGTTCCGGGCCGGGCAGGTCTTCCGAATGCGCGGACTCCCGAAGCGCGCCCGAAGCCGGGCAACCACGCCGCTCCGTATTCGGGAACTCCGTCGCGTAAAAAGCCTGCGCGAAGCTCACGACCTCGGTGGGGTCGGCGAACAGTTCACCGCTGTCACGCCCCTCCCGACTTGTCTGTTCGCGGTTGTTTTTCACGCTGAATCGGCCTGCGGTCTTACAAACATCAGTGCGGCAATAGCCCGCGGGCGTTGTCGGCCGCCCGACACACCGCGCCCCCGTCGGGGCAATTTAAGACGCGAGCACCTTCTCTACACTGTTAAGAGGGGCCGAGTGGGTGAAAACGCCTCAGGGGCGTGAAGAAAATTTCGTGAGGCCGTCCTTATCCGCCGCCAGCGCCTCTTCGACTTTCGAGCGTCACCCTCAGCCGTTCGACGTGCCTGTAGAACCTGTTCTTTACGGCTTTCGGATTCGCGCCGAGGTGACGCCCGATCTCCTCGAAGGAGTAGTCCAAGGCGAGCCACTCGAAAACGTCTCGCGTCCACGGATCCATCACCCCGACGAGTTCGTTAAGCAGAATCCGCCGCTCGACGTTCTCGGCCTGCCCGCGTAACTCGGCGTCGGGCTGCGACCGTGACTCGAAGCGACGGCGGTTTTTGTCCTTCTCCAGCTCGGCGAGAAGTATGCGTCGGAAGGTCTGGAATAGATAGCCGCGGAGGTCATCTATCCGGCCGGGCTCGGCGCTGTGAGCCCGCGTCACCTGGGCGGCGGCTTTGAGCAGAAGGGTGTCGGCGCGCGCCGCATCATTGTCTAAGAGCACGCGCGCGGCGTGGTTCCGTGCCTGCGGCCTGATCTCGTTAGCGCAAGCGTACACGTCCGGGGCCACCAAGCCGAACTCGTCGGCGTAGGAGCCCTCGATGCTGTCCCACTCTGTCGATGAGCGTGAGGGCATAACAAGGAGCCTCCGTCGAGGGGGCAGATTGTTAGTGCTAACGGTAGCGGCCGTCAAGTATTTTCTTGCGCGGCTCTGCGTTACTGCGGGTGAAGTTTCCCCGAGGGCCGGCCCTCCGCCCGCCGGGCGGCCGCTCTTTCGCATTCGAAGAATTATTTTTTTCCAGACCGGATGAACGCCATGAACGAGCGCGTGCCCGGCTCTCAGGCGGCCCGCCGGCGCCTACCGACCGCCTGGGCTGAGGCGCGGGCGCCGTCCCTGAGTAGGGACGGCGCCCGCGCTCACCTGCTTTCACGTTGGAACTGGCTTCACGCCTCCAACCCTTCCCGCTACTGGACGCGGAAGATGCCCCACATTCCTCCGTCGAAGAGGAACGAGGTCTGGTTCCGGTAGAGGTAGTCGCCGCGAATCTGGAAGCGGCCTCCCGCGCCGTTCTTCAACAGCACGTCGAAGTGGCTCCCCGGCCCGATGCCGAACTGCGTGCCGTGCCAGTTCGAGAACGGGTTGTGGCCGAGCCGGGTCGAGTTGTTCATCCACGGCAGTTCCTCCCAGATGTGGCCGTGGAGGTTGAAGACGCTGTTGCGGGCGTGGCCGCCC
>WUUC01025149.1_pt1 | contig 11972 bp, 11 predicted proteins | sample 6278441 | NCBI WGS metagenome assembly WUUC01 (sample SAMN13675441, study PRJNA597444) | soil metagenome | isolation source: soil | place: USA: Washington | collected 2017-10 | reverse complement strand
GCTCGTGTACCTCGCGCCGTCGCGCGTGAACCTCGAGCTCACGATCGAACGCTGGCCGAAGATCCAGTTCCGCGCGACGCGGGACCACCTCGCCGACTGAGCCTGGATTCGAAACGCCGGGTTCTCCAAACCGGCGCTGTTCTCGTCAATCAGCCTCCCGCCGCCGTCGTTCACGATGCCGACATTCTTCGGTTCGGTGGAGACGGCGATGGCACGAAGATTCCAGAACATCCTCTATGTGTGAACGGACGCCGTGAATCTGGTCGCACGTCTCCTCCCGTTCGGTCGTCGAAAGCGCTTGCACCGCGCCATCGAGCTGCACATCGGCGAGCTGGCGGAGCTCTTCGATTCCTTCGATCCCTGCCCGTTCCTCGAGCGCGATCTCGCCGCCGCCGCGGAGGAATACATCGTCGAGAGCATGCGCGAGCTGCACACGCCGCCGACCTCGATGGTTTTCCACATCGATCGCACGACGGATGCCGCGCGTGATGCGGAGATCCTAGAAACCGCGATCCACCGTCACTTCGGTCGGAAGACCGGGCTCGCGAGCCGCGAGCTGCGAGCCATGTTGCGGCGAGGCTGGATCAGTCTCGCCATCGGCTTGGCCTTCCTGTTCGCGCTGCTGGGCGCGAGCGAGTCCGCTCATGCGGGACTGTTTCCGAGTCCGCTCGCGTCCGTGCTGCGCGAGAGCCTGGTCATCGGCGGGTGGGTGGCCATGTGGCGGCCGCTCGAGGTGTTCCTCTACGACTGGTGGCCCGTCGCCGGACAGCGCCGGGTGTATGCGGCGCTCGCGCGAATTCCCATCCGCGTGCGGAAGAAGACTGCTTCCTCCTCTCCAGCGGGAACCGTCGAGCCTGACGCGATGACGACGGTGAAGCTCGGGCCGGCTTCCGCGTCGCACACGGAAGGAACGACGCCGTGAAGATCGGGTGATGGAGTTTGGGCGGGCAGGAGTTTCATCCAACTTCTCCGACGGGTTTGACTGCGCACACTCTCGCACGGCCGCGTGCGCTACCCCAGTTCATCGGCGTTAAACGTCGTTAACGATCAACGGCCGCAATCTCGTCCAAACTACCGCCACCGCCTTCAAGAAATGCCCGCCCGACCCGCGCACGCTGACGACTCACTCAACTCCCAAGGAGTCTGTCATGTCACTTCGATTCACCGCCGCGTTCCTCTTGTCAGCCATCCTGCTTCCCGCCAGCGCTGCCGAGCCGGTGAAGAAGCCTACCGTCGTGCTCGTCCACGGCGCCTTCGCCGATTCCTCGAGCTGGAACCCGGTCATCGCCGAGCTGCAGAAGAAGGGATATTCCGTGATCGCCGCGGCGAACCCGCTGCGCGGCGTAAAGTCCGACGCCAGCCACGTCGCGAGCGTCGTCGCCTCGGTCGCCGGCCCCGTCGTGCTCGTCGGCCACAGCTACGGCGGCCTGGTCATCAGCAATGCCGCGAGCGACAAGGCGGACGTCCGCGCGCTCGTCTACGTGGGCGCGTTCGCGCCCGATGCGGGCGAGTCGGCGTTCGCGCTGTCGGTGAGGTTTCCGGGCAGCACGCTCGGCGAGGCGCTCGGCGCGCCCGTGCCGCTCGCGGACGGCAACAACGATCTGTACATCCGCCAGGAGAAGGTGCCCGCGCAGTTCGCGGCCGATCTGCCGGTCGCCGATGCGAAGCTCATGGCCGTCTCGCAGCGGCCGGTGACCGAGGCCGCGCTGAACGAGGCGTCGGGATCGCCGGCGTGGAGGACTGTCCCTTCTTGGTTCGTGTACGGCGTGGAGGACCGGAACATTCCCGCGGCGGCCCTGAAGTTCATGGCCGAGCGCGCGCAATCGCGCCGGACCGTGGCGATCCCGGGCGCCTCGCACGTCGTGATGCTCTCGCATCCGCGCGAAGTTGCGCGGCTCATCGACGAAGCCGCAACGGCCACCGCCGCGGCGCGCGCGCAGTAGTTCGTCGCCGCCGCCCGCGACGTCGCGGGCGGCGGCAACTTTCATCAATGGAGCAACCCCCATGTACGTTCACACGATACTCAACGACGCGCGACGCCGCCTCGCGCTGCTGCGTCGCGATTCGACGCTGATCGATGCGGCCGGCGTCCTGGCGAACCCGAACACGCCGCTGGCCGTCGTCTGCAACGACGAGGGTGTGGCCGTGGGCGTGGTGTCGCGCATGGATGTCGTCAGACAGTTGGGGCGCGGCCGCGAGCAAATCTTCGCGGCGACGGTCGCGTCGGTGATGACGTCGTCGTTTGTCGACTGCCGCGAGGACCACACGCTGCAATCCGTCTGGAATCGTTTGAGCTCGCGCAATCTGCGCTGCCTGCCCGTGCTCGACGAGACCAACCGGCCGCTCGGGGTCCTGCACGCGCGCGATCTCGTGCGCGCGCTCCTCGACGAGGTGACCCACGAGGATATGCTGTTGCGGGATTACGTGCTGGGCGTCGGCTATCGCTGAGCCTGAGCACTTCTGGGCTGAGGTGCGCGCTGGCGCTCGCGGCGCCACGACGCGGGCGTCTCGCCCACCACCTGACGGAACAGGCGCGAGAGGTGCGCCTGGTCCGAAAGGCCGCACTCGCCGGCGATGTCGCACAACGGCATGGCAGTCGACAACATCAACTCCTGCGCGCGCTCGATGCGGCGGCGGATCACGAAGCGGTGCGGCGACTCGCCCAACGTGTTTCGGAACGCCACGTTGAAGTGGAATTCGCTCAAGTTCACGACCGTCGCGAGGTCGCGGTTGCGCAGCGCCGCCGCGAGATTCGCTTCGATGTGCTCGCGCACGCGCCGCACCTGCCAGGCGATGAGCCTGGGTCCGGATCCGGGCGCGGGCGTTCCAGCGACCGAAGCCTTGAGCAGGTCCTGCGCGCGGCGCAGATAGAGTGCGGCATCGGTGCGATCGTGGAGCAGCGCCTCGCCGAGCGACCGCGAGATCTCCGAGATCGCGGACTGCAGGTGCTGGAGCGAGAGAGGCGCCGGATCGGTCGCGATGACCTCGGCGCGCGTCGCGTTCGGAACGGCTTGCACGTCCATGGTTTTCTTCCTATCCGCGCAGGAACGCGAGCAGATCGGCGTTGATGCGGTTCGGCAGAGTGGCGGTGATGCCGTGTGCCTCACCGGGGTAGTAGATGGCCTTGGCGTGCGCGATCAGCTTCTGGGCCTTTTGCGCGGAGTCGCGCACGGGAACGATCTGGTCGTCTTCGCCGTGTAGGATCAGCGTCGGCACGTCTATCTTCCGCAGGTCCTCGGTGAAGTCGGTCTCCGAGAACGCCTTGATACATTCGTACACGTTGCGCAGTCCGGCCTGCATGCTCCACAGCCAGAACTGCTCGAGCATGCCCTGCGATACCCGCGCTCCCGGACGGTTCGCGCCGTAGAAGGGCAGCGCGAACTCGCGGTAGAACTGCGAGCGGTCCGCGAGCAGCGCGGCGCGCATGCCGTCGAACACCTCGAGCGGTGTGCCCTCGGGGTTCGCGCCGCTTTGGACCATGATCGGCGGCACTGCGCCGATGAGCCCGATCTTCGCCACGCGCTTGTTGCCGTGGCGGCCGACGTAGCGCGCGACCTCGCCGCCGCCGGTGGAATGGCCGACGAGGGAGACATTGCGCAGCTCCAGGGTTTCGATCACCGCGGCGAGATCGTCGGCGTAACCGTTCATGTCGTTGCCGGACGAGGACTGGCCAGACCGCCCGTGACCGCGCCGGTCGTGCGCGACGGCACGGAATCCGTTCTGCGCGAGGAACTGCATCTGGCCATCCCACGCGTCGGCGTTGAGCGGCCAGCCATGCGAGAAGACGACGGCCGGGCCACGGCCCCAGTCCTTGAAGTAGATGGGCGTTCCGTCCTTGCTGGAGATGAAGTTCATGCGGGAAATTCCTCGGGTGCGGAAAGTGTCGGGTGCGTGCGCCGCGGCCTTTGCGGCCGCGCTGGCGGCGAGGTCGACCCATCCCTGGCCGGCGAATGCGTCGCTTCTCCGTGGGGTCGATCCGGTTGCTGGCTCATGCATCGCTTGCTTCCTATTCGTGTGAAGTGCCGGATGCACTGTCGCGCCCGGCGTCGCCGGCGGCGAGTTCAGAGGTGTTAAGCGGCGTTAACGCGTGAAATCGTGGATCGCCATGCCGCTGCCATTCCGCAGCCGTTCTGCTGCGACGAGGCGCGGTGTCATGGAGATGATTTATTCTTCGCGCCTTGCCTGTGCTGGGAGCGTCGGTGACTCGAGATTCCTCACGTGCCGAGACTGTCGGCCACGATTCCGTTTCGTTCGGTCCGTACCGGCTGTATCCGGCGTCGCGAACATTCGAGAAGGAGGGCGAGCCGCTGCCGCTCGGCAATCGCGCGCTCGACATCCTCACGGTGCTCGTCGAGCACGCGGGCGAGGTCGTCAGTCACCGCGATCTCATGGCACGCGTGTGGCGCGGCCTCGTCGTCGATCCCGGCAATCTGCGCGTGCACATCAACAGCCTGCGCCGCGCGCTCGACGACGGCGACGGTCGGGAGCGCTACATCGCGAACGTGACTGGCCAGGGCTATTCGTTCGTCGCGCCCATCCAGCGCGAATCCGCTCAGCCACGTGCCGCGGCGGCGCCGGCCGCCGCCGCCCGCCCGCGTCAGCCGCTGCCGGCGATGCTCGCGAGGATGGTGGGTCGCGAGGCCGCGGTGGCCACGATCGCCGCGGATCTCATCGCCGAGCGTTTCGTCACCGTCATCGGTCCCGGCGGCATCGGAAAGACGACTGTCGCGGTGTCGGTCGCGCACTCGCTGCTCGAGGAATTCCTGGGCGCCGTCTGCTTCGTCGAGCTGAGCTCGGTCACGGACCCGCGGCTCGTGGCGGCGACGGTCGCCTCGGCACTCGGCCTTTCGGTGAATACCGAGGACGTCGCGCCCTCGCTGCTCGTCTTCCTGCGCTCGCAGCGCATCCTGCTGGTGCTCGACAACTGCGAGCACGTGATCGACACGGCGGCCCCGCTCGCGGAGCGCATCTTCCAGGAAGCGCCGGGCGTCCATCTGCTCGCCACCAGCCGCGAGGCGATGCGGGTCGAAGGCGAGCACGCCTTCTGGCTGCAGCCGCTGGCGAGTCCGCCGCCGGATGCGGCACTCGGCGCGACGCAGGCGCTGACTTTTCCGGCGATCCGCCTGTTCGTCGAGCGAGCCGCCGCGAGCGGCGTGCGCCTGGAGCTGTCGGATGCCGACGCGGCGACGGTCGCGACGATCTGCGCCGGGCTCGACGGCCTGCCGCTCGCGATCGAATTCGCGGCCGCGCGAGTCGGGGCGCACGGGCTCGCCGGCACGGCCAACATCCTGAAGAGCCAGCTCAGCCTGCAATGGCAGGGCCGGCGAACGGCGCTACCTCGCCACCAGACGCTGCACTCGCTGCTCGACTGGAGCCACGACCTTCTGCTCGACGCCGAACAGCGCGTCCTGCGCCGGTTGTCGGCATTCGTCGGCACGTTCACGCTCGAAGCGGCGCAGGCCGTCGCGGGCGACGGCGATGAGGCGGCCGTGGTGGCGGTGATCGAAAGCCTGGTTGCTAAATTCCTGGTGTCGCGCGCCGTCTCGAATGACGTCACGCGCTACCGGCTGCTCGAGACGACGCGCGTCTATGCGCTCGAGAAGCTCGAACGCAGCGGCGAGATGGTCGCGATCGCCGATCGCCACGCGCGTTACTGCTCCTCCGTGCTGGCGCGCATCGTCGCCACGGACTCGGGCTCAGCTGCTGATCATCTCGGCAACATCCGCGCCGCGCTCGACTGGGCGTACTCACAGCGGGCGCGCGATCCCAGGCTCGCCGTCGAGCTCGCGGCGAGCGCGGTGCGCGTGTTCATGGGGTTGTCGCTGCTGACGGAATGCCACCGGTGGAGCCAAGCGGCGCTGGCGTCGCTCGACGAGTCGACGCGCGGCGGACCGCACGAGATGCGGCTGCAGGAGGCGCTCGCATTCGCGGCGACCTACATGATCGCCAATCACGAAGGAGTGGGACCGGCGCTGGAGCGCGCGCTCTCGGTCGCGCGCGCGCTCGACGATCCCGCCGATCAGCTGCGGCTGCTCGCCGTGCAGAACCTCTACTTCATCCGCGCCGCCGACATCGGCAGGGCGCGCGCCAACGCGGAGGAGTTCGCCGAGCTGTCGCGCGGTGGCGATGCCGCGAGCGACGTGGTCGCGGAGTTGTTGCTCGGCATCGCGGAGCACTTCCTGGGCAATCAGGCCGCGGCCATCGATCGCGTGGGTCGCGGTCTCGAGCGCGCGGCCACGATCAAGCTGCGGCCCTACGGTGTGCACGCGCGCATGCGCGCGAACATCGTCTATGGGCGCGCGCTCTGGATGGGCGGATTCCCGGACCGAGCGCTGGCGCACGTCCGGCGGACGATCGAGGCCGCCGAGGCGTCCGGCAACGCTCTCAACATCTGCTTCTCGTGCTTGTACACGGCGCCGGTGTTCCTATGGCGCGGCGATCTCGAAGCCGCGCGCGACGGGATCGAGCGCGCGATCACGCATCCGAACTGGCCATCGCTGGTCGCGATGCACGACGGCCGGATGGCGATGCAGGGGACGCTGTGGCTGCGGCAGGGCGATGTCGAGCGCGCGGTCGAGGCGTTGCGCGCTGGCGTGACGACGATGCGCGCGAACGGGCAGACGCTGCTGTTGTCGGTCGCGGTGTGTTCGCTGACGGAAGGCCTGGTCGCGCTGGGCCGTTACGACGAGGCCGACGCCACGATCGGCCGGTTGCTCGCCGACTTCGGACCGGGCGCCGAGGCCTCGCACCTCCCCGAGATGTTGCGGATGCAGGCGCACGTCACCATGTCGCGGCCATCGCCCGACGACGCGCGCGCGGAGGAGTCGCTGGCGCGCGCGCTGACGGTCGCGCGCGAGCAGGGCGCGGTCTCCTGGGAATTGCGCGCGGCCACGATGCTCGCGCGGCTGCGGCAACGGCAGGGACGGCCGGCGGAAGCCGTGCGCAACCTGCTGCCTATCTACCGCCGCCTCGACGAGGGTGCCGACGCAGCCGATCCGCGCGCTGCGGCCGCGCTGCTGCGCGAACTCGGCGAGCCCGAACCGCAAGCTTCTTCAAGTCCGCGCTGATCCCGTCAAGAAAACGCTGACCTCCGGAGCTCAGGATGCCGCCACGGTTCCTGAACTCAACTCAAGGAGACAGCAAATGAAAATCGTCGTCATCGGCGGCACCGGACTCATCGGTTCCAAGCTCGTCGCGCAATTGCGCGCGCGCGGTCACGAAACACTCGCCGCCTCGCCCGACTCGGGCGTCAACTCGCTGACCGGCGAAGGTCTGCGCGAGGCGCTCGCCGGCGCGCAGGTCGTCGTCGACGTGTCGAACTCGCCGTCGTTCGAGGACGTCGCGGTGCTCGACTTCTTCGTGACCTCGACGCGCAACCTGCTGGCCGCTGAAGCGGTGGCGGGTGTGCGTCATCACGTCGCGCTGTCCATCGTAGGTGCGGATCGCCTTCCCGAGAGCGGCTACCTGCGCGCGAAGGTGGCGCAGGAGAAGTTGATCGCGGCGTCGGGCATGCCGTACAGCATCCTGCGCTCCACGCAGTTCTTCGAGTTCATGGGACGCATCGCGCAGACCGCGACCGAAGGCAACGTCGTGCGACTGCCGACGGCCTATGTGCAACCCATCGTCTCGGACGACGTCGTCGCCGCGCTCGCCGACGTCACGCTCGGCATACCGGTCAACGGCCGCGTCGAAGTCGCGGGCCCGGAAAAATTCCGGCTCGACGATCTGGTGCGCCGCGTGCTGCGCACGAAGAATGACGCCCGCGTCGTGACGAGCGACGAACACGCGCACTATTTCGGCACCGAGCTCGGCGAGGACTCGCTCGTGCCGGTGCCACCGGGAAACCCGCGCCTCGGCGCGACGCGTTTCGAAACCTGGTTCGGCAGCGCGCTCAAGTGAGCACCGTCATGAAACTGAACCTCGATCCGGCGATCACGGGCCCGCGGCACATCACCGCGGAGTCCGAGGCGCTGGCGGACTGGTACGACGCGACGCCGGACGTACGGCGGCTGTGGGCGATTCGCGAGTCACGATTGCTGCGCGTGATCGTCACGCTCGAGCCCACGATGGACAACGGCGACACGTCGCCGGTCTGGTTCGCGCAGAGCGCCATGTGGGAGCAGGAGCTCCGCGCCAACACGGGCGGGCTGGTGCGGCTCGAGCTCGTCCCCGAGCCGCACGCGCCCGTCTTCGAGGTCGAAGCCGACGGCGAAGTCGTCGCGGCCATCAGCTGGCGCGACCCCGCCTTCCTCTGGTCCATGGTCGATTAGGAGCATCCCATGTCACTCAAGAATCTCGGAATTGTTTTCCTCGCGGTGTTCGCGCCCTTAGGCGCCAGCGTCCTCTGGGCCGCGGACGAAGCGCCGCTGCCGTCCGTGAATCCGCTGCTGCTGAAGGCGCTGCCCGACATCGCCGGCAAGGAGGTGCTCGTCATGGAGGTGGTCTATCCACCCGGCGGTGCGGATCCGATCCATCGCCACGACGCGCACGCGTTCGTTTACGTGCTGGAAGGGTCGATCGTCATGGGCGTCGAAGGCGGCGAGACCGTGACGCTCGGACCCGGCCAGACATTCTACGAGGGGCCCGATCACCTGCACGTCGTCGGCCGCAACGCGAGCACGGCGAAGCCGGCGAAGTTCCTCGTGGTCATGGTCAAGAAGACCGGCGTGGATCCCGTGTTGCCCATCTACTAGTTCGATGCCCCTGCCCGTCGCAACGGAGATGACGGGTGTCAGATCGTCGAGGAGGCTGTGAAAGAGGCGCGCACTTTCCACCCGTTCGTGCGCGGGACCCACTCACGCCGGCGCAGTGTCCCTGCCAATGCCGGCCAGCTACACGACGATGCGACGGGCGGGGCACGACGTTCCAACTCAGGAGAATTCGATGAAACTCTACTACTCCCCAGGCGCCTGCAGCCTCGCGGCCCACATCGCGTTGCTCGATGAGGGTTGCCCGTTCGAGCTCGAGCGCGTCGACCTCAAGCGCAAGGTGACCGAGACCGGCAAGGATTTCACCACAGTCAACTCGAAGGGCTACGTGCCCGCCCTGGTGCTCGACGATGGATCGATGATCACCGAGAACATCGCGGTGCTCGACTGGATCGCGACCCAGCACCGCGGTCTCGGCATCGAGGGCACGCTCGGCCGCACGCAGCTGATCGAAGCGCTCGCGTATATCTCCACCGAGATCCACAAGAGCTTCAAGCCGTTCTGGCATGGCGCTTCCCCGGCCGACAAGACGGGCGCCGCGATGCTCATCATCAAGAGTCTCAACTGGCTCGCGGAGCGGATGGCCGGCACCTATCTATTTGGCGACCGTCCGACCGTCGCGGACTTCTATCTGTTCGTCACGCTGCGCTGGGCCGAACGGTTCGGCGTCACGATCCCGCAGGCGCTGGCGATACTGAAGCGGCGCCTCGAGTCGCGGCCGGAAGTCCGCGCCGCGATCGCTTTCGAGGAGGCGCCGGCGCTGAAGTCCGGCGTCGCGTGATGGCCGCGCGCGGCGTTCTCGACTGGCTCGACGCGCGCCTGCCGGTGCGCGCATTCCTGCACGACCACCTGACCGGGTACGCCACACCGAAGAACCTGAACGTCTGGTACTACTTCGGCGCGTTCGCGCTGACGGTCCTGGTCCTGCAGATCGCGACCGGCATCTTCCTCGCGATGCACTACAAACCCGGCGAGGCGACGGCGTTCGATTCCGTCGAGTATGTGATGCGCGAAGTGGAGTACGGGTGGCTGATCCGCTACGCGCACGCAACCGGCGCCTCATTTTTCTTCATCGTCGTCTATCTCCACATGTTCCGCGCGCTGCTGTACGGGTCGTACCGCGCACCGCGCGAGGTGGTGTGGCTCGTCGGCATGCTCGTCTATCTCGCCCTCATGGCCGAAGCGTTCCTGGGTTACGTTCTGCCCTGGGGAAACATGTCGTACTGGGGTGCGCAGGTGATCGTGAACCTGTTCGGCACGATTCCGGGCGTCGGTCCCGAGCTCGTCGAATGGATCCGCGGCGACTTCGGGATCGCGGACGCGACGCTCGGGCGGTTCTTCTCGCTGCACGTGATCGCCATTCCGCTCGTGCTCGTGCTCCTCGTGACGCTGCACATCGTCGCGCTGCACAGCGTCGGGTCCAACAACCCGGACGGCGTCGAGAGCCCGCGCGACGACATCCCGTTCCATCCCTACTACACGGTGAAGGACACGCTGAGCGTCGGCGCGTTCCTGGTCGTATTCGTGCTCGTGCTGTTCTACGCCCCGACGTTCGGTGGCCTGTTCCTGGAGCCGGCGAACTTCGAGCCGGCGAATCCGGGGTCGACTCCCGAGCACATCGCGCCCGCGTGGTACTTCGCGCCTTACTACGCGATCCTGCGCGCCGTGCCGGATCAGCGGCTCGGGGCGTTGCTCATGCTGCTCGCGGTCCTGTCGTTCGTCTTCCTGCCCTGGCTCGATCGTTCGCCGGTGCGTTCGATGCGCTACAAGGGATGGGTCTCGAACGTGGCGCTCGGCGCGTTCGCGGTGTCGTTCGTGGCGCTCGGCGTGATCGGGATGAAGCCGGCGACGCCGGTGTACGTAGTGCTGGCGCGGGTCTTCGCGCTCGTGTATTTCGCATTCTTCTGGCTCATGCCGTGGTACACGAAGAACGAACGCACGCGGCCGCCGCCGGAACGGTTGCGAATGTAACGGGAATCACGCTGACGGATCCGGCTGACCTATCTACCAGCGCCCGGCGCCGCGTTGCCCGCCGGGACCTTGACGAGCAGCACGCCGCCGACGACGAACAGCAACACCAGCGAGATGATCGACGCCCGTTCGTTGCGCGTGGCCGCCGCGACGACGGCGATCAGCAGCGGGCCGAGTACCGTCGCGAACTTGCCCATCATGTTGTAGAACCCGAAGAACTCGCCGCCCTTGCCCTCCGGGACGAGGCGGCCGAAGAGGGACCGTGACAGGCTCTGCACGCCGCCCTGGACGAGACCGACGACCACCGCCATCGCGTAGAACTCGATCTCGGAGTCGAGGAAGTACGCATACACCGTGATGCCGGCATACACGACGAGCCCGATCAGGATGCCGCGCTTCGGGCCGATGCGGTCGCCCAGCCAGCCGAAGAACAGCGCGGCGGGAAAGCCCACGAACTGCGTGACCAGCAGCGCCGTGAGCAGCGCGTTCGTGTCGAGGCCGAGCGCGACGCCGTAGTTCACGGCCATCTTGATGATGGTGTTCACGCCGTCGATGTAAAACCAATAGGCGAGCAGGAACATCGCGATCACGCGGTATTGCCGGATGCGGGAGATCGTCGCCCCGAGCTCGCGAAAGCCGGTGCGAGTCGCGTCGAGGAACGACAGGTGCGGCCCGCGTTCCGTCTCGCGAACGCGGCGCATGATCGGGATCGTGAACAGCAGCCACCAGATGGCGACCGTGACGAACGACCAGCGCACCGCCTCGCTCGCGTCGGCGAGGCCGAACCACGCGGGCTTGCTGACCATGAGCACATTGACGAGGAACAAAACGCCGCCGCCCAGATAGCCGAGCGCGTAACCGAACGAGGAGACGCGTTCGTAGTCCGCGGGCCGCGCGACGTCGAGCAGCAGGGAGTCGTTGAAGACGACGCCGCCGTGGAAGCCCATCGTACCGAACACGAAGAGGACCGCCGCCGCAAACCACTGGCCTTGCGCGACGAAGAACAGGGCGCCGGTGGCGCAGACGCCGATCAGGGTCCAGCCGAGCAGGAACTGCTTGCGGCGCGCGCCGCGGTCGCCGATGGCACCGAGGATCGGCGCGAGCACGGCGACCGCCAAACCCGCGATCGCGTTCGCATAGCCGAGGCGTGACGTCGTGTCGATCGGCGCGACGTCGGTACTCCAGAATTTCTGGAAGAACACCGGAAAGAATCCCGCCATGACCGTCGTCGCGAAGGCGGAGTTGGCCCAGTCGTAGAGTGCCCAGGCGAAGACGGGTCGGTTCTTGAAGAGA
>WUUC01135049.1_pt1 | contig 11973 bp, 10 predicted proteins | sample 6278441 | NCBI WGS metagenome assembly WUUC01 (sample SAMN13675441, study PRJNA597444) | soil metagenome | isolation source: soil | place: USA: Washington | collected 2017-10 | reverse complement strand
CGGCGCGAAACACCAGGAGCGCCCCGTTCGGCGGATCACCCAGCGCGCCAGCCATGAACAACTCGCCGCGCTCGTGCGCCTCGCGGATCAGCCGCAGGTGCTCTTCGCGGAACGCCGCCCTGCGGGCGATCATGTCCTCGACGGTGTCGTAGACGAGGGCGTAGTAGGTCATCGTCTCCTTCGGGCTTCGGGCTTCGGTGGCTCCAGTCTAAATCCGAGCCTGAAGCCACCGGAGCCTGGAGGCTGAAGCCCGGAGCCGATTCTCAATGCCCCTGAAACGCCCGGATCTTGTCCGTGAGCGCGTCCATGGTTTCCGGCGACCCATGGAAGATGCCTTCCGGCGCCTTCGCGTGGGTGAGCATGTCGGCGAAGATCACGTCGGCCTGATACAGGTTCAGCCCGCGGCCCGCCAGGTACTGCAGCCGCAGGTTCCGATCGCGGTTGATCTGGGCGTCGGCGAGCCACGCGGCGTAGTCGGACGCCTGGCCTGCATACGTGCCGAACAGATCGACCGCGGAAAACATGCTCACCTCGCTCAGTGATTTGGCGAGCGGCCCGTACTCGGGTTTCTTCAGCCGCGCCTCGATCTCGTCCACGTTGATTCGCGTCGGCTCGATCTGGCCGAGGAGCACCAAATCGTACCCGGCCCCGTTATACGTGTTGGCGAAGATCATCCCGTTGGGGAATGCCTCGAAAAACGTGCCGATCTCGCTCTTCACAGCTTCCGTGTTGCTCTCGTAGAGCTGCACGAAGAGCGTGACCACGCCGCCTGGTTTCAGCCGCTCCTTCACGAGCTCGAAGAACTCGCGCGTATAGAGCATCGCCGCGCCTTTCACCCACGGATCGAGCGGATCGGAGGTAATCGCGTCGAACTGCTCGTCGGTCGTCTGCAGAAAGTGGCGCGCGTCGTCGAGATGGATGCGAACCTTCGGATTGCGGACGACGTCGAAGTTGTGCTCGGCGAAATACGTGGACACCACGCGCGGGACCAGAGGCTCGATTTCCGCTATGGTCTGCTGCTTCACCGCCGGATCGATTGAGACCGCGCCGGCCGTCACTCCGGCGCCGCAGCCGATCACGAGCACCGTCTCCGGGTTCTCCGGAATGAGCGTCGTCAGGTGTCCCAGCATCCGCTGCAGCCGCATGTCCTGCGGCTCGCTCGACGCCTGGACCTTTCCGGCATTGTGATAATTCCTGACGCCGTTCGACCGCTCCGACACGGCGACAGACGCGTTCCATCCCTCCCCGACGTAAATGATCTCGACCTGGCCGAGCTGCGTGACGGCGTAGCGGCCGTACGCGACCAGCATGCCGGGCACCGGGTTGACGGTGAGCGCCAGGAGCACCGCGGCGACGGCGGCGACGCCGAAGACCAGGCCGCGCACGCGCTCCTGCCAGAAGAGCAGCAGCGCCGACACCGCGGCGACGAGGATCATCAACTGCTGCGCACGCTGGCTGCCGAGCCACACCACGAGCAGCAGGCTCGCGCCGAGCGATCCGACGATCGCGCCGAGAGTGTTCGCGGCGTACACGCCGCCGACCAGTCGCGCCGGATCGTCGTCGCGAGAAGCGACTGACGCGAGCGCCAGCGGAAAGCTCGCGCCCCACAAGATGGCGCCGGGGAGAATCGCAAACGTGCAGCGGACCAGATCGAGCTGGAACTGGAACCACGCGTCAGTCGCAATCGACGGATTCACCGGCCACCACGGCAGCGAGTCGGTGAGTATGTACGACGTCCACGCCATCGCGGCACAGAGCAGGAGCTGACACCAGGCGAGCGCGAGGCGCGGGCGTTCGAGACTGCGGGCCATCGCCGAGCCGACACTGCTGCCAAGGCCGAGGCCCGCAAGAAAAACGGCCAGGATCAGCGAAAAGGTGTACGTCGTGCCGCCGATCAGCAGTGACAGCAGGCGCACCCACAACACTTCGCTCGCGAGCGCCGTCAGCCCGGACAGCCCGATCACCACGTACACGGCCCGGCGGCCCGCCGTCGCCACAAACCCCGCGGCCGCGGCCAGCGGAGCATCGTAGGGCGCCTTCGAGGCGACGAGCAGCGCCAGCAGCGCGACGGTCACGTTCAACGCGACCGCGACGTACGTCGCGATCGACACGTCGTACACGCGCAGCAGGTAGAAGCCGGCGAGCAGACTTCCGATCACGGCGCCGGCAGTGTTGCCGCCGTAGAAAAAGCCGAGCCACGACACGCCGCGCGGCGAGGCTTCGACCCAGCGCGCGATCGCCGGAAGCGTCGCGCCCATGAGCAGCGTCGGCGGCAGCAGACACACGCCCGCGGCGACGCCGCGCAGCAGGATGCCGGCCACCCCGCTGCCGGCCCACGCCGTGTAGACGCCGCCGACGAGCGGCACGGCAAACAGGATCACGAGCCCGAGCAGCCCAATCCCCAGCTCCAGCCACGCGTAGACGCGGAGCGGATGCCATTCAGGACGCAGCACTCGCGGCAGCAGCAGGCTGCCGAGACACATGCCGCCCATGAACGTGCCGAGCAGCACGCCCATCGACACGGCGGAGGATCCGATGACGAGCTCGAGGAGCTGAAACCAGACGACTTCGTAGACGAGCGCGGCGCAGCCGCTGCCGACAAACAGCAGCAGCAGCGCCGGCAGCAGGCGCGGCGATCTCATGAACGGACTCCGGCACGAGGAACGGTCAACGGGTATAACGGAGGCCGCTTATCATGCCTTATGTGGCGGGCGGAACGCGAACGGCCGTCCGACCAAACGAAGCCACGAAAGCACGAAAAACACGAAAGAAGACCAGCTGCTGCTCGTGTGCTGACGCTCGTTTCGTGATTTCGTGGCGATGCCGCAAGCGGGTCACCGACGATGTGGCGAGCAGGTGAGACGCATGCCGCCTGCACATGGCGCCGCTTCCCGCCGTAATCTCACCGTGGGAACGGCGCGAGCGCCGGCGTGCGGCCCGCGGCGAGCGGCGTGCGCGCGGTGTTGAGCACCATCGCGAGCAGGGTGTAGTAGCCGGAAATGCCGATCATGTCCACGACGCCCTGCTCGCCGAAACGCGCGACGGCCCTCGCGTAGGTCGCGTCGGACACGCTCTTGTTCTGATGGAGCTCGGTGCAGAAGTCGTAGAGCGCCGTCTCGTCTTCGTTCATGCGGTCGGGCCGCCGCCCGTCGGCGAGCGCCTGCGCGATTTCCGCGGGAAGACCGCCCTGAAGCGCCAGGCGGTGGTGGGCATCCCACTCGTAGTTCTGCGTCCAGTGACGCGCCGTGATGAGAATCGCGAACTCGCTCAGCCGCGGCGGCAGCACGCTCTTGAACCGTAGGTAGTCGCCCATCGCCCGCGCCCGGTTCATCACTTCCGGGCTGTGCAGCATCGGCGCGAACGGTCCCGAGATGCCGCTGCCGCGCGCGGCACGGAACTCCTCGACCGCCTTCTTCTGCGCATCCGACATCCTGTCGGCTGGGATCGCGGGTAATCGATCCTGCGCGTTCAGGTAGTTCGTCATGGACACCATCATCATGAGAACCGCGATCAGGACTTTCATCGGGGCGTTCCTCTTTGCCGGGGTTCGAGCGTCGGGCGTCGGGGAAGACACGAAAACGAGCGGCAGCCGCATGAGCCAGCGCCCGTCCCGTCTTCCTGGCATCGGCCGATGCTTATTTCAAATGTTTGCTCACCAGCTTGGTCATCGCGAACATGTTCACCGACGGCTTGCCGAAGATGGGTTTCAGCTTCGCGTCCGCGTTGATCATCCGCTTGTTCTTCTTGTCCTGCAGCCCGTTCTTCTTGATGTACGCCCAGAGCTTCTTGGTGACCTCCGTCCGCGGCAGCGGCTTTTCGCCTACGACCTCAGCCAGGGTGTCGCTGGGGGTGACCGGCCTCATGAAGGCGGCGTTCGGTTTCCGTCCCCCCGCTTTTTTCTTCACTGTCTTCTTTGCCATGCAGTCTCCTCTGGAAGACGCTGGACGCGTCGTGCGGAGAGTACCACGAAAAGCTTGCGGCGCGGGTCTATGATGGGCGCGTGCGGGGGTGGATTCGACTCGTTCTGCTGGTCGGCCTCACGAGCGCGGCGGCCGCGTCCGCGCAGCCGGGACGCGGGTGGGGCCGCACGGAGCCGGACTACGACGGCCGTTTCACGTTCGTACGTCTGCGGTGGGAGTCTGGTTTCGGGGGCCGCCGCTACGGGATGAGCGACGCGTGGAACCACGATTACCCGCGCGCGGAGCAGAACCTCACCATGCTGCTCAAGGAGCTGACGCTCATCGACGCGAAGACCGACGGGAGCCTGATTCTCACGCTGGACGATCCCAACATCTTCAAATACCCGGTCGTCTACATGTGGGAGCCCGGCTTCTGGACGATGAGCGACGAAGAGGCCGTCAGGTTCCGCGAGTACCTGCTGAAGGGCGGCTTCGCGATCTTCGACGACTTCGAGGGCGATCAGTGGGTGAACTTGGAGAACCAGATGCGCCGCGTGCTGCCCGACGCACGATGGGCGAAGCTCGACAAGTCGCATCCGATCTTCGACAGCTTCTTCAGGATGGAGACGATCGATTTCCCGCACCCGATGTACGGCATCCACCCGACCTATTACGGCATCTTCGAGCAGAACGATCCGTCGCGGCGCCTGATGGTGATCGCCAACCATGACAACGACGTCGCCGAGTACTGGGAGTTCTTCGGCACGGGCCTGTTTCCTATCGATCCGTCGAACGAAGCCTACAAGCTCGGGATCAATTACATGCTGTACAGCCTGACGCACTAGGGAGCATTCTCACTTCGCCGTTTCGGGTGGTCCTTGGTCCCTGGCGCCTGGTTCTTGGTCCGTCCTTGGTCCCGGACCGGCCGTTGGGTTGGCGTTGCTGCAGCGCGGATCCTGTGAAGGCCGCCGATGTGTGACGCCTGACCGCGCGAGAAGCCTGAGGGAATCGAGCCAGGTCGCCGACCTGGCGTCTAACGGCCGGCAGAAGGCATCGCAGCGCGGTCCGGCGCCGGAACGTCGGATCCGCGATGTAGCGACGTCCACCCCAACGGCCCTGTGGACCGGTCCGTCCTTCGTTCCTGGTCCTTGGTCAGATCCACGCACAACAGGCGGCTGCTGATCGAGCAAGGCACAGAGGATCTTTGACGACCCTCGCCTGCATTACACGAAGATGAGCACGCGTTAAACGCAGGGGTCATACGCGGCATGATTGGTGACGCGGCCTCGAGCTCCTTCCGTCAGCGCGGCGCGGATGTCCGGCGGCAGCGGCGTTTTCGTGAGCGTCTTCGCGTCCATCAGCACGTACACGGTCTCGGCTTTGGCGATGAGCGGATCGTCGCCGACAATCCGGAACTCGGCGGCGAGCGTGAACGAAGTGTTGCCGAGCGCGGTTGCGGCGACTCGCACCTCGATCACCTGATCGAAGCGCGCCGGCGCTTTCCACTCGATGGTCTGCTTGACGAGCTGGAAATCGAGATGCCCCGTGATCATCGCGTCGGCGAGGCCCAGCGCGCGCAGGAATTCGCTGACCGCGATATCCACGTAATCCCCGTAGCGGGCGTTGAAGACGACCTTCTGCGCGTCGCACTCGCCGTACCGCACGCGCAGGTAATAGGTGAAGGCGTTCATCTCGCTGTCGGGCTCTTGAGGAGCGGGATGCGCTGTTGCTTCGCCGAATACTCGATCAGCACGGCGAGCCGGCGCGCCCGCGTCTCGTCTTTCTTCGCGCTGACGACCCAGAAGGTCGCAATCCGCCGATAGCCCGGCGGCTGGGCATCGAAAAATGCCCACGCCTGCTTGTTTGCCTTGAAGGCTTTGATCGACGATGCGTCGAAGGCCGCTCGTTCCTGCTCGAACGAATAGCGAGCTGTTACGGTCGCGTCGCGCGCCTCGAACGGCCGAAGACCGGCGGACGTCATCGCGCCCTTCTCGATCAACGCCTTCGCGCGCGCCGTGTTGACCGCGCTCCAGTAGCTTCCACGCGTCCGCGGCGTGAAGCGGATCGTGTAGCTGATCGCGTCGAGGCTCTTCCTCACCCCGTCGATCCACCCGACGGCAAGCGCCTCGTCGAGCGCTTCGTGGTACGTGACGCTCGGCCGGTTCGAGTCCTTTTTGTAAAAGCCGATCCACAGCTCCTGCTCGGACGCGTGCCGCGCCGCCAACCACTTCCTCAGCGCGGCCGGTGAGACGAAAAACCGCGGCTTCGTTGTCACTGACCCTTTTCGGGGTGTCACGGCGGATCAGTAAACCTCAGAGCCGCGATTTTCGTCTACTTCTCCATGCTGCACCTGCGGTTCGCGCTCCGCACCCTGTTCAAGGCCCCCTTCGTCACTGTCGTGGCCATTCTGTCGCTGGCGCTGGGAATCGGGGCGAACGCCGCGATCTTCTCGATGTTCAACGAGGTGCTGCTGCGGCGCCTGCCCGTGGCCGAGCCCGAGGCGCTCGTCAACCTGCTGGCCCCTGGGCCGAAGCCTGGCAATCAGTCCAGTAATCAGGCTGGCGGTTCCGAATCGACGTTCAGTTACCCGATGTTCCGCGATCTCGAGCGGGCGCAGACCGCCTTTACCGGGATGGCCGCCCATCGGGTGTTCGGCGCCAATGTCGCAGCCCGGGGGTCCACCGCCACCGGCGAGGGAATGATGGTGTCGGGCGGCTATTTCGGGCTGCTCGGCATTCAGCCCGCGCTGGGGCGGCTGATCGGCCCGGGCGACGATCGGGTGCCCGGCGAGTCGCGGGTGGCTGTGCTGAGCCACGCGTTCTGGGAGGCGCGGTTCGGCGGCGACCCCGACGTGCTCTCGCAGCCGCTCGTCGTCAACGGGCAGCCGTTGACGATCGTCGGCGTGGCGCCGCGCGGGTTTTCCGGCACCACGCTGGGAGCGCTGCCTCACGTGTTCGTGCCGATCACCCTCCGGGAGCAGATGCAGCCGGGAATCACCAGCACGACGTTCGAAAACCGCCGCAACTACTGGATGTACGTCTTCGCCCGCCTCAAGCCGGGTTTCTCGATCGAGCAGGCGCACCAGGCGATCAATGTACCGTACCGTGCCATTCTCGACGACGTCGAGGCGCCGCTCCAGGAAGGCATGAGCGATCAGACCATGGCGAGGTTCCGCGCGCGGGAGGTGGGCCTCGAACCCGGCGCGCACGGACAGACGCGCATCTCTCAGGAGGCCACCGCGCCCTTGACGCTTCTGCTCGGCGTGACCGCGCTCGTGCTGCTCATCGCGTGCGCGAACATCGCGAACCTGCTGCTCGCCCGTTCGGCCGCGCGTGCCGGCGAAATGGCGATCCGTCTGTCGATTGGCGCAAGCCGCTGGCAACTGGTTCGGCAGCTGCTGCTCGAGTCGTGCCTCCTCGCGCTCTTTGGAGGCATTGGCGGCGTCGTCGTCGCGCGCTGGACGCTGGACGCGGTCGTGTCGCTGCTGCCGGCAGACGCGGTCCGCACGATGCAGTTCGACATGGACGGCACCGCGCTGATGTTCGCGGCGGCGCTCAGCGTCGGCACCGGCCTGCTGTTCGGGCTTTTTCCCGCACTGCACAGCACACGCCCGGATCTCGTTTCCAGCCTCAAAGGCCAGGCCGGCCAGCCGTCCGGCGCGCGCAACGCCGCCCGGTTCCGGACGACGCTGGCGACCGCGCAGATTGCGCTGTCGATGGCGCTGCTGATTGCCGCCGGCCTTTTCACCAAGAGCCTGTTCAACGTCGCGCGCGTGGACCTCGGGCTGGAGGTGGACGACGTGATCACCTTCGGAGTCTCGCCGCCGCTCAACGGCTATTCACCCGAACAGACGCTGCAGTTTTTCGAGCGGCTCGAGGACGCGCTCGCGGCGGTGCCCGGCGTGAAAGACGTCAGCAGTGCCGTCGTGCCGCTTCTGGCCGGCAGCAATTCCACCAACAGCATCCGCGTCCAGGGGTTCGAGGCGGGGCCCGACACAGACACCGGGGCGAGCTACAACTGGGTCGGTCCGAACTACTTCCGCACGGCGGGGATCCGTCTGCTCGCGGGCCGGGAGTTCACCAGAAATGATGCGGCCAAGACCGCGAAGGTTGCCGTGGTGAACGCGGCGTTCGCACGGAAGTTCAATCTTGGCGGCGAGGCGGTCGGCAAATACATGCGCGAATCGGGATCGACGGGGCCGCTGGACGTGCAGATCGTCGGTCTCATCGAAGACGCGAAGTACAGCCAGGTGAAGGACGTGGTGCCTCCTCAGTACTTCCGCCCGTATCGGCAGATGTCCGCCACGCGCGGCATGGCGTTTTATGTCCGGACGTCGGCGGACCCCGTCGCCCTTCTCGCCGCGGTTCCCGCCCTCGTCGCGCGGCTTGATCCGAACCTGCCAATCGACGACGCGCGGACGATGCCGCAGCAGATCAGAGAGAACGTCTTCCTCGATCGCTTCCTGAGCGTGCTGTCTGCCGCCTTCGCGTCGCTGGCGACGCTGCTGGCCGCGATTGGTTTGTACGGCGTCCTGGCGTACACGGTGTCGCAGCGCACGAGGGAAATCGGGCTGCGGATGGCGCTCGGCGCCGCGCCGGGCCGGGTGCGCGCGATGGTGCTCCGCCAGGTCGGGGTCATGACGGCGGTTGGCGGCACGGCGGGCCTCGCGTCGGCGCTGGCGCTGGGCCGCCTCGCGCAGTCGATGCTCTACGAGATGGGCGGGTCGGACCCCGCGGTCATGGCGGGCGCCGTGGCGACCCTCGCAGCCGTCGCGTTCGGCGCCGGGTTCATTCCCGCGCACCGCGCGTCGCGCGTCGACCCGATGCGCGCGCTTCGATACGAATAACGGCGCTCACAGCCCCTCGTCCTAAGCCTTCGCATCGAGTCGCGTCGCCAGTCGCCTCGGAGATGCGACAGCCGCTCGCCTGGGCGCGCATGTGAGAACGCGCATGTGAGAACAACTGGAACGAAGGACGGACCGGTCCAGGGGGCCCTTGGGTCGACGTTGCTTCATCGCGGATCCGACGTTCCGGCGCCGGACCGCGCTGCAGCAACGTCAACCCAATTGGCCCAACCGTTCACGACGAAGGACGCATGGCACACGTCACCCCGGTAACCTGGCGCAGCGATAAGTTCATTCGGCGGCACGCTCGGTCTGCCTGATCTTGCAACCAGCCTCCATGCAGATGACGGCGTACGTCATGGTTCCCCGCCTCACCAAGCGCGCCGGGATACGGCGGCTCGGGCGGCGATGCGTTGAACTCGCGCGGCAGCGTCAGTACGAAAACACGTCCGAAGGCCAGGCCCGTGTCGATCCCGCAAAGCCAGAGAATCCCCGGATGACCCGCATGTTCTGTGTTGAGCCGCCAAGTACCGCACCACGTGAATCGACGCGAGCAAATCTCGCCGAGCGGACCTCAGGTGTCGGTCAGACCGGCGGGTTCCTGTGACGGTCTATCCATCCCGCCCACAGCGGGAACAGCCACATGGCTAGGCCCACCGGTGCGACCGCTGCGGGGCTCGGCGGGGGCGGCGACCAGGGTCCGCTGATCCAGATGATGGTCGTGAAGGCGATGAGCGCGCGGAAGGCCCAGCGCCCCACGCCGTCGCGAGGCCGGAACGCGCGCCGGTACACTTCGATCGCGGCGATGAACAGCAGCCCTTCTAGGGCAATCGTGGCCGGGATCGAGTGCCAGAGCCCGAGGCCCGTTTCGGGTCCGCCCGGATACAGCGGCAGATCCGGTCGATGGGTAACCCAGTCGAGCACCCAATGGCTCACAACGGTCGCGCCGACGAGCGCCGCGGCGACGCCGCTCTTCCAGGCCACGCGAATCAGCAGGGCAGCAATCGTCCCCCACAGCAAGGCCATGACGAGGCTGTGGCTCCATGGGTAGTCGTCAAATGCAAGCGGCGTGAACGCCGTGTTACCCGGTTCGATTCGGACGGTCTCGACTCCCGCCAGGAGCAGAATCGGCCACAGCAGGTCGAGGCCGAACGCGGCCCCGACGAGCGCTCCGAGCGGCACGCGCGGCGCCGCCCGCTTCGCGCCGAGCGCGGCAGCCAGGTGGCCGACGAACATCAGCGTCCTTCCGATCGAGGCGTCAGCGCCGGTTCCCCGGAGTGTCGGCGTGACGCTGCTCCGATGCGTCGGGCGAGTCCAGCTGCCTCGCTTCCGCGTCGGCCAGCCATCCCCGACGCAGCTCCCCGGGAGCGACGCTCGAGAGATACGGTTTGATGTCCAGAATCGGCGTGCCGTCGAGCATGTCCACGCCGCGCACGTGGAGCCGAGCGCCCTCCCGGCGAAGCAGCGACACGACCGAAAGGCCGATGGGGTTCGGGCGGTACGGCGAGCGCGTCGCAAAGACGCCGTGCGGTCGCGTGTCGCTCGGCGGCGAGGCCATCAGCTCGTAACCGGAGGATCGATCGAATACCCAGATCACGTACAGATGGGAGAACCCGTCGATGTCGGTGAGTCCGGCTTCGAGATGCGGCAGAATTTCGAGCACGCCATCGGCCCGGTGCTCCGCGCCGAGTCCCTTCGGGATGGCGGCGGCCTCCGCGTACGGTGTGCGGGCAAGGCCGATGGGCTTCATCGTGAACATGGATCGATTATCGGTAACTGGCTGTACTTTCGCACCTGGCGTCCGGCTTCAGCCGGACGTTCAATTGCTCACCGCCTGCTGGACGATCGTCTTGAACCGCTGCCGCAGCGAGTCGGGATTCGGCGGCTGACTCTGCGTCATGAGGATCGTGATCAGCTCGGTCGATGGATCGATCCAGAAAACCGTCCCGGCGGAACCATCCCACCCATACTCTCCCGCGTTCGCAGGGTAGTTGAGCGCCGCCGGATCGAGCACCACGTTGACATTCCCGAGACCCCACCCCATCGGGCCGCCCCGCGCCTTCATGACGGCGTCCGACAGGCCGTTCGACGTCATCATCTCGACAGTCTTCGCGCCGAGGATCCGGCCTCCGTCGAGCTCACCTTTGTTCAGCAGCATCTGGCTGAATCGCAGGTAATCGGGCACCGTCGACACCAGGCCGACTGCCCCTTCGATCAACACGGGACGCTCGGTGAATGGCAGCTCTTCGATCTCGACGGGCGCGAGAGCGCCCGCTGGTCCGGGCGCATAGACAGTCGCGAGGCGGCCCCGGTTGTTGCGAGCGACCCAGAACACCGTATCGGCCATCCCGAGAGGCCGGAATACGCGCTCTTCGAGGAACGCGTCGAATGGCTTTCCCGACCAGATCTCGACCAGCCGGCCGAGCACGGTCGTTCCTTCGCTGTATCGATACCGCGTGCCTGGATCCTCCATCAGCGGTGCCCGCACGATGTTCGCGACCAGTTGCGGCAGCGTGATCGAGCGCGATCGGACCTTCGCATTCCGGTACAGCTCCGAGGTCCGATGGCTCAGGCCGGAGGTATGCAGCAGGAGATCCTGGATGGTGACGTCGCGCGCAGGCGGACGCCTCGGCGCGCCGGCGCCGACGAACACGTTCTTGAACTCCGGCAGATACTTCGACACCGGGTCGGTGAGCGCGAAGCGGCCCTGCTCGTGGAGCATCATCACGGCCACCGAGGTGACCGGTTTGGTCATCGAATAGATTCGAAACAGCGAGCGGTCTGTCATCGGCGCCCGCGTTTCCAGGTCCTGAGCGCCGACCGCCTCGAGGTAGGCGAGCTTGCCCTTTCGCGCCACCGCGGCGACGGCGCCCGCAATCTTGCGCTCGGCCACGTACTGGTTCAGCAGGGCGGTCGCTTCACGCAGCCGTTCGGCATTCATGCCGACGGCCTGCGGCGCCGCACGCGGCAGCGGATCGTCGGCGGCGATGGCAGGCGCCAGGGCGGCCAGGCCACAGAGGATGAGCGATGTGGTGATCTTCATGGCGTCTCCATAGGGTCGCACGGGTCAAGCGGCGCGCTACATACACGGGAGCGTCGCATCGCTGAAGCGGTGCGCTACCACCGACCTACGTACTCTTGCCGACGACCCACGTCGTCATACACCGTTGATTCTGGACGACGGTCGTCTTGATCGGATCGAGCAGGACGGCGCCCAACTCGCGAGTCACT
>WUUC01087635.1_pt1 | contig 11973 bp, 16 predicted proteins | sample 6278441 | NCBI WGS metagenome assembly WUUC01 (sample SAMN13675441, study PRJNA597444) | soil metagenome | isolation source: soil | place: USA: Washington | collected 2017-10 | reverse complement strand
TCAAACTTGCGTTGTTCCTCTTTTGATTTAATATCCTTTTTTGTCAATCGTATACATGTGAAGCGTTTGTTAGCAGCATCGTCTAGTGGAGGTTCAGGATTAGATGCAAACGTAATGGTTGCAAGGGCTGGGATCTCAATCTTCACCCTAGAACGCGAGATTACTATACGGGCCGTTCTACTTTGTACAGCAGTCTTTATTATAGACAGTATCTGTGGATTTGATTCAAGAAGTCGTTCTATTTCATCTACAAATATTGGAAATGTACCTTTCGATACTGCTTCTCCAAAGCGGGCTTCAGAATTGGCTCCTGATGCAGGAATCTCGTACTCCTCACGATGAAGCTGCCACATATACTGTCCTATATATGCAAGAGCATTTTTACCACTATCCCTTTCCCCGTACGGGTAAAAGATGGGTAACCATTTGTTTATGTTATACTTCGCATTGTACTGCTTTAGTGCAAATCCAAAAGGTGAGAAGGATGTAAAACTTTAGTGCAGTTGCTGCTACTCCTGGTCTCCACTGCTTAGATAACAGATTGAGAAACGAGCAACAGTCTCGAGCCTCTTGTACAGTTGGTTTTACAAAATTTCTTTTACTGCAAATAATTCTATCGTCTTTTGAAAGATAGAAGCCAGGTTTTTCTATTTCATTTGTATATTTAGCCTTGCCTATAGTCTTAAATGCACTAATTATAATGTTCATTGTGTCTTCTGCGAGACGTCTGTGGTGTACATATCCACTGCAACTAAGTTCGATAATTATATCTTCCAGCGAGCAAGGCCCAATAGTAAATTGGTCTTGCTTGGTTGTTGAAATAAATGTAATTGTGTATTTTGCCGAGTTTGTAATTTCATCATAGTTTATAATAACATCAACTGGGCAGCAAGCAAATATAACCTCTTTGAATTGTATGGATTCAGTTTTCAGTGAAGGCTCTCTCTGTCCATTTCGAACATTATACTTTTTTACATAAGCACGCACAATTTCTTTACTATCAAGTCTGGCAACTGCCAGGACAGGGCCATCATAGGAATAAACCCCTATTACTGTAGCATTTCTTAGGTGTAAGAGTGCGAGTCTGTCAAATCCTGTAATCCCAACCTCATGCAGCATATCTTCAGTTTTGTCGATTGCCTCATCATTCGAATCGTAAAATTCACCACCAAATTCGTTAGTAATTAACTGTTCTCTAATTTTCCTTATTTTTGTAATTATTTCCCCTCTTCTTTCAAGCTGTTCAGTGGTTAATTGACCCAACTCAGTAGCAGACAGACTGTTATAAATTAATTCGTCGAATTGCTTTTGCGTCATAGAAACTACTTTTTCCGTATCGCTCAGTGGAATTGTTTTTATTAACTCTTTATCGTCGTTCGAGAGTAATTGAATATATTCTTGTAGCTTATCAAGTTGCTCAACAGCATTTCCAGTATTTTCAATCACATCTTTGGACTGCAATTAACTACACCCTTCGATGATCGTGACCATTTTTCTTAGTCTGCCTAGTCTGAAGCATAATCTTGTCGTCTACCAACTGTGGCTTGGTTAATGACTTGACAATATCTGATATGGTTTTCCTAAAACTACGGTAGCGTTCTTTCCACGTATTGTGCTCATAGCAACACTTATCTTCTTCAAGGCCTTCGTTTATCACGTAGGCTGTTGTCCATTCCTAAGGATACCGGCTTGAGCAGTCGTATCAGCCTGGACGTGGGCTTCAACCTGTACAGGCTGGACGACTTCTTGACCTTCTTTTTTTCTAATTCTAACTGTCGTTCTGCAATGGGGACATAGCGTGAAGTAAGGATTCTGACCACGATATTCCCATTTATGTAAACATCTCTGACAACGCAACTCTAGTTGTTTGCCTGTTTCTTTACTTATCATTTTTTGTGCAGGAGGTAAAGTCTCTTTATTTATAAGCATTCCAGAGGCATTTTCTATGTAGCATTTTCTATGTAGTATTAGTATAGCAGCGCTCAACAATCATCGCCTAACCTCTGATAATTTGAACCCCAGTCTGAATTTGATAGGACAGGTAGCTTATGGACTAAATGCATGATTCATATGAATGAGCCTATACTTCTTTAATTCAGCCAACTCTCTCATACAATTCATTTGTTGAATTAGACCCTTGACATCTTTTAGATATTTTTTCTTCCATTCCAAAAGCTCTGAATCATTTTGTTGTTGCCTTGATTGTCGCATATCGTCTACTTGTTTTTGAAGCTCGTACTCATAATCGATGCTAAGAAAACTTGTGGCTTTAAGGTAATCTTGGAGGAGCTCATCGCTTGTGGCTCTGTAATACGAATCTTGAATCCCGATTGAATGGCCCATCAAAGTTTCGACATTTATGGACTTCATTCCTCCTATTTCACATCTTGTCTTGAACCATTTTCTAAAGCCGTGATCTGCCTGAAATTCATGCCTCTTCCTTCCCGGGAGTAATTTCTTTCGAAGGCCCTGAGCCCAGAGTGCGCGCTCAACCAATCTCTTGACTCCAGATGACCTTAGTTTCTTTGGAATGGTTATTACACCTTTTCCTCTGGGGGTTGTCACGTTCCATAAGTTTCGGAAAAGCCAGCTATTATCATTCACCACCTCGCCAGATTCCTTTCTGTAATTCATCCATTCATAAAGCAAGTCATATGTCTCCTTGGTAATGAACGTATAATATTCATCTTCTTCTCCAGCGTAAACCCGAATCTTGGCTGCCACGCAAATGTCATCTTTCATTATTGGCTCTATGTCACCCCACGTGAGAAAGTCAAGTGCGCCAAGCGTATATCAGAAGAGGCCATAAGGTAGACAACTGGTTTGATTCTTCTGTCTGGATAGTCAGTGATTTTCGTATCTCTTCTAGCGTTGGAGCCCGGTCGTTAGCATACCTTCTCCCTCTAGGCATCCCACGATTAATTCTTTTCCAAGGAATTTCAATATCCGCAAAATAACTTGATTGGCTTGATGTAGTTTCTCAGGGTCGAACCGGTTATCTCTTTGCGGTCTACTCTTTGTCTGTGAAATTGCAGGTACCTTACGATGCTATTTATGAACCAATTAGTGTCCTCTTTAGCTTTCAACGAAAATGCATTGAACCGTTTCTCGATAGAAATGATATTTCCTGAATCATCTATCTTGATTTCTAAGAAGTCAAAAAAATACCCGATCCTTTGAAGATACTTTTCTCTTGTGACGGGCGACCTGATAGCAAGAATAAACATAGAAAACGGGTTAGCTAGAGCATCCTGCTTTGATACTAGGTTGTCAGTTAGTTGTCCCATGACTCCTTCCACTGAAGACATTAGTCTATCTACCATCCTTTTTCCTTCTCATTCATTATGTTAGAACCCTAAATAAGCACTGATATCGGTTTGGGCCCAAGGGAATTCGGGAATATTGAAAAATATTTACATTATCAAGCCAAGGTTCCCTAAGGATGTAATATTAATACGGATGGAAGAGATCGAACATTCAAAGGCTGATTCTAACCAGCATTATCAGGCAATTTCGATAAATATTCTCATAGGAGATGCGGCGGCCGAAACTTTTTTGAGAAATAGTACCTAACAGTCTCTGATGGATGGATTATTTACTTGTGATGAATTACAGAGGTACTCTAAAAAGTTTCTATGTGGCCTTTATAGGATGTCTCATGGTAATCTAAGTAACAGCGAAAATAGTACTGACATTTTCTTTAAAAACGTCCGAGCAGAGGCATACGAGAGGCCATCACTAGGATTCGAAGCTGCAAGGCAGATCGTCCTCCATCTGTTGCAAGAGGGATTTATTGCGCAGGATGCACCTTTCTATGTAAGGCTGACTGAGAGCGGTCTCGAAAAATGCAAGAAAGATTGTTATTAAAATGATAACAATATAATGGGCAACATTAGCGACATTATCTACCCTGGTTCGAGTTCTATTATGAATTATCATGTCCAATTTTTGGTCAAGTATCTCTTACTACGCAAATCTTTTAGAACGAGTCCGATAATCCTACGATGATGTCTTATCCCAAAGATGTCTTCTCAAGGATGTTTGGAGATACGGGAAAAACCAACCATAGTCTCCTTTATCCGAAAGAAGAAGTAGATATTCAAGAAACTGATGATGCTCTGCTAACCAATATTTTTAGCGTTATGCTTAGTAGGCGTTCTCAAAGAAAATTTGAGAATAGAGAGGTCGAAGACTCAAAGGTCGAAATGATTTTGGCAGCTGCGGATACCGCACCAACTGCGGGTGGTTTTCAAGGATTCGAGATTTATCACGTAAAGAATGCAGATATTAAGATAAAGCTGGTTGATGCATCTAATAAACAACCATATGTTAACGCTCCAGTGGTCCTTATCTTCTCAATGAATCCTGAAAGAATAAAAATGAATTTTCCCCCTCATATTCTCAAAAAATTCTCGTTACAAGATGCAACACTTGCAGCGGCGTATGCCCAGCTGGCAGCACATGCGTTGGGACTTAGCTCGATATGGATAGGCATGATTGATGAAGAAAAAATCATGGCTACTCTAAACACGAAGTATGTACCCTCATCAATTCTTTGTCTAGGGTATCCTCAGAAGATCCTTCAACCTAAGCCGAAAAGAAACTTAGCTGGCTTAATTCACGAAATATAAATCCAAGAATTTCATGACCCTTTGTGGTACTCATGACCCTTGTGATACCTCAAGTTTTCCTTCAGATCGACAGGTTGTTGTAGGGATGGCGGTTTTAATCTACCAGTTTTTCCGCTCACAAAATCTTGTCCTTCCTAGTTAGAAGATTATACTCAATCCATATACGGGGTTCGGTATAAATAATTTGTATACGAATTAGTCGACATCGACTATTTGATTGGAGTTCTGTTTTTACTCGTATGTTAGTCGCTTGCTAACTGCCAACATAGTGTCCAAAGAGAAAATCATCGTTTATTGGATAATGCTACGATGAGTACAATATGAAACCCGTACCATATTTGCACCGTAATGTCTAGTACAACTCCTTCTGAGATACGGAGGTCAGTCTCGATTTCGCTATGATCAATTGGAAACTCCCCTCTAAACAGAAATTCCAGTTTAGGGGAAGCATTTTTAGTCGTTTTTAGATTTAATAGTCGATTTTAAAAAATACCCTCGCACTATTAGGATAGCTCCGTGGGAAATTATTTCGGGGATAGTACTGCTTCTCCACTGTTTTTGGTTCCTATTTCATAAGCGTCGGCCACATCTCTTACAAAGATCATGCCATGCGCTTCCTTTCCCGGGCTTACACTATTTAATATTTCGTCAATTATCTCCTTTGCCTTTGAGTCAGGGATAACTGCCTCAACCTTAGTTCGTTTAACATATTCCGGTGTAATCATACGACCAGTCATGTACATTCGAACCCTTTCTGGAACAGCCTCTCTTTTTGTTCTACCAGCGCCGCTTATTTCATAAAAGGTTATTCCTCCTATCCCATGTTTCTGGAGAAGACTTGATACCTGATCAAGATCTTCTGTCCTAATAAGAATATCTATCTCTTTCATGCTGGAATGAGTGGCGTTGAATAAATAAATGTGTTAGTCTGCGAAACCCTTTATACGAATTATGTAAATTAGAAATAGATTTATTCTATTTTGAATTATTACGCCTCATGACCAATTTACATGGTAGGAGCGACCGCTTGCAGTCCCTTTTAGAACCTTCAGTTCTGTGAGTTATTTCAGATTAAAACACCGTCTATGGGTGTGGCTTTTTTTGAACGAATATGATATCTATGACCTATTGAACCTAGTCGTATCGAGATTCTTCAGGCTCGTGGGATGTAGAAAATATACTGTAAACGGAATACATGTTGAAAGACGCTAGTATACCAAGACTGCAAAATTTACAAAGTTCACATCACTTTTTAACCGGACCATTTGGCAAGAATCACTATGCCGATCCAGTATCCAACCTATTGTATCGTTTATCTAAAATATCTCTTTTTTGCATAAAATACTTCTTCGGGGAGAAATAGCTCCTTTACATCTTGACTAAATGCCTCCTCAAGTACTGTAGCCCTTCCTAGTGCAAAATCCTTTAAGAATTCCTGACCCATCACTGTAGCCATTTTTTTTACAGGGAAAATATAAAGAGCATTTAGCATGCTAGGATAGCGTGGCTGAAGATACCTTTTTGATTCCGTTAATAAGAGAGTAAAATACCACGCCAAGCCCTCACGCATTTGATGTGGATGTCTCGAACTGAGGATCCCATGGATCAACTCGTGCAAGTAGTGTCCAAACCTTGCAATGTCGTATCTGAACACAATTTCCTTTAGACGGTAATCCGTAATTCCAGCACTTTTGGTATTGTAGATCTGACCTGAAGAAAAATTGTGAATTCGAGAAATAATTTGCACTTCCATTTCCCAGTATCCACGGCATATAATTATATCGAAAGCCGTTCTAGCTCCAAAGTATTCATATATTACATTAGTTGCAGCATCAATAAGAGCAGAAACCTTTTGTATATCACTTTTAGGTAGTTCGCTTAGAAATACAATTTCTGTTTGGGATAGTCTTATACTCAATTAATGTTCCATCCCTTCTTCCAAATATTATGAATTGATGATTATTAAATGCATTACACGAATATCAACTACTAAATGTATTGAATTATAGTTAGTTCCATTGATCCTGTGTTACGGTATTAGGCTAAGCCAGAATCTCTTATCAACAATGGTAAACTAAGTGGTAGATTCTGTAAAATTTGATGGTGCGAGAATATATAATATTAGTCAGCAAAACTGGATAAGTCATATGGATTCAAATGTTATCCAATTAGAACTTGATGAAAAATCGATTACGGTTAAAACAGAGGTTCTGCAGGGGGTATTAACGAGCAAGACTTTTCATGGCCATGATTGTTATTTACAGTTACTCGGTTTTATTAAGGAAGCATTTTCTAATAGTAACGCTATAACTGCCACCATTTTTATCAAATAATTTTAAGAGTGTCACCATCGACCCGATCAGCAATCTTATTACCCACTTTTGTTGTGTTATATGTGCGATCATGAACGCATTTGACAAGACTCGCAAAAATTTCACTGCCCAATGTGAAGATTGTGATGAGGTCTTTGATATCCTCCAGCTGGCTGAGATGCACAGTAGCACCCAAAATCATAAGATTAAAGTTACTGAATTTTGGGTAACTGGAAGAGCATAATAGCTATCTCAAGTAATTTAGGCAAGTGGATAATATCAGGTCTTTTATTTAGAACACTATTTTCTAAACTTGCATTTTCCCAAACTTCTCTTTAACTTTTAGCCCTTCCTTATTCTACTAAAAGGGGCCTGAAGAATTTCTTTTCGTGTTATTCTAGCAACCTCAACTATCACATCTCTAACATCACTGGCGAAGGGACCAAGCAATCGAACCATTACCCCGGAGCTATTCGGCAATATTGTTGCTCCCCCATATACTTTTGGGTAAGATTCAATCATCGAATTAATAAGACTGTTCAACTCTTTTATATGATTTGCCGGGGCAAGGATATAAACCGTTCCAACGACATCAAAATTTTCAAGAACTCCAGAATTCTTGAGAATCCTCTTCTTTGGTTCCAAAATCGCAATATCAATGAATCTTAACTCTCCATCCTGATTTTTAGCGATGGTTTTCAGATAACAGATGTCATAATCAAATGACTCTCCACTAGCCACTCTTCCTGGAACTAACAACTCCGAATATACCATGGTTGCGTTATCATGTACATTAAGCATTACCTTCTGATAGAAACGCGAGTTTCGATAAGGGATTATTTGATCGGGTATGAACTCAAAATAACAGCCCTCACCAACAGTAATATTCACGACTTGGGTGGCATAGTTCTTGTCCATTCTGTATATTCTCGTTGCACCTTGGGTGGTCAGGTGGAAGAGAGCATTCTTTGATAACGTAATATCCATCCTATATCTATCACCCTGGAGTACTCCGCCTGAGGGCGAGATAATATAAAGATAGGCCATCGATGGTAAGGATTCCTCCAAGTACAGGACTCTTTGTGTGTACAGAGGAACCTTAGAGTATTGCTCCTTCAACACGGTCTTTTGCCTTTGCGGATCAAGTTCTAACCTCAAGGTGATCGCGCCTAGTTTTCCAGCACTGCCCACCCCCAGCTGACTTAGTTTTGAACCGTATTCAAGAACTTCGGGCGGAATATCATCTGGAACAAAGAACGAAATGCTGTCCATGGACCTTAGTTACCAGTCATTTAACTACTGCTTTGGGAGTGGACTCGAAAAGTACATCTCGGATTATGTAATCAGTAACTTCCTTGACACCTTTCGCAGTCTTGCAGTTTACAAAAACATATGGTTTATCTCCCCGGACCATCTTAGCGTCCCTTTCCATTATGCTTAGGTCAGCACCCACATATGGGGCAATATCTATTTTATTAATAACCAAGAGATCACAATTCTCTATTCCAAGCCCTCGTTTCCTAGGATATTTATCACCGCCTGTTACATCTATAATATAAATAAAATAGTCAGCTAATGCAGGACTGAAGGTTGTCGTTATATTATCGCCCCCACTCTCTATTATTATCAAATCGAGTTCTTTATGTTTAGATTCCATCTCTTCAACTACTGAAATATTCATCGAAGGATCCTCACGTACAGCAGTGTGAGGACAGCCGCCTGTAGCTAACCCAATTACTAAATCCTCAGACATTAAACCCTTTTCAGTTGCCAGGTTTCGTCTCATTCTCTCGGCATCTTCACGTGAAACCACATCATTTGATATTATACCTGCCATATAACCTCGAGAAGATAATATTGGAACTATTTGTTCTATGAGCATCGTCTTGCCGGACCCTACTGGACCTCCGATACCGACGCGAGGGATTCTCTTATTAGAGCTCATATAAATTGGGTAAGGTATTTTCAGGTAATAAACATTTTTGAATTCAATCCTTCGTGTTTTATCTGCAAAATGTCTATCGCGGGAGCAAACTGCCACATGCTAGCTAGAGGTCTATTAATACAATTCCGCACAATGCTCAGAATATCAGGTTTCAGTTCATGTATTATTCTTTGTCCATCATAATGCTGGAGCATTCCTAATCGCAGGGCAGCCCCTACCATGCTAACAGTGAAACCGTAAAGCATTACAATTCCTGCTTTATTTCTTGAAATGTCAAGAGCCCTACAAGCAATAGCAAGAGCAACGGGATAAACTCCAGTGGCTGAACCTAACTTTATCGATTCATTGAACTTGTTCAATATTTCATCTGCGGTAATAAATGAAACTAGGCATCTTATGAGTTGAGTTCCAGACCTTGTAGATGCATCACGTATTTCTCTAATAAGTTTCATGGAAAAAATTGTTCGATCTATTTCACGCAATCCATTAAGATCTTTTCTTTCAGAACAGGAATAGGAATTACCTAGGGCAGTACAGTCTGCTGGACCGATTTGGCATTCTAGATAGGTCCTAATCATCTCTAGCAGATCTCTTGGGTTAGTTATCTTCTTACGGTTAGTATATAGCAATCCTTCTAGACCGTGTGAGGTAGTGTACATCCCCGTAGGGAAAAAGGAATCAGCAAGCTGCAATGTACCCAGCTGCCCAATGCTGAAATCGTCAGTGCTCATGTATACCGGTTCCTTCTTCTGGTTCGAAAACAATGTTTGTGCTTGAAACTTCAACATGCTCTCCTGCTTGACCAAATATCCTCTTCAGTAGATCTAATTCACTATCTGCCTGAATAGGAATGAAAATCTTGTTATCTTCTAATCTTATTGGTCGATGCAAATTGCCAATTGTGTGACCAATTCTTACAGCCGTTTCAAATAGATGGTTATCTGTTATGGTTTTGAACGAAACAACTGCGACTTTCTCTGGAGTTATCTCTACCACTATCATCCTGTCGGCTGTTAACAACAATACATCTCCGTTCCTGAGGCGTGTATTTTGGGGAAGCGCAATAGCAACATCATTGCCTTTATTTGAAGTCTTTCTCATTCGAACTCGTTCGGCTTCGGTTCTACTAATCTGAACTATTTCTGAAAGACGATTCTCCGTCATGACTTGATACTTAAGAGTGAGTTTGTCGTCATCCCTAATATTTCCAACAATAGAATTTATGTTGATCATTGAGAATCGTCTTGGTGTCTTGTTGCCGGAGCACTCAGGGCTAGCTGCTTGGCATTCTCTTTCTTTTTGTCCTTTACAGCATCAATCATTCTTGCCAATCTCTGTGTATAATCGATAGAACCATAATGAGAAAATGACGATCTGTTCACTGTAGCAAATGCGAGTCCCTGTCCAGAGAATCGCATCGGCGCGCCTACTGAAAACTTTTCCGTTATGACACATGTGGTAACCTTGTGGTCAGGATAATCCCAGTTTAGATGAGAGGCAGGATCAATTAATCCTGAAAGTGAGTCTACTTTGCCGGCTCTTAAGGTTACATGCCTTATTTTCATGGGATCTAAGACTTGCCCATTTTTGTCCACGTTAGATTCTTCAACACAATGACGAATTAACATGGCATTAAATCACCTCTTTGTCTCTGATACTGCCTGCGGACTCAGATCTTCTGCTGCCAAGTTTCTATCTATCCGCAAAACAGATTTTGCTATTTCCCCAGCAGCCTTAAGAGCCATAGTTTTTACAAGAAGAGGATCTATTATACCGATCTTCCACATGTCCACTGGATCGCCCGTATTAATATCTATTCCAAATCCTTCAGATGATGATCTTGCGGCCATAACTTTTTCGAGTCCATTGAACCCAGCGTTGGTCAAGATCTGTCGCATGATGCTTTCTAGCGCAGACATAACCACATCTAGACCTACTTGTTCTAGGCCCTTTAACCTCAGCTTTTTGACCTTCTCTATAATGTGCAACTCAGCGGACCCTCCACCTGCTACTACCCCTTTATTCAAGGCGGCTTCTGCTGCATTTATACCATCCAATACCGCCCTCCATCGTTCCTGAGAGGTTTCTTTCGTACTGCCAGACACTATAACCGTTACCATATTTTGATTTGGGCCAGTTTCTACATAGATTAATTCATCTTGCTCATTCTCATATACGTGCCTGGAATCACCTAAAATATCGGGGTTCTTGAGGTCTTCTAACAATCTAACGGGCTTTGCTCTTGTGTATCTAGAAAGATGCTCTATCTCTTCTGTTGAAATACGAACAGCAAATACTTTTTTGGCAACGAGTAGATCTTCAACCACCTGATCGATTTCAGGTGATGCTATCAGAACAGTATTGGCTCCTGTTGCTACGATTGAGTCCACTATTTGTTTCGCTTTGACTAGTCTATCATTTTCCATTGTTAATATGTCTTGATACTTGGTATTTTCCTTAAGCCACGATTCCTTAACAGGTTTCAAATCCAACTTCACGATCATTATCTTAGCCCCTCTCATATCCAGAGGCATTTCGGGGTCAAGTCTTTTTCTTTCAAGAACTATTCCGTTTACAACTTTATCCTCCATGTTTGTTTTCCTGATAACCATTATCGACTTGTCAAAGTTATACGACCCGTCATAAACCGCGTTTTTTCCAACTATCCGCAGGGCCGAGATAACGAGCGAAGCAAGCTGTTTTCCGTCAAGCTTAGAAGATAGAGAGGTTTTTACTATTTGCTCCAACATTACGTCATCCAATGTGATATTCCGTGTCTCCTTTTCCAAAAGATCACACGCATGTCTAACTCCACTCTCAATACCTTCGACAACTTTGGTCGGATGAACACCCAATTCTCGAACCAATCTCTTACCTTCCTTTATCATCTCCGCTGCCATAACTACAGCAGTTGTTGTCCCGTCTCCAACCAGCTGTTCTTGTCTCTCAGCTATCTCTACTATCATTCTTGCAACTGGATGTATAGCCCTAAGCGAGAGCAGAATTGTAACACCATCGTTTGATATGTGTCTGTTCATAGCCTGATCTATGAGCAGCTTATCTAACCCTTTTGGTCCCAGCGTAG